>MRWG01001120.1_pt1 | contig 19108 bp, 15 predicted proteins | sample 1013341 | NCBI WGS metagenome assembly MRWG01 (sample SAMN06117577, study PRJNA244670) | biofilm metagenome | biome: Water; feature: Cathode Biofilm; material: Biofilm; isolation source: microbial consortium enriched at the cathode of a solar microbial fuel cell | place: USA: District of Columbia ... | reverse complement strand
GCCCGCTGCAGAAACGTCGCCATCAGATCTTCAAACTCGAACCGGACCCCGAAAACTCCGGTCCCCTTGAAAACGCGGCTCGCCGCAAAAGTCTTTAGCGACTGGATGAACCGTACATCCCCAAAGCTCTCCAGAAACTGCCGGATTGCCCAGGGCCCGACCTCCGCATTCAGCGCCTTGGCCGGCCCCCGGTCGAGAAAACTGAGAACAGTTGGAAGCGATGTGAAACTGTCATTGCCATCAACAAAGCTGATCGGCGCAGTCGCGCCCACACCCTGCGCCGAAACCGCGACCGTGTTGGAGGTGCCGAAATCAAGTCCGATGGTCTGTTTCATGGCAAAATCCCTTTGTGTCGCAGCGTTTTGTACAGACGCCGTTTTGCAATTGAATGGCGTTGGCTCATTCGAAACCGTAGCGGGAGCGCGTAAGGGCACTCCGAACACGGCAATCCAGCAAAAATGAAATGGCTGAGCGGGATAGGCGGGAACAAACGAAAACGCAAGCGGAAACTGGCTGTTCTTAAGGCATTCGATCCGGCATCCGTTGCGGCTCCAACCTTCGGCTCGCAGGTGCCATCTGGAGAAAGGTGAATTGCTCAATGAAATTTATGGCGTTGATGCCAGGAGCTTGTCTTCAGGACATTGCCACAAGGTCGAAACACCCACACCGCACACTATGAGTTTCGTCGGTTCGGTGGTCGCGCTAGGAGTTGGTAGCAGCCTCAGGCAGAAGGCATTCTCAATTCCAGTTTGAACAAATCATCCCGCCTTCGAATTCATTTTGGCATCGTGACACTATGTTGCTGCGCGAAATTCCTTTATGATACGGTCTGTCAGAAGATGGACATGAACTGTCTAAAGGTCTAGTCAAGACAACCGGTTGGCATTCAACGAACGCGTCAACAGAGATCAATAACTGCAGATTGACAGTATGCACTCAGAACCTTTGCGCCAGGGCCTGAAACGCCAATTCGCGATCACGTTTGCGTTGATCGTTCGCGAAATGACCACCCGCTACGGAAACAAATTCGGCGGTTACATGTGGGCGGTTCTGGATCCGGTTTTGACGATTGCCATCCTGACGACAGTATTTTCGGCAGTCGCTCATATCCCGCCACTTGGAAGAAGTTTTACCTTGTTTTTTGCGACCGGATACATCGCATTCTACATGTATCGTTCAACTTCTGAGCAAGTAGGTTCTGCGGTGGATGCGAACAGGGCGCTACTCAACTATCCTGTAGTGCGGCCATACGATACAATTTTAGGAAGAATATTCTTGCAAGTAGCGACGCTCTTTGTGGTGAACGCGCTTCTTTTTGGAGCGCTTTATCTTGTCGTACCGTTTGAGCGAATAGACTTAGGACCCATTTTTGAGGCTTCGTTAATCGCGATTGGATTAGGCGCCGGCGTAGGCGCGTCGAATATCGTCTGGTTCCATCTGAGCAGTACCTACCAACAAGTTTGGGGCATTATCAATCGACCGGCTTTTATCGTTTCCGGAGTTTTTTTTCTGCCGGACACTGTGCCTCATCCGTTCAGAGAATGGCTAATGTGGAATCCACTGGTTCACATTGTTGGACTTTTTCGAACCGGCTTCTACCCGACATATCGGGCTTCTTATGTGGATATGCCATATCTCATTGGGCTAACTTTCTTCTCGATCGTATTCGGCTTCTTTTTGGTTTGGCTCTATGATGCACAGCTACGGGAGCCGAAATGATCAGGTTGGATCGCTTAACCAAACGCTTCAAGCTCAAGGGAGAGATGCGCTACATCGCAAGGGATGTATCGTTTACGGTGCCCAGGGGAAACAGCATTGGTCTGCTGGGACGTAATGGAGCTGGTAAATCCACACTGCTGAGGCTTATTGCGGGTACGATCAAGCCGACCTCGGGCAGGATTATTCGCCTAGCCAATGTCTCGTTTCCTCTAGGCTTTCAAGGAAGTTTCAATGGATCTCTTACGGGTGAGCAAAATGTTCGTTTTGTCGCACGCATATACGGACATGACACTGAAGATCTTGTAAACTACGTCGAAGAATTTGCCGAACTCGGCAAATCCTACTACATGCCGGTGAAAAGTTATTCATCTGGAATGAAAGCCCGACTTGCCTTTGGCGTCAGCATGGGGATTGATTTTGATTACTATCTTGTCGACGAAATCACCGCCGTCGGCGATTCAAATTTCAAGAAAAAGTGCAAACGGGTTTTTGAAGAAAAGCTACAGAATTCTGACATTATTATGGTGTCTCATTCAAATTCTTCGCTTAAAGAGTACTGTACGACTGGGATTGTGTTAGAAGATGGAAACTTAACCTTTTTTAACGATATTGACGATGCAATTAATATGCATAATGACAACATGGCACGCCGTTAGGCCGCTATCTGTTTGCTTGAAGGTTTGATTGAATATGTCTGCTGCCGAAAAAATCCCTGGAGAAAAAAACGACGAGATGAGTCAGGGTACGGTGTTCAATCTTCCGTCGAAAAAAGGGGCTGCCGTTACCAAAGCAAGGACGAAGGACGGTAAACTAATAAATCGGCTGAAAAAATCCGGCCTTGATCCGCAAAAACTGCTCGACTTGGCTTTGCCGAGCGCGACGGCGAAGTCAGCGACCAAAATGCGGCACAGGATGATCTTGCTCGGCTTTTTGGCGTTCGTTGCCATGCCGGCGGCCGCGTTTTCCGCTTACATGTTCTTCTGGGCGAGCGATCAATATCACAGCATGACGGCATTTGCCGTCCGCAGTTCCCAACCCGTCGCCGCGACTGAAGTGCTTGGTATGGTGATGGGAAATGGCGGCGGGGAGTCTGCTACCTCAAATAGCTATATCGTTACAGACTATCTTCAAAGCCAATCGGTGCTGGAAGACCTTCCGGAAAATCTGGATTTGGAAGCTATCTTCAATCGTGAATCCTCGGACTTTCTGTTCAGCATGGGCAGCGAGCTTCCCGTCGAAGACCGTTTGAGCTACTGGAACGACATGGTCGACGTCAGTTTTGATGCGACCTCAGGGGTCATTCAGGTTGAAGTGCGCAGCTTCCGGCCTGAGGATTCGGTCGAGATTGCAAAGGCAATCCTTAAGCGCAGCGAAATACTGGTTAATCAGCTTTCCGAGGCTAATAGGCGGGAAACCGTACGTTTCGCGGAAGAAAGCGTCGCGCGCGCCGAGGCCCGTTTGAAAGCTATTCGCAAGCAAATGCTTGCCTACAGGAATGAGACTCAGGAAGTCAGTCCAGAAGAAAATGCCAAGCTTGCTGCAGAAATGATTGCCGGACTGGATCAGCAGCGCGCAAGCCGGGAAGCAGAAAAAAAGACCCTGATGAGTTACCTGGACGAGGACTCACCGCGTATCAGGCTCCTGAACCAGCAAATCGAGGCCCTGGAAGGCGAGATTTCAAGTGCGCGGGAACGCCTTGGCTCCGGCGCATCGCCTTCCGGTTCGTCTGGCTCGAACAGGACAGCTCTTTCCTTCCGTCTTGCAGATTATTCGGAACTTGCATTGGAAGAAGAATTTGCACAGCAACTCTATGTTACGTCGCTTGCCAGCTTGGAAACGGCCCGCCAGGAGGCTGATGGTAAACATCTCTATCTTGCGACATTCATCCAGCCAACTTTGTCAGAAGATGCACAGTATCCCCAACGGTTTCTGTATTCTCTTGCTGCGTTTCTTCTATTGGCCGGAACGTGGTCTGTAGCGGTGATGATGTATTATAATGTTCGCGATCGTACGTGAAGAAAAGTTAAGGCGTTTATATATAGTTAGTATCACGATATTTAATCTCTCTGCGAGTAAAAATTAAGCAGATCTCGTAGCGTTAATTTAGAAACCGCATTATATTTCGACCCTCTAGTTGGAGATGAAGTGTATATTGAGTAGGGAAATGTAAAATTGAATTTTCTTAAATTTAGAAAAGCTATGAACATTTTTGATCGTGTATTGCTTAAATTTTAACAATCTAAAGAAAGTTCCCTGCACAAAACCCTTATCTGAAAGTACTTTCTTTAAAGTGAACATCCTCTGCGAGGCGCACGCAAATTTCTTTTGAAGCTAATGTAAGATTCTTTTTTTTTATAAAATTAAATGTTAAAAACGACATTAGAGCCTTCAGAAGATGAGTTATGAATGCAGTATATTGCACTATTTGCGGACCTAAGCGTTGAACTGATTGATGGGTCTTCTATCTGGCTACAAAGTGTAGCTAAAATATTATCTGAGCTAGATGATGTTACGGTTCATTTATACCTCCGAGAAAATTATAGTCGGAAGTTGATAGTGTCTCCGTTGCTCAAATTGAAAAACATAGAAATATTCACACCAGTAGAGGGCAAAAGATTTAGCCCAGATAGTCTTGTTGACGTAATTAAAAAAAATGACCTTAAATTCCATTATACCGGAATACTTGTACGTGGAAACAAGTACTCAATCAAGATTGCTGAAGACAAGGTGCTGGTAAAGAGGCTTTGGGCGTATGTGCTTGATAAGCCTAAATTTGGTGAGAGTATATTCCAAGAGCAATACTATAAAATTGCGTTAAAAGCACGATTTCTCATAGTGCAAACAGAAGCTCATCGAGCGCTTTTTGAAGTGCTGATACCTGAAACAAACGGCAAAATCTTTATCCTTCCTCCAATGGTTCCCAACATTGAAACGAAGGACTTTTCTTCCTTCCGAAAATGTCCACCATTTAATAAGCCGCTGAAATTCATTTATTCTGGAAAATACTCAAAGCTTTGGAACGTCGAGAGTTATTTCAATATTCCGAAAGCCCTTAGAAAGGAAGGGGTGGAAGCGGAAATCACTTTCGTTGGTGACAAGATTGACAACAGCAAATCTGACCCAAATTTCGCGGAGCGAATTCGAGACAAATTAACAAATTCAGAAAACGTTTCTTGGTTGGGCGGTATTGCGCGCGAGAATACGTTAGAAGTGGCAGCCAATAGTGATTTTGGTTTGTGTTGGCGTTCTTCTCTTATGGACTCTTCAATTGAAATATCGACCAAGTTTCTGGAATACACCCGATTGGGTCTTCCTGTCTTTATCAACAGATCGGAAGCTTACATTAGTGAACTTGGATCCGATTATCCATTTTTCGTGGAACAAATTGAAGATCTAGTGCAATCTATAGTGAATTTGCCAAATGAACCTGAGAAATATGAATTAGCAAGTCAACGATGCTTGACGGTATCAAAACGGTACAGCCAAGAAAAGACTAAAATTGTCTTCGAAGAGATTATGCTGCGAGTAGCGAAGAAACGAGAAAATCATACGAACATCGCTTTTGCTGGTCACGATTTCAAATTTATTAAACAAATCACACAGTATTTTGAGCAAAGCACTAAAATTTCTATAGAATATGATACGTGGGAAGGACCATCAAAACCTGGCCAACGGAATAGCGCGGAAGTGTTGGAGGTCTCTGAAACGATCATCTGTGAATGGTGTTGTGCAAATGCGGTTTGGTATTCGAAAAATAAACCTCAAGGTAAGAGACTTATTATTAGATTGCATAGATTCGAGGCGTTCACGGATTATCCATCAAGAATTGAAATAGAAAATGTTGACAAAGTCATAGTAGTTAGTCAGTTTTTCAAGGAGTTGCTAATAAGGAGTTATGGCTGGCCTGGTGACAAAATTATCGTTCAATCGCAATATGTACTGTCATCTGACCTAGATAGAAAAAAATATACTTCAGCTAGCAAAACCTTAGGTTTAGTTGGAATTGTCTCTTACGATCACAAGCGTGTGGACATAGCAATCAACATTTTGCAAAAAATCTTGGTTATTGACCCGTCATTTAGACTGAGAATTAGATCAAGAATGCCTTGGGAGTTTCCGTGGGCTTGGAACAAAGACAGGGTAGCGCGGATGAATTTTCAAGCAATCTTTGAAAAAATATATCAAGATGAAACCCTTCGCAATGCCGTTTTGTTCGATAAAGCAGGATCAGACATGGCGGAATGGTATCGTAATATTGGATATATTTTGTCTACTTCAGAAACTGAAGGTTGCCATACCGCTGTAGCAGAGGGCATGGCATCTGGCGCGATCCCATGTGTTATGAATTGGGAGGGAGCCGACAGCGTTTATCCTAAGCGTTTTGTGTTCTCAAGTGCAGACGAAATAGCCGAATTTGTGTGCGAGACAAATTCAAACGAAGAATTGAGAAATGAAAGCAGTCTTTATTCAAAAAAATTTAGCAAACAAAATTTTGACGTAAGGCAAACAATTGAACTTTATGAATCACTCATCAGGTAGAAAAGAGAATCTATAGTAAGATGAGAAAGCACAGATACCGCGTTTTAAATGAAACAGACATCGAACAGTTGGTAGAATACATTCAGAAAACAGAATCACAAGCGATGTGGGCGCGGAACGAATTAAGGAAATACAAATCGACCCGATTGGGTCGCCTCGCCATCGCACTGCAAGAGTGTGTCAATAAACCGCTAAACATCCACACCTGGTCACAACTCCCCATCAAGGTGCTAAAAAGTGCATTCTCAAAAAAACCAGAATTGGAAAGGTTCGTCAAAAAGAGGCATCCAATTTTAGATCAAGAAAAATTAGAATCACTATTGAATACATCTAACGTAAACAACACCGCAGTTGGTGCTATTTTTGAAAACACTTCGTTAAACTTAACACTACACAAAAATTTTGTTGGAATTGTAAATGAGAGCACCTTTGCAAGGTTAGGTATTGAAGCTAACGTAACATATTTAAGGCCAGACAATTATGACTATGTCCTAAGGCAAGCCGCGTCTACCGGATTTGTATTCGACCCAGAAGTAGCGTCATTGGATCCATATTGGTATGGCGTGTTATCATCCGATAATGTTAGAGCTACAAATCTATTGGTTGAGTGCGTCAAGCATATGAAACGAAGCGGCGTGGTCACTTTTTTGGTATGGTCAAAGGAAGTCGAAAGATTAAATTTCTACGGAGAAATAAGTACAATTTTTGATTACGAGATTGAAGTATAGCTTCGACAAAATTAAAAACTGTGTTGACTATTTTGGAAAAAATATATAGCGGTTAAGTATCTAAAATTGAAAGCAAAAAGAAAAAATGATTACATTAGATCAGGTAGAGAAAGCGCGACGAAATTATGCTTCGCTGCTCCGGCAGTTTATGATTGAGGGCAATTCGTATCATGACCGAGCACCATTGCTACCACATAATTTGATTAGAAACTGCCAACTTATAGTTGATCGTTATGAATTATTGAAGTTAATTCCTAAACATGGAATTTGCGCAGAAATAGGGACAGATAAAGCAGCGTTCGCTAAAAAAATTCTAGAGCTTACTGACCCGAAAAAGTTGCATATATTTGAATTAGACACTTCACGAATTGAATATGAAAATATTCAAATTGCGATCGACGTCGGAAAATGTAGTGTTGTTGAGGGGGACTCAGCAGTAAACCTTAGCAAATTTGACGATTGTTTTTTTGATTGGGTCTATATCGACGGCGATCACAGGTATGGGGGGGTCAAAAAAGATCTAGAAATTGCTGCACAAAAAGTGAAACAGGATGGCTTAATAGTATTAAATGATTATACTACTTGGTCTCCTGTTGGGATGACACACTGTGGTGTTGCGAGAGCTGTGAATGAATTTTGTATCGAGAACAACTATGAGCTTATTTTCATGGCGTTTCAAACAATGTTTTACAATGATGTGGTTATCAGACGGGTTGATTGATAGTTTAATGCTAGACTCTGAATAGAGGCTCAATCCTCTTCCATTTTAGCGCAGGGCTTATCGGTTTATTATTACGCACATGCGGTATGTTTTTGTAATGTAGTTCCAAAGCTAATTCATAGTGTGTGAATTAACTAGGGGATGAGTAGGGGCTGCTTCGGTTGTAGTCGTCATTATAATGAAGTGATTTGGTATCGGCACACGACGAAAATTGCGTCTCTTTGAGACTTTCATGCCAGAAGCTAACGTTGAAGCTCTCTACAAAGCCTGCCTGCATGAATTCGCCGGGTCTGATAAAATGGCAATTGACACCGGTATCATAGCATAATTCGAGAACGGTCATACTTGTCAGCTCTGTGCCGTTGCCTGATATCACAGTGGCCCGGTATGCTTGTGCCCAGATCCTATTTCCGATCCCCACGCTTGCGTGCTTGAAACTTCTGCCCGAGATACAGGCGTCGCAGGTTCTTCTGGTTAATGGTAATGCCCAGACGCTCCAGAACCAGGTGAATACACCTGTGGTCGAAGCGCCGGCGGGTTCCGGAAACTCGTCTCGCGGCTTAACGTAGGTCGGCATCATCCGAACGATTGCTTCGATACCGCACGCTCGTTAGGTCAACTGCCAAGACCGCACACGCGGCGCAGGCTCTTGCCGCGCGCTTCGCTTTGGTGAGCTGCAGTTACCCGCCTTGCACTAGGGCTACCATTTGTTTTAATGCGATGCCCTTCAGCATGGCGTTGTCGAGGATGACATTGGTCACAAGCTTCTTGAGTTTCGCGTTCTTATCCTCAAACGCCTTCAATTTGCGCATATCTAAAAAATACATGTGATAAACTTGGACCTGTACTTGTAGAAGGTGGCTTCCGAGATGCCGTGCCACCTGCAAAAATCGTCTGTCCTCTGGCCATTCGCCTGCTCCCACAAGTTGACGATGGTACCGTGAGGTCTGTGTTCGTTGTAGTCCTCGCGCCAATCCTCCAACTTTTCGGCCACATCCGCAAGGCACAGGATCCAGTATGCATTCAGGCACTCCGCCCTGAACCGGCCGTTGAAGGCCTCAATGAAGGCGTTGTCCGTCGGTTTGCCCAGTCGGGAGAAGTACAGTGTGACGCCACGCTGATAGGCCCATAGGTCCAGATCACGTGAGATGGACTCCGAGCCCAGATCGACTCGGATCGTCTTCGGATAGCCAATCTGAGAACACACGCTGGCCAAGGTTCTCACGACGTCCTCACCCCGGTAGCTGAAACGAGGATCAAGCGTCAGCACATAGCGAGAATACGTGTCGATCACTGTCAGAACGCGGATATTCCAACCGGTGGCGAGTTGGTCATGCACGAAATCCATCGCCCACACATCGTTCGGCTCGACAGCTTCCTGCCGGTCTTCGCAGAGCTTTGCCTTCACCCGGCGCTTGGGATGCGCAGGCCTAACTTGTTGTAGATCCTCCGTGTTTTCTTCTGATTGATCATCCAGCCCTCCCGGCGCAGCAAAACATGCACCCGCCGGTATCCGAACCGGACACGCGTCTGACAAATCGCCCTGATCCGCTGCTCCCAAGCAGCCTGGCCGGATCGACGGGATTTATAGCGGTAGGTCGTCGGATCAAACCGGATCACCGCGCACGCACTGCGAATGGTCACCGACCAGTCCGACTGCATCTCGTCGACCAGCGTTCTCTTCCGGGCAGGCCTCAGAGCTTTCGTTTGACAATGTCCTGTAGCATCTCCTTGTCGAGCGACAGATCCGCGACGATCTTCTTCAGCCGAGCGTTCTATTGCTCAAGCTCCCGAAGCCGCTTCATCTCCGACGGCATCAGATCAGCATACTTCTTGCGCCAGTTGAAATAGGTTGCCTGACTGATCCCGACCTCACGGCAGATCTCCGCTACAGGGACGCCTTCTTCCCCACGCTTGACGATGAACGCTTTCTGCGTATCAGAAAACTTCGATGCCTTCATCAATTCCGCTCCTTCCCAGCCAGGAAATCGTCACGGAAAACTCTAACTTAAATCGAGGGCATTTGGCGGGAGCAAATCAAGCACTGCATTCCGCCTACTTCTTAAGTGACGCGGGTGCTAAACGAACCAGGGGTAGTTTCTGGATCTTTGATTGTTTTCTAAATAATTTAGCTATTTCATTTTCTTAATTACAACATCATTGTACATCATTGGCTCAAACGCAAAGTATAGAAGTTCGTACCCATTTTGAATGCAAAATTCATTGACGGCTCGTGCGACACCACAATGAATCATTCCTACTGGTGACCAAACTGCATAGTCATTTAGAACGATCACTCCATCGTCTTTAACTTTTTCCCGGCAAATTTCCAGGTCCTTTCTGACGCCGTCGTAAAAATGATCGCCGTCTATATAAACCCAGTCAAAGAAATTATCCGAAAATTTATTTAGATTTTCATATGAGATACCTTCAACAATTTCACAACGCCCGTCAGCTATAGCATCCTGAACATTGTCCCGTTTAATTCTTGAAATATCTACTTCGAATAGAAACAGTTTTTTCGGCTCACATATCGATAAAATTTTATTAGCAAACGCCCCCTTATCTGTTCCTATTTCTGCACAAACTCCGCGCTTTGGCAAATATTCAAGTAACTTCTCACGATTTTCGATTAAGCGACAGTTTTTTATTAATTTTTGATTTAGACGAGGCGCCGGGTCATGATAGTTTACTCCACTTTCTATCAGTTCCTTTTTTGCGCGTGCATATTTTCTCCGAAGAATTTCTACTTCCTCAAATGTAGGCATTTAGGGTCCTCTGCGTTGTTGATATTTTGATTCAGTGGTTATCACTATTATTGAGGTGTTTACAATTGAGATTAATCGTCAATCCTCATCTTTTTCATAATGGTTACTTTCTTCCCAGCGAAGTGCAAGGGCGTTTCAGTGTTCGATTGCATGGGGAAAAATGCAGTTTTCAGTAAATCTTGAGGAATTTGAATGTTAAGCTTCTCTATTATTCAAAGGTCATTTTATCGTAGTAATATTTCTTGGGAGTATAATTCTTCCGAGAAAAGCTAACAGAACACAGAGTTTGCTGTCTTAACGGCCAAAAATCGACGGAGGAAATCTTGGGTGATGCGAGACAAAAACAATCTATGTTTCCAACTTTTCATCGAAGATAGACAAAAATATCGGGTTTAAACAGGTTGACTGATCTTCAGTGAGATTGAATATTAGCAGCAGGTGCGGTGTGTTTTGGGCCCTGTTCTGCGCCGCTAGTTTGCTTATCGCGAGTAATTTAATGACAGATTCAAGAAGCGAATTTCTCAGTGAAGGTGACAAAAGGTTTAGGCTCTATAAGAGAGAGCATCAAAATGCCTTTAATAGAGGAGTTGGAAAACGTTTGCTCGATTTTGGATGTGGAGAGGGCCGGTTTGTCTTTGCTGCGCTTCGGAATGGACATGAGGCGTATGGTGTGGAAGTCGATGATGAGCGAGAGCGGCAATTTGTTCAGAACGCGGAACGCTTTCAGAATGATGCTCGCAACGCATTTTATAAGTATGATGGCCTACTTCTACCATTCGAAAATGAATACTTCGATTCAATATATTCTTGGTTTGTTTTTGAGCATGTCGAATCTCCTCAGACGAGTTTGCGAGAAATCGCTAGAGTGTTAAAGCCGGGCGGTACAATAATAATACATGCTGACGACGTAAAAAATTGTTGGGACGGTCATTTCAGCGCCCCTATTCCTCCATATTTACCAAAGAAATTTATTCCAGCATACTTGGAGGGCTTGGGTAAGAAAGAGCTTATTGATTTCATTATAAGTTCAGTTGTGTATATTTCCGCAGAAGATGTGCAGAATATACTTGTTACCTTGGGTTTGGATGTTGCGTATTTGGGGCCCAAGAAAGTTGCTAATCCTGCTTTGGTTCGTGAGGGGTTAAACGTTGATAATGAAGCCTCCGCGAGAAGGCTTGGAGAAAAAGTCAGGAACGCGGCTCCTTTCATTTCTCCCATAGAAAATTTGCTTTTGTATGCGACAAAGCCGAACGTTGGCCCCGGGAAATAATAGTATGTTTAGCGAGCGTAGTGTATTTATGTTAGTGCCGTACTATTCACAAGATTTTTTGGAATTTTAGCGATTTAAGATTTTGGGGGTTTTGCGATGGGGGCAGTTTGTTTTCTACAGTCCGGAGCTGAGCTTCTATGGGGTACGTGTTGGTGAATATGTCGTAAGATTTCAATCTTCACTTAAATTTTGATAATAACGAATGATAAAGTAGTGAAGCAACGTGCGATGGAAAATAGTGTTAGTGTAATTGTACCCAATTTCAACCGCGTCGACCAACTTAGGTGCTGTCTCCACTCTATATTACATCAATCTCATTCCGTTTTGGAAGTCATCATTATTGATGATTTCTCAGAGGAATTGGTTTATCACAAAATTTTAAAAGTTATTGAAGAGTTCCGTGCTGAAGGGTTAAATATTGTAGTTGATCGAAATTTTCGCAACCTAGGAGCGAATTTCTCACGTAACCGTGGAATCGACCTGGCGCAGGGAGATTTCATTGCATTCATTGATAGTGATGATGCCTGGCTTCCACAAAAATTGGAAATTCAGCTAAAAGCAATTGAGGATAGGTCAAACAAGACGTCATCATTCATCTTGAGTGCTACAGGACGATATCGTGTTGACGAAAACGGAAGCATTGTTTGCATTCAATCCAGTTTAAAAAAATTGTCACTAAGTTCCATCCTGTCTTCAAACTTCATAGGTTCATTGAGTTCTGTACTCGTTCATAGAGAAGCGCTGCTCGCAGTTGGTGGATTCGATGAGCAGTTAGGTGCAGGCCAGGACTGGGATTTATATATTCGCTTGTGTGAAAAAGTAGATTTCGTCAACGTACCCGACCCACTTCTAATTTATGTTGATCATCAGGGGCAACGCATTACTTTGAATAGCAGAAAGAGACTGCAGTCTCATTTGCGCATCTATGCACGGCACATTCGACCATACGGCGTGCACGAACTGGATATTCACAAAATCTATGAAATTTTCGCAGAAGATTATCAGGGTTTAGGCAACAAAAATAGAACAGAACATTTCTTAGCATTGTCATTGGCAAATTCATTTCCGTTCCGAGTACTCGGAAAACTATTATATTATCCGATACGAATTTGGCTTTGTTGTTTTGGTGCGCAAGATATTCGTATGAAAAGATATGAGAGGTATGCAAAGTTGCTAAGGAGGCAAAAGTATAAAGATATTGAATATTTTAACGAAACGCAGTATAAGATCATGAAAATTTTGAACTCTGATAGCAGAGTGTAGAAGCTGAAAAATAAACGATTTATGCATTTTGATGAAGACATTTACCTACACTTTTTGTATCGAAATTTCCGATCGATTGTTGTCCAGAAGCTAGACGTGATCTGAAAATCTGATTAATGAACCTTCGCGCAGTCATTGTTCGCATTCAAGGAAGAGGCTGGCGGGTCGCAGGCAGCGTTGTTGAGTGGGTATTGTTTGCGAGAAAAGTCTGATTCGTCTGCGGTAGGAATTGAGTTTAATGATACATGTTGCAGTGATTGTCGGGACCCGTCCTGAAGGCATTAAAATGGCGCCGGTTGTCCATGCCTTAAGAGCTGACAAACGTTTCAAATGTACATTAGTATCGACTGGCCAGCACAAAGAAATGCTTCAAAGTGCCCTGGAGGATTTTGGTCTAGAGCCGGATATCGATCTCTCTTTGATGCAGCCTGGGCAAACTCTTGGTGCTCTTAGCGGTCGGCTTTTTCTGAAAGTTGACGAACTTCTCGGGGATCTGACACCGGACTGGGTGCTGGTCCAGGGAGACACCACAACGGTAATGATCGCGTCGCTTTGCGCATTTTACCGCGGCATTCGGGTGGGACATGTGGAAGCTGGCCTGCGCAGCCACAACTTGCGCGCACCTTTCCCAGAAGAACTCAATAGACGCGTGGCTGGGTCCGTGTCCGACTTACATTTCGCACCAACCCAAGCATCGAGGCAGAACCTTCTGAAAGAAGGCGTTAGCGATGACACCATTTTTGTGACTGGCAACACTGGCATCGATGCGCTCCTAAAGATCGCTTCGGAAGTACGCGTGCACCCCCCGAAGCTTGATGAGCCTACCACCAAGTTAATAGGCCGGTATGCACGTTTTGTTCTGATTACTGGCCACCGCCGAGAGAATTTCGGTGAAGGCTTTAAAAATATTTGCAAGGCAATCACGCGTTTGGCTGAAGAATTTCTTGACATAGGTTTTCTATATCCTGTTCATCTCAACCCAAATGTTCGTGAACCAGTGCATTCCATTATCAAGGACAATCAGAACGTGGCCCTGGTTGAGCCTCAGGAATATCGTCGTTTTATCTACCTTATGGATAGGGCATACCTACTATTGTCCGATTCAGGTGGGGTTCAGGAAGAAGCGCCTAGCCTTGGCAAGCCGGTGCTTGTAATGCGTGAAGTGACTGAACGTCCCGAAGGCATAGAAGCAGGATGTGCCGAACTGGTCGGAGCAACTGAGACGCGTATCTTCGATCGCGTCTCTCACCTTCTTCGGGATGCTGGAACCTATAATTCCATGGCGAAGGCCCAAAATCCATACGGTGACGGCAAGGCCAGTCAGAGGGTTATCAGTGCTCTTGCAAACCTGTAATACACTGCTAAGCAAGTGCATTTAGTTACACGTACCCAAAGTAGAAAGAATTTTAAATGAGTGTCGGTGGTTTTGAAGTCGTAAGCGTTATTGGGCTGGGATACATCGGCCTGCCGACAGCGGCCGTACTAGCCAATCGCGGACTAGAAGTCATCGGCGTAGATATTAGTGAGCGTGCGGTCAATGCGATTAATGAAGGCCGAGCGCACTTTTTTGAACCAGAACTAGAAGCGCTTGTGCATAACGCGGTCAACAACAAAAAACTGCGTGCTGTGACGAGGCCGGAATTTGCGCAAGCGTTTGTCATCGCAGTTCCGACGCCGATATCGGAGGCAAAATCGCCAGACCTGAGTTACGTCAAAGCGGCTGGTGCATCGATCGCGCCGGTGCTCAAGTCGGGAAATTTGGTAATCTTAGAGTCAACCTCACCGGTTGGAACCATCGAAATGTTGGCGGCACAACTGAGTGAGCTGCGCCCGGACCTCACCTTTCCGCAAGATGCCGGAGAGGAAGCTGACATCCTTATGGCCTATTGTCCCGAACGGATTATCCCGGGCCGAATGGTGACCGAACTCGTAGAAAATGACCGGATTGTTGGCGGTATGTCAGCAAGGTCCGTCGATGTCGCCTCGAAGCTGTATAAGACCTTTGTGCGCGGCGATGTTGTCGCGACCAATGGTCGGACTGCGGAAATGGTTAAACTTACCGAAAATGCTTTTCGAGATGTCAACATTGCGTTTGCAAACGAATTGTCCAAGGTCTGCGATAAGTTTGGTGTCGATGTTTGGGAAGTCATCGAACTGGCAAACCACCACCCGCGTGTCAACATCTTGCAGCCGGGTCCTGGTGTTGGAGGCCATTGCATCGCGGTCGATCCATGGTTCATCATCGATGCAGCCGAGGGCCAGGCACCGCTGATGCACGCCGCCCGCAATGTTAATGATAGTAAGCCGGGCTACGTGGTTGAAAAGGTCCGCAGTCTTGCCAAACCCGGCGATACGATCGCGTGTCTCGGTTTGGCCTATAAAGCGAACACGGACGACTTGCGCGAAAGTCCGGCCGTAACCGTTGTTGAGCGGTTGGTGGAAACGAACGAACACAAGGTAGTTGTCGTCGAGCCGAATGTGGAGACGCTGCCGCCGCATATCGCGGGCCTGAACTTGACCCGGGCATCTCTGGAGGAAGCTCTCGAAACCGCTCAGGTCATTCTGCTGCTGGTGGACCACGACGAGTTCAAGGAACTCCGCGCTGAGCAGCTCGTGAGCAAGACATATTATGACAGCCGCGGCGTCTGGCGCCATTTGCCGGCCTGACTGGGAGCGGAAGTGCGGCCAAATAGATCGGCCACCAGATCATCGGTGGCCAACTTAGATGCGTTGGGATGATAGGAATGAACAAGAACGAAGTTTCTCGGGCTCAAGCTGGTTGCGACACCAGTCCCGGCTTCGTGGAAATTCAGCGGCAGCTTGAAAAGGCAAATCGATCCTTGGAACGTGAATTGCTTGCGTCCCTCAAACGTGAGGACGAAACCCGCGAGCAATTAAACAATCTTATCGGATCCTTTGCCTACAGGGCAGGGCAGCTGTTGGTCCGTTCCTATGAAAATCCGCTCTGGGGCATGGTGAACCTTCCCAAGGGTTTTTATGCGCTCATCCGTGAAGGGCGCCGCAAGGGCACCAGTTCTTGGTCCGACCGAATTGTCTCGTTGTTCACTAGGAAGGAGCGCAACAATGCCTATGAGCCGTTCAAGCCGCTGAAACACCCGCTGGGCCGCCGCGTGCGTGTTGCCGCCATCATGGACGAGTTCACACAGTCCTGCTTTGCGCCTGAATGGCATCTTGATCTGTTGACCAAGGCGGGGTGGCAGAATGAAATCGAGAAAAACCGCCCGCACTTCTTGTTTGTAGAGAGTGCTTGGCAGGGCAATGGCGGGGAATGGCGCTATAAGCTCACAAAGTTCGTTGCTGACCCATCAAACGAGTTGTTTAATCTTATTCGCTATTGCCGCGAAAACAGGATCCCGACAGTTTACTGGGGTAAGGAGGATCCGCCAAATTTTGAGGTCTTTGTCAGGGCTGCGAAGGAGTTCGACTATATTTTCACGACTGACGAGGGCTGCATTGAAAGGTATCAGGAAGCCTGTGGTCATGACAACGTCTTCGTCCTTCCATTCGCTGCTCAGCCGGTGCTGCACAACCCGGCAGGTAGAAGGAACGACCCTGAAAAGCAAGTCGCGTTTGCTGGTGGATGGTACACGGAAAAGCATCCGAACCGTCACAAATATCTGCCAATGTTACTTGACGCTGCGCTGGAATCGGGCCTGAACCTTACTGTGTTCAACAGGTTTTCTGACCTGAGTGAAAAGTCGCAACAAAAACACTTGTTTCCTGAAAAATATGCAGGGAACCTTCATCCAAAACTAGACTACCAGCGCATGCTGACGGCCTACCGGCATTTCCCGGTGTTTCTGAATGTGAACTCTGTAATTGACTCCTCCTCGATGTTTTCACGACGCGTGTTCGAGCTACTGGCCTGCGGCACAAGTGTCGTCTCCTCGCCATCAAGCGGTATCAACAAGATGTTGCCGGGGCTGGTGCATATGGTCGCCAACGAGGGAGAGGCGCGTGCCGCGCTTCAGAAAATCAAAGATGATCCGTTCGCAGCGCAGCTTGAGCGACATCGCGCTTATCGCGAAATTATGCGCAACCATACCTATGGTAACCGGGCCGCAGACGTGGTCAGGCAAGTGGTACCCCAGCTGTTGGCCGCACACAGCCCCCCACTAGTCAGTGTAGTCCTGACGACGAACCGACCTGACCGGGTCGCGGGCGCAATCGCGAATTTTGAAAAACAGAACTATGTCAACAAGCAGCTAATTGTCGTCCTGAACAATGATGCTTTCGACGTGACTGCAGTCAGGGGACTGATTGCGCATCTTGACAGTGCCAAGGTACTCAGCGTTCCGGAGGATCGGACCTTGGCAGCTTGTCTGAACCTGGCCATGAAGGAAGTAGACGGAACCTACTGGGCTAAATTCGACGACGACGATCTCTACGGTGAGAACTACTTGTCGGATGCCTTGCTTGCGTTTCAGTACACGGACGCACAGGTGGTAGGCAAGGCAGCATATTTTGCCAAGTTCGAAGGAGACGACGAAATTTACTTACGCCATAAGGGCAAGGACCATCAGTACATGAAGCGTGTTTGCGGTGGTACACTAGTGGTCCACAATGAAGTGATGCGGCGTGTGAAGTTCAACGAAGCGGTTGCTAAAGGAGCGGATAGTGAATTCCTGCGCAGCCTACAAGAAGTCGGCATCAAGGTTTATTCCGCAGATCCCTTCAATTTCGTCCAAGTGCGTTCCGCCAATCCAGTGTCCCATACTTGGGAAATTGACAAGAAATCTTACCTGCAATCTTCTACACCCCTTCAAGGGCGTACCGTTTCGAATACTGTGATGGTGTAGTAATTTTTCGGATAAAATAGAGGCCCTAGAGATTCCATGCAGATAGAAGTCATTTATTTGGAGGATTACAAGACTTCTGAAAAGACGAAGTCCGTTCAAAGAGCTTTTGAGGCGGAATATATGAAACGTTACGGATATGCGCGCTCAAAAGGACTTTATCGGGTCGACGATTGGAAACGAATTGATTTTTGCCTGTCTAAATTGTCTGCGATAGGCGGCACTATTTTAGATGTAGGAGTCGGGCCGGGAGGTCTTTTAAATATTTTACAAAAAAACCCAGATTTTATGGCGCCCGTTGGAATTGATATTAGAGCTTACTCGAAGCTAGTCAAACTACACCAAGATCTTGACATACGGATTATGGATGTAAGTAAAATGACATTCGAAGATCAAGCTTTCGATGTTGTTGTTTGTATGGAGGTGCTAGAACACTTAGACGAAACTCTTTTTAAGAATGCGTTACTACAGCTACGGCGAGTAGCGAAGAAGGCAGTTTTTATGACGGTTCCGCTATGCGAGCCAGAGCCATTGCCTTCGTATCACAAACAGAATTTCAACTACTTAGATATTCGTTCCCATTTCTCTGCAAACTCAGAATTTTTTGTACTGCAACCGAAGAGTGGCGTGCCCTGGATAGGAATTCTTGAATATCAAGGTGATAATAATTTTTTGCGCAATAGATGGAAGGTTAATTCCCAAAAGTCTGGGCTTTTAAATTGGGTAAAGAAGAGCCTGCCGATCAAGACTGGATAGTTTTATTCAATTTTCTATTTTAATTAAAAGAAAAAAGAAATTACTCTATTAAATATGATAGTAAAATCAAAAAAATCAGTAATAGAAATCAAGAGTGTCGCTTTGGAAAAATATTCTGAATATCAAGGAGATATAATAAATGTTAAAATTTACTTTGCCTATAATAGAGGTTGTTGTTCTTGAATTTGGAAATTTAATGCTTGTTGGTTGGGGGTGGTATTAAGTCAGCACTTGTTGTTTAGGGAAATGATAAATGAATGTTCTCGAAGAGGATGGAGTAGTTTTATTCTAAATTATCTACGGTAAAATTGTTTAGTGAAATTGTAGAAATGTGAAGAGACTGTGAAATCCAAAGTTTTCGTTGGGGGGTAAAATTATTGACCATCGATCACATCGTAGTAGTTATGCGCCCTGCCTAGAAGTCCGCGCAGGTTGCCGGAGCCTTTCATGAGACGGATCAGGCCATAGTAGAAGAGTTTCTCGCCGCGCTTTCTGGCGAAGGGTTTCAGCACGAAACCGACGATTGT
>MRWG01001119.1_pt1 | contig 19114 bp, 21 predicted proteins | sample 1013341 | NCBI WGS metagenome assembly MRWG01 (sample SAMN06117577, study PRJNA244670) | biofilm metagenome | biome: Water; feature: Cathode Biofilm; material: Biofilm; isolation source: microbial consortium enriched at the cathode of a solar microbial fuel cell | place: USA: District of Columbia ... | reverse complement strand
TCGAATACCTCCGGGTTCACATTGGCCGAGGCAATAAAGCGGTCGTCGGAACGCTCCACTTTGTAATAGTCGTAACTTGCAGAGAGTTTGACCATACTTCCCTGGTACCCATGAAAAATCAGCGATGGGGTAAAGCCGAGGTTTTGTAGCCGGGCCTGGTTGAATTCAATGTCCAGGTCATCGTCAAAATTGGGTGTGTCGCTGCCGAAACCGAAAAAATTCACGATGTAATTCGGACTGGTATAACGGGCATTAATCCCGAGGTTGACACCGTCCATCACATGGGCAAATTCTCCCTCATAATTCAGGGCAATACCCGTGGGGCCAGTGAACACTGTTCCTTCCAGGCTATGTTTTTGACTGAAGGGGCTGCGGTAAAGCGACTTTATTTCAGAATTGAATTTGGCCCCCAGTATGACGCCGTTATCGGGATCATACCCTAATATGGGAAGTGTATAGTTGAGGGTACGCGGGTGACGCATATAATGATACGTATTCAAATCGTAATGATCGGTCAATTTTTTAGGCATCCCGGTCAGGAAGGTATTCGGTTGAGTCCGATGGTCATAAATCCTGATCCCCTTTTGATTTGCAACCTCGTACACATCATTCCCGTTGCCGCCGATTACCTTGATTTTGATCTTGCCGTTTCCAGGTCCCCGGACCTTGAAATTATCGGCTCCATCAAGCCCGTACACCCAAATTTCCCTGGTAACCCCTGCACTATAGGTCCTATCCCAAAAGGGCCTTTGCCCCTCCCCTTGAATACGGTGCCCTGTAATGGTGGTTGAGCCGTCGTCATGCCGCTCTATGTTGATGATGTCTTCCCCTTCGGTACCCGTGACCACCACATATTTTGACAGGAATTCATACATGTTTTTGGCATTCTCTTCTATACGGGACAGCCTCCCCAAAAGCGCCTTTTTAATGACTTCTTTTCGTTTCTGGTCAACTTCTTCGGGAAAGTTTTGGAAGGCCTCGTCTATCACCTCCTTGGTCAGGTGTTCCTTAATGTACCGCGCTTCACGCAACCAGTCTTCCAAATCATGGCTCTCGAGTACCGCCAGATCCACATCGTCTCCGGCATCATTGAACCACCTGACATGCTTGTATTCAGGGCTATAACGTTGCATGAATCGCAACGGGGGGCTTAAGAAGGCCAGGAAGCGCAGGATAAAACCGTCATGATCCGAATAGACCTGGTCCCGGTCTCTTGGGATAGGCCTGTAGTATATTTTACCGTTTGGCTGCTTTTCCTTGGTCCAGCGCCATTGGTCTGCATGGCGGTCCCAGTCACCGATGAGGTTGTCAAAAAGTCGTGTCCTGATATATAGCGATTTGTCAATGACTACCCGGTCCCGGTTTCGTAATGTTTCCAGGAGTTCAAATGTGCTCACTATTTCATCGCTGTAGCCAAGGCTTTCAACATCACTGTGGCCATCACTGAGGTGTTCTTCAATAAAGTAGGGTTTGTTGCCAAAATCCTGGTTGTATACGCCAAGGGCCTCTTGCACAGGGACATAATACAATTTGGGATTTGCGTGTAATACGGAGATTGCGTCCGATAGTTCGCCTACGGTGAGCAGGCCATACGGGTTTGCCGTGGTCCAGTAGTCCTGAAGGATCTGTAAGAGGTACGTTTCTTCGTAGTCTGGGTTCAAGTATTGCGTTTTGTATACAAAGTACTGCAGGAAACGGATGGCGCTTTTTTCAAGGGAGCGCATAATGTACTTCTTTCCCTGGGCATCTTCCAACCTCAGGTTATTGGTCTGGTGCCCGCCTCCTTTGCGTACCACCCGTAAACCCCCGTTGAGCGTGTCGAGCAATACGGCCTTCATCCGGATGGGGGTAGTGTAGTCTTCCTTGTAATGTCGCCCATAAATAGATTCATACAACCCGCTCCTTTCCAGGTCTTCTTTTTTGTAGATCGCCACATGCACGTATTCCGGGACGTCTTGCTCGGGGACCGATTGTTTTTCATTGGGGACTTTTTGGACCGCATGGGTGAAGACCGGGGAGGCATACCCGTTGTCGGCGCTGTAAAAAGCAACCCATATAGCACCATCCTCGTAAACCACGATCTTGGCAAAGCCCAATGAAGGGGTGCCAAATCCTTCCGGGCCGGCTTTTCTAAGCCTGGAAGTTTTACTGGCAGAACCACTGATGATAACCGGGATTCCCTTATCCTCCAGGAATTGTAAGCCGTTGTCATGGGCAGATAGCAATATGACATTTTCCCATTGTCGCGCGATGGCCATAAGCCGATCGCGAAACTCGAGATAGTATTTGTTGTTTATTTTTTGCGGGTGTACTCCAAAAGAACGGCGGTTCCCATGCCTGCCCAGGCTGGCAACAGGATGGTGCATGGCAATCAGCAGGCTTTTCCCCTGGCTCTTTACCACCTGGCGCTCTACTTCCTCGAAAAATTCCTCCCGGGTCTTTATCCCGCAATCCGCGTTCAGGTTGGGGACTTTGTTCCAGTCCATAAGGGCCCATTGCGAATCCAGTATAAGTAGGTCTGCCTGGTCACTGATTTTCACCTTTTCCAGGGGACACCCGTTTTTTGGCAGGTAGATGTCATCTATATGGGTATACTGCTGCAGGCTTGCTTGTTGTGCCATGATCCCCTGCAAGCCCTGGCCCCATTCCCGGTTGCCCGGAATAAAATGGACCTTGGCCCCGGTTCCCTCCAACAATTTCCATTGATCCAGCAATGACTGAGGCTGCAAATGGACATCGGATGAATTTGGGAACTCCCTGTTTTTTTTCTGTATGCTGTTTCCAATAAAAAGGATGGTCCCTGGGTTTTTGTCGACCTCTCCGGAAAGGCCTTTAAGGACACCCTCCAGCTGGTCCACAGGGCCTTCGCCCGAATCGCCAAGGGTATAAATTACATGGGCGATTCCTTTCGCCGGGAGTTGTGGGGTACGTGGTTGGCCTTGCCCCCACCCCATATGCAGGGAAACCAATAACAGGAGTATGTGGTGGTATTTTCGGTTCATTGGGTTGGTGTATCTGATTTGCATGCTGTCAGGAAAGAAAAAGCCGTCCTTCTGTTAACGCTCTGAAATTAACTGTGAAGTGGTGTAGGAAGTAATCGGACGGCTTTTTTACAATAGTGATGGCTTGTTTTTAACTTTTGAACTTGTCCATGGTTTGCCAATTCTCGTCGGCCTGCATGATATGTTTTTCCTTTCCTTCCTTTTCCCAAACCTCTACAAAGTCGCCTTCCGGGTTTTTGGTGAAGAGGTACAACTTACCGTTGACAATCCGGAACTTTTGGTGATCCGGCTGGAACTTGCCGCCCAGAGATACCGCGAAGGCACACCATCCGCCATATTGGGCTTTGTATTTGGATGGGTTCGCTTCAAAGCGGTCTTTTTGCGCCTGGTTAATGAAGTAATAGGTGACCCCGTCAAAGGTAGACTTGTAGTCTTTTTTGCCTAACTGGGCCTTTCCGTCATCAATGTAAGAGACCGGGCTATAGCCTTCCAACGCAATTTTACTGTCGTCCGTACTGTAACTGTGTGATTGCGCGGAAAGCAAGCCTATTTGGAATAATGCAAGGAGCATTAATGCGGGGATGCTTCTCTTGATGCCATAGCTTTTTCTAGTTTTCATAAGGATGTTGTTTTAGATTAATTTATTCGTATCTATCCTCAAAAATAACGGGTAGGCCGGCCTGATTTTTTTCCAAAAAAGCGACATTATCGAATTATTGCGGGATAGTGAACTTTTGAACTTTCGGGGTTGCGTAGCGGCTATGGGAACCTGCCAATGGGGCCATTGACCGCAGCCCCCATAAAGGTAGGGCAGCTGCCAGCCATGGAGGAAGGGTGCTGCATTCGCACCACCTTAAAGGATTATAATCCCAGTTTGATATGTGATGCGGGCTGGGCGCAGCAAATAAATATCTTTCCTTCTTCGGCCTCCATAAAAGGTTCAGGGTCATAGAGGACAGACCCGGACATGAGCGGGGCCGCGCAGGTAGTACAGGTACCCATTCGACAACTGTGCTCCGGTGTTAAACCAAGCGATTCGGCAAACGACAAAAGGTCTGTGTGGGAACGGTCCCACAGGGCTTCTATTTGGCTCTTTGCAAAGCGCACCTTATACGATTGGGATCCGGAACCTTCTAATCCAGGAGTGCCGCCAAGGGTATCGCTCCCTCCAAAAAACTCGTAATGGATGTACTCGGGCGGGATCCCCAGGTCGATAAGGTGGCCGTACATGGCCTCCATGAACCCCACAGGGCCGCATAAGTAGTAATCTACCGGGCATGGCAGGATCGTTGCTTCCAGGTGGCCTTTTTTGATGACCCCGAACTGATGGCAATCTTTACCCAATCTTTCATCATCCAATGGGCGGGTATGATGGATAGACAAAAACAGGTTTTCGTTTAAGGATTCCAGTGCCTTCAGCCGCAACAGCATGGGCTGTACCTTCCTATGCACGCTTGAGTGCAAAAAGCAGACTTTCCGTTGGGGTTGGTGTAATTGAAGGTATTCCAGCATGCTGAGCGTCGGGGTGATACCGACACCTCCGGACAAAAGGACTACCGGAGTCATGCTGGAGGGATCTATATGAAAATTCCCGCCCGGCTTGCTCAGTTCTACCAGGTCTCCCACCTTCAACTCATCGTGAAGGAACCTGGAGCAAAGGCCATGGTCTTCCCGTTTTACGGAGATGCGGTAGTAGCCTTTTCCCGGCGCATCCGAAATAGTATAACTCCTGGAAAATTGTCGCCCGTCAGCACCGGTCAGTCGTAGGTTGATAAACTGCCCGGGTAAATAATCGGGGCCGTTATCTGCTTCGGACCTAAAATAGAATGACTTGATGGTCTCGCTTTCCTTTTCAATCCGATACACTTCATGCTTCCTGAACATAACAATCAAGGGTTAAAAGGAGAATACTCGGAAAATTCCCATGTGGCATGGTGATGATTATCAATCCGCTGCCATTTTTCAATTTTGAAAAGCCAATACCTGCCGGTGCCGGTGGTACGTTCCATGTCTTCCGGGCGCTGCTGGTCAAAAAGGAAGGTCACCCTGCCGGTTAGTTGCAGGCAGGCGCCGCTATTATAATCGAGGAAGGTCAGGCCTCCATTGGGGTTCTGGTGGAAATTCCCCAGGGTGTTGTAGAGACTGTTGCCGGAATAGTCCGGTATCTTCAAGGAACCGTCTTCCAGAAACTGTATAAAACCGGGATTGCCCCCCCGGTGCGATACATCCATGCGTCCGTCTTCGCTACTGCTGCCTACAAAAAACGTATCTGCACTGCCAATCCATTTCCGCTCATCTTCCCCCAGCGATACCCCCATGGTAATCAGGAGCCCTTTCTGTTTTTCTGTTTCAGGGAAAGTCACCACCCTCCTCTGGATGTATTTCGGGCAATTCGGATAGGCTTCCTGCACCTGGATGCCTATCCCGTCGGGGATGCTCCCGGCCCTGCCGTTGATACGATACCTCCTGCGGGTTGCGGGTTCAATGAACAATGTCCCCACTTCCGGGTTGCGGGTAATGTTTTCGAAAAAGATGTCTTCCCTGGTACTCCGCAAATGCGGAAGGTTGATCAGTAGTGTTTTGGTGTCGGGGACAGACGACAACCCGGGTTCTCCCACGAGGACAGAGGCCCATACCTGGCCATGATCATCTTTGCTGCTGACCACGACCAAAGGTTGCTTTTCTATGAAATGGACCGCACCCGGAAAGACGGTATTGCTTATAACGCCACGGTTCATCTTTGCGCCTTCCCGTTCGCCGGTAATCTCTTGTATCTTAAGTTCGCCACTGTGAAATATCTCGTCCATGCCAATAGATTTTTAGGATAGTAGGATTGGGTTTTCTTTCTTGTCAGAAGGTGATAATGGTAAACCCTTCGCGGGTGAGTTGGGCCAAACTCGGCAATCCGGGGGTTTCAGGGATTTGATTGCCTTTAATCAAATCAAGCCCTGATGGTTCCGCCCCAAATGCGGCCGCACAGGCCATAGAAACCCCCTTGATGGTGTCTTCCACAGCCTTGTACAGGTCGTTGGCAGGATGGTTTAACTTTTGAAGTTCGGCGGGCCAACGGGTGCCTGCGCCCTGGAACAGTACTTCCACCTGGTCACCCGATTGCTTATAGTCATAGGCCGCGGCCAAACCGTTGAATACTTTTCCCAGGGCATCCTCGCATCCGTACCTCGGATCTGACAGGATGATGATGGCTATTTTGCTCATTGCTTTTGGTGTTTTAGTGTACTATTCATATGGTGCAGAACCGCTGTTGGCAAACTGCCCACCCAAGCCCAAACCGGTTGCCGTTTTCCATACGTTCCCCATCCTTGCCGGTGTCAGCTTTCGTTCGGTTTCCTCAATTGCGAGGACATTGATACTGGCATATCGCTTCCGCATGAAGCCCCACGCATCAAACTCCCAGTTCTCATTGCCATAGGCCCTGTGCCACTGCCCGGAAGGATCCTGGTATTCATATTCGAAGCGTACCGCGATCCTGTTGTCTGTATGCGCCCAGTATTCCTTTTTTAACCGGTAGTGCAATTCGTTCTCCCATTTCCTGGTTAAGAATCGCTGGATTTCATCCCGGCCATTGATGAATTCGGAGCGGTTGCGCCACTCACTATCCACGGTATAGGCCATGGACACCTTCACGGGGTCCTGGCTGTTCCACGCGTTTTCTGCCAACCGGATTTTCTGTTCCGCGGTCTTTCTGGTAAAGGGCGGAAGCGGGAATTTTTTTTCATGCATGATGCGTCGTATTCGTTTTTGGGGGCACTTTCCGGATTAGGCGCCTCCAAAACCCTATCAGCTTAATGGCCAGGGAACAGAGGAACAATTGGGTATTTAACCAGGCGGTCCACATGGTACAAAGGTTTTAGGCAACATTCAGCCATTTGCGGTTCAGGTACTCCTTCATTTTCTTCCTCGCCCTGCAAAGGACCACCCAACTCTGCGATTTGGTGATTTGCAGGCTTTGACATATGGCTTCTGTACTGAATCCCCGGATTTTCATTTGGAGCACCTGGGATTCCTGTTTGGCAAGAAACTGCATGCCATCAGACAGGATATCCTGTAAATCACGCTCGTACAAACTGGAGTTGGTGCTATTCCATTCAGGGGCATCCTGTGACAAGTCCAGGATAGACAGAGGCTGCGTATCGGCTTCGCGGATGGCCGCTTGCCAAAGTTGCCCCTGCTTCGTGTTGGCTTTTCGGTAGTGATCTGCAATCTTGTTCTTCAAAATGGCGGTTAACCATACTTTTTCCGTCGAATCGCCCCTGAATTTTGATGCCGATTGCAAGGCGGCCAGGAAGGTTTCCTGGAGCATGTCTTCCACCTGGTCTTTGGGCAGCTTCAGCAAGGCCATGCTCCGCAGATAGCGCTGGTGCCTTCTGGCCCATTGTTCGGGTTCTAACGTATGGTTTTTAGGGATATCCGCCATCTTGTTCGTGCTAAGTATGAGACATTAATTAAATTATTTTGATCGGTGTTGCCGCCCCTTGTGAGGGATAGGACAGTCCACCGGGTGCATTTCAATGGCCATGGCCCTTGCTGCCGGTTGCTGGCAGTTTAGTACTTGCCATAGTGAATATTCATGGCTACCAGTTTCTGGTAGCGTTTATTTCTGTGGATGTACAGCCTGATGATCGGGCAGAGTGGAACTATCTGTAATCCTGTGCGGTGGACATAGTCCAGCACCCGTTCGATCAGGGCGTTGCCCACCTCCTCCATCTTAAGGCATTTGGAAATATGCATCTTAGACAACAACATCCTGTCTTCACCGATCATTTTGTATTCAATGGAAGCCAATTGGCTGTTGATCACAAACTGGAAAAAATGCCTGTCACCTTCATTCTTAAAAATCAATGGCACTATGGCGGATTCATTATTAAACATCGGGACATACTTTTAAGAAAAGGATGGGGTATTGAACCAGTGATATCAACAACTAACTCAAAACCAATGGTATACACTTAAACTTAGAGTGGCCCCCATCCTTTAATTTTGTTACTTCTTATAGTATAAAATTGCATAAACCCCGGGTTTTAATTCTCTCGGTTTTTGCGGTTCTGTCGTAAAATTGCGGTGACCATCAGTTAAAAACGACAATGCTAAGCATGAGGAATCCTATAAATAGGAAAAGCGTAGAAAGCCCTACTTTCAGATAGGCCTCTGGCAATACCTTTTGTAGTCTGGGCCCCAGTTGCCCACCGATGAGCACGCCGGGGATGGTGAAGATGACCACGTTGACGACCTGGAAGACAACGCGGTCTTCCGAATGGAAGAAAAATTCATAGAAATGCCCGGATGAGGCGATGAGGACCGTGACCACCACGCAGAATACGGCCGTGGCTACGGCTACCGGGGTAGGGACCTTGCACTTAGACACCAGATGATAATCCATTAGCTCTCCCAATCCTACGGAGATAAGCCCGACAAAGGCGCCCCCGATAAACCCGAAGAAGCGGGCGTTGGGTTTGTTGCAATAGGTATAACGGTATTCCCGGTTCTTACTGTCTATAAGCAGGGAGGAATGATTTTCGACCTTGATAAATCTATGGAGGATGGAATGTTTCTTTTCCTGTAAATAGGTCTTATACATTTGAAAACCGATATAGAGGATGCCAATCCCAAACAGGGCCTTCAGGTAATCCGGCGGGAGGTAAGAAGAGCCCAGGCTGCCCACAATGGCAGCAGGGATGGAGTATTTCAGGATATCCCGCCCCATGTTAAAATCTATAAGCTTGCTGCGCATATAAGCAACCAGGCCGGAGGAAAAACCAAATAATTCGGTCAGTAATGCGGTGCCAATGGCTACCTGGGCATCCAGCCCGAGCACCAGGATAAAGAGCGGTGAAAAGAATATGGCCCCACCCACCCCTGAGGCCATTGCGATGGTCGCGATGCACGTGGCTATGGGAAGCAAATACCAGAAGTCTAATATAATTTCCATGGTTTTTGAGCTATGCACCAGGGTGGCGTGGGCCTTGCCATGCCAATACCCCTGTGCTGATTTAGGGGGCTTGTGTATAGGGCGCCAGGGTAAGGGGAACTGCCGTTCAGGCCATGGCCAGCTGCAGTATCCTTACCGTGAGAAGTAGGATAAGCAAAATAAGATGGTTTATTTTTTCCCTGGCATCCATTACCCTGTGCGCTATACATTGTTATCACAGCAAACCTGCCTATGCGGTTTGTTTTTGGGCCTCCAGGACCCGTTCTAATTGTGCTGCGGTGTAGACTTCGCTCGCCATCAATACGTAATTGGTTTGCGCTGCCTGGTCCCCGTCCAAATGGGGGAGTTTTGCAGATCCGGTGGCATCACCCACTACGGCAACCTCAAATCCACACTCCAGGAGCTCCCGCATATGCGATTCTACACATAGGTTGCCCGACATGCCCCCAAGGATGATTTTAATGATCTTTTGCTTTCGCAATTGAAGTACCAAATCATTATTTTCTGGCCCAAAGACCTTATGCGGGCTCACCACGGTCACCTTTTCTTTATTCCCGATGTACTTTTTGTACCTGGGAAGCCAGTCGGCCCCAGATCCTTCAAACCCCGCTACGTTGAGCTGGTCGCCACGATCAAACATTTTGATGTTGTGCATCAAACGTTCCAGGGTGCCTTCAAAGCGCCATTTGTGGTCATGTTCATAGTAATAATGGGGTGAAACAAAAACATGGATGTTGTATTCGTCCCCCAGCCTGAAAAGTGTTTCTATGTTCTCGACCGTGTTGTTCTCTACCACACTTTCACCGACAGCGCCCCATGCCACGCCCTGCGGGCTGAGGAAATCGTTTTGCGGGTCAATGATCACAATCGCGGTGTCCTTGTCAATTTCGAAGCCTGAGATTGGCAGTTGGGCTTCCTTTTTGCCCTGTAGGGCTTTTTCTGTTGAATTCATCGTTCCTTTTTTAATGGTATTGGGTTCATTAACTGGTTTTCTTGTATGATGTAATATTCATACAAATCCTGGAATTGGATTGGCGTGTATTTGCGGAAGTGTTCTAAAATTGCGGTTTGTAGGAGGATAACCCCTAAATGACCAGGGACTATACCCCAATGACGATGCCTGTGCTGAACACCAGGTTGTTTACGCCCCCGTTGGGATCTTTCATGCCCGCGTTGCTGATGTGCCTGAACCCCGGCCGGATGACCAAATGGGACTTCCTGGACATGCGGATTTGCACCCCAAGGGCAATATTGTCTGAGAACAGGAACCCGGGCGATTGCCTCGATGGGGTACCAGAGACATAATGCGGCCCTACGCCCAGCAGCAAATAGACCCCTATCCGCGATTTTGAAAACCATTTTTTGACAAGGATTCCCAGGTTGACCCCATATTCATAGCCTTTATGATCGCTTCCCGTACTTTCATCTGGGCGGTATCGCGTCAGGTTATATTGGGGTTGTACTACCCATTCCACGGATATTTTACGACTATGGAACAATCGGTGGTAGTATTCAAACTGCAGGAAAACCACCTCGTAGAGGTAGTTTTCATTAAGGGCCGCTTTGGCCTGTCCGCCATACCCATAAACAAAGCCGATGTGGTGTTTTTCAATGGAGGCGCGCTCGGTCTGGGCCGTCAAATCGTTTGATGCGAACGTGGCCATGAGACAACAACCGTAAAAAGCCAGGTTTTTTGTAATCCGATATATAAAATGTAGTCGTGGCATGTGTTTTCTGCGAAGATGTCACGGATCGGGTAGTTATTTTCGGGATATACGGCTGCAATGTTCTGAAATTGATATAAAAATAAGCGGTCCGGTATCCGATTCGCAGGAGGGGGGGGAGGTGCGTGAGGCCTGTGGCGGGTAGCAGGGTTGGTTTTGTACGGGTGCCACGCGGAAAAGGGACCGGGTAGGCAGGGACCCCTGGCTCATTTTGGGGGGTAATCCCTGTAGAAAACAAACAGGGAGGATAATGATATCCTCCCTGCGTATAGATCTCTTGGTATCGGAGATCGTAGTTTGATCAGTTCATGATCAGGGTTTCAAGTCGCTCCTTGATTTGGTTTTCCGGTACAGCTCCTGTCAGGCTATCCCTGACCTCCCCATTCTTAATGAAGAACAGGGTTGGAATACTCCTAACCGCGAACGCCTGGGAGAGCTCCTTGTTTTGATCGACGTTTACTTTTTTGATTTCAACGCTACCTTCGTATTCTGCCGATAGTTTTTCTACGGTCGGCGTGAGGATTTTACAGGGGGGGCACCAATCTGCATAAAAATCAAGCAGAATTGGTTTATCCTGATTAATGAGGGTCTTAAACTCCTCCATGGTGTTTATCGCTTCCATTGTTTTGTGTTTTTAGTTTCAATTCCTGTTAAACGGTTTCTATTTCCGGTTTGAGTTGTTCGGATTCAACAAATTCCCATTCACCCCGAACGATCCGGGTCACATAGCAGTTGTCCGCTTCTTTGATCAAAAGGGCCCTTTGCTCATCGGTAAGTTCACCCTCAATACTGATGGCAGACTCTACCCTGGTTCTTAAGCTGCCGTCGTCCTGTCGTATGACTGTTTGGGACAATTCTGCATCTACGTCCCCAATTTCCCAACCTTTCCTCCGGGCTACGTTCCTGACGGTGGCGACTTTGCACATGGATATCCCGGCGAGCAGAAATTCGACAGGGGAGAAGCCTAATCGGTTCCTTTGGCGCGTATGGGCTCATCACCCAAGACCCCATGCCTGCCATTACTGATAAAAGTTTGATATCCTGTTGGGATGTTTTTGATCTTGATTTTTGTTGCCATTGGTGTATGTTTTAAGAACCCTACAGGGCGTGAAAGCCCTATAGGGTCATGATTTGATTATGTTAATGGTCTATTTGGATTTGAATTCCTTAACAAGCTCTTTGGTGGTAAACACCTTGCTGGCTACCATTTTGTAATTGGTTTGGGCAGCCTGGTTGCCATCAAGTCCGGGGAGCTTGGCAGAGGCTGTGGCATCGCCGACAACGGCAACCTCGAAACCATTTTCAATGAGTTCCCTCATATGGGATTCTGCACAAAGGTTCCCTGACATACCTCCCAGGATTACCTTGTCTATCCCTTGTTTGCGAAGCTGAAGCGCCAAATCGTTAGATTCGGAACCAAACACTTTGTGGGGGCTGGTAACTACAACACGGTCTTTTTCAATGTACTTTTTGTACCTGGGCAGCCAGTCGGCACCAGAGCCTTCAAAGCCTTCAACATTGAGTTGGTCACCCCGGTCAAACATGCTAATGTCGTGCATCAGTTTTTCGAGGACACCTTCAAATTTCCAGGTATGGTCGTGCTTGTAGTAGTAGTGAGGAGAAATGAAAACAGGGATATCGTACTTCTCACCGAGCTTGAACAAGGTTTCGATATTATCGATGGTGTTGTTCTCTTTTACACTCTCACCTACGGCCCCCCAGGCAACGCCATCAGGGCTTAAAAAATCATTTTGGGGATCTGTGATTACAATCGCCGTGCGTTCGTCAATCGTGAATCCCGGTTCGGGTAATTGGGCATAGGTTTGGGTTAAACCCAATACCGCTAAAACTGTGGTTACTACTAATTGTTTCATTGTATTTGATTTTATGTTACACTTATTTTACACTGCAAAGATGCGGCAGAACCACAGGGCGGGGTTAGGTCACAATTCCCTATGAGTTAACCATACTTCCCTCCATGCAGCGGCCTGTCAGAAACCTTTTATTTTGGGGGGTATCCACCAAAAAAAAGAACCGCTTTGAGCGGTTCCCGGGGTTGCACTGAACGTTCGCCTTTTAAAGGGCGTTTCGTCCTCGTAGCGGGGGGTATCCAATGGAAAGCCTAGATGGCATACCTGGAAATAATGGTCCCTTTTGAATTACAATAGTAATCGTGGTGGCCATGTTGTTCGCAATAATTATCCGCTTTCACAGGTACCACAGTCCTGTTTCGTTCTCCAAATACGTTGTTCAGGTCTATGAAGAGGTTTTGTACTATTTTCATCAATACGCTTTTAAGATTATTGGACTTTATTTTAAAGGTGCAAAGATGCGCGCTTTACAGGGGCAGTGGGTATACCACTTTTCCCTAAGTGTTGGCAATTTTTATCGAAACTTCCTTCCCTTTGTATTCCGAAGGCGAGATCCCTTCCTGTTTTTTGAAAAACCTGCTGAAGCTTTGGATGCTGTCAAAACCAATTTCATATGCAATTTCCTTAACAGGCTTGTCCGTATGCCGTAAAAGGCGTCTTGCCTCCAGCATGATCCGCTCCTGGATATATTGCAAAGGTGTTTTCGAATTCACTTTGGAGAAGATATTGGAAAGGGTTTTTGGTGATTTGTAGAGCATCCTGGCATAGTCGGCAACGTTGTGATGGGCCCTGAAATGTTGTTCGACCAGAAAATTGAACTCCCTGATAAGGTCTGTTTCCTTTTTCTCGGGGGGATAGTTTTGATCCAGTTTATACAAACGGGTACCCAGGATGATGTATCGTTTTAGCATCATTTGCAACATTTCAATCTGCAAATTGTCATTGAACTCCATTTCTATGGTAAACATCTTCCAGAGCGTCTCGAATTTTACCAGTTCCGCTTCTGGAATACGAACGATGGGAAGTTGTGCGGCCCCGAAAAAAAGTACCCCTTTGCATCCTACCTCGCTGTCATTGTCTAAAATGCAGTAAAAGGGCCTGTTGAACCTCAGAAAGCGGACTTCGCCGATTCGCCTGGGGACAACCCGGTGGAACTCGGTCAAAAAGACAATTTGATTTTTGGTAAACCGTTCTTCCTTTCCATCAATGATCAGCAGATTGTGGTCTGTTTGGAACCACAAAATGGTCAGACTGCTTTCAACTACCTCTTGCAATACGCCACAGGTGGTATGATCAATGGTTGCCAGGTCTATAAATTCATTTGTTTTGCCAATAAATTTCATTGGGTACTATTGCTTAGGTTCGTTATTGTTTTCACCCGGCGGGCGCGGCGGGTGGTTGTTTCAAAAGGGTGGTTCATCAATTGTGCAAGGCCGGCCTTTAAGCACTTTCCCTTGCGAAACCAACCGTATCCCTGTAAAATTTTGGGGAAATATCCACATTGTTTTTAAAGAAGCGGCTGAAGTAGTATTCATCTTCATAGCCCAGATCATAGGCGATTTCTTTCACGGTCTTGTCCGTTAGGTACAATTCCCGTTTCGCTTCGATGATAATCCGTTCGGATATTAAATTGGTGATGGTCTTGTTGAAGTGAGATTTGGTGATTTTTGCCAGGGCTTTGGGGGTAATATTCAACAAATCTGCATAGTCACTTGCAGAGTGTTTTGTCCTGAAATGCGCTTCTATCAGGTTCTTTAGATTTTGTAGGATAAAGGGTTCTTTGCTATCATCGGATTCGTCCTTTGCCAAAGGTTGTTGCCCGCTCTTCAGCCTCGATGCGGTGATCAGGAAAATTTTCAAATAGGATAACAGGAGTTCGTACTGCGCCAAACCGGATTTTTGTATTTCAACCTTCATCTGTGAGACCAATTGCTCAAATTCTTTTGCGGTGGGCTCATCTATAATGACCAAAGGCGGGTTGTACACATCGTTGAAAAGGATGCCATTGCACGCTACTTGTTTGTGGTGCTTGTGGATACAAAAGAAGTCGGGATGGAAGTTCAACACGACCCCCTGTAGTTTTTCTGTTTCGCTAATGGTAAAGGGTTGGTAGGGTGTCAGTGCAAGTAAGGTGCCGGCTGAAACTTCGTAATCCAGAAAGTCGACCTGAGCTTTTCCACGACCATTTTTAAACCATATCAGGGAATAATGGTTCAGGCGCTGCAGCTCTTCAAACCGGTGGCTGCCTTCAAAAGATTGTACCCTGAAGGCCAGGTTGCCGGTCTGCTCATCGATGAGGGTGTAGGTATTATAGATTTCCATAGTGCTAATACAACATTTTAGGCCCCGCAAAGGGCGATCGTCAAAGATTTCCCATATACTGTCGTAATTTGCCTGTCATTCCTTTCGCATTTTTAGTTCTATGGCCACTTTGGGTGTCGTGATACGATCACCGTTACGGCCTCTGGGAAACGGTTAAAAATGTCTGTGGGAACCTGGGCGGGGCCGCAACCACGGGTACCAATGATGCTCCCGGTACCGGTGGGCAGGCCGACATGCCGTGGCTACCCGCTCGCTGATTAAAATTGGATCATGGTGGCTCCAATGGGAGGCCCAATGCTTTTTGGGCATAAAAAAAGGGCAAGTATTGAAATTTTCAACACCTGCCCTTTAACGTAAAGGAACTACTGTTAACTTTTTTTAACCATGGACCAGTTTTTGTGGGCCGCACTTTTAAGTTCTGTGGTACGTTTGTTCCAGTCTAGAATCGTATTGAATTGCTCGCCGTTGAAAGGGGCGTTGAAAAACAAGTAAAGTTTTCCATCGACAATGTCATAAGATTCCGGATCAATGGGGAACTTGGCAGATTTAGCACCAACGCCCCAGGCGCAGAACCCGTCAAATTGGGGAAGGTACTGCTCAGGTGAATTGGTAAAGGCTGCCCTGTTGTCTTTGGTGAAGAAATAATAGGTAACCCCATTGTGTTTCGCGGAAAAGCTTTCGAATCCCCGCTGGGCTTCACCGGAAAAGTAGGATACAACGTCGTATCCCCCTATGGCAACACCGTTGTCATCTACAGGGGCAATTTGCGCATGGGCAGCGGCCCCAAAGGTCGTTGCCATCACCAATACCAGGATGTACTTAATAATTTTCATCTCTTTTTGATTTTTGGATTATACATTCGGTTATACGGTGGCAGCTTCCACCACGGGGAAATCAATCTCCGTTTCTGCCGTATTGTTGAAATAATTGGTAAGGACGTTCAAGGCAACATGGGCAACGATCTCGCCTACCTGTCCGTCGGTGTATCCGGCTTCCTTAACGGCCTGTACGTCTTCATTGGCAACCCTTCCGCCTTTTTGGACCAGGGCTTTTGCAAAGGTGAGTGCGGCTTCAATTTTCGCATCACTGTTTTTTCCTTCCCTTGCCTGGCTCAAAGAATCGGTATCAATTTTTACCAACTTCTCACCGATAAAGGAGTGGGCCGACAGGCAATAGTTACAGGCATTGGATTCTGCAACCGCCAATGCGATCAGCTCTCCCAGTTTTCCTCCCAATGAACCTTTACCCAGGGCATCGCTGAGGTTAAGGTAACCTTCCAGAACAGCAGCGGAATTACCCATAGTCCGCATCATGTTGGGAACCATCCCGAGTTTCGCTTGAATACCATCAAATAATTCTTTAGATCTTCCGGTTGCTTCTTTTGGATCTAGTGCATTTAATCTTGTCATAATTGTATCATTTAAATTGTTTGTCACTATTGACGCTGCAAAATTGGGAAGGTATCCCGTGCCGGGGAATGGACGATTTACGTAAGTCGATGGACAATTTTCCAAAAGGTGCTGGAAAACGGGTCTAAATGGCTGATATTATGGCGCCTGAATGTCAAGGGGCCAACACCTTGTAGCGGGGAAAGAGCGTACTTGGTGGCTGGGGGGTAGTGGCACATCCCTGGAGCCGGGCCGTCATTATCACTGGCGCAGGGCTGCTATTGGTGGTCCGGTGACCGGTGCCGGGAACAGAAACATCCCATACCTTAGAGGTCCAAAACAGCCAATGATTTTGATAAGAGTTCCGCGGCCATCTTTGGATCGACCTCGTACTCCTTCAGGGTAACTACCGGATTTGGAAAACTCACATGGACGCGACCATCCCCCTGGTCATAAACAACCACTTTGACAGGGATTTCGTTGATGGCCAGCGGATCCTGCTTTATAATCTGGTCAATATACGTTGGATGAAAGAAGAGGAATTGTTTAAGCGGACGGATGGCTATGCCATGTTTTGAGACGATGTCCTGGGTGTTGATCTGGTGAAGCAACAAGAAACCGGCACTTTTTATGTTTTGGGTTATAGCATGGCAAACTGCGTTAAATGGCATGTCAAACTCCTTCACGATAATTCCGGATTTCATGGCGCTTTTTTTTGTTGGTTTTCGGAGAATGTATGGCTACCGTTCCATGTGAATTGGGAAGGGGACACCTTTTGGCTCATGGCCCTATAGTCGTTTAAAGGGGTGACAACTTAACGGGGAATGAAATTTTTCCACCGGCCCCACGATCATGGAGGCGGCTTCTGATCCGCGGTCGGCGTGGTACGCATACCCCTCCCGATAGGTGTGTGGAACCAAAGCCGTAGTACACTGCATGGAAGGGTTACCGGATCTTGGGATTCTTGGCAAACCGCATATAGGAAGGCCCCTTGATAGACAGGTCTGGATACAATTTATCGACTTCCTTTTCCGATAAAGCCGGATTGATCAGGACATCATGATCCTGGTTCCAATTGGCGGGGGTTAGCACCTGGTATTGGTCGTTTAGCTGCAGAGCGTCAATGACCCGGAGAATCTCGTCAAAATTTCTTCCCACGGCCATCGGATACGTCAGGTGTAACTTGATTTGCTTATCGGGACCTATGATGAATACCGACCGGATGGTGTGCTTTACAGAACTTTTTTTATGGATCATGCCGTAAAGTTGGGCAATTGTTGCTGTTTCATCAGCAATAATGGGGAACCTGACGGTCACGTTCATAGACTGTTCTATGTCTTTTTTCCAGCCATAATGGGATTCGAGACTATCTACACTCAAAGCGATGGCCTTGGTATTTCGTTTGGCAAATTCATCCTTCAACTGCGCAACGACTCCCAGCTCGGTAGTACAAACAGGCGTATAGTCTTCCGGATGGGAAAAGAACAATCCCCATGCGTCTCCCAACCAGGAATGGAACTCGATAAACCCTTCCGTGGTGTGGGCTTTAAAATTTGGCGCTTTACTACCTAAACCTAAAACCATATTAACACCCTGATTATAAGGTTAAAATAGATATCTTCTTTTAATTTCATGTATATTTAATGTAAAATTTTTCATTTATTTCTGAATGGGTGTAGATATCAAGGCAATTATTGTTGACGATGAACAGCGGCATCACGATATCTTGGGGAAGATGTTGGCGAATTTTTGCCCTAATGTTACCATCCTGGGTAATGGCTACTCCGTTGAGGAGGCGGTTACCCTCATAGAGAAACATCAGCCCAACCTGGTTTTCCTGGATATCGAAATGCCCAATGGGAATGGGTTTGCCGTTTTTGACCATTTCGAGGAACCGCCCTTCGAAGTGATATTCACAACGGCCTATGACCTCTATGCGATCAACGCCATAAAGCACGCCGCGCTGGATTACCTCCTGAAGCCCATCAATATCCAGGAATTAAAGAATGCCGTTGCACGGGCAGAAAAGGTGCTAAGCAAGGATTCTTCTGAAAATATCGAAAAAATCCAGGCCCTGAAATCGAACATCCAACTCAAGGACAGTAGTCTGACAAAGATTGCGCTGCGTTCTTCAGAGGGGATAGACTTTGTGGAGGCAAACAGGGTCATCCGTGTGGAGGCCAACCAGGTCTACTCCAACTTCTACCTGGATAACGGAAAAATGATCATGGTATCAAAACCTTTGGGCGAGTATGAAACACTGCTCGAGTCCTGCAACTTCTTCAGGATACATAAATCGCATATGGTGAACCTGAACCATATTGAAAAATACATCAGAGGCAAGGGGGGGTATGTGATCATGAAAGATGGGTCGCATGTGGATGTTTCCGTACGAAAAAAAGACAAACTCCTCAAGCGTTTAATGTAAGTCGTTGGGAAAACACAAGGACACCCTGGTCCCGCCAGGGGCCCCGCCTTCCACGAGGTCTTCTACCTTCACATTAAACTCATCCAACGCCACATCCAGGTTCAACAGTTCCAATCTTGCTTCAATATTGGACATAGCGATAGATTGGTGATCCTTTGGCTGTCCTTGCCTGGCTTGATCCCGCCCAATGCCATTGTCCGTTATAACGCATAGTATTCTGTTTTGCTCTTCAGCGATATCCAGCGTCAAAAGGCCCGGGCGGGAAACCCTGCGTAACCCGTGGATTATGGCATTTTCCAGATAGGGTTGTATGACCATTGGCGGGATCATGATATTTTCCGGGTTGGGCACATCGATGTTAATTTCATACGTAAAGGTATTGTTGAAACGGGTCCTTTCCAGGCTTAGATAGCTTTGGAGGAACCGTAGTTC
>MRWG01001118.1_pt1 | contig 19118 bp, 16 predicted proteins | sample 1013341 | NCBI WGS metagenome assembly MRWG01 (sample SAMN06117577, study PRJNA244670) | biofilm metagenome | biome: Water; feature: Cathode Biofilm; material: Biofilm; isolation source: microbial consortium enriched at the cathode of a solar microbial fuel cell | place: USA: District of Columbia ... | reverse complement strand
ATGGGAAGAAAACCTGCAAAAGGCCCTGTCATTCAGGCTACCCCATATTTCGAGTTACGCCCTCACCGTCGAACCCGGTACCGCCTTGAAACGGTTCATTGAAAAGCAAGTAGTGCCCCCCGTGGACGATGAGGCGGCAGAAGCCCATTTCCGGAGGATGACGGAGTTACTGGGGCAAGAGGGGTATGTGCAGTATGAGCTCTCCAATTTCGGGCAACCGGGGTATTATTCGCAAAACAACACCGCCTACTGGCAGGGGAAGCCTTATCTGGGGATCGGGCCGTCTGCCCATTCCTACGATGGGCGAAGGAGGCGGTGGAACCTGCGCAACAACCCCAAATACCTGAAAGCGCTAAGGGAGGACATCCTCCCTTTTGAGGAGGAGGTGCTCACGCAAAAGGACCGCTACAACGAGTACATCATGACCGGCCTGCGAACCATTTGGGGGGTGTCACTGAAACGGGTACGGGATGAATTCGGATTGAAGTTTTATGAGTATCTTTTGCGGCAGGCCCAAAGACACCTGGACCAGGAACTGATCAGGAGGGAAGAAGACACCCTTTATGTTACCCCCGGGGGAAAGTTCCTGACAGACGGGATTGCCAGCGACCTGTTTATGATCGGGCCGGGGTAGAGCAGCCCCTGGAATTTAGTGCATTCAGCTATGAAGACAAGTGTAGAGTATAATGGGCATACCTTTGAGATCAACCTGGCAGAACCCCTGGATATTGCCATGCCCTTGCAATCTGGGGACGAAAATGTGAATGCCTGGTACCTGGACCCGCCCACGATCGCGCCACACCAAATCGGTGACCGCCCGGGCCTGGTGCGTGAAGGGTCGGCCGTAAACTTCAACGATATCTGGTTCAACCCCCATGCCCATGGCACCCATACCGAATGTGTGGGGCATATTTGCCCCGAAGTCTATTCCGTTACCCGGGAGCTCCGCCACTTTTTTTACAAGGCGGCGCTGATCAGTATCCAACCGGAAGAATACCATGGGGATTTGGTGATTCAAAGGGCGCAACTGGAGGATGCCCTCCCCGCGGAAGGCTTTGATGCCCTGGTGTTGCGTACCCTTCCCAATACGCCCCAAAAATTGCATCGGCACTATTCCAACACCAACCCGCCTTACCTCCTGGAAGCGGCCGCACGGTATTTGGCCGAAAGAGGTATTGACCACCTGTTGATCGACCTGCCTTCGGTAGATAAGGAAGCAGACGGAGGGGCGCTTCTGGCCCATAAGGCGTTCTGGAATTTTGGAGGCCCCCTGCGGATGCAGGCCACGATTACCGAACTGGTATATATCCCCGATGACATTGCTGATGGCCATTATTTCCTGAACCTGCTGCCGGCACCTTTCGTGAACGATGCCAGTCCCAGCAGGCCCATACTGTATAAAATTTTAGAAACATGAACACACTCCTGAAGACTGAGGAAGTACTGTTGTTTTTACTGGGTATTTCCCTTTACGCACAGCTTCCCTATGCCTGGTTTTGGTTTTTGGTCTTATTGCTTACCCCAGACCTGGGGATGCTGGGCTACCTGGCCAACGACCGTGTAGGGGCTATGGTTTATAACCTGTTCCACCACCGGGGCCTTGCGGTGGGATGCTACCTTTTGGGAGCATATCTTTACGTACCTTTACTGCAACTGGCAGGGGTGGTATTGTTTGCCCATATTGCCATGGACCGGGCATTGGGGTACGGCTTGAAGTATCAAAAAGGCTTTAAGTATACCCACCTGGGAGAAATAGGGCATAAAAATGGATAGTGTGTTCGAAATGGTATTAGGCGTCATTCTGGGGGCCATCCTTATGTATTGGGGGTACTCCCTGTTTCGAAAAAAGGAGCGGAAAGAACTCACCGAACACCAGTCGACCGTCCTGCTTGATAAAATAAAAAGCGTATGCAAGCTGATCACCGTCGAAGGTGATTTTGCCGAGATCTACCGCTATGAAAATACCCGGGAGCGCTTTATGAGCCTGATCTCGAGCAAAAAAAAGGCGCTGATCGTGATCAAGGCCAGGGTACATATCGGCTATGACCTGCGGAAGATCGCCATGCAGGCCGATACCGAACGCAGGGTGATTGTCCTGGAGAACTTCCCGCAACCGGAAGTACTGACCGTAGAACCCGACCTGGAATTCTACGACATAAAGAACGGCTTGTTCAATGCCTTTACACCCAAGGACCTCACGGCACTCAATAAAGAGGCCAGGGGCCATATCCTTGCCAAGGTACCCGGCAGCGGCCTGATGGAAACCACCAGGAAAGAAGCCCTGGAAACAGTGCTGCTTATAGAGAAGATCGTGGAGACCATTGGTTGGAACCTGGACTATACCGCCCTTAAAATCTCCAGTGAGGAGAAAGAACAATTGATACCTTAACACCAAGAAAAATCAATACCGGATACCATGTAAAAAACCATTTGTATTTTTACTTTTGTACTGATGGCTGTAACTTCTTACAGCCAGGAAAACCACCCTATGAAAACATTTGACCCGGCCTTTGTGCACACCGTATTTTTTTGGTTGAACAACCCCGACAATGCTACTGATCGCCAGGAATTTGAAACGGCCCTGACCCGGTTCCTTTCCAGGTCGGAATACGCCAAAACCAACTTTATTGGTACCCCGCCCAAAGCCAGCAGGGACGTAGTGGATGGGTCCTTTACCTATTCCCTGGTAGTGACTTTTGAATCTGCCGAGGCCCAGGAGCTGTACCAGAAGGAGCAGCCACACCTGGACTTTATCAACGAGGCATCGCATCTTTGGGACCGTGTCATCGTATATGATTCCCAGGGCCTGGTGAAATAAAACGCCACCCCGGAAGGGAGCAGCTATAACCGGCACCCCCGTCTGATGAACATAGAAGATTTCAGGGCATATTGTATCGCCAAAAAAGGCGTCACCGAAGAATTTCCTTTTGATGCCGATACCCTGGTGTTCAAGGTGATGGGAAAGATGTTTGCCCTGGCCCCCCTGGAGCGCCTGCCTTCCCAGGCCAACCTCAAATGCGACCCGGAAAGAGCGGTGGCCCTGCGGGAAGCCTACGACGGGCTGATCAGCCCGGGTTACCATATGAGCAAAGTACACTGGAACACCCTTTTTATTGGGCAATTACCTCCACAGCTGATCCGTGAACTCATAGACCATTCCTATGATTTGGTGGTCTCAAAACTTACGAAACGGGTGCAGGAGGCTTTGCGACAATTACCAGGAGAACCCTAACCAAAGGCCTGCGCAAGGGCATGGTTGTAACCCCTTACCTTTAAAAGGGGTATTTCTGCGGCTTAAAGCTGTTTTGCCTGGAGTTTGTGGAAGGCGTCGGCCTGCAACCGCATCAATTCCGCTGCTCTTTCCTTTTTATGGGCAAATACCACCTTCTCTTCCTCTATTTTCCCGTAGACCTGCTTGTTGATGGCGATATCGGTGGCCAGGAGTTGCTCGCGCTGTTGCACCTTTTGCAGGACCCAGGTGCGTACAGCGCTTTCCTCATCTTCCAGTTTCAGGTCGTAAGGTCCTTTGGGGGACATCAGTTTTACCAGGATGGGTGCCGTTTCCACGGCCAGGAACAGTAAGAAAATAAAGAAAGATGGAAACCAGGGCAATTCGCCCAATGCATTGATCCGGGCCATGAGCCCGTCAAAGCCGTCGATGACGGGCTGCGATTGGGTGACGTCAGCGGCGTATGCTTCTTCCAGGGCCGCGATCCGCGATTCTGCAGCATTGATTTTTTGCCGGTTCCGTTCTTTCAGGGCCTGTAATTCTGCCAGGCTGGCGTCGTGTTTCTCCCTTTTTTCCTTGTAGACGGGCCCTTTTCCCAGTAACAGCGTGCCCTCCCTTCCCTCTGCCTCGGCGATATAGGTGTCGTACAGGGCATCGGTTTCGGTTTCCTTGGTGGCAATCTCAGCTTTCAGGCCGCTGATCTCCTGTTCCAGGGAAGCAATGGAAGGCTGGTACTGCAGGGAAATTTGTTCCTTATTGGCCAGCGTAAGGGTGTTTTTTTGTTCCAGTAAGACCTGGTTGATCTCCTTCTCGAAGATTTTCATTTCCAGGGGTTTGGAAATGACCACGGCAATGATCAGGGCCAGGAGGATCCTGGGGGTGGCCTGGAGGAATTCGCTTTTAAGGCGGTCGCGTTTGCGGAGGGTCGATACAATAAAGCGGTCCAGGTTAAAGATCAACAAGCCCCATACCACCCCAAAGAACAGGGCAATTACGACATTGTCAAATACGGTGAAGAGGGCATAGGCGCTGGCGATAAAGGCCATTACCGCGGTAAAGAATACGGTGGCCCCGATCCCGACGTACTTGGTGCGTTCCCCTGAGGAACAATCGTCCAGGATACGGGTGTCTGCCCCTGAACAGCCAATAAAAAAGCGTTGTAACATAGTGTTCGTTTTTGGTGGGAGGGTTAAAGGGCCCTGCTGAAAGTACCTATAAAGTCCAGAGGCAAAACGGGCTAGCCTCCTGCCGATAAGAACGCAGGCAGCATGGATTTGTTACATTACTTTTCCTAAAATTCCCGTTAGAGAGGATCAGGAAGCCATTTCGGTAAAGTATTTGTAGAAATAGGGGATGGTTTCTATGCCTTTCAGGTAGTTCCGTATACCGTAGTGTTCGTTGGGCGAGTGCAGTGCATCGCTGTCCAGCCCAAAACCCATAAGGATGGTTTTGCTATCGAGTTCCTTCTCGAAAAGTGACACGATGGGAATGCTGCCGCCGCCCCTTTGGGGGAAGGGGGTTGTTCCGAAGGTGGCCTCCAGGGCTTTGCTGGCAGCCTTGTAGCCGATATGGTCCATGGGGGTGACATAGGCTTGCCCGCCGTGGTGGGGTTGTATGCTTACCTGTACCCCGGGGGGGGCGATCAACTTAAAATGCTCGCTGAACAGGGCCGTAATCTCCTTCCAGTCCTGGTCGGGCACCAGCCGCATGGAGATCTTGGCATAGGCTTTGGCAGGGATGACGGTTTTGGCACCTTCGCCCGTGTACCCGCCCCAGATCCCGTTGACATCCAGGGTGGGGCGGATGGAATTCCTTTCAAGGGTGGTATATCCGGCTTCCCCATAGACCGCTGAAATACCCAGGGCTGCCTGGTATGCTTCAAGGTCAAAAGGGGCTTCCGCCATCGCGTTGCGCTCTTCTTTGGAAAGCGATATTACTTTGTCGTAAAATCCGGGAATGGTAATATGGTTTTGATCGTCGTGCAGGGATGCGATCATTTTTGTTAGGATGTTGATGGGGTTGGCCACCGCGCCCCCGTAGAGGCCGGAGTGCAGGTCGCGGTTTGGTCCGGTCACGCAGACTTCCACATAACTCAGCCCCCTCAGCCCGGTGGTGATCGATGGCACGTCGGGGGCAATCATGCCCGTATCGGAAATCAGGATCACATCGTTGGCCAGTTTGGCCCTGTTTTCCTTCACAAAGGCGTCCAGGCTACTGCTGCCCACTTCCTCTTCCCCTTCAATCATGAACTTGACGTTGCAGGGCAGGGCATCATGGGCCACCATAAATTCCAGGGCCTTGATATGCATATACATCTGCCCCTTGTCATCACTGGCGCCCCGTGCAAAAATAGCCCCGTCCGGATGCAGGGGGGTACTTTTGAGCACAGGCTTAAAGGGCGGGGTGTCCCAAAGGTCGAGCGGGTCCGGGGGCTGTACATCGTAGTGCCCATATACCAGGATGGTGGGCAGGTCCGGACTCAGGATTTTTTCCCCGTAAACAATGGGGTATCCTTCGGTTTCACAGATTTCAACGGTATCGCAGCCGGCTTTTTCGAGTGCTGCGGCCACCGCCTGGGCAGTGTCCTCCATATCCTGGGCATGTGCGGAGTCTGCACTGACGGAGGGGATTTTAAGCAGTTCGATAAGTTCTTTAATAAAACGGTCCTTGTGTTGTTCCAGGTAATTGGCAAGATGTTGCATGCGTACTTTTTAACAGAATGCTTAAATGTACAAAATCACCGAATGAATTTTTGAAGTTGGACCGTTTTTAAATTGAAATTTTGCCTTATATTTGCACCCCCTTAGCGAAGCAGCGGGGTTTTAAAGGCGATGTTCCTTTAGTGAACTCGCAATTGCAGGCGTGGTGGAATTGGTAGACACGCTAGACTTAGGATCTAGTGCCGCAAGGTGTGGGAGTTCGAGTCTCCCCGCCTGTACAGAATGAAAAGAACCTCCGATCTCCCGGAGGTTTTTTTTGTGCCCGAAAGGCCCATATTGGCGGGGAGGCGAGAAGTTTATCGTGAAGGCGCAGACCTTTACGAAGTCTCCCCGCCTTTACAAAGGTAAAAGCCGACTATTAGGAGTCGGCTTTTTTATTTTTGGTACAACATAGGTTCAACAAAAATAGTCTTATCCAGGCGGCCTTACTTTATTCGAACTGATCTCCCCCCATTTTATGTATTTGTTAAAAAGGAAGGATTTTGGGTGATTATCGATGTAAAATCGTGAAGTCAGACAATAGGGGCGAAAATAAGGTAGAGTTTAATTGTCCGGATGGTTTTAAACAACCTTTTTTACGGTTCGACACATTTTATAGCGCTTGTATTCTGCTCAATGGTTGTCTTTCATTTATAGGTTGACCCCAAATAAATACCCGACTATCGCGGTAAGTCCCATGGCAATGGTTCCCCAAAATGTAATTCGAAGAATTGCCTTTCCAATATTCGACCCACCTGTTTTGGCTGCCAATGCCCCCAGAAGGATGAGGAAAAAAATGGCAAAGCCATATAGGTAGTATTCCATGCCACTCAAGGGCAGAAACAGAGCAACCAAAAAAGGTAGTATACCACCCCCGGTAAATGCTGCACCTGATGCAAGCGCAGCTTGTATCGGTTTTGCCTGACTTATTTCATTTATACCCAATTCATCCCTTATATGCGTGCCCAAAGCATCGTGTTCTGTCAGTTCTTTGGCCACTATCAATGAAGTTTTTCTTTTTAGTCCTCTCTTTTCATAAATCTCTGCCAATCGTTGTAGCTCAATTTCAGGTATTTCTTCCAATTCTTGCCTTTCCCTTTCAATATCTGCTTTTTCCACATCTGTTTGTGAACTTACCGAAACATATTCTCCGGCTGCCATTGATAAGGCCCCCGCAACCAACCCAGCCAACGTTGCCAGGACAATAGGTTCCCTTGTGCTGCTTGCTGCAGCAACACCGATTGCCAAACTAGCCGTTGATAAAATTCCATCGTTCGCACCAAGTACCGCAGCTCTAAGCCAGTTGCTCCGGTGAATATAATGAGGATCTAAATAATTGTCCAAACTGTCTGTTTGTTCCATCACGTTTGTGTCTAATGGTTATAATCAACTACACGACTGTACAATTTGTTATCTAATTATCATCCAATATCCAAAAATATAATCAGGTAACATACAAGTTTCCTGCTTTCTCTTTTTTTATGGTTGTAGCATATGGAATATTTGGGAAGATCAATAAGGAAAACGCATCAACAAAATAGGACAATTAAGACGTTTAAGCAGGCACATAATCTAGAATCTCCGTTGTATTACATCCGCATTTTACCTAGATAGGGGCCGGGTGAAATATGAAGGTTGTACTAATCATTTATGCCAAACTTTGTCAGAATATCCTCCATCAAACACCATTTGGTAAAGGCGGATTGTAAAAGATTGGCTCCCACAAATGCAGTAAACCAAAGCCAATTGATATTCAAATAAATTGCCAATATCAAACTGATCAGGATGAAGGCACCTGCTACGACCCGTACAATTCTATTTTTCATTTTTCTAGATTTTAGATAAACTTTTCTATAGGAACGACGATGGCTTTAATTGGGTTGTTGGTTTCCAAATTATTGTTGAATTCCTTGATAAGCCCAAAAAGAAGGTCAATATTTTGCTCCTCGGTAAAAGAGAAGAACAAACTGGATTCCACTCCTCCTTTTTCCCCGGGAAACCAGCTTGATGTACGTACCATGGCAGCGGGGTTCTTGTATCCGTCAATATCGGAGCCACTGAAATTCTCGATATTTGCCTTTTTGAATAGCCGCAGGATTTCTTTTTCAAATTCTCCGACCACTGTTACTATTAATAGTTTCATAGGTTTTGTTTTTAATTTCGTTAAACACCGGCTACTAATTACCACCTGCAGGATCAGCCTGCTTCCCCTCGCTCCTTTCCAATTGCACTTCAGGATAATTCTTGCGTTCAATCATGTAATACACCAGGGGCACCACCAACAGCGTCAATACGGTAGACACGATGGTACCCCCCATCAGGGAAATGGCCAATCCCTGGAAAATGGGGTCGAACAGGATGACAAAGGCTCCGATGACCACGGTCCCGGCCGTAAGGAGGATGGGGGTGGTTCTAACCGCTCCCGCTTCGATCACTGCTTTTTTTAAGGGGATACCCTCGTCCAGACGCAGGTTGATGAAATCGATCAGTAAGACAGAATTCCGCACCATAATACCCGCCAAAGCGATCATGCCTATAAAAGACGTAGCTGTAAAAAATGCACCGAGCATCCAATGGCCCAACACAATGCCGATTAAGGATAACGGAATGGCCACCATCATCACAATCGGGGCCTTAAAATTCTGGAACCAGCCTACAATCAGGATATAGATGATGATGATGACCCCCAGAAAAGCCAATCCCAGGTCCCGGAACACTTCCAGGGTAATCTGCCATTCGCCGTCCCATTTTACGGTATAGTCGTCCTCAAAATCGGGCTGTTTGATGTAGAGTTCATCAAGGGAATACCCCTGTGGCAACTTCAATTCCTTTAATTTATCGGTCATTCCCAATATTGCATAAACAGGGCTCTCCAATGCTCCCGCCATATCGGCCAGCACATAGACTACCCGTTTCTGGTTTTTTCGATAGATGCTTTTCGCCTTCGTGGTTGCTTCGATGGCCACCAAATCGCCAATGGGGATCATCGATCCTGTTCCCGACTTCACTTTCAATTGTGCAATATCCATGGGCGTGGATTTTTCCTTTTCTTCCAACGCCAGAATCAAACTGACCTGGTTGGAGGCGTCCTCATCGTACAGATTGGTCACGGCCGGCTCCGAAAGTGCCATGTTCATGGTGTGCACGATTTGTTGTGGCGCCACTCCATAGAGCATGGCCTTTTCCTTGTCGATCACAAACTCATACGCCGTCTGATCCGCTTCCACCATCCAATCGACATCCACCACATCCCGGGTGTTTTTTAGTAGGTCCTGTACCTGATGGGCGACATCCATCTGTGTGTCGTAATCGGGGCCGTAAATCTCCCCGACAATGGTCGACAATACGGGAGGACCCGGAGGGACTTCCACTATTTTGACATTGGCGTTGTATTTTTTACCAATCTGTTGAATTTCTTCCCGCATCGAGCTGGCGATGCCGTGACTTTGCGCACTGCGTTCTTTTTTGTCGATCAGGTTTACCTGGATATCGGCCATATTGCTGCCTCCACGGATATCGTAGTGCCGTACCAACCCATTAAACGTGATAGGTGCCGAAGTGCCCACATAGCTTTGGTAATTCACCACCTCTGGTCTCGTGCGAAGGTATTGGGCAATCTCCCGGGCAACCACGCCTGTGCGTTCCAGGGTGGTTCCCTCGGGCATATCAATAACCACCTGAAACTCGTTTTTGTTGTCAAAAGGCAACATTTTTACAGTGACGGATTTTGTAAAGAACAATGCCACCGAACCCAACAGCATGAGGAAGGTAATCCCCAAAAATACCCAACGCCTCTTTTTGTTTTCAACAAGCGGGCTTTCCAACCGGTCATACGTCCTGTAGATCAAAGTGTCCTCCAATGGCTTTTCTTCTTTTTGTTTCCCCTGACTGTCTTTTTCACGGAGGAAAATATAGCCCAGGTAGGGGGTGATGGTCAGTGCCACAAACAAGGACAATATCATGGCAATAGATGCGCCTATGGGCATGGGCGACATATAGGGGCCCATTAATCCGGAAACGAAGGCCATGGGCAGGACGGATGCGATTACCGTGAATGTCGCCAAAATGGTGGGGTTGCCCACTTCATTTATCGCGTAAAGCGCAGCCTGTTTAAAGGGCAGGCGTTTCATCTTAAAATGACGGTGCATGTTTTCTGCGATAATAATGGAATCATCCACCACGATACCGGTGACAAAGACCAGGGCAAAGAGCGTAATCCTGTTCAATGTATAATCCAGCATATAATAACTGAGCAGGGTCAATGCAAACGTAATTGGGACCGATAGGAACACCACCAACCCGCCGCGCCAGCCCATAGCCAACATGACTACAAAGGTCACCGCAATGATGGCGCCAATGAGGTGCATCAAAAGCTCCGATACCTTGTGTGAAGCGGTTTCCCCATAATTTCTCGTAACCGTAACATGAACATCGTCAGGGATCAGGTTTTTTTTCAGGTGGTCTACTTTTCCTATAATGATATCCGAAAGCTTCATCGCATCGGCCCCTTTGCGCTTGGCTACGGAAATTGTTACGGCAGGATATTCCGATGCGTAGGCAGATGCACTCTCACTGGCCTTGCCAAAGCCCAGGGACACGTAATTTTTGGGCAATTCGGGCCCGTCCTGGATTTGCGCAATCTGCTTTAGGTAAATGGGCCGGTCCTGCTGTACCCCCACCACCAGATTTTCGACATCGGCTACCGTCTCCAGGAACATCCCCGTGGTCACCGCAAACTCGGTATCGTTCTTATGAAAGGCTCCCCCGCTCAGTTGCTGATTGTTGGCCCTGATCATTTCGGCTACCGATAAAAAGTCCAACCCGCTTTCAGCCATTTTGTCGCGGTCCAGTACCACGCGTAACTGTCGGTTCCGCCCCCCTATTTTTTGCGTGGCCGATACGTCGTTTACCTTTTCAATCTCGTTTGTCAACTCCTGCGCGATCTGTTTCAACTGGAAGTCATCGTAATTCTCGCTCCAGAGGGTAAGGCCCAATACGGGTACATCGTCAATGGCCCGGGTCTTTACCAGGGGAAACGTCACCCCCTGGGGCATCAAATCCATATGCTTGTTGATCTCGTTGTACAGTTTTACGAACGACCGTTCAATGTCTTCACCCACGTAGAACTGTACGATTACCAGGGCCTGTTCTTCCATGGAGGTAGAATACACATACTCTACGCCTTTGATGTTCGAAATCAACTTCTCCAGGGGTTTTACCACCCGGTTTTCCACTTCTGTGGGACTTGCGCCAGGATAGCCTACAAAAATATCGGCCATGGGCACATCAATCTGCGGTTCCTCCTCTCGTGGAATCAGGAACGAGCTGTATACCCCAATGACCATAAAGACGACCATGAGGAGCACGGTTAACTTGGAGCCTATAAACGCTTTGGCAATCTTGCCTGCTAAACCTTCTTTCATATTTTTTTGTTTTGGTAGAGGCCTGTTATTTCAATTCTGGCGCGACCACCTGGTTAGTGAATCGAAATTTTTGCGCCATTGTACAATTTGCCCCGGGCACTGGTGATATATTGTTCACTGGCCGAAAGTCCGGCCAGGACTTCAACAGAATCCCCATAAGTCCGCCCCAAACGCAACCAGCGCAACAAGGCAGTGTTGCTTTGGCTCACAGTATACACCCCGGACAATTGCCCTTTGCTTACGATGGCATCTTTTGGAACCAGGACCCTGCCGGGTACAACATCCTTATCCAACGTATCCAAAGGAAAGCGTACGGTGGTATACATACCGGAGAGGATATTCGTTTTGGTTTGGTCCAACACCACTTTGGCCAGATACTGTCCGCCCGTATTCTTGGCGGAGGTACTCACTTCCGTCACCTTTCCTCCTACGGTCTCGTTCAACGATTTTACAAGTACCTCCACTTCGGTCCCGTTTTTGATTTGTTGGATCTCCGATTCGGGCACCATGGCCAATACCTGGAAATTACCGGGTGCCTCCACTTCCAACAATGGCATTCCCGGATGGGCCATATCCCCTTCTTTGATAAACCGGTTGGTTACCACTCCGTTAAAAGGGGCCCTGATGTTGGCATAGGACAGTTGGGCATTGACCTCATTTTTCATTTGTTGGGCGGCTTCCAGACGGGCCTTGGCCATGTTGTAATTGGCGGTGATGTCATCCAGTTCCTTTTGGGAGGCACTGTTCTCCCGGAAAAGGTTGGTATACCTGTTAAAATCTTTTTCGGCATTGGTAAAGGCGGCAGTAGCTTCGGTAATGCCGGCATTTACTTGTGCCAGCCTGGCGGAGATATCCGCATTGTTGATGCGCAGCAAAAGTTGTCCACTCTGCACCTTATTGCCTACCTGTACATAGATTTTGTCCACATATCCCATCATTCTCGTACTGAGGTTGGCACTGTGTACCGCTTCTATCTTGCCACTGGCAGATAAAAAGGTATTACCGCCTTCTACTTGTACAGTCGTTGCTTGTACTTCAATTGCCGGGGCATTGTCAGCCACCAACTTTTTGTCCGTGTCGCCACAACCAGACATCATTAATGCCAGTAGTGATGCGCCTAAAATATATCCGTTTTTCATGTCTATGATGCTTGTGTTGCTATCTGTAATGTTTAGTCTTTTGTCAAAAATTGCACGTACGCCAGGGAATAGTTATGATTGAAAATCGTGGCGTAGTAGTCCAATTGTTTTTGTGCGTATTGGGATTCGGCCCATAGGACGTCTGTGGTCTTTTCCAGCCCCTCACCAAAGCGGTTGGTCCGAATTCGCAATGATTCCTTGGATTGCTCCATGGCGAGCCCGGCTAGTACCAGGTTGTTTTTGGCATCATCCAACATGCGTTGGGCCCTGTTTAGTTCCACCTGGCTCTCTGCTTTGTATTGCTGTAGTTGCAGCATGGATTTCTCATACTCGGCCTTGCTTTTCTTTGCCTTGCCGAGGCGTGCGCCACCTTCGAAAAGGTTCCATTGTAGTTCTGCACCAAAGAAGTAGCCCTCAGCTTCGCCCTGGAAGACCGCGTCGTCGTGGAGTTCGTAAGTGCCAAAAGCGTTCAGGCGGGGCAGAAAACGCATCTTATCTGCCGTATGTAATTGTTGATAGGCCTTGCTGGCCGCGACCATGGCCTGGATATCGGCCCTGTCTTCCGACAGGCCGTCCGGAGCGGCTGTGTCCTCATTGACGGTCAGCGAATCTATGGGCTGCAAAATGGGATAGTTGTTATCATCCATTAAAACCGACAAATAGTTGGATGCATTCTGGATATTGCTTTTGGCGTACTGTAATTGGTTATCAATTTCGGTCAGCCGTACCTCCACCGCCAATACATCTGATTTTTGGAGGTATCCCTGTTTGAAACTGTTGTGGGCAATTCGCTTGTTTTCCAGGGCAGCTTCTTTTGCCTTTTCCAGAACATTCAGGGTTTTGTAAGCCAATTGCAGCTGCATGTAGGCTTTGTACATTTCCAGTTCCACATAGTCACGGGTACGTACGGATTGAAGTTCGGTAGCATGCAATTTGGATTTTGCTGCTTTACGTTGGTAAAGGCCATCCAAATTCAATACCGGTTGTTGCACCACGATGCGGGTAGCGTAGTCCTCAACCTGGGAAGGATTGTTCAACAGGTTTGGATCAAAATCACCCTGGGTCAGTATGGCCTGGTTTAGTTTGAAGCCAAAGGCCATCAGGGGATTGGTCGTGGCGAAACCCGTGTGCGATATCCCTACATTGGGCAATACCACCGCGTTGGTCTGGTCCAGGTCTCCCCTGGCCATCAAAACATCTTGTTGTGACATTTTAAGGGTACGGTTGTTTTCCCTGACCTTGGCAAAAACCTCTTCCTGTGAAATTAAAAGCGGCTCCTGTGCCCCAAGGTTGAGCGAAAAAAGCACTACCAGTAATGTGTATCCTATAATTTTCATGCCTTCTCTGACTATGGTTCTTATGAATCTTTGGCAAAATTACGGCCTTACAGAGGATGGGTCAGTAACAATAGTTACAGGGCCGGGGGCTGGTACAATCCGGGGAGCTGGTAGCACAGGCACAATTACATTGCCATAGCCCTATGGTGGTGCCGCACCCGGAGGCCCCGATATTTTTGCGCTGGTGGCGAGGCTTGCCGCTGATCTACCTGTGCATTTTTTCGCAAAGGCGTTTTTTAGGGAGGATGCGGCCCTTATTTGTGTATCTTTGCAATCTACAACCTCCCATTACAGCTCGGACTTTAGTTAATTTGGTAATAAAAGACATGTTTGTCCTTAAAATGATATCCATCATTTATCGGGCCATGCAGTAGACGTACTTTTGTGGGCATGAAAAGCCATGTAATAGCTTTTGTCGCAATCCTGATGCTCGTCAGGCCCCTATGGCCGGTCGCGGAATACGTGATAAATTATGATTACATCGTCAACGTCCTCTGTGAAAACAAAGACAAGCCAGAGCTGAAATGCGACGGCAAATGCTATCTTTCCAAACAGTTGGCCAAGGAATCGCGGCAAAGCGAAGAAAATCCCTTTGGTGAGAAGCAAACCAAAACAGAGGTCCTCCAACCCGTCTACTTTCAATCGCTTCCCTCTTTAGACCTGGAGGCCGGCATGTACCTTGACAAAGAAGTCAACTTCAATACACCGGGCGTATTGCACTCCCGGCTTTTCACCACCGAAATATCCCATCCTCCGGAGTACTGCTGATTCCATCTTTTGTGCATGCCTTCCAGCGGGATTTTAGCCCCCCAGGGAGCGCCTGTACCCTCCCTTATTTTTCGAATCAGTTTGTAATACAAATGAATTATGGATGCCAGTTTTGTGGTAAGGCCATGGCAGGTGATGCCTTTTGGCCCCGGAAGTATAACCGTGGTGGGATTGTTGCTGTTCTCCTTGCTCATGCATGGGCCGGTGCAAGCCCAGGATACCGGGATTGTGATCGCAACAGATTCTATCCTGCCCGTAACCCTTGATGAGGTGATCCTGATCGCCTCTTACCGGAGGGCCCTGGAGCACGGGGCACAACAAAAACCTTTGTCCACTTTGGACGCGTATTTGGAATCCTCCAGAAAAGTAAGCATGGTCAAAAGGGGCGCGTATGCCTGGGAACCTATGTTGAACGACATGGGTTCCAACCGCCTGTCTGTGACCATTGACGGGATGCGCATTTTTGGTGCCTGTACCGATGTCATGGACCCCATAACCTCTTATGTGGATGTTTCCAACCTCTCCGAGGTGCATGTGGCCTCTGGTCAGCAAGGCGCTGAGCATGGCTCCGTGATCGGCGGCGCCATAGATATGCGTTTGGAGAAAAGCAACTTCGGGCCCGACGGATGGACCGCCAGTGTGGAAACGGGCGGGGAGACCAACAATGCTGCGCGTATCCTGGGGGGGGAACTGAACTATTCGGACGACCGTTTTTATGTGGATAGCGATATTGTCTACCGCAAAGCGGATAATTACGTGGCCGGTGGGGGCGAAGAAGTCGCGTTTTCCCAGTTCGAGAAATACAACCTCTCGGCCAATGCCGGGTACAAGGTGTCTGAGGGACAAAAATTGCTGGCCAGTTTGATTATCGATGAAGCCAGGGATGTAGGCTATCCCGCATTGCCTATGGATGTTTCCCTGGCACGCGCCTTCATTGGCTCGGCCACCTGGGTACAGCAGCGCTTTATTGGGGGCTTTGTGGATTGGGAAACCAAGTTGTACGCCAATTCCGTCACCCATATCATGGATGACAGCCAACGGCCCGATGTTCCGGTACGGATGGATATGCCCGGATGGAGCGATACCTACGGATACTTCTCTCAGGCCCGGTTGCCCATGGGGGACCATCAGCTGCTGCTAAAGCTGGATGGGTTTTATAACCGCTCCCTTGCCGAAATGACCATGTACCCCAACAACCCGGACGAAAGCGAAATGTTTATGCTGACATGGCCCGATGTACGCACCTTGAATAACGCGTTATACGCCGAAGAGAAGTGGAGCTTTGATAAAAGTACCCTGAGCCTGGCTACCCGCCTGGCGTTGCAAAAATTCCATGTGGCAGACGCATTGGGCCTGAACAGCCTGCGGATTTTCTACCCGGAGATGGCCGAACGCCAAACCCGCTTCCTGAAAAGTGTATCTGCCCAATACCACACGGGTTTAAAGCCCTTTCGCCTGAATGGCGGGCTTTCCTACGGAGAACGGGCGCCGACGGTTTCAGAAGGGTTTGGCTTTTACCTGTTTAACAGTTTTGATAACCACGATTATATAGGGTCTCCCGGGCTAAAAAATGAAAAGGCCGTGGAACTTACTGCCAGACTCACGTATCCCCATGAAAAATTCGATATCAGCCTGGAAGGGAATTACTTTCATACGATAGATTATGTCATTGGCCAGGTGTATCCCGAACTGAGTGCCATGACCATTGGGGCTGATGGGGTGAAAATATACGAAAACCTGAGGTATGCCAATTTGTATAATGTCTCCCTGGATTCGAGGTACCAACTAAGCCCGGAACTGACATGGACCGGGGTGGTTTCCTATCACAGGGGGACAGACCAGGACCGGCACAACCTTCCGTTTATCAGCCCCCTGAGCTATAGTTCCATGCTGCAGTACAGCCAAAACAAGTTGAATGCTTCCCTCAGCATGAAAGGGGCAGCCGCCCAGGTAGATTACAATCCGGAATTCGGGGAAGACCAAACCGAAGCTTACACCGTCTTTTCATTCGCTGCCGGCACCACGTTCACTATCAATGACCACGATTTGAACGTAAAGGCCGGAGTGGAGAACATTTTTGACAAATACTATTCTACCTATGCGGATTGGAACAATATCCCCCGGATGGGTCGAAACTTTTTTATGACGCTTTCCTACGCCGTCAACTAACACCTGAAAACACTTTTTAAACTTCAAATTAAAATACGATGAAAACAATTGTAAATACATGGGCCCTTTTGCTACTCACCCTCTTCCTGACCGCTTGTTCGGACAATGCGGACGATCCCGTCAGCCTCGAGGCAAACCCCCTCGAAGGATTTAACCTTTTGTCGCGTATTAACAGTAACAACCATACGTTGGAGGTATACTCAGAAGCGTCCCAACTAACCGTGGGGTACAATGAACTCTACCTGCGCATCAGGGACCAGGCCACAGACACCTATCTTTCCAATGCCGATATCACCTGGATGCCGGTGATGCATATGGCCGATATGGATCATTCCTGCCCGAGGTCTTTGCTGAGCCCTACGGAAAATGCTTCGGTATATAAAGGATTTGCCGTATTCCAGATGCCGGGAAATGCAGAGGAATACTGGGACCTAACCCTAAACTACCAGCTGGATGGGCAATCCTTTAGCGTTACCGAACAGATTGATGTCCGGGAACCTGCCGATGCCCTTAAAAGGGTGAATGTATTCATGGGGAGTGACGGGACCCGGTACGTTTTGGCCATGATGCCCCTGACCCCCGCCGTGGCGGTCAACGATTTTTCGGCCATGCTCTTTGAAATGGAAACCATGATGAGCTTTCCCGTGGTGGAGGACCATGTGATAAAAATAGACCCGAGAATGCCCGGGATGGGAAACCATAGTTCCCCCAATAACGAAGACCTGGCCTTTGACCCCCTAACCACCAGGTACCGGGGCAAACTTTCACTTACCATGACCGGGTATTGGAGGATCAACCTGATGCTGCAAAATGCCAATGGGGACGTGCTGAAGGGCGAACCGATCACCGAAACCAACGAAAATAGTTCGTTGTATTTCGAATTGGAATTCTGACCCAATAAGTATTGTGTTGTTAAAAGGGCCATTCATAAGGATGGCTCTTCCTTTTTTATACATCCTGTAGCGCTACGGATATTTTACTGCCTGCCGAAAAGGTGCGGAATCTCACCGGGAAGGTCCTGAAACGCACTTCCGAACGACTGGCCTGCCCCGATACCACATCTTTGCCGTGTCAAATAATAATCAGCGGTTAAAATGAGAAAACAACCTCTTGTATTCATAGCAATAATCTGGGTGTGTGCGACATCGGTCGCCCAGGAGACCTACCTTGATGTGGTAATCAACTACACCCCTACCAGCCTGAGCTATGGGGGCAACAACAGTGCCCTCAAAGACTATAAGAAGGGGTATTGGGGATTGCAGGCAGGGGCTTCCCTGCAGGCCGGGATCACCCAAAACCTTTCGCTGGTCCCCGAACTCTATTTTGTAATGAAAGGGGGACGGTTGGAAGCGGGAAACCCTTTGAACGGGCAGGAAACCCGCATCCGTTTTAATGCCATCGACCTTCCTGTAATGGCCAGGATCCACCTGTGGGACTTTTATGTGAATGCCGGGCCGGTAGTGAGCTATAACCTTGGCGGGCATATTAAGACCGAAGCCAGTGAATTACAGCCCGGGGATAAAGCCGGGATGGATTTCGGGGACACCCTGGGTGCCTACAGCCGTTGGGATGCAGGGGTACAATTTGGGGTTGGCTATGGCTTTAAGATAAAGAACTCACGGCTGCTGTTGGATGTAAGGTACCATTACGGGCTTGTGGACGTGGGCAACGGGGCCGATATCTACAACCGGTACCTGAACATGAATATCCTGTTTTCCAAAAGATGGAAAAAGGACCCGTTGGCAAAACGAAAAAAAGAGGAACTGGCCCGATGGGAGCAGGCAGGGGATACCCCCAAGGACGGCCTGGATTAAGCCGTGCCAGGGAGGCGTTCCCAGCTTGGTTTCGCATCCGAAGGCCCCGTAAAAAAGCATTCCTAACATAGCGCAAAACAAAAGGTATGACCACTTTGGTGAAATTATTGGGGGAATTATTACTATCCCTGCTTTTTTTGATGGTCTCTTGTTACGGGGACGATAGTACGCTGGTCATTGAGGATACTGTATCCAGCCCGGACCGCCCTGGTTGTGTTAAAACTACGTTCAGGGAATACGTTGGCTGAAAAACACGGAGTAACGGGTCAATCCGGGCGGGCTGTCCACCCGGGGTATCGCCAGCGGGGCTGCCGGAACAGGGATCAAAGCCGGTCGCCCAGGGCGTGTTCCACAACCTTATAGGTACTGTCGTAACTGCTTTTCAGGAGGGTGGGGGCATCCATGCCGGCCCAGTACTCCTTGTTGAACAATTCCACGGAAAGGCCTCCCCGGAACCCGGAATCATGGAGTTTTGGCAAAACCTGGTCAAAGGGGCAGACCCCTTCCCCGGGCAACAGCCGGTGCGCGTCTGTAAGTTGT
>MRWG01001115.1_pt1 | contig 19157 bp, 17 predicted proteins | sample 1013341 | NCBI WGS metagenome assembly MRWG01 (sample SAMN06117577, study PRJNA244670) | biofilm metagenome | biome: Water; feature: Cathode Biofilm; material: Biofilm; isolation source: microbial consortium enriched at the cathode of a solar microbial fuel cell | place: USA: District of Columbia ... | reverse complement strand
TGGCGGGTAAGCCAGGTGGTGGCGCGCTTGCGCAATCTCTCGCGGTCAGGCCCGTCCAGGAAGTCGCTCGCCAGCACCTCGATGCGCGGCGTCAGCACGGTGTCGCCGGCGGCCAGCCGCGCGAAAGGCGTGCCGCGCCAGGCCAGCTTGTCCTCCACCAGGGTGAAGGCGCCGTCGTTGTCCTGTTCCAGCTGCTTGATGCGCCGGGGGATCTCGCCGGTCAGCGCGCGCCTGGCCGCGGTCAGCAGCGGCCGCGCGTCCTCGCCGGTCACTTCCGCGTCGGGCTGGAAGTTGAAGCCCTGCAGGCTGCCGACGAACTCGCCCTCCACCAGCACCTCGCCGTTCTTGCGCACCGCGCCGATCAGTTCGCCCTCGCCGCGCAGGCGGCGCACCAGCACCGCCGTGCGGCGGTCGACGAAGCGCTGGGTCAGGCGCTCGTGCAGGGCGTCGGACAGCGAGTCCTCGATGGCGCGGGCGCGGCCCTGCCAGTGGCCGTTGTCCTCCAGCCAGTCGCCGCGGTGGGTGATGTAGGTCCAGGTGCGCACGTGGGCGATGCGCTGGATCAGGTGGTCGATGTCGCCGTCGACGCGATCCAGGCGCTCAAGCTGTCCGCCGACCCAGTCCTCGGGCAGGCGCAGGTCGTTGCGCATCAGGCGGAGGTAGATCTGCGAGAGCAGCTGGGCGTGGTGGTCGGAGAGGATCTTGCGGAAGTCCGGTACCTGGCAGACCTCCCACAGCAGGGCCACGGAATCGGCCGAGGTGGCCAGCTGGGCGATCTCCGGGTCGCGCACCAGGGTGGACAGGGCCAGCTGGTCCTCGGCGTTGCGCACCAATAGCAGTTCCGGGCGCGGCGGCCGGCGTTCCAGGCTCTTCTGCAGGCTGACCGGATCGCGGAAGTCCAGATCGATGTTGCGCCAGTGCACGAAGGAGATGGGGTCGAAGTGGTGGTTCTCCACCGCCTCGACCAGCTCCTCGCTCAGGGGGCCGATCTCGCTGGTGGTGCCGAAGGTGCCGTCGCTCATGTGGCGCCCGGCGCGCCCGGCGATCTGGCCGATCTCCGGCGCGGTGAGGCGGCGCCGGCCACGCCCGTCGAACTTGCGCAGGCGCGCGAAGGCGACGTGGTCCAGGTCCAGGTTGAGGCCCATGCCGATGGCGTCGGTGGCGACCAGGTAGTCGACCTCCCCGGCCTCGAAGAGGTCGACCTGGGCGTTGCGGGTGCGCGGGCTGAGGGCGCCCAGCACCACGGCGGTGCCGCCGCGCTGGCGGCGCAGCAGCTCGGCGGTGGCGTAGACCTCGGCGGCGGAGAAGGCCACCACGGCCGAGCGCGGCGGCAGCCGCGTCAGCTTCTGGGGGCCGGTGTAGTTGAGGGTGGAAAACCGCGGCCGGGTGACGAACTCGGCCTCCGGCACCAGTTTCTGCAGCACCGGGCGGATGGTCTCGGCCCCCAGGAACATGGTTTCGGTCAGGCCGCGGGCGTGCAGCAGGCGGTCGGTAAAGACGTGGCCGCGCTCCGGGTCGGCGCAGAGCTGGATCTCGTCGACCGCCAGGAAGGAGACCGGCCGGTCGACCGGCATGGACTCCACCGTGCAGCAGAAGTAGCGCGCCCCGGGGGGGAGAATTTTTTCCTCGCCCGTGACCAGCGCCACCTGGTTCTTGCCCTTGATCTGGACGATGCGGTCGTAGTTCTCGCGGGCGAGCAGGCGCAGGGGAAAGCCGATCATGCCGCTCGAATGCCCGAGCATGCGATCGATCGCCAGATAGGTTTTGCCGGTATTGGTAGGGCCGAGGACGGCAGTCACCCGGCCTTGCGCGAAGAGCGACATAATACCTCAGAGAATCGGGACTTTATCGCCCCATTGCAAGCGTTCCCTTGGGGATTCCTATGGCAGGCGCGTGACGACTTCGGGGCGGCTTTTGGGAGCTTAGTCCTCGTCCCCATTCTCGTCCCCATTCTCGTCCGGGGCTTCATCTTCGGGCGGCGTGACCAGCGGCACGAAGGCGACCGGCAGGATGACCTCTTCGGTGAGGCTGCCGTCCTCGCCCTTCTCGATGCGTAAGAGGCGCTGGGTCGAGGTGAAGCGGAAGGCGCCGTCGGGCGGGCCCAGCGGGATGATCATGCGTCCGCCGCGCTTCAACTGGTCGATCAGGGCGGGAGGAATGGCCGTCGCCGCGGCGGTCACCAGGATGGCGTCGAAGGGCGCGGCCTCCGGCCAGCCCCTGGCGCCGTCGCCCTGGCGGCAGTGCACCTTGTCGTAGCCCTGGTCCTTCAGGCGTTTGGCCGATTCCTCGGCCAGCTCCGGCAGGGCCTCGATGGACCAGACCTCGCAGCCCAGCTCGGCCAGCACCGCCGCCTGGTAGCCGGAGCCGGTGCCGACCTCCAGCACCCGGCTGCCCGGCCCGACGTTCGCCTGGTCGGTCATGATGGCGACGATATAGGGCTGGGAGATGGTCTGGCCCAGGCCGATGGGCAGCGGCTGGTTCTCGTAGGCGTAGGCCTCCTCCATCATCGGCACGAAGGCGTGGCGCGGCGTGCGGGCCAGCGCCTCGTGGACCCGCGGGTCCAGCTTGTCCTTGCCCAGCCAGTGCGCGGTCTCTTCGACCTCCGCGTCGATGAGGCGCAGCATCGCCGCGCGTTCTTTGGCCCGATCCGCCGCTTTGCGGTCTTCCGCCATGGCGTCAGCTCCCCCTTTCCGGCCCCCTTCGAACCCCCGTCCGGGCGGCCAAGAGACTTGCAGTCAACATGGATTGCGCACATATGTCACGCGGTCGCAGCCCCGGTCCCCCCAGGTAGCAAGGGCTAGCAAGGGCTAGCAAGGGCTGGCAAGGGCGCGCCGGCGGCCCGGACCCTCTGGAAACCCAGCCGCGCCGGAAGGACCCAAAGGGACAGCAGGAGACGGACGGAAAGGTTATGGCGGAAGAACATCTGAGCTTTCAGGCCGAGGTCAGCCGGCTGCTCGACATCGTCGCCCACTCGCTCTATTCGGAGAAGGAGATCTTCCTCCGGGAGCTGATCTCCAACGCCTCGGACGCCTGCGACCGGCTGCGCCACGCGGCTCTCACCCAGTCGGACCTGCTGGGTGACGACAGCACCTTCAAGATCCGCCTCAAGGCCGACCCCGCCGCCAAGACCCTGACCGTCGCCGACAACGGCATTGGCATGAACCGCGAGGAGCTGATCGAGAACCTGGGCACCATCGCGCGCTCGGGCACCGCCGCCTTCGTCCAGCAGCTGGAGAGCAAGCAGGAAGGCGCCAACCTGATCGGCCAGTTCGGCGTCGGTTTCTACTCCGCCTTCATGGTGGCCGAGAAGGTCGAGGTCTCGACGCGGCGCGCCGGCGAGGCGCAGGGCTGGAAGTGGACCTCCGACGGCAAGGGCGAATTCACCATCGCCGAGGACGACGCGGCCCCGGCGCGCGGCACCCGCATCGTCCTGCAGCTGCGCGAGGCGGACGTGGAGTACCTCGACCCCTCACGCATCCGCCAGATCGTCGCCACCTACTCCGACCACATCGCCGTGCCGGTGGTGCTGGAATCGAAGAAGGAGGACGAGCCCGACGAGACCCTGAACGCCGCCTCGGCGCTGTGGACCCGGCCCAAGAACGAGATCACCGAGGAGCAGTACAAGGAGTTCTACCACCACGTCGGCCACACCTTCGACGAGCCCTGGCTGCGCCTGCACTTCAAGGCCGAGGGGGTGATGGAGTACACCGGCCTGCTGTTCATTCCTTCGCAGAAGCCCTTCGACCTCTTCCACCCGGACCGCAAGCCGGGCGTGCGCCTCTACGTGAAACGCGTCTTCATCACCGACGACTGCTCGGAGCTGCTGCCGCCCTACCTGCGCTTCCTGCGCGGCATCGTCGATACCGAGGACCTGCCGCTGAACGTCAGCCGCGAGCTGCTGCAGAACAATCCGCGCCTCGCCAAGATCCGCCAGGCCATCTGCAAGAAGGTGTTGGGCGAGCTGAAGAAGAAGGCGGAGAAAGAGCCGGAGGACTACGCGACCTTCTGGAACACCTTCGGCGCGGTGCTGAAGGAAGGCCTCTACGAGGACGGCCAGCAGCGCGAGAGCCTCCTGGAGCTGGCGCGCTTCCGCTCCACCACCCGCGACGGGCTGGTGAGCCTCGCCGACTACGTGAAGGAGATGAAGCCGGGCCAGGAAGCGATCTTCACCATCACCGGCGACGACCCCCAGGCGCTGGCGAAGAGCCCGCAACTGGAAGGTTTCGCCGCCAAGGGCATCGAGGTGCTGTTGCTCAGCGACCCGGTCGACGACTTCTGGCTCTCCACCGTGCCCGACTACGACGGCAAGCCCTTCAAGTCGGTGACCCGCGGCGGCGTCGACCTGGAGAAGATCGGCGAGGCGGAGAAGAAAGAAGGCGAGGAGGAGAAGCAGGAAGCGGCCGACCCGGCGATCGATTCCCTCATCGCCTTCGTGAAGCTGACCCTGAAGGACGCGGTGAAGGACGTGCGCGCCTCCAAGCGCCTGACGTCCAGCCCGGTCTGCCTGGTCGCCGACGACGGCGATCTCGACATGCACCTGGAGCGCCTGCTGAAGCAGCAGAACCAGCTGGACCACACCTCCTCGCGCATCCTGGAGGTCAACCCCGATCACGCGCTGGTCAAGGCGCTGGCCGGGCAGGTCGGCAAGCAGGGTTCGGGCCAGACGGTGGAGGACGCGGCCTGGCTGCTGCTCGACCAGGCGCGCATCATCGAGGGCGAGCCGCTGCCCGATGCCGCGGCCTTCTCGCAACGTCTCTCGAAGCTCGTGGAAAAGGGACTGCTGGCCGGCTGATCCGCACCGCGCGCAGAGTTTGCGGGCCTCTCTCTCGTTCACTCAGGCCGTCATCCCGGCCAAGCGAGCAGCAGCGAGCGCGAGCCGGGATCCAGGGGCAGTGATCGAGCGCTTGCCCTGGACCTTCGGGTCAAGCCCGAGGGTGACAACTGGTGTGGATGGTGCAGGCGGTTCGGCCAGCTGTGAATTTCGGAGCTTGCGTCCGGCGCTAGCCGTCCGCGCCGTCCAGATCGATCATCGCGGCGCCGATCACCGGCCCGCCGCGGCCCTGCTGCACGATGACGGCGCAGCCGCCGCGGCCCTCGGCGCGGGCGGCGGCCAGGTCCAGCGGGAAGCTCTTCTCTTCGCCGGTCCAGGTGCCCAGCGTCGTCAGCTGACGCACCACGTTGCTGTTGGTCAGCGCGCGGCCGCTGTTCTCGCCGCGCGCCACCTGGGTCTTGTGGCTGTCGTCGAAGGTGACCAGCCACACCGTGGCGCCGCCGGCCGGCGCGGTCCCGGCGGAGAGCCGCACCTGGCCGCCGTCGGCCTCGTCCAGGGTCACGGTCACCCGCGGCTCGCTCTTGGCCGATTCCTCGACGGCGCGGGCGACGGCGCGGCGCTTGCTGCCCACCACGTCGTGGCGCCCGTCCACCACGATCTGCGGCGTGTAGACGTAGCGCAGGCCCAGCTTGGCGGCGTAGTCACGCTGGCGCTCGGTGTACTGCGCGGCGGCGAAGGGGTCCTTCCAGCCGATGTAGTCCCAGTAGTCGACGTGGAACGACAGGGCGAGGACGCCTGGTTGCTCCGCCAGCTCGCCCAGCAAAGCGTCAGCCGGCGGGCAGGAGCTGCAGCCCTGGGAGGTATAGAGTTCCACCACCACGGGGCGCTTTACGCCCGTGCCTTCGGCCAGTTGCAGCGGTTGCTTGTCCTCGGCAGCGGCATGGCTTTCGCGGGCCGGTTCCGCCACCCAGAGGGCGAGGCCGGCCGCGGCGGCCAGGGCCAGGGCGCTCAAGACGCTGAGTGCAGGGGTTCGGCGTGAGGAGGTTCGCCTTGCAATGGGTCGTGGGCTCATGGGGGAGGACGTTACGGAGTTCCACGCTCACAGGCCAGTCACGTTCGGGTGACGGTCCGGTGAGCTTCTTTCCCCTGAAGGAGACGGAATTCCTGTGGGCCTGCCGCCGCTTCCGGTGGCGCTTCCGCCCGTCGGGGGGTCAGCCGCCGCGGATCACGCGGACCTCGACTTCCATGTCGATGAAGTCCTCGGCGGCGCCGAAGAAGGTGCCCTGCAGGGGCACCGCCTGGAAGGGTTCGCGCGCCACGGCGACGCGGATCAGGTTGGCGCCGCCGACCAGGCCGTTGGTGGGGTCGAACTCGACCCAGCCGGCGCCGGGCAGGTAGACCTGCACCCAGGCGTGGGTGTCGCCGGCGCCGCGGATCGGATCGTCCGGGTTCGCGTTTTGCGCCGCTCCGCCGGGCAGGGTCTCATCCAGCGCCGGGTCGTAGAGGTAGCCGGAGACGAAGCGCGCGGCCAGGCCCAGGGCGCGCACCGCGCCCATCATGAACATCGCCAGGTCGCGGCAGGTGCCGCTACCCTTTTCCAGGGTGTCCACCGGGCTCTGGGTGCCCAGGGAATAGCGCCGGGTGTAGCTGAACTGCTCGTGGATCGCCTTGGTGATGTTGACCAGCAGGTCCTGGGTGCGCACCTGTCCGCCGCCGTTGAGGAAGCCCCTCACCCAGGCGTCGATCTTGCGGTCCGGGTCCGGGTAGTCGCGCTCCACCGAGCGGCCCAGGTCCGGGATCTCCTCGGCCGGGTAGCTGAAGGGATAGGCCTGGGCATAGGGCTCGATGACGAACTCGGGGTTCTCCAGGCCGTAGTGCTCGATCACGATACGGCTCCTGAAACGCAACTCCGCGGCCGGCTCCTCGAAGGAGGCGATGGCGATGGAGTTGGAGAAGACGTCGTGCATCCAGCGCACGTCCGCCCCCGGCGTGATGGTCAGGGCCGAGTCGGCGAGGCGCAGGTCGTGGCTGTCACGCGGGCGGAACATCAGGCGATGCTCACCGAAGCGCACCGGCTGCCGGTAGCGATAGACCGTCGTGTGAGTGACCGTCAGCAGATTCATATCGGCAGCGGGGCCATGGGGTTAATTATCGGGTTGTCGCCTGGGGCAGCGGGCGGCGGCGGGAAAGCAGCGCGGCGATCCTAACGGAAAGCTGCAAGCTCCCTCAAGATGTTGTAGGAAATGACAGAAACATTACTAATAATTGGTTTACGGCGCCTTGCGGGCGCCGATTTTGTCACTGCCCGGTTCCGGGCGCACCTTCTTCTTCAGGACCCCCATCTTCAGGACCCCCATCTTCAGGACTAGGGCAATGATCTACCTCCTCCGGCACGGCGAAACCGAATGGAACCGGCAGGGCCGCCTGCAGGGCCACGGCGACTCGCCGCTGACCGAGCGCGGCCTCTCCCAGGCCGTGGCCATGGGCGGCGCGTTGCGCCGGGAAATCGGCGACGCTGCGCTGGCCGGCTTCACCCTGGTGTCCAGTCCCCTGGGCCGCACGCTGGCCACGGCGCGCTGCATCGCCGCGGTCATCGGCACAAACCCGGCGGAGATCGTCGAGGAGCCGCGCCTCGTGGAGCACGGCTTCGGCGAATGGGAAGGCGAGATCTATGACGAGGTGGCGGATCTCTACCCCGAGCAGTGGCGTGCGCGCGAGGCCGACAGGTGGAACTACCAGGTGCCCGGCGGGGAGAGCTATGCGCTGGTGGCCAAGCGCGTCGGCGCCTGGCTTGCCGAGCAGCCGGAGGGCGCGCAGCTCATCGTCGTCAGCCACGGCCTCGCCGGCAAGGTGCTGCGCGGCCTCTACCTCGGCGCCACCCGCGAGGAGGTCTTCGCCATGCCCGAGCCGCAGGACGCAGTGCTGCGGCTTGCCGCCGGCCGCGTCGTGCAGTTGCCGGTTTCGGCCGCGCTGGGGTGAGCGCGGCCTGCGGCGCGGCACCTGCCGCAGCCGTCCCGGGAAGAACTGCCGTCTTTTTCGCCTTTTGCGAACAGCGTCCGGCGATGATTCCTTTTCGCCGCACCAGCAGGTTGTATCTGGCACGGCGCGATTGCCGAAAAGGCGGACCCAAAGGGAAGGTTAACCTCTAGAAAATAAGATCGCCGATGGAGCACATGGGTCAGCGGTACGCGCCAGGGCGATGTCGGATCAACGAAACCTCGAGGCCGCCGGGCAGCCCGGCAAAGGCCTCTCCGGACAATTGGAATTTCTGGGCGACTTGAGCGCGCGCCTGGCGGTGGCGGGTGATCCCGCCGCCCTGCTCGAGGCTGCCCTGGCGGGTGCGCCGCAGCCGGGCGGCAAGGCCTTCGCCCGGGCGCTGCGCGGCCTCTCCGATCTCGCCCTCACCAACGCCGCGCTGCGCGAACGCCTCGCCGAGCAGCTGCAGCTCAGCAGCAGCCTGGAGATGGCGGCGGACCTGCAGCAGAGCCTGCAGCCGCAGTGCACCGCCGGGCACCAGCCGATCTGGGGCGTCAACCTGCCGGCGCGCAAACTCTCCGGTGACTTCTTCGATTTCTACCGCCTCGACGAGGCGCGCATCGCCTTCGCCCTGGGCGATGTCTCGGGCAAGGGGCTGAACGCGGCCCTGCTGATGGCCAAGACCATCAGCCTCTTCCGCTGCCTCGGCAAGCGCATCGACGCGCCGGCGGAACTGCTGGAGGCGATCAACGCCGAGCTGTTCGAGACGGCGTCACGCGGCATGTTCGTGACCATGGTCGCCGGCCACTATTGGCTCGCCAACGGCAAGGTCTGCCTCGCCAACGCCGGGCACCAGCCGCCGCTGCTGCGCCGGCGCGACCGCAGCTATGCCTCCTTCGAGGCTTCGGTGCCGCCGCTCGGCATGCTGCCGGAGAGCCGGCCGCGCGAAGAGCGCATCGAGCTCGACGGCGGCGAGCTCTACGTCTTCTCCGACGGCCTTACCGAATACCGCTACAAGAGCGGCGAGGAGCTGGGTGTCGAAGGCCTGGTCCTGCTCATCGAGTCCCTGGCCGAGGCGCCGCTGGCCCAGCGCCTGGAGGCGCTGCTGGCGACGCTGGATCAGGACGGCGGCTGGGAAGCCCGCGACGATCTGACGGTGCTGGCCATCGACGATTCCTGGGTGGCCGCCGACGCCGGCGTCGACACTCCCGCAGCCTCCCTGCGGCAGGAGGTGCCATGACGGCCGCCGCGCTCACCGCGCCCGAGGGGGAATACCTGCTGGAGCTGCGCTTTCCCGCGCGCACCGACCGCATGGTCATGGTGCGCGACCTGGTGCGCAGCGCCGCGCGCTTTTGCGGCTTCGACGAGGCGAGCACCCACGACATCGTGCTGGCGGTGGGCGAAGCCTGTCAGAACGTCATCCTGCACGCCTACGAAGGCCGCGGCGACGGCCCCATCCTGCTCGACATCCTGCAGAACGCGGACAGCATCATTCTGCGGGTCACCGACTTTGGACCGGCCGTCGCGCCCACGGCGGTGCAGCCGCGCGAGCTGCGCGATCTGCGCCCCGGCGGTCTCGGCACTTACTTCATCCAGAACCTGATGGACACCACGGACTTCGGACGCTCGCCCAGCGGCGTCGGCAACGTGCTGCAGATGTCCAAGAAAAAGGATTCCTCGAAATGAGCGAAGCGGTCCGTGAAGTGAACGGCAACCTGGTGGTGAGCCTCACCGGAGAGATCGACCTGGACCGGGCGCCGGAGGCGCGCCGCCTGCTGCTCGACTGCGTGAAGCACAGCAAGGACGTCCTCGTCGACCTCTCGGCGGTGACCTACATCGACAGCTCCGGCATCGCCAGCCTGGTCGAGGCCCTGCAGTGGGCCAAGCGGCGCGGCACCGATCTCTGCCTCGTCGCGGTCAGCCCCCAGGCCCTCAGGGTCTTCGAGCTGGCGCGCCTCGACAAGGTCTTCGCGATCCACCCGGACCTCGACGCGGCCCTGGCGGGCGAGGGTTAGGAGCGGGCGATGCAGCGGGTCGCAGAAGGTATCGGCAAGGGCGTCCTGCGCGGCGCGGAAGAGGTCGGCTTCGCCGGCGCGCTCTTCCTGGAAGCCGTGCTCTGGGCCGTGCTCGGCCCGGCGCGGCGCCAGCCGGTGCGCCTCGCCGCGGTGGTCGCGCAGATGATGCAGATCGGCGTGGAGGCCCTGCCCATCGCCTCGGTGCTGGCCGCGACCATCGGCATGATGCTGGCGATCCAGAGCCTCTACAGCCTGGGCCTCTTCGGCGCCGAGTCTTTCGCCACGGTGGGCATCGCGCTCTCGGTGGTGCGGGAATTCGCCCCGCTCATCGTCGGCATCCTGGTCGCCGGGCGCTCGGGCTCCGCCCTGGCGGCGCGCTTCAGCACCATGATGATCAACCAGGAGGTCGACGCGCTCAGGGTCATCGGCATCTCGCCGGTGCGCTTCCTCGTCGCGCCGGCGCTCTTCGCCATGATGATCATGGTGCCTTGCCTCACCATGTGGGCCAACATCGTCGCGCTCAGCGCCGCCGGGCTCATCGTCACCGCGCAGCTCGACATCAGCCTGGCCGCCTACTTCGCCGACGTGGTGGCCTCGCTCTCGGTCAACGACCTGGCGCACGGCCTGGGCAAGAGCGTGCTCTTCGCCGCCCTGGTGGCCCTGGTCTCGGCGGTCAACGGCGCCCTGGCCGACGGCGGCGCCGAAGGGGTCGGCCGGCGCACGACCCGCGCCGTGGTGCAGTCCATCGCCGCGATCATCATGGTCGACATGATCTTCGCCTTCGTCGTGACCTCGGGATAGGCCCATGGCTGCCGTGACCCAGCAAACTCCGACGCAGAAGGCGACCGACGATGCGGTCGTCCGGATCCAGGGCCTGCAGGCGCACTACGGCGCCCGCCAGGTGCTGCACGACATCGAGCTGTCGGTGGCGCCGGGCGAGATCATGGTGATCATGGGCGGCAGCGGCTCGGGCAAGTCGACCCTGCTGCGCCACCTCGTGGGCCTCATGCGCCCGACGGCCGGCAGCGTGGAACTGCTGGGCACGGATATCACCCGCGCCTCGGCCAGGGAGATGCAGCGCCTGCGCCGGCGCATCGGCGTCGCCTTCCAGGGCGGCGCGCTGTTCAGCTCGATGAACGTGCTCGACAACATCATGCTGCCGCTGCGCGAGCATACGCAGCTCGACCGCCAGACCATGGAGATCATGGCCCGCCTCAAGCTGGAGGTGGTGAACCTGGCCGGGGCGGAGGGGTTGAAGCCGGCGGAGCTGTCCGGCGGCATGGTCAAGCGCGCGGCCGTGGCGCGGGCCATCGTCATGGACCCGGCGCTGCTGTTCTTCGACGAGCCCTCGGCCGGCCTGGACCCGGCCGTCTCCTCGGCGCTGGACGACCTGATCCTGAAACTGCGCGAGGCCATGAACATGTCCATCGTCGTGGTCACCCACGAACTGGAAAGCGCCTTCAAGATCGCCGACCGCATCACGGTGCTGGACCAGGGGCGCATCCTCCTGGTCGACGACGTCGCGGGCATCCGGCGCTCCGACAACGCGCGCATCCAGAACCTTCTCAACCGCCGTGCGGAGAACGCGGAGGTGGACGCCGAGGCCTATCTGCGGCGGCTCACCGGCGAGGCGGCGCCCGCGGGCGATCCCCATCCGGACCCCTCCAAACCAGACGGAACAAAGCAAGACGCGGGAGCGGTGTAGAGCCATGCGACATCAGGGATTGAACTATGCCGCGGTCGGCGCCTTCGTGATCGCCATGCTGCTGGCGGCCATCGGCGCGACGGTGATGCTGAGCGGCGGCACGGGGCCGCGCGACCACTATTCCCTCGTCTTCGACAACGTCGCCGACGTGAAGTTCGGCACCCAGGTGCGCTACGAGGGCTTTCCCGTGGGCCAAGTCGAGTCCATCGAGCCCATCGTCGAAGAAGGCGCCACGGTCTTCCTGCTCGAGGTCTCGGTCGAGGAGGGCTTTGTCATCCCGGCCGACAGCGTGGCGCGGATCCACAGCTCCCAGTTCCTCGGCGCCAAGACGGTCGAGATCCAGCGCGGCAGCGCCGAGACCGCGCTGCAGCCGGGCGCCCGCATGGCCTCGGCGCCGGCCGCCGACATGTTCGCCGCCATGGCCAGCGTCGCCGGCCAGGTGAACGAGCTGTCGAGCGAAGGCCTGAAGCCGCTGCTCGCGCGTCTGACGGCCCTGGTGGACAACGCCAACCACCTGCTGGACGACGACGTGGCGCCGATGATCGGCTCCCTCAACGCCGTGGCCGAGGACACCCGCGGGCGCGTGCCGGAGATCACCGGAGAGCTGCTGGGCTTCATGCAGGAGCTCAACGTCACCCTGGCCTCGGTGCAGCAGCTGCTCTCGGAGCACAACGTAGCCGAGGTGCAGCAGACGGTGGAGAACGTGAATACGGTCTCCCAGGACATGGTCACCATCAGCCAGACTGTGCAGGGCACCCTGGTCCAGCTCGACAGCATCGTCACCACGCTGGAGGGCGTCGTCGACAAGAACCAGGGCAACGTCAATGCCGCCCTCGACGACACGCGCTACATCCTGCGCTCCATCGCCCAGAACATCGACAGCATCAACCACAACCTGGCGGGCACCTCCCGCAACATGAACGAGTTCAGCCGGCTGATCCGGCAGAACCCGAGCCTGCTGCTGGGCGGCTCGGCGCCCGAGGAAGTAAGCGTCGAGACGCCGTCTGCCAATTCCCGGGCCACCAGCTCCCGGTCCCGGAGGGACAATTGATGAAGCGCCTTCTTCTCCTGGCCTGCGCCGCGCCGCTGCTGGCCGGCTGCCTCGGCTCGGCGCCGCCGGTGCCGCGCGACCACTACTACCGCCTGCTGGTGCCGACGCCCGAGCAGAGCGCCGGCGAAGCGCCGCTGCCCGGTATCATGACGGTGGAGCTGCTGCAGGCCGACGGCCTGCTGCGCGAGCGGCCGCTGCTGTACAGCGAGAGCGGCGAGTCCTACGAGCTGCAGCAGCATAACTACCACTATTGGAACGACGCACCGCCGCGCATGCTGCAGGATCAGATGGTGACCTACCTGCGGCGCAGCGGCGTCTCCCGCCAGGTGGTGACGCCCGACATGCGCATCCGCGCCGACTACCAGGTCAGCGGTAAGGTGCGGCGGCTCGAGCGGCTGCTCGGCGGCGGCCCGCCCCGGGTCTTCGTGGAGATCGAGCTGGCTCTGCTGCGGCTGAGCGACGACCCGGTGCTGGTGGTGGAGACCTTCAGTGCCGAAGAAACGGCCGCCGACGAGTCGGTCGATGCCTCCATCGTCGCCCTGAACCGCGCGACGGCGGAGATCTTCGACCGCTTCCTCGCGCAGGTGCGCTTCGCCGCCGGCCAGGTCACCGCGAAGCGCTAACGGGTCACCGCGAAGCGCTAGCGGGTTACTGCGAAGCCCTAAAATAAGGGTCTTTTGCTCGTTTCGGCGCTTCCCTTAACGAATCATTAACCTTATCTTACGTAAGCAGGCCGCACCCGCCATCACCGGCAATGTTCAGACCGTTCCCGCATTTCACCGGGACCACATATTGGGGAAAAGAGTTATGACAGTGACGAAAACGCAGCTGGCCGACGCCTACGCCAAGGCTCTGACCAAGGCACTCGGCGATCAGTGGGGCGAGTTCAGCCGCCGGGACGCCAGCAAGCTCCTCGATGCCCTCTGGCCGGTCATGTCGGATCTCGCGCTCAAGGACACCAAGAAGACCGTCCCGGGCAGCGTGCCGATGGGCCATCTCGGCCGCCTCAAGATGCGCTACAAGGCGGCGACCAAGGCACGCAAGGGCACCAACCCCTTCACCGGCGAGCCGACCACCTTCAAGGCCAAGCCCGCGACCCTGCAGCCGCGCTTCACCGCCGGCAAGGCGCTGAAGGACGAGGCCGCCAAGCACACCAGGAAGCTCAAGTAAGCTGCTGAAGCTTCCGGAGCCCGACAGGCTCCAATGAAAAAGGCCCCTGCCGTCGGCAGGGGCCTTTCTCGTTTCGGCGTCAAGCGATGAGGGTTTGGCTCAGGCCGCCTTCATCAGGTTGCGCAGCACGTAGTGCAGGATGCCGCCGTTCTTGTAGTACTCGACCTCGTCGGCGGTATCGATGCGGCAGAGCACCGGCACCTGCTCGGAGGCGCCGTCCGGGCGGTGGATGGTGAGGGCCAGCTCCATGCGCGGCTTGATGCCCCCGGCCACGCCGGTGATGTCGAAGGTCTCCTCGCCGGTCAGCTTCAGGCTCTCGCGGCTGGCGCCGCCGGTGAACTGCAGCGGCAGCACGCCCATGCCCACCAGGTTGGAGCGGTGGATGCGCTCGAAGCTCTCCACGATCACCGCCTTGATGCCCAGGAGGCGCGTGCCCTTGGCCGCCCAGTCGCGCGAGGAGCCGGTGCCGTACTCCTTGCCGCCGATGACCACCAGCGGCACGCCCTCCTCGGCGTACTTCATGGCCGCGTCGTAGATCGGCATGACTTCGCCGTCGGGCAGGTGCTTGGTGAAGCCGCCCTCGACGCCCGGCACCATCTCGTTCTTGATGCGGATGTTGGCGAAGGTGCCGCGCATCATGACCTGGTGGTTGCCGCGGCGCGCGCCGTAGGAGTTGAAGTCCAGCGGGCGCACCTGGTGCTCCAGAAGATAGTCGCCGGCCGGGCTCTCCTTCTTGATGGAGCCGGCCGGGGAGATGTGGTCGGTGGTGATGGAATCGCCCAGCTTGGCCAGCGCGCGGGCGCCGGTGATGTCGCCCACGGCCTCAGGCTCCGCCTTCATCTCAGTGAAGAAGGGCGGATACTGCACGTAGGTGCTGGCGTCGCTCCACATGTAGGTCATGCCGGAACCGGCGTCGATCTCGCGCCACTCCTCCGGGCCCTCGAAGACGTTGGAATAACGCGCCTTGAACATGGCCGGGGTCAGCACGTCGCCGATCACCTGGCTGATCTCCTGGTTGGAGGGCCAGATGTCCTTCAGGTAGACGGGCTGGCCGTCCTTGTCGTTGCCGATGGGGTCGTTCAGCAGATCGACCTTCAGCGATCCGGCGATGGCGTAGGCGACCACCAGCGGCGGCGAGGCCAGGTAGTTCAGCTTCACCAGCGGGTGGACGCGGCCCTCGAAGTTGCGGTTGCCGGAGAGCACCGCGGCGACCGAGAGGTTGCCCTTGTCGATGGCTTCCTGGACCGGCGCGTCGAGCGGGCCGGAGTTGCCGATGCAGGTGGTGCAGCCGTAGCCCACCAACTCGAAGCCCAGGGCGTCGAGGTGCTCCTGCAGGCCGGCGGCTTCCAGGTAGTCGGTCACCACCTGGCTGCCCGGCGCCAGCGAGGTCTTCACCCAGGGCTTGCGGGTCAGGCCCTTCTCGTTGGCTTTCTTGGCCAGCAGGCCGGCGGCGACCAGCACCGCGGGGTTGGAGGTGTTGGTGCAGGAGGTGATGGCGGCGATCACCACGTCGGCCGGGTCCAGGGTCTCGTCCCCATTACCACCCGAGAGGCCGGCCAGCGGCTGGGCCTCGCCCGTGCCCATGTCGGCCAGGGCCTTCTCCGCCGAGGCCTTGACCCCGGACAGCGCCACGCGGTCCTGCGGGCGCTTGGGGCCGGCCAGGCTCGGCTCGACGTCGGCCAGGTTCAGCTCCAGGGTGTCGGTGAAGACCGGGTCCGGCGTGTTGGCGTCGCGCCACATGCCCTGGGCCTTGGCGTAGGCCTCGACCAGGGCCACGCGCTCGGGGTCGCGGCTGGTGAAGGTCAGGTAGCGGATGGTCTCCTCGTCGACCGGGAAGATGCCGCAGGTGGCGCCGTATTCCGGGGCCATGTTGCCGATGGTCGCCTGGTCGGCCAGGCTCAGGTGGTCCAGGCCGTCGCCGTAGAACTCGACGAACTTGCCGACCACGCCCTTGGCGCGCAGCATCTGCACCACGGTCAGCACCAGGTCGGTGGCGGTGGTGCCTTCCTTCATCCGGCCGGTCAGCCTGAAGCCGATGACCTCGGGGATCAGCATGGAGACCGGCTGGCCCAGCATGGCCGCCTCGGCCTCGATGCCGCCGACGCCCCAGCCCAGCACGGAGAGGCCGTTGACCATGGTGGTGTGGCTGTCGGTGCCGACCAGGGTGTCCGGGTAGGCGACGGTCTTGCCGTCCTCGTCCTTGGTCCAGACAACCTGGGAGAGGTATTCGAGATTGACCTGGTGGCAGATGCCGGTGCCCGGCGGCACGACGCGGAAGTTGTCGAAAGCGCTTTGGCCCCAGCGCAGGAAGGAGTAGCGCTCGCCGTTGCGGTCGAACTCCATCTCCACGTTCTTCTTGAAGGCGTCGTCGGTGCCGTAGTTGTCGACCATGACCGAGTGGTCGATGACCAGGTCGACCGGCGACAGCGGGTTGATCTTCTTCGGGTCGCCGCCCAGCTTGTCCAGCGCCTCGCGCATGGCGGCCAGGTCGACCACGGCGGGCACGCCGGTGAAGTCCTGCAGCAGCACGCGGGCCGGGCGGTAGGCGATCTCGCGGTCGGAGCGCTTGTCCTTCAGCCACTGGCCGATGGCGCGGATGTCGTCGACCGTGACGCTCTGGCCGTCCTCGTAGCGCAGCAGGTTCTCCAGCAGCACCTTCATGGAATAGGGCAGGCGCGAGATGTCGCCAATCTCGGAGGCCGCGGCCTCCAGGCTGTAGTAGCTGTAGGTCTTGCCCCCGACCTCGAGGTCGCGGCGGGTTTTCAGGGTGTCTTTGGAAGGCATGAGCATCTCTCCTTCGGTTGCGTTGGGCCGCCGGAAAACCTTCCTACCGTCTCCGCCCCTCCAGTGCATCTCGGGCAGGCAGCTGCGGCAGGTTCGGGTTACCGGCGTGCCCCGCGACCGGTTGCGACCGTCTCGCGGGAGCTCACGTTTGGGAATATGGCCGATAAAATACTCGCCGCCAGCGACTTGTCCATGCCGTTTTGCGGGGATCAGACCCCCCGGAAAGTCGCGGCTTCCGGGGGGTGAGGCCCCCTCGGTCCTGAGGCCCGGAGGTCAGCCCCCTTAACTCACATGGACCGGGCGAGGAAGGCGGCGGCGGCCTCCAGCACCAGCGGGCGCTGCTCCAGATGGGGCTGGTGGCCGCAGGCGGGCAGGAAGAGGGTCTCCACCGGGCTACGCGGCAAGCCACTATGTAAGAGATTGATCTGCATTGGTATCCGGTCACCTATGCATCTCGCTCAAGCATTGACGCTTTACTCCTATGCGCAAACGATTCACATTATGTTCTGCGCACTGAGTGCGTTTTCAAACGATACTTTACCGGTGGAGTGGTGGATGCCTGACGACCTGAAGAAGCTAATGGAAGCAGCAAAGAAGGTGGCTACCACCAAGGCGGATGCCGAAGAGCAACGGCGTAGCTTCGCATACGGAAATGCTAAGATTGAGAACGAGTTCGTTACGCGGGAGCTCGTTGATAGGCAAGCCGAAAAGCTGAAGAAATAGGCTTCTGGGATTGAACAAAGACGATCGTCATAGCGTTGCTCAAAGACCAGAAGTAATCGAGAGCGAGGCCGACCGGGCGCCGGTCGAAGCTGCAAATGCGTTGCGGCAGTTTGATGCTGTTCTCGATGAGATTGACAAAGTTGCGCGGGACGGGAGGCCCTTCCGTCTGCGCCTTTCGATGATATTGACACTACATCGTATTGCCCTTGAGGGCCTCTCTAGCTTTGCAGGTGTTTTTCGGCCGGGGCCGGTAAAGATTGAGAAGAGCAAACACCAACCACCAGATGCACATTTGGTTCCTGGGCTCGTCGAAGAATTATGTGATTGGGTCAATGACCACCTTGAAGAGCCGCCACTCCTCTTGTGCGCCTACACCATGTGGCGACTGAATTGGATCCACCCGTTTGAAGATGGGAATGGGAGGACGTCGCGGGCGATTTCATATTTGGTTTTGTGCAGCGTTCTCGGTGATCGGCTGCCCGGACGAAAGACTATTCCTGAGCAGATCGCGGAGAATAAAACTCCGTATTACGATGCCCTCGAGAAAGCAGACGAAGCTTGGGCAAATGGCGATCTAGATCTTTCAGCGATGATCGATTTGCTCGAAGGGTATCTTGCTGCTCAGCTAAAAAGTGTTTTTGATCAAGCGTCTGCTCCAAACGAACACCACGACCAAGATCGCAAGTTGCACTGAAGCTGCTTCAACGCTGCAGCACATGCGGGCTTAGCAAACCACACCTAGAAAAGAATCGGTGGCATTCTTCAACTACTGCCGGGCGCTGCTCCAGGTGGGGGTGGTGGCCGCAGGCGGGCAGGAAGAGGGTCTCCACCGGGCCGCTGGCCCCGGCGGCGATGAGGGTGATCTGGTCGTCGCTGCCGTAGGCGTCGTCCTCGCCCTGGATCGCCAGGACAGGGCAGGCGATGCGCGGCAGATCGGCGCGCATCTCGCAGGCCGCGAAGCCCGGCCGCAGCCAGGTTTCGGTCCAGGCGCGCCACAGATCCTCGGCGCCGTCGCCGTGGTAGCGGGCGAGGCGGTGGCGGATCTCCGGCGCGCGCGGGTCCTGGTCGGCGGCGCGGATGCCGGCCAGGGTCACCTCCTCGACCATCACATGGGGGGCCAGGACCACGCAGGCGAGGGGGCAGCCGGCGGCCTGCTCCGGGAAGGCGGCGGCGTACATCAGCGCGATGGTGGCTCCGTCGCTGTGGCCGCAGAGGACCGGCCGGTCGATCCCCGCGGCGGCCAGCACCGCCGGCAGCACCACCTCGGCCTCGTGGCGCAGGTAGTCGCCCGCCCGCGGCAGGCTCAGCGGCGAGGAGCGGCCGTGGCCCTGGCGCTCGTAGACCAGGCCCGGCAGGCCGCTGGCGGCGGCCAGGTCCTCGGGAAAGCCCTTCCACTGGCCGATGGAGCCCAGGGCCTCGTGCAGGAAGACCAGGGTGGGGCCGTCGCCCACCGCGCCCAGCCGCCGGGCGGCCAGGCGCCGCTCCCCCTCGGGGAGCGAGAGGTCGAGAAACAGGTTGTCGCGGGAAGGCTTCGCAGCGGTCTCGGAAGGCATGGGCGCTCAGAAGATGTCCTTGTTCTCGCGCACCTCGTCCTTGATGAAGTCGATGGTCTCGCGGATGCGGCGCAGGGCGGCGGTGTTCTCGTGGGAGACGATCCAGAAGGTGCGGGTCAGGGAGAAGGTCTTGCGCAGCACCGGCTGCAGGCCGCTCTGCTGGCCGGCCAGGAAGTCGGGCAGGATGCAGATGCCGGCGCCGGCCAGGGTGGCGTTGAGCTGGGCGATGAGGTTGGAGCTGGAGATCTGCGGCACCACCTTGCGCCCGAAGTTGGGCATGTAGTCCAGCTTGGGGTCGAAGATCAGGTCGGCGATGTAGCCGATCATGGCGTGGTGGGTCAGGTCCTCCAGGCTGCGGATCGGCGGGTTCTCCTTCAGGTAGTCCGGCGCCGCGTAGAGCTGCAACCGG
>MRWG01001114.1_pt1 | contig 19193 bp, 16 predicted proteins | sample 1013341 | NCBI WGS metagenome assembly MRWG01 (sample SAMN06117577, study PRJNA244670) | biofilm metagenome | biome: Water; feature: Cathode Biofilm; material: Biofilm; isolation source: microbial consortium enriched at the cathode of a solar microbial fuel cell | place: USA: District of Columbia ... | reverse complement strand
AAATTCTGTTGCTCACCAACCAAAAGATGAACGCCTATTTAAAGGAAATAGCGGATCTGAGCGGCGTTAAAAAGAATCTCACAACCCATTTAGCACGGCACACCTTTGCGACAACCGTAACGCTTTCTAATGGGGTTTCCATTGAGTCTGTTAGAAGATGTTGGGGCACAAAAATGTAAGAACGACGCAGCATTATGCGAAGATTTTAAACAGGAAGGTGAGTGAGGATATGAAGATATTACGCGAAAAATTGCAAATTAAAAGTTACAGTGCTAAATCAAAATAGTATCAAATTTGGTGAGCACAATTCTGGCTATCTCATTCGATTGAGTAATTGAGAGATTATTTTTTAATAACTACATTAGTCTTGAATCCATAATCAGAGAATTTAATGTCTAAAAAGGAGTTGGGAATTCAGAGTATAGAGATGACCCAGATGGTAACTTTCAAACCTTCTCAGGGAGGAATGGAGTTTCAAGTTATTTTGGATAGTGAGCATGACACGGTTTGGGCAACTGATCAGCAGATAATGGATTTGTTCGGAAAGGCAAGGAGGACAATTGGCGAACATATCAAGAATATTTATGAGGAAGGGGAATTGGATAAAGAATCAACTTGGCGGGAATTCCGCCAAGTTCAAACAGAAGGTACCAGGCAAGTAGAACGAAAATTATCCGCTTATAATTTAGATGTAATTATTTCTGTAGGCTATCGTGTTAAGTCTAAAGTCGGTATAGAGTTTAGAAAATGGGCTACCAGTAAACTGAAGGAATACTTGATACAAGGATATTCTATCAATCAAAAAAGGTTGGAACAATTGAATCAGGAAGTTCAGGTGCTTCGATCCGGAATCCGAATACTAAGCAGAGCAATAGAAGATAAAACACAAGAACAGAAACTCGAATGGCTTGATCAGTTTGCTAAAGGTCTTACACTATTGGATGACTATGATCACGAAAGACTCGATTCGACTGGGCTTACCAAGATAAAAACAAAATATCCGTCCAAAGAAGAATATCAATTACTCATAGACCAAATGAAGGAAGAGTTTAACTCTGATGTCTTTGGGCTGGAGAAAGATAAAAGTTTTGAAAGTGCCATTACCCAAATCTCAAAAGGATTTGGAGATCGGGACTTTTATACTAGTATAGAGGAAAAGGGTGCTGCCTTGCTGTATTTGATTACTTAGAACCATGCATTTACAGACGGCAACAAGAGAATCGCAGCTGCATGTTTTCTCTTGTTTTTGGAAAAGAATAGCATGCTGACAAATAAAAGTGGAATGCCCATAATAAGCAATGAGGCGTTGGCGAGCATTACACTATTTGTTGCAGCAAGTAATCCTGAGGAAATGAAAATAGTGAAGAATCTGATTATAAGTATTCTTAATAGAAACAAAGCAGAATAATAGGCTCAATGTTATTGTCCCAAATCCTTACCCTTAAACTTTGCGTAGGGTCCCTGTTTCGATTTTATAGTGTTTCGGTAGATTGTTCCATGGTTAAAATCTCCAAGAAGTAGAATCCCGGTTTTAAATCCAATATTAATACGTTTATTTTCAATAATTTAAAATATTTTTATATCTTTGTACTATAAGAACTAAAAAAGTACAATAGGTATGAATGTTCGAACCAGGGTGTTGCATGTTGCAAAACAAAAGTTTCTTAAATATGGATTCTATAAGGTTTCCATGGATAGCTTAGTGAAGGAACTTAGGACAAGCAAGAGCAGTTTGTACAATCACTTTTCTTCTAAAGAAGAATTGGTAAAGGCCGTTATGGAGAGTGTGAACAATGAAATAAACGCTAAACTCGAGGAGATTTTAAATGATGATGAAAATGACTTTAAAGGGAAACTGGACGCCATCTCATATTTCACCAGAAATTTATTGTTGAATGTTAGTGAGGAATTTTTAAAAGATTTAGAAATAAACACACCGGATATTTGGGATGAATATCAAAAGAACAGAATAGAGCGAATCAACAAGTATTATAGAAGATTATTTCAAATCGGAATTGATGAAGGTGTTATCAAACGTGATGTAAACCTGGATGTAATTATCGCAATCTATTTTAATCTTATGGAGTTGCCCTTAACAAATAGTTACATTGATCTATTGAACATGAACAGCCAAGACATTTATACTGAGGTAACGGATGTTTTTCTTTATGGTATCATGGTGGGCTAAATTTTTTTTTCAGTAATAGTACTTAAAAAACCAATATAGTACATAAATATAATTAAAATGAATGCGCTAAATCGTAATATGAATGAAGCCCAGCGCCACAAACTGCCCATAGCTATAATTGGGGGTGGTCCCGTTGGTCTTGCGGCAGCCGCACATTTAAAAAATAATGGCCAAAACTTTGTACTCTTCGAATCTGCAAAGGAAGTCGGGGCCAATATCCTTTCATGGGGACATGTGAATCTATTTTCTCCCTGGGAATATAATATCGACAAAGTGGCCGAAAAGCTATTAAGAGCCGCAATGGTAGAAATTCCGAACAAAGAACTTGTACCCAATGGAAATGGAATCGTCCATAAGTATTTAAAACCGCTGGCAGAGTTAGACGGAATAAAAGAGAACATCCATTTAAACTCCAAAGTTTTGGCCATAGGCAGAACAGGATTGGATAAAACAAAAACCCCTGGTAGGGAAAAATTGCCTTTTTCCATTCAGGTAACAGAAAATGGTCAATTTAAATCGTATTCAGCAAGAGCGGTAATAGATGCTTCAGGTACATGGCATAATCCAAACCCGGTCGGTTCTGGAGGGATATTTGCCATTGGTGAACTTGAGAATCGCAAATACATTCATTATGGAATGCCCGACATCAAAGGCAAGGCCCTGGAAACATTCGCCAACAAATCCACCTTGGTTGTTGGGGGAGGACATTCGGCCATTGGGTCTATATTGGCTCTGAACGGGATTTCCAAAGAATTTCCAAATACAAAGATTCATTGGGTCCTGAGAAAAGAACGTGTCGAAGACGTTTACGGTGGTCAAGAGGCCGATGAATTTAAATCCAGGGGAGCTTTGGGTATCGCTATAGAAAAGCTGGTCAATGATAGCAATGTGGAAGTTCATACCCCTGTTCACATCAATGAAATACGAAAAACAATCGATGGATTGCATATTAGGGGAACCAAACAGGACAATCTATTCTTATTAGGTGGGATTGATGAAATAATCAGCTGTACCGGGACACGACCTGATTTTGGCTTTCTAAGGGAAATTCGATTTGACGCCGATTCCTTTTTGGAATGCGTTCCGGCATTAACAGAATTAATCGACCCCAATATTCATAGTTGTGGAACTGTCCGACCCCATGGTGAGGCAGAATTAAGGCAAGTAGAAAAGGACTTTTACATAGTGGGCATGAAAAGTTATGGTAGGGCTCCCACTTTTTTAATGGCTACAGGATACGAACAGGTAAGGTCGATTGTTGCCCATATAAACGGGGATCATGAAAGCGCCAAAGATGTGGAGTTACATCTTCCAGCAACTGGGGTGTGTAGCTCTGGGTTGATTGAAACGGTAAATAAAGAGACCAATTGCGACACCAGTTGTGGGGCTTAGAAAATGTCCAAGGTTATGGGCTGTGGTATTGGAAGTATAAAGATATAGGTGATGAAAATAGAGAGAATACAAACAGGGAAAGTTAGAATCAAAGAAAGCCAAATAAGCAGGGCCAAAGGAATCATCCCTCCAATGGCCAAAGTATTGTTCAGTAAAAAATGGGCTGATTGGGTTCCGATTTATGCATGGGTGATTGAACATGAAGAAGGAATCATAGTGGTGGATACAGGTGAAACCTATAAAACAAGTTTAAAAGGATACCTTCCAAAGGGGCATCCGTATTACGCTTTGGCCGTTGATTTTGATGTAAAGCCGGAAGATGAAATTGGCCCACAATTGTTGAAAATGGGAATTGATCCTAAAAAGGATGTCGATAAGGTGGTATTAACGCATCTGCATACAGACCATGCCGGAGGGTTACATCATTTCCCCAATGCTGATATCCTTATTGAAAGGAATGAGTATAAAAAAGCTTCGGGGCTGAAAGGTATCTTGGCAGGTTATTTACCCCATAGATGGCCCAAATGGCTTCAACCAACACTCATTGATTTACCGGAATCACCTTATTCATCATTCGATAGGAGTTTGTCCGTTACCAAGGACGGTAAAGTAATAATCGTTGCCACTCCGGGGCATGTAGCCAATCACATTTCTGTCATTGTAGAAATGGATGAGGTATATTATTTTTTGGCAGGAGACACCTCTTACACCCAAGAAAACCTACTGAATAAGTTACCCGATGGCATCGGTACCAAAGAAAGTATTCAGACCCTTGAAAACATTCTGGCATTTTCGAGGGAAAACCCAACTATTTATTTGCCTTCACATGACCCATTGATTCCCGAAAGAATGAAAAATAAGGAAGTAATACATTGGTAAGAATCTAATTGCCCAGCTAAGTATAAAACAGTTAAGGAATAACAATAAGTATAACATCAAAAACAAATATTATGGCACGAATTTCCTATCAAGATATTCCAAAAGGAATGTTCGAAAATTTAATGACGACCGAAAATTTTATTAACCAATCCTCTTTAGGAATTAAGCTATTGGAATTGATAAGATTACGGGTTGCCCAAAAAAACGGTTGCGCCTATTGTGTGGATATGCACCACAAGGAACTGAAACACCTTGGAGAGACCGATTTAAGACTTTCTTCATTGTGCGTATGGAAAGAGACCCCATATTTCACCGAAAAAGAAGAAGCGGCACTTAACCTGGCCGATGCGCTTACCAAGTTGAGCCGAGATCCTTTGCCCGAAGCGACATTTGATGCATTGACTCCCCATTTTAACAAGGAAGAGATTTGCTATTTAACACTGGCGATTTCCCAAATCAATACGTGGACCCGCTTGATGAAAACCTTCAGGTTTGTTCCTGGAAATTATCAAGTAAAAGAAACGGTTTAAAGGCATCCGATTTGTCGGATATGTAGTTTACACTCGTTAAAATCCGAATATGTGTGGTTTTTGGGGAAGGCGGATACTTCAGGGTTTTGTATTCCCTTCCCTTTTGAGTCATGGGTTAAATGAACCATGGTCGATCAATAATAGTTGAACAAAATGAAAAACGTAATTCCCCCCATCGTTGCCCTATTTGTCATCTGGACATTGGGCACTTTTCGAGCAAGTGGGCAAGAAAATGTAGGCCCCAAAATAGTGGCCTCCATAGATTTGACCATGGTCGTAAATGATAAAGTCCCTGTTACTGTTGACCCCGATAGCCTAGATGCCGATTTGGTTACTTATCGGTTACCCAAGGTTATTCAGGGAACTTATGCTATTGGTGACTATGGTAGATTTATTGAACAATTTAAGGCATTTGATTACGATGGCAACGAATTGTTGGCATTACAAAAAGATGCCAATTCCTGGGAAATCCCCAACGCACAAGACCTGGATAAGATTCATTATTGGGTAAATGACACTTTTGATATTGAAAGATCGGACGCTCCAAATATTCCGCTTTCACCGTCCGGCACCAACATTGAACCGGGTAATTATGTTTTAAATCTCCATGGTTTTGTGGGTTATTTTGATTCGCTTAAAAACAGTCCGTACGAATTGGACATTACAACCCCCGTTGAATTTAAAAATACCTCAGCCTTACAGCATGCAACCAAAGAGCTCTCCGCTGATGGAAAAAAGGCAACCTTAAAATATATCGCCCCGCGCTATTTTGACCTTACGGACAATCCTATGATGTTCGGGGATCTGGAAATCGAAAAGTTTAAAGTAGGAAATATAAACTTTGAACTCGGTGTTTATTCTCCCAACAAGATTTATGCAGCCTACAACATCAAAAAGAATTTGCTGCAAATGTTAAGGGCCCAGGTAGCCTATCTCGGGGATTTCGAAGTTGCCAAAAACTACAGCATTATAGTGTACTTGTCAGATGAGAAGGAGGATTCTCCAAAAGGATTTGGCGGATTGGAACACAATACGTCCACAGTAATTGTAATGCCTGAATATTGGGAAGAAACAAAGCTTTATGACATCATGTTCGACATGATGGCACACGAGTTTTTTCATGTCGTAACTCCCATGACTATCCATTCTGAGAACATTCATTATTTTGATTACAATAACCCGACATTTTCAAAACATCTATGGTTGTACGAGGGGGTTACCGAATATTTTTCCAAACTTTTCAAAGTTGATCAACACCTTGTTTCGGAGGAGGTTTTTTATGGTGAAATGGCCTATAAGATTAAAGACTCGCAAAGGTTCAATGATACTTTGAGTTTCACTACCATGAGTGAGAACATCCTAACTGATAAACTTAAAGTCAACTACCCCAATGTATATCGAAAGGGAGCCCTGATGGCCATGTGTTTGGATATCCTGATGCGGGAAGAGAGCCATGGGAAAAGAAGTTTATTGTCGTTGATACGGGAATTATCTGAAAAATACGGCAAAAACAACCCGTTCACGGACGATAAACTGATTGAAGATATCACCGAGATGACCTATCCAGCAATTGGGTCATTTATACAAAAACATGTGGTAGGCTCTCAACCAATAAACTATCAGGATTATCTGGATAAGGTAGGTCTAAATATTCAAGATAGGTCCATTACATCGGTAGATGACCCGGAACCTTCCAAGTTACATTTAAGGAATCTATGGTTGAACAAGGATTCGGGAAAGGTCATAATAATTGAAAATGCCAATGTGATACCAATGAACGAGGAGATTGTTCTTGAACATCAGGATGTATTGATTGAAAATGGTAAAATAGTGAACATCCATTCAACAGATACAATGGACGCTAAAGTTCCTGTTGATTTGCGGATTGATGGTACGGATAAATATTTGATACCGGGACTTTCCGAGATGCATTATCATTGGAGAAACAATGATAGGAACATAGCAACGGATTTTAAACTGTTGATAGCTAATGGAATTACCACCGCACGGAATATGGGCGAATATGAGGGGCAGGACCATATCGCAATTAGGGACAAAATCAATAACGGCCAATTGATCGGTCCAAATTATTACACCACAGGACCGTATTTGCAAGCCGATAAGTTGCAAACTGTTGAAGACGCCGTAAAAGTAGTACAGCAGCATAAGGACAAAGGTTACGATTTTATTAAAATTGGTGACGGAAGGGAAATTGCCAAAGAAGTCTATCTAAAGTTGTTGGAAGAAGCTCAAAGGTTCAATATTCCCGTTATCGGACATGCACAACATAATTTGCCATTGGAGTATTCACTGCGGATGAAATCCATTGAACACGTAGAGGAGTTTATCTATATTTTTAATACGTCCGAAGATTTTAAATATTTAAATAATGATTTGGATTTTATAAATGCTGTAGCCAAACAAATCAAGGATAGCGGTATTTATGTGGCCCCCACCTTGGTAATTTTTGAAATGATCACCCAATATCTTGATGCAGCAAAGTTCACTGAATTAAAAGCAAATGGTTTGGCCAAGTATCTGCCAGAAAAGGATGCTGCGTATTGGTTGTCGGATGAAAATCATTACCGGGCGAACTTTGTTGTGGGAACAGATAAAATTGATTTAGGTATGGAACCTTTGGACTTTTTCAACAGTTATTTTAAATGGATGAAAACCTTCACCAAAATATTATCCGATTATGAGGTGCCCATGTTATCGGGGAGCGATACATTCGGAATGGTTGTCCCGGGATTTTCGTTGCATAAAGAATTCGAATTTCTGCAGGAAATAGGATGGACACCATATGAAATTTTAAGATCGAGCACAATTGTTCCTGCCAGATACCTAAATGTTATGGCTTCCGAGGGAACTATCTCTGAGGGTAAAAATGCAAATTTGGTTTTATTGGATAAAAATCCACTCGAGGATATTACCAACACTAAATCAATAGAGGGTGTTATCCTCAAGGGGACATGGTTTGGAAGGGATAAACTTGAGGATATGTTGTTGGAAGTTGAATTATCTAATGATTGATATAACTGATAAACCAGTCATGTATGAAATTTAACCATGATGTGCACCCCAGTACATTAATTGCTTCGTTTTGGTTGTTTTTGACCTTCCTTTGATAAAGTTTCGTTAAACTAGTAGTCCTTTCGGTGAATGCTAGAGAATCAACCTTTCTACTCCCTGGTTGGAAAGTTACAATATGCGGGGGAAATAATAACCAGCGCCTGCCATGGCATTTTTAGTTGCAGGTTCCCCCTGTGGATGCAGCGTATTCCCCAACATGTTGCGCACATTTTAAACAGGAAGGTGAGTGGGGATATGCTGCTGTTGAGGTAGAAATCGCAAATTATGGTAAAGATTCATATATCTGAAAACGTTGGCTGGTCACCTATTGATTTAGTTTTAGATGCGTCCTAAAAAAGGTCCATTTGCGAACTACTAAAGGAGACCGCAAATAGGACTCCAAAAGAGAAGAATAAATCAATTTTGAAATCAATCCCTTAAAACGGCCGTTTTAAGGGATTTCTTCGCTTGGTGGAACCTATGTCCTAAAATGCATACTTTTATTAAATGTACAGTGTATATAGGATTAATCATCATACACACTTATTAGATATAATTTGAAGAACTAAATACACCATTGTGGTTAATGCATACGAATATTTTAAAAATCATCCAAAGTTCAACAAGCTTGTTGGAAATGATTTCTTGTTCGTAGTGCAGATCCCCCAATCTTTAGGACAGCTTTTTTAATAAAAATAGGTGTGATGATGATGTTGAAAGAGGGGGGGCGGGGGGAGACTCAGTCCCTTTATGGGGATCACGCCACAGGGAGCGGCGTGATCCCCAGCAGTATGCACAAAATTTAAACAGGAAGGTGCGTGAGGATATACAATTGCAACGAGGAATGCTAGTTGGATTACACTCAAAATGAAATAAACAAAAGCCGAATAGCCCAGACAAAGTTCTTCTTGGATAAGTTTTCTCGATTCAAGGTCTGTCCCGTTAAAGAACATGTTCCTGGAAACGGTAGTAAGGAGCATCCAAGAGTGGGGGCGGCAGGCCGTTGCTACGATCCCGGATTGCCCACAAGCAGTGTATTTGCAAATATTTAACATGGCCGGATTTGGAAACAACCGGTCTATTACTATACATTTGCAAAATAAACGAACGGTCTAATCATGGCTAAACACGATATCAATAACATTCTGGAGAAAGGAATAGAACTTGTCCGGCTCAATGGCTATCACAATACCGGTATCCGGGATATCCTGAAAGCTTGCGGGATGCCCAAGGGTTCTTTTTACCATTTTTTTGAAAGTAAGGAGGATTTTGTGATCAGGGCCATCGCACATTTTGAAGAGCTCATCGGCAAGGATTTTAAAAAAAACCTCTCCGATGATTCCCTTTCGTATTACGACCGAATCCGGAGACATTTTGAAATACACGTAAAATGGTATACCGAAAATGATTATAAAGTAGGTTGCCTGCTAGGCAACCTGAGCACTGAGGTGGCAGGGACCATTGACCCGGTGTCTCAGGCTATTTCAGGGGTTTATGACCGGTGGAGCAGGGGACTGGCCTCCTTTATCGAAAAGGGGCAGCAGGAAGGGGAAATTATCGATCATATAGATGCCCTGCAACTGGCCAATTACCTTTTTGACAGTTTCAACGGCGCCCTGGGAAGGATGAAGGTGGAACGAAGCGGCCAACCTTTAGACCACTTCCTGGACATAAACCTGGCATTCATTAAAAAGGAAAAAATAGCGGGCTGACCCCCCAACTATTTTTTTAAGCATTTAAATAAACGAACGGTCTACTATATAATAATTACAACAGATGAAAATATTTGAGCCATTCTCATTATCGGGATTAGCATTGAAGAACAAGATCGTCATGGCTCCCATGACACGAAGCAGGGCCATTGGCAATATTCCAAACCCCCTGATGAAACAGTATTATTCCCAACGTTCGGGAGCCGGACTGATCCTGTCCGAGGCAACGGCAGTCTCGGCCAACGGCACGGGCTATCCGAGGATCCCCGGCGCCTATACAGAAGAACAGATAGCCGGGTGGAAAAACGTGGCCGAAGGGGTACATGCCAAAGGCGGCAGGTTTTTCGTCCAGCTATTCCATACCGGTCGGGTTTCCGCAGCATTGAACCTTCCCCAGGGTGGCGAGACGATCGCTCCTTCCGTGGTTCCATTGACGGAAATGGAAATGTACACAGACCAGAAGGGAATGCAACCGCACGATATACCAAGGGAAATGACCCTTGGGGATATCCGTCAGGTACAGGACGAATATGTGGAAGCTTCCAAAGGATTGATCGAAGCAGGCATCGACGGCATCGAAATTCACAGTGCCAACGGGTACCTGTTGGACCAGTTCCTGGATCCCAAGACCAACCTAAGAACCGACCCATACGGCGGGGATTACAAAGGCAGGGCCAGGTTTACACTGGAAACCACGCAAAAAGTGGCCGATACCATAGGGCCGGAGAATGTGGGCATCCGTTTTTCCCCTTACGGGGTATTCAACGGGATGTCCGGAAACTTTGAAGACCTCGTCGAATTGTATACCTACCTGGCACAGAAGTTATCAAAAATGGGCATCGCCTATATCCATATCGCGGACCAACGGGCCGCAATGGCCGCCCCGGAATTCGCCACGCAGATCTGGAAAACCATGGGGGAAAATTTCAACGGTACCATGATGGGTGGGGGTGATGTAGACACAGCCGAAAAAGCCGAAGAACTGTTGAATGACGGGTATGACCTCGTTTATATCGGGAGGCCATTTATCGCTAACCCGAATTTGGTAGAGAAACTCAGGAACAAGGAAGCACTGACACCGTTGGATCCGGATAAACTCTACTCTCCTGGGAGTGAAGGATATATTGATTGGGCCTCTTGAACAAGCCTGGCAAAACACGGTAGCCAATCCGAAGGACTTCCCCTGGAAAAGGCATTTGAAATGATCGCTATGAGAACGCCTGTAAGCAATGGAAAAGGAGGTCGACCATGTGGCACAAACACGTTTCGATGGGCATTTTAGGTCCGAAAACCAAATAAAAAGGCATTTGAACCCAATGTTGTGAGGAACCTGCCGACAAAATGGACCAAGGAGGCAGGATCCTGGCAACGAGTAATAACACATAGTATGTCAATAGTACAATCCAACATGATGGAGTTGGGGACCAAAGCACCCCATTTTACCCTGCGCGACACCATATCACAAAACATGCGCTCATTTTCGGAGTTGAAATCCGATGTCGCCACCGTAGTGGTCTTTATTTGCAACCACTGTCCCTTCGTTCACCATATCAACCGCAAACTGGTGGAAGTAGCCAATGAATACCAGTCAAAAGGGGTACAGTTTATCGCCATTAGCAGTAATGACGTGGATTACTACCCCCAGGACGGGCCGCAAATGATGGCCCGTGTCGCGGAACGATTGGCCTATCCGTTTCCTTACCTCTATGATGAAACCCAGGAAGTCGCGCAGGCCTACCAGGCGGAGTGTACCCCGGATTTCTTTGTGTTCGATGGACATTCGGAACTCGCCTACAGGGGTCGCTTCGACGAGTCCAGACCCAACATGGGAGCGGCCTCGGGACGAGAGCTTTCTGCGGCACTGGATGCCCTGATAGAAGGCAAAGAAGTATTGAAAAAGCAATATCCGAGTATCGGCTGCAGCATCAAATGGAAGTAAAACCAATAAGTAACAATTCTAAAAACAGACAATGAGAAAAACACTATTCACTTCGACACTTATCGCCTTTACTACCCTGGCTTCGGCACAGACTGCACAGGAGGTACTGGCCCGGGCCATGGAAGCCATCGGCGGAAAGGAAAATTTCTACAGCAAGAAAACAGTGACCTATGACTATGAGTACCGCGCTCCCAAGGGCGAAAACCCCCTTACGCTGGTGGGTAGGGAAACCTATATGTTCAACGGGGAACGCTCCTATGCATCGTATACCACACACTCCCTTAGCGGATCCAACGGAAAGATCGTGGAGGGCTACAATGGGGTCGACGCCTGGGTCACCTTTGATGGTAAGGTCTCAGATGACGAACAGGCCAATGGGGTGGCAAGATTCCTAAGAAAGACCAACTATTACTGGTTTGCAATGTTCTACAAGCTGCTGGATCCCGGGGTTAACCAGGAATTCCTGAGTGATCAAAAGGTCAATGGACAGGACTACAAGCGCATCAAAATTACTTTCGGCGAAAATGTAGGGGACGTACAGGACACCTATGTGGTATATGTTAATAAAAGGACCCAATTAATCGATCAGTTCCTTTTCAACATCCTGGGGTTTGGTGTGACAGACCCCTATTTGATGACATTCGATTACACCACCGTAGAAGGTATCAAGATCCCCAACAAGAGAAGATACATCGAAGCTGATTGGGAAGGAAACGTGAAGGGGAAAGCGTACTACATCACCAACTGGACCAATATTGAATTTGGAATAGACGTGGATAAGGCCATGTTCGAAAAACCGGTGCAATAATCACCGTGTTGGTTTGATTGCAAGTGCCCCGGGCAGTTCGGGGGATGCCATTGGACCCGGAGGCGATTATTTACCCAAAAGATCGGGCAAAATCAGAAGCGGCCGCTTTATGATTTGGCAGTCCCCGGGCCATGTTCGTATCCAAGGGTCATTCCGGGGTGGGGTTGCTAAACCCCGCCCCGGAATCAAAATAGGGGTGTTGCCTGCAAGATCCTTGCGCTGTAGCGGAAGTAACTGTAGGGTACCTTGCCTCGTCCTGCAGGACAAATTACAAGCCTTGCATATTGATATTTGGGCTGTATGGGGGAAGGGAGGCTTCCTTTCGAAATGGCGGCATCCCGACTAGGATCAGGTTGGAAGATCTTTGGAGGTGGGGATGCTAAACCCCGCCCCGGTGTCAAGGTACGCGCTATGGCTGTTATAGCCTTTCAGTATAAGGAAAAAAAATAAAGGGCGTATTGGCGGAACTTCCGCAAGCGCCCCGTTCAGTGCTGCATACCTGGGTAACAAGAAATCGGGCGGGGCCTAAGGGGCCTATGTTTTTATTGGGTACCGCCCACCTGATGTCCCAATCGGAGGGACCTTCCGGGCTTATTCAGGTTTGTGGAACATTCATGGGTTGGGTTGCTAAACCCCGCCCCAGTATCAAGATAGGCGCTATGGCTGTAATAGCCTTTCAGTATAAGGGAAAAAATAAAGGGCGTATTGGCGGGACTTCCTGAAGCGCCCCGTTCAGTGCTGCATCCAGGGGCAAAAAGAAATCGGGCGGGGCCTAAGGGGGGCTTTTGTTTTTCTTGGGTACCGCCCACCTGATGTCCCAATCGGACGGGCCTTCCGGGCTTATCCAGGTTTGTGGAACATTCATGGGTGGAGTTGCTAAACCCCGCCCCGGTGTCAAGATAGGCGTGTTGCCTGCACTATCCTTGCCGTGGGGGTGCAAAAATAGGGTGCGCGCTACCGGCAGATAGTTAGCTTCCCTGCTGGCCCGGCCCAAAACAGGTATTCCCAACCCGGGACCTTGGCACCATAAGCAGCCAGGGCACGGGAAGATGCAGTTCCCGGAAAATTACTATCTTAGGTATTTACAACCAGCTAGCTGGATGGGCCGTTGATGGGCCTGATAATTAATTTAAGCTTGAAGTCATGAACGATTGGAGATGTTTCGCAATCCCCAAAAGTTCCCCCACCATTGCCTTAATCATACTGCTTTTAGGCTGCCAGCCGAAACAAGTAGACGTGGCTGCCTATGATTCGGGGTTGTTGCGATCGTGGAATGAAAAAATCATGGCCTGGGCCGTTGAGGAGGATGGACTTCTAACCCTGAAAGGCGTTCGGACCGAAGCCCTGATGCATTTGGCCGTTCACGACGCGTTAAATGCCATCCACCCCTTGTACACCTCCTACGCTTTTGAAAAACACGTACCGGAAGCCCACCCGCTCGCGGCTGCCGCCCAGGCGGCGTACGACATTGCCCTATCACAATTTCCCGACAGGGAAGCCGAATTAAAAGCCGAGTTACACCATTGGCTATCCATGGTAGACGACGAAACTTCCTTGAACGCAGGGGTCAGCCTGGGTAAGGAAGCCGCATCATACATCCTGGATACGCGGGCGCAAGACCACTGGGACGGGGAGGCAGACTACACCTGGCATCCCATGGCTCCGGGGGTGTATGCTGAATTTAATGAACATAGCGGTACTCCGGAGGGTTTTGTCTTTGGAGCCGGCTGGGCGGCAGCGGAGCCCTTCCTGCTGTCCGGGCAAGGGCAATTCAGGGCGCCACCCCCACCAGAAATCAATAGCGACGCCTATACCGAAGCCTTTAATGAAGTAAAGGAAGTTGGACAATTCGAAAGCCAAGTTCGAACGGCAGACCAGGCACACCTTGCAATGTGGTGGAAAGATTTTGTCGAGAATTCACACAACCGCTTGGCACGCGAACTCGTCGTAAAAGAACACTTGAACCTCTGGCAAGCCGCACGGCTGTTTGCGTTGCTCAATATGACTATTTACGATGCCTATGTAAATGTTTTCGAGAATAAATTCCATTACAACCACTGGCGCCCCTATACCGCGATCCGTTGGGCCGAACACGACGGGAATCCGGATACCATGGCGGACCCGGATTGGAACAACCTCCACAAGCATACCTATGCTTTTCCTTCTTACCCATCGGCCCACGGCACGGCAAGCACGGCTGCCATGACCGTCCTGGCCCGTACGCTGGGTACCGGCGATGCCTACGCATTTACCATGACCACCAAAGAAGTGGACCAGGCAGGCCCTTTTTCCGGGAAAATTGCCATGGATCCCCCCACCCGAACTTTTGATTCGTTCTCCCAGGCGGGGATGGAAGCAGCCATGTCCAGGGTGTACCTTGGGATCCACTTTCGCTACGATTCTGAGGAGGGCTACCAACTGGGTGCCAGGATCGGGGATTATGCCAGCACAAATTTTCTGAAACCGATTACCGCCCAGGTAGACTAGCCAAGGCCTGGCAGGTACCTCTAACATGTCTATTGCCCGTCTTTTTTCGTTGGATGTGCCAGGAAACTTGATGGCCCCCGGCACATAATGCATATCCAAAATGGAAAACTTGGCGGGAAATTGTATTTTACACCCCGGTAAGGGTACTGCCCCTGAGCGGTAAAGAACCTGGACATAACCGGAATTAACCAACCCCAACTTCCCGAGATGGATTTTTATATCATAACCACTGTTGTAGTAGTGCTGGCCGCGGTTTTCGGCTATATCAACGTACGTTTTTTAAAACTGCCCACCACCATTGGGCTCATGTTGATCACCATTGTTTTTACCCTGGTGATTTTCGGGGTCAGCTACTTTGATGACACCCTGCTCAATGCGGAAAAATATGTGATCTCACAAATCGATTTCAAAACGCTATTGCTGGATATCATGCTCAGCTTTTTGCTGTTTGCAGGGGCATTGCACACCAATTTTGATCAATTGCACAAACAGCGTTGGCCGGTCATTTTATTTGCCACACTGGGCGTACTTACGTCTACCTTCCTCGTTGGCTCATTTTTTTATTATGCCATGCAACTGCTGGGCCAGGACACTGCGTATATCTATTGCCTGCTATTTGGCGCACTGATATCCCCGACAGACCCCATTGCCGTCCTGGGAATCCTGAAGAAGGCCAAAGTGCCCGCGAAGCTGGAGGCCAAGATTGTAGGCGAATCCCTCTTCAACGACGGGGTAGGGGTGGTCCTCTTCCTGAGCTTGTATGGTATTGCCGGCCAGGGTGGGGATACCCCCGGGGTTTCCCAGGTATTTGAGTTGTTCGGGCAGGAAGTACTGGGAGGCCTGGCTTTAGGGGTGGGCATTGGCCTGCTGGCCTACCACTTTATGAAGCGCATTGACGATTACCAAATTGAGGTGATCATCACCCTGGCAGTGGTGATGTCCGGCACGGTATTGGCCAACCTATTGCATCTATCGGCACCATTGGCCATGGTGGCCGCCGGCCTGGTCATTGGCCATGACAGGGTCAGGAAAAACGCCATGTCGGCCACAACCGAAAAGCACGTCGACATGTTCTGGGAATTGTTGGATATGCTGCTCAATACGGTGTTGTTTGTGCTCATCGGGATGGAACTCCTGGTGTTATCATACCAAAACAGCTATTTGATCGCTGGTTTACTGGCTATCCCGCTGGTACTCCTGGCACGGTACATCTCCCTCTTCCTGCCTATAAGGTTTTTCCGCAAACGGCTGGACTTTGTCCCGAATACCAACCTGGTAATGACCTGGGGCGGGCTTAGGGGCGGGATCTCCATCGCCCTCGCCCTGGGCCTGGCCGAAACCATGGAGCGGGAACTGCTGGTCTTTGTGACCTATATGGTGGTGGTCTTTTCCATCCTGGTACAGGGGTTGTCTGTGGATGCCCTCGTACGCCGGTTATATAAAACCGACCAGGCATAGGAACCAACCTCTACAGTACCCTGAACCCGGAAATAGGAAATAGGCTTGTACCCAACGCTCCATAATACCGGGCATCCACCCCGTGCCGGATCCCATCCGGCGGAACACCGTTTCTTTCTATACCCCGCAGCGGTATGCCCCATATAGCGGGTCCTTTGGTTATTCGGGGCTATGTTCCCCTTTTTTCCAACGGGGATCTGCAGCAGCGCCCATTCGCCAGGGAATAAAATGACTGTGGACACTTTTACCACATTTCAACCCTGGTTTCCACCAGTTCATACGGGCCGGTAAGAGATTGATCCGTGCTTGTCCCTAGTTTCGTCCGGGGATATCGCGTACCTCAGGTCGCTTCAGATATTCCATGTTTTGGATAAGTAACGTTCTGAAAAACAATGGATATGGAACAGGAATTAGTTTTGCGGGAAGGCCGGGGATCCGATGCGGGGGCCTGTGGGAGGATCTGCTACGAGGCTTTCAAGGCCATCGCCACAGCACACAATTTTCCACCGGATTTTCCGGATCCCGAAACCGCTATCGGGCTGATGCACCACGTGCTGAACGAAAAAACGGTCTATTCGGTGGTAGCCGAGGTTGGCGAAACCATCGTAGGTAGCAATTTTATGTGGTTGCATACCCACCTGGCGGGCATTGGCCCCATCACGGTCAACCCGGCCCTGCAGAATACCGGCACCGGCAGGCAGCTAATGGAAAACGTACTGAAAAAAGCCGATGAGTTAGGCATGGCAGGGGTACGCCTGGTGCAGGCCGCCTACCACAACCGCAGCCTGGCGCTGTACACAAAACTTGGGTTTACAGTGGTAGCGCCACTGTCAGTTATACAGGGCCCCGCCTTGGGCATTCAAATTCCCGGCTATAGGGTGCGCAATACCACTTTGGTTGATTTGGCGGAATGCAACGCCCTTTGCCATGGTATCCACGGTCATGACCGAAGGCAGGAACTTCATTCGGCCATTGCTACGGGAACGGCCATGGTCGTGGAACATTCGGGTGTCATTACGGGCTACACGACCCAATTAGGATTTTTTGGTCATACTGTAGCCCGTACCAACACGGCTTTAATGGCACTAATAGGGGCCGCCGACGGCATAGCCGGCCCCGGCTTTTTGCTGCCTGCAGGGAACGCTGAAGTTTTTAAGTGGTGCTTGACACATGGCCTGCGAGTGATACAGCCCATGAGCCTGATGAGCCGCGGGTTGTATAAGGAGCCTGCTGGCGCTTTCCTGCCTTCGGTTATTTATTGATCTGGCGGTAATAGCCCTGCACCGGCTGCCAAACAATAGTGGTTGCAAGTCAGGGAAACCACCCAAAGGCAATTTGGGTGCCTGATGGGGCTACGGTAATCCCCTCGGTTGGATCGGGCGACTTTCAGGGCGGGTTTCCGGCCCCGGGGAACTCGCCTATTACTGTATCACCAACTCGTGCTAAGTTCTATATAATAGCTACGGAACAGCCCGTGGAAATTGGTTAAAAGTGAACGTTCTTCCGGGTGGATGCCCCGGTCCATTTTTCCCAGTAACTGGATGGCCGTGACCTTCATCCGGACATTGGCCCGGTACATTTTGTAGAAAAGGAATAGCCGTTCGTCGGTTTTGTTTTCAAGGCAGGGATATTGGGCGAAATAGCGTTTGCAGAAGGCAGCCGACAATTCCTTGCGCCCAAAGCGCTCCAGGTCCATGGCAAGGAAGGCGACCTCGCTCAATACATCGAGCTTCCGGAAGTCCTCATTGAATTCGATGCAGTCAAAAATCACAGGCTCCTCCAGCAAAAAGATATTCCGGCAGTGGAGGTCCCCATGTCCGTCTACCACAAACCCCCGCGCGTTGCGCTCGCCAATACGCCCGCGCACCCCTTTGAGGAAGTTCAGCGCCCATTCATTGGCATCCTGGATCAGCCGGCCTGTATGCCTCCCTAAATGGTCTTCGAGAAAAGCCTGTACCGTTTTAAGGTCGGCAAACTCTTCATAGAGTTCTCGCCAATCCTCGCCTTCGGGGACCTTGTCGGCATCCCGGTGGAATTGGGCGATTCTGTCGGCCAACCCATGGATGGATTCCAAATCAACGGCCCCGCGTTCCAGCAAAAGGTCCATTTGCCTGGACGTGTCCATCCGCCGCATCAATACCGCATAATCTATCGGCCCCCCTGCAGGACCTCCCAGGACACAACCCCCGGAGGTTTCATGTACCGGCAGTATTCCCAAATACATGGCAGGAGCCAGCCGCCGGTTGAGCACCACTTCCTGTTCGCAATACGCTTTCCGCTTTGCCAGGGTCGAAAAATCGAGGAAACTGAGTTTTAGGGGCTTTTTGATCTTGTAGACAAATGCATCGCCAAGCAGGACCCAGGAGATGTGGGTTTCCACCAATTCCAGGGTATTGGTGGGGTGGGGGACGGCCTTGTGTGCTATCAGGTACTGTAGTTGCGCTTCCGTCATTGCTTTAGGTATTCCACTGATTTTTCCACCAGGGTGCTAATTTCTTCACGGTCGGTGTGGAGGCGGAGGCAGTTTGATACCATAGGTTCATAGGCCGCTTTGATCTTTTTGTAGACCTCAAAATCAGCTTCCGTGTAAGGTCGCTTGACAGTTACGCGGGCCTTTACCACATCCTCCGAAGCACAGGTTTCAATCCATTTTATGCCAGCCCCCAGCCGTTTCGCAATCCCGGCATACTGTTCCCGCAAGGCTTGTTTGTAAAAGGTGCCATCTAGG
>MRWG01001113.1_pt1 | contig 19212 bp, 19 predicted proteins | sample 1013341 | NCBI WGS metagenome assembly MRWG01 (sample SAMN06117577, study PRJNA244670) | biofilm metagenome | biome: Water; feature: Cathode Biofilm; material: Biofilm; isolation source: microbial consortium enriched at the cathode of a solar microbial fuel cell | place: USA: District of Columbia ... | reverse complement strand
ACCTTAGGAGGTCCCCGGATAACATAGTGTCCCAGTGGATCAAAAAACAGGTAAAAAGCCCTTTGGGCCTTTATTGGGCCATTGTCCCCCTGTACCTGGCAGAATCCTTCCTGGAACCTTTGTTCCCGGTAACACATGCACTGGTGGGTGATTGGTTCACCCTGGTGAATTTCCTGATCCTGTTCCTGTATGGCTTCCTGCTGATTTCCGTAAAGGAAGTGTTTTGGGATACCGTGGAAAAGAAGCGTCGTCTTTTTTTGCTATGGGGCATCCTGGGATTTAGCCTGTGGATGGGCCTTATCTTTTCCTTTGAAGACAGCACCTGGGTACATTACACGGAGGCGGGCCTCAAAGTGTTTAATTTTTGGTCCTGGATTTTGGTATTGTTTGGCTATGCCGCCCACTACCTCAACAAACCCAGCAGGGTACTGGGATATGCCAATGAGGCCGTGTACCCCTTTTATATCCTCCACCAGACCGTTACCATCCTTATTGGATATGTGCTGCTACAGCTAGATTTGGGGTTTTTCCCGGCTTTCACGATCATGGTACTGGGAACTTTTGGCGCCAGTTGGATCCTGTATGAGTATTTTATCAGGCGATGGACCTGGTTGCGGCCCCTTTTCGGGCTTAAAATCAAAACGCGTGCCAGGAGGGAATGGATCCCTTCCCGGAAGTAACAGGGGTGTAAAAAGCTGTTTCCATCCCATGAAGAATCCCTACCTTTGCAGGGCAATTAACACGGTATGGAAAGGATTCGGATTACCAAGGAATTTACCTTTGAAACAGGGCATGCCCTTTACGGCTATGATGGCAAGTGCCGCAACGTACACGGCCATAGTTATAAGCTGGCGGTAACGGTCATTGGCAGCCCGATAAGCGATACCTCGCACGTTAAATTGGGCATGGTTATCGATTTTGGTGACCTGAAAACCATAGTCAGGGAAGAGGTGGTAGATCCATTTGACCATGCCACGGTTTTTAACCGGGGCACCCCCCACCTGGAGCTGGCAAATGAACTTAGTGAGCGGGGCCACAAGGTGATCCTGGCCGACTACCAGCCCACGAGTGAGAATATGGTAATCGACTTTGCCCAAAAGATCAAAGCCCGGTTGCCCGAAAATATCCAGTTGCACTCCCTTAGGCTCAGGGAAACGGAAACCGCTTTTGCCGAGTGGTTTGCCTCCGACAATGATGAATCCCGCACGTAGGGTGGCCGGCTCCTTCCATTGGGCTTCTTTACGTATCTTTGCTGCCTGATGAACCAGTTCAAAATCCCAAAAGGCAAAAAAGTCTATTTTGCCAGCGACAACCACCTGGGGGCGCCCAACCGCAAGCAAAGTCTCGGCAGGGAAAAAAAATTTGTCGCCTGGCTGGATATGGTCAAAAAGGACGCGGCTGCCATCTTCTTACTGGGCGACCTGTTCGATTTCTGGTTTGAATATAAAAAAGTGGTCCCCAAAGGGTTTACGCGCACTTTTGGGAAACTGGCTGAAATTACCGATGCCGGTATCCCTGTCTATTATTTTGTAGGCAATCACGATCTCTGGATGAACGGTTATTTTGAAGAGGAACTAAACATCCCCGTTTTTCATGCCCCCCGGGTATTTGAACTGAATGACAAGCGTTTTTTTATCGGGCATGGGGATGGCCTTGGCCCGGGGGACAAGGGTTTTAAGCGGATGAAAAAAGTGTTTACCAACCCCGTCGCCCAATGGTTATTCCGCTGGTTGCACCCTGATCTCGGGGTACGCATGGCCCAGCATTTCTCTATAAACAACAAACTGATTTCCGGCAGCGAAGATGTACACTTCCAGGGGGAAGACAAGGAGTGGCTGGTGCAATATGCCAAAAGAAAACTGGCATCGGGCCATTACGATTTTTTTGTTTTCGGGCATCGCCACCTGCCGCTCGAAATACCCCTTGGCGAAACCACCACCTATGTGAACCTGGGCGATTGGATCAGCTACTGCACTTATGCCGTATTTGACGGGACCCGTTTGTCGCTGGAAACATTTAGTTCCCCACAGGGGTCACCTTAGGTCCTTCAACTTCAACTGCAGGCTGACCGTCCCGTTCCATTCGTTTTCGTCCAGGCTGAAAACCGCACTGAAGTGTTTTCCACCGGCTACCAGCCCCAGCTTGTCGCCCAGGTTAAAGCCGATGGCGCCAATGGGGGCTGAGGTTTCCTGTACCACTGAAAGTTTAAGGTGTTTACCCTCCTGGCCCACTGTGCGGCCAGCTCCCGTGTCCCTGAGGTGTTCCGCCATAAAGACGGGGTTGGGATTCCCCGGGCCAAAGGGGGCAAACTGTTTGATGATACGCATCAGCCTGGGGGTGATCTGATCCAGGCGTATCAGGGCATCTACCTGAATTTCCGGCACCAGCAGCGAAGGGTCTATGGTAGCGGACACTACCTCCTCAAACCGCGCCTTAAAGAGCTCGTACTGGGATTCGGACAAGGTAAGCCCTGCAGCGTACTTGTGCCCCCCGAACTGTTCTATGTAGTCCGCACAACCTTCCAATGCCTCGTATACGTCAAACCCTTTGACCGACCGGGCCGAAGCAGCCAGTTTTTCGCCGCTTTTGGTAAATACCAGGGTGGGCCTGTAGTAGGTTTCCGTAAGCCGCGAGGCCACAATCCCGATCACCCCTTTATGCCAATGCTCCTTGAAAACCACGGAAGTGAAGCGCTTTTCTTCCTCGTTTTCCCGGATCTGTAGCAAGGCTTCCTCTGTGATTTCCTGGTCGAGCCCCCTGCGTTCCGTATTAAAGGTTTCAATTTCGGCGGCGAGCACCATCGCGCGGTCCGGGTTGGCCTCGGTGAGCAATTCCACGGCCTGGAGCCCGTGTTTCATTCGGCCCGCGGCATTGATCCTGGGGGCAATCAGGAAAACCACATCGGTACTGCTGAGCACCTCTTTTTTGGTTTGGGCGATCAACGCCTGTAGTCCCGGCCTGGGCCGGGTATTGATCCGTTCTAGCCCGAATTGGGTGAGGATCCGGTTCTCTCCCGTCATGGGCACGATATCAGCCCCAATGGCCGTCGCTACCAGGTCCAGGTATGGAATGAGCTCCGCTACACCCCTGCCTTGCCTTTGGGCCAGGGCCTGGGCCAGTTTAAACCCTACGCCGCAACCACATAGTTCTTTATAGGGGTACTGGCAATCGTCCCGTTTGGGATCGAGCACAGCCACAGCTGCTGGCAGTACCTCCCCGGGGCGGTGGTGGTCGCATATGATAAAATCTATGCCCTTATCATTCGCATAGGCCACCTGGGCTACCGCCTTTACGCCACAATCCAGTGCTATTATCAGGCCAATAGCGTTGTCGCTCGCATAATCAATCCCCTGGTAAGAAACCCCGTACCCCTCGGTGTAGCGGTCGGGGATATACGTCGCCACATTCGGGTAGGTTTCCAGGAGGAAGGAAGACAAAAGGGCCACGGAAGTGGTGCCATCCACATCATAATCCCCGTATACCAGGATGTTCTCTTTGTCCGATATGGCAGTTTCTATGCGTTCTACCGCCCTTTCCATATCCTTCATGGAAAAAGGGTCATGCAGGTCCGAAAGCCTGGGTCTGAAAAACTTCCTGGCATCCTCAAAGGTGCCGATGCCGCGCTGTAATAGCAGCTCGGCCACCAATGGATCTACCTTCAGGGCTTCCTCAAGGGCCCTGCACTGTGATTCATCCTGATGTGGTTTTAGTGTCCATCGCATCCTTGAACTGCTATTGGCTTTATTCCTGCTAAGCTGTGGGCGCCCAGCGCAATTACCTTGCATTATTCTTGGTGAAAGAGGGTTTTGATCTCCATGCTAGCAAAGCTGCGGAACATTTCCATGACACCACAGTACTTTTCTACCGAAAGGTCTACGGCCCGCTGCAATTTTGCTTCGGCCAGGTCCTTGCCGTAAAAATGGTATTCGACCACCACGGCGTGGTAGTACTTGGGATGTTCCTCGGTAAGATGGGCGATGGTCTCTATTTTGAAATCCCTCACTTTGAGTTTCATCTTCCTGATCAGCATGGCAATATCCAGGCCCGAACAGCCGGCCAGGGAAGAAAGCATCAAAGCCTTGGGGCGGAATCCGTTCCCTTCCCCCCCGTCTTCGGGGCTCGCGTCAATACGGAAACTCAGCCCGGAAGTATTGTTTGATTCAAAGGCCATGCCGCCTTTCCATTGTGTCGTGATATGATTTGTCATGCGGTCTTTTTTTCGTTTCTTGTGGGTTCAAAAGTACCAAAAATATACCATCATGCCGCTAGTACGCCCTTTGGATCCCGACCGTGACCCCGATACCCGCCAACTCGCGGAATTCTTTAACGAAACCCTGGGGTTTTGCCCCAATTCCGTGCTGACCATGCAACACCGCCCGGCAATCTCCAGGGCGTTTATCAATCTGAACAAAGCAGTAATGGCCAACGAAGGACGCGTTAGCTCTGCCTTAAAGCGAATGATTGCCTGGGTGAGCAGTAATGCCAGTGGTTGCCGGTACTGCCAGGCACATGCCATCAGGGCTGCCGAACGTTATGGGGCCCAGGCAGCGCAGCTAAACCATATCTGGGAGTACCGGACGCATCCTGCCTTTTCTGAAGCCGAACGGGCAGCCCTGGATTTTGCCCTGGCAGCCTCCCAACTGCCCAACGCCGTTGATGAAGGTATTAAGGCGCGCTTGTACGCCCATTGGGATGAAGGGGAAATCGTGGAAATGCTGGGGGTGATCTCACTCTTTGGTTACCTCAACCGCTGGAACGACTCCATGGGAACTACCCTGGAGGAAGGGGCCATTGACAGCGGGCAGCATTTCCTGGGAAAATACGGGTGGGAGCCGGGGAAACACCTATAGCAGCCGGGGTCAGACCCTCATCGCCTGCCGTACCCGCTTTTGCAGTTCCGGGATTACCTCGCCCTGAAACCAGGGGTTTTTGGAAAGCCAGAAACGGTTGCGCGGAGAGGGGTGTGGTAGCGGGAAGTAGGTAGGAAGGTACTCCCTGAAGGCCCGTACGGTCTCTGTGAGGTTTTTTTTGCCGCCTTCCTTTAAGTAATAGGCCTGGGCATAGGCGCCAATGGTGAGGATCAGCTCCAGCCGCGGCATCGTATCCAATAGTGCCCGGTGCCAGAGGGGGGCACATTCGGGTCGGGGTGGCAGGTCGCCCGAACGCCCCTTTCCTGGATAGCAGAACCCCATGGGAACCAGGGCAATTTGCCCACTCTGGTAAAACTGCTGATCATTCACTCCCAACCACTTGCGCAGCTGTTGGCCGCTGGGGTCATCCCAGGGGATGCCGATTTGGTGTACCTTGCTGCCGGGAGCCTGCCCTATTATGGCGATGCCGGCCCTTTCAAAGGCAGCGACTACCGGCCTGGGGCCCAATGGCAGATGGGATTTACAGTGTTCGCAAGCGCGTATGCGCAACAGGAGGTCCTCGATCATTTTTTGCCCGAAAGTATCAGCACCAGTTCCCCTTTTGGGGGGTGTGCCTTAAAATGTTCCAGTACTTCAGCAATACTTCCCCTGAGGGTTTCCTCGTACATTTTCGTTAGTTCCCTGGAAACAGATATGGGCCTGTCCGGTCCAAATATCCCGGCGAATTGCTCCAGGGTTTTGAGTAGCTTATGCGGGGATTCGTAAAAAATCATCGTCCTGGCTTCGCCTGCCAGTTCCATCAAACGTGTCTGGCGCCCTTTTTTAATGGGAAGGAACCCTTCAAAAACGAAGCGGTCATTGGGGAGCCCGCTGTTGACCAGGGCGGGGACAAAGGCCGTGGCACCCGGCAAACACTCCACCTCAATCCCTTCTTCGATACATGCCCGGGTAAGCAGGAATCCCGGGTCGGATATGGCGGGGGTGCCCGCATCGGAGATCAGGGCCATAACCGTTTCACTCTTTAGCCTGGAAGTAATACCGGCTACCGTTTTATGTTCGTTGTGCATGTGATGCGACTGCATAGGGGTTTCTACGCCGAAGTGCTTAAGTAGTTTACCACTCTTGCGGGTATCCTCGGCCAGGATCAGGTCTGCCTCCTTCAGAACCCGCACGGCCCTGAAGGTCATGTCTTCCAGGTTTCCGATTGGGGTAGGAACAATAAATAATTTACCCATGGGGTTCCGGCTGCTAAAAACAGGAAACCGAAAGCAGTTTGATGAACTTTCGGCCTGTGGTTATATCTGGCGCGTCTGGTGTTTCAGTTTAGGAGAACCTTCGGTGTATAAGGGCCATAAAACGGGCAGCGATTTCCTCTTTCCCTTCCCAGTTGTTGTAGTCCGGTTTCACCATGTTGTTGATAAACGCCACGGAGCGCTCTTCGCTGTCTATGGTATTCAGTTGGGAAACCACCCGGTTAAAATCCTCTGTGCTCCCGTCAAACAGCTGCTTTACGAATGCGTGGCGGTCATTGATCCCTACGGAGATCTCCTTTTTGGTCAGCACTTCGTTCAGTGATTTCTTCTTCCCTTCATTTCCATTGGCCGGTTTGGGGGCTACCCAATCCTTATCGCTCTTCACCGCTTCGGGTTTCGCCACGAATTCAGCAAAAAACTGTTCTACATTCACCCCGCCGGGCATTTCGGAAATCATGTCTTTAATGGTGTCGATCCCCGGGGTGATAATGTCTTCTTCATGGGGGTTACTTTCCGGGACGGACTTGTTTTCATTCATCACCGCATTGGCCATTTTTTCAAACCTGGCGGCGATCACGTTCTTGGATACGTCTATTTCCACATCATTCAGCTTCTCCTCTATAAATTTAAGCACTGCCAGTTTCTCATACAACGCCCTGGCAGACTCGTATAGTTCCGGGAGCTCCTTCTTCCCCGGGGATGTGATGATGTCAGTACACAGCCTGAGCAATTCTTCCTTCAATTTTCTTTTCATCTCTTTTTGTATTACCTCCAACCCAAAGGTCTATCTTTTTTAATACTTTTATACGAACGTACGGTACTAGAACGAATACATCGTTTATTTCGTTTAAAATTACAAAATGTTTCTTGAAAACACTGTTAATCATAAAGAACAATTCGGCTGGATAGAAGTGATCTGTGGCTCCATGTTTTCGGGCAAGACCGAAGAACTGATCCGCAGGTTGAAACGGGCCCAGTTTGCCCGGCAGAAAGTGGAAATCTTCAAGCCTATCGTAGATACCCGCTACCACGAAGACCAGGTAGTTTCCCATGACGAAAACGCCATAAGGTCGACCCCGGTCCCTGCGGCCGCCAACATCAGGCTGCTGGCAGACGGATGTGACGTGGTGGGTATTGATGAAGCCCAATTCTTTGATGATGAGATTGTTACCGTTTGCAATGATCTCGCCAACAAAGGCATACGGGTGGTTGTGGCAGGCCTGGATATGGATTTCAAGGGAAATCCTTTCGGCCCAATGCCCGACCTGATGGCCACGGCCGAGTATGTCACCAAGGTACATGCCATTTGCACCCGTACCGGAAACCTGGCAAATTACAGTTTTCGCAAGTCTGATAACGACAATCTGGTGCTCCTGGGTGAGACCGAAGAATACGAACCGCTTAGCAGGGCCGCCTTTTTCAAAGCCCAGTTGAAGGAAAAGGTCCGCAAAATAGAGGTGGAAGCCGAAGAAGTGCCCGTTGAGGCCCCCCTGAACAATAACCCGCTGAACAACAAGAAGTGAAAAATCCCCTGTCGCCTTCCATAGGGAAGCTCCCGGTCCTGTCAAGGGCCTTCCAAAAGACCCCTTCATGCCCATAGCCCAAGAAACCCAGCTGGAGATAGACCTGAGTGCCCTGGAGGGCAACTACCGATACCTTCGTTCCAAAATAGCGCCCGAGACCAAATTCCTGGCCGTTGTAAAAGCCTTCTCCTATGGGCATGACGCCGCTGTGGTCGCCCAAAAGCTTGAATCGCTGGGCGTAGATTATTTTGCGGTGGCCTACGCCCAGGAAGGGGAGGCTTTGCGGGACGCGGGGATCAAAAGCCGTATCCTGGTATTGCACCCCGCCCCTGTGAACTTTAAGACCATCATAGATCGCTGCCTGGAGCCCAGCCTGTATTCCAGGAGGATCCTCTCCAGTTTTATGGAGACGGCCGCGATGGAAGGGCAGGTGGGCTACCCCATCCATCTTAAATTCAATACGGGCCTCAACCGGCTTGGCTTTGGGGAGCAGGACCTGGACTTTATCACAGGGGCGGTAAAGGACGCCCAAAGCCTGAAAATAGCATCGGTTTTCTCACACCTTGCCGCTTCCGAAGACCCGGGCGAGAGGGCTTTTACCCTGGGGCAAATCAGCGCCTATGACGCTATTTGCGCACGCCTGTTTGAGGCGCTCCCCTACAAACCGATGCGGCACCTCCTCAATACCTCGGGTATCGTAAATTACCCGCAGGCCCAATACGATATGGTCCGCAGTGGGATTGGGTTGTACGGTTTCGGCAATGAGGCCTCGGTGGACGCGAAGCTACGTCCTGTAGCAAGCCTTAAAACCGTGATTTCCCAACTGCACACCATTAAACCCAATGAAAGCGTTGGCTACAACCGTGGTTTTATCTCCGAAACCACAATGACCACGGCCACCCTCCCACTGGGGCATGCAGACGGCATAGGGCGGCAATACGGCAAGGGCCGGGGTTTTGTCTATGTACACGGCAAAAAAGCCCCCATTGTCGGAAACGTGTGCATGGACATGATCATGGTAGACGTTACCTCCATAGAATGCCGTGAAGGGGACGAAGTAGTGGTTTTTGGTGAAAACGCCCCGGCAGAAGCGCTGGCCGCGGCTGCAGGAACCATCTCCTATGAGTTGCTTACCGGCATTTCCCAAAGGGTAAAACGGGTGGTCTTGCCTCCAGAGAAGTAAGGTTGGCCACCGTTGTTATTACCAATTTTTGTTTAACTTGTTGGGCAACTATTCAATACATTAATTAAATTAAACACAAAACCATGCTAAAAGAATTCAAGAATTTTATCATGACGGGCAATGTAATCGAATTTGCGGTGGCCGTCATCCTGGCCGGGGCCGTAGGCCTTGTCGTCAACGGTTTCGTCAATGACATTGTCATGCCGGTGGTAGGTGAATTTTCCGGGGGGATGGACTTTTCAAACATGAAAGTCATCCTCACCAAAGCCTCAGGTGTGGCCGGGGAAGAAGGCTATATAGCCGAAAACGCCATCCGCTATGGGGCCTGGATCAACACCCTGGTCAACCTGATCATTGTCGGGTTTGTCTTGTTCATCATCATCAAGGCCTACAACAAAACAAAAAAACCACCCGCACCCGCCGCCCCCAGCGGCCCCTCCGAGAAAGACCTGCTGATAGAAATCAGGGACCTTCTCAAAAAACAAAAATAACCCGAATGCCGGCCATGGCCGGCAACCGCTACACACCTATAGCAACCTTAACCCCTCCGGCCCGGGTACCCCCCAACCGGAGGGTTTTTTTACATTTTGTTCCTTTTATAACATTTTGTTATATTTTTGCCAATCTTGCTAAAAATGCTTGCCGGGTTTTGCATCTTGCGTTACCTTTGACCCAAAATTTTTCATTCATGAAAGTAGCGATTGTTGGAGCCACCGGGATGGTGGGAGAGGTAATGCTGAAAGTGCTGGCCGAGCGGGAATTCCCCATTAGTGAACTCCTGCCCGTAGCCTCGGAACGTTCTGTAGGGAAACGCATTACGTACAGAGGCAGGGAGTACCAGGTAATTGGGCTGGAGGCCGCCGTGGCCGCGAAACCCGACCTGGCAATCTTCTCTGCCGGAGGGGATACTTCGTTGGAGTGGGCGCCGAAATTCGCCGCGATCGGGACCACCGTGGTGGACAATTCTTCTGCCTGGCGGATGGACCCGGACAAAAAGCTGGTGGTCCCCGAGATCAACGCGCATGTACTTACCAAAAAAGACAAGATCATAGCCAACCCCAACTGTTCTACCATACAATTGGTCATGGTTCTGGCCCCATTGCATCAAAAGTATACCATGAGGCGGGTGGTGGTGTCTACCTACCAGTCTGTATCGGGGACGGGTGTAAAAGCCGTCAGGCAATTGGAGAATGAAATGGCCGGGGTGCAGGGCGAAATGGCCTACCCTTACCCCATTAACCGGAACGCACTCCCGCATTGCGATGTGTTCCTGGAGAACGGTTATACCAAAGAGGAGATGAAACTGGCGCGGGAGCCCCAGAAGATCCTGGCAGACCATTCTTTCGCCATTACAGCCACAGCCGTTCGGATCCCTACTTCGGGTGGGCACTCCGAAGCGGTGAATGTACAATTTGAGAAGGACTTTGATCTGGAAGAAGTGCGCAGCCTCCTTGACAATACCCCCGGGGTGGTACTACAGGACCATCCTGGATCCAATACCTACCCCATGCCTTTGCATGCCCATGATAAGGATGAGGTATTTGTAGGGCGTATCCGCAGGGATGAATCCCAACCGAACACCCTGAACCTGTGGATTGTAGCGGACAACCTTAGGAAAGGCGCTGCGACCAATGCCGTACAAATCGCAGAATACCTGAACCAACAAGGCCTGCTCTAGGGCTTTGCCCGCTCCGGAAAATGTCATAAACCTTTGTAAACAATAGCTTTGCAAAGGTTTTTTTATATTAGTTTTGCCTGTAAAATAGCGTTATTAATGCGACCTTTTTTACTGCTTGCAGGCAGTCTGGCACTGTTGGCTTCCTGTAGTACCCAAGAGAAAGAACTGATCCCTGTGACATATCCAAAAACCCGAACCAGCGACACTGTCGACACTTATTTTGGAACCCAAATACCCGATCCTTACCGCTGGCTGGAGGACGACCGTAGCCCGGAAACCGAAGGGTGGGTGGCCGCACAAAACAAGACGACACAGTCCTACCTTGCCCAAATCCCCTATCGGGAAGTTTTGAAGGAACGCCTGGAGGACCTATGGAATTACGAAAAAATCAGCAGTCCGTTTAAAGAAGGTCCCTATACCTATTTCTACAAGAATGATGGCTTGCAAAACCACGCCGTGGTCTACCGCACAAAGGGAACCGGGGACCCTGAGGTATTCCTGGACCCCAACACCTTTTCCGATGATGGAACGACTTCACTTTCGTCCCTGAGTTTCACAAAAGACGGGTCGTTGGCCGCCTATTTGATTTCAGAGGGCGGTAGCGACTGGCGGAAAGCGGTGGTCCTGGATACCGAAACCCTCCGGGTTAAAGAAGATACGCTGGCAGATATCAAGTTTAGTTCCATAGTGTGGAAAGGGAACGAAGGTTTCTTCTATGCACGTTACGATAAGCCGGGGGGGAGTGAGTTGTCTGCGCGGACAGACAGCCACAAGGTGTACTACCACAGGATGGGTACCAAACAAGCCGCAGACATCCTGGTATATGGCGGTAAGCCGGGTGAAAAACACCGGTATGTATTTATCGGCATTACCGAGGATGAGCGGTTCTTAACCCTGCAACCTGCCAATTCAACTTCCGGCAATAAACTACTGCTCCTGGACCTTGAAGTCCCGGGGGCCGGGCTGGTGACTGTGCTGGACCACGAGCAAAGCGATACCCGTCTCATCGCCAACCGTGGCAATGAATTGTTCTTTCTTACCAACCTGGACGCCCCCAACCAAAAAGTCATCAGCACCGATGCTGCCACACCGCAGCCCCAATACTGGAAAGACCTTATCCCTGAAACCGAACATGTGCTTACCGCTGTTACGGGGGGAGGGTACATTTTTGCCGAATACATGGTTGACGCACTTTCAAGGGTATACCAGTACGATTATGACGGCAACCAGGTGCGCGAAATACCCTTGCCTGACATCGGGAGCGCTTCGGGCTTTGGCGGGAAAGAAGCTGAAAAAACCCTGTATTTTTCCTTTACGAATTACAAGACCCCTTCTTCCATATATGAACTGGATGCGGAATCTGGTGACTACAATAGATATTGGAAGCCTGAGATGGATTTTAACCCGGAGGATTATGAATCACGGCAGGTATTCTATCCCTCCAAAGACGGTACCCGTATCCCCATGATCATCACCTACAGGAAAGGGCTTCAAAAAAATGGCCGCAACCCGGCGATTTTATATGGTTATGGGGGGTTTAACGTCAGCCTCACCCCCTCTTTCAGTGTCGTGAATGCCGTATGGATGGAACAGGGTGGCATCTATGCCGTCCCCAATATCCGTGGCGGGGGCGAATACGGCAAAGAATGGCACGATGCGGGCATCAAGCAAAAGAAACAGGACGTTTTTGATGATTTCATCGCTGCCGCTGAATATTTGTGTTCGGAAGGGTTTACCTCGCCTGATTTCCTCGCTATGCGGGGGGGCTCCAACGGCGGCCTGCTCGTGGGGGCGGTAATGACGCAGCGGCCTGACCTGATGCGCGTTGCCCTGCCGGCGGTCGGGGTCCTGGATATGTTGCGCTACCATACTTTTACAGCCGGGGCCGGATGGGCCTATGATTACGGGACTGCAGAAGACAGTGAGGCAATGTTCCGTTACCTGCTGGGATACTCGCCTGTTCATAACGTAAGGGAGGGGACCACGTACCCGGCAACCCTGGTCACTACCGGAGACCATGATGACCGGGTGGTTCCGGCCCACAGCTTTAAGTTCGCGGCAGCATTGCAAAAGAAACAGGCCGGGGCCAGCCCGGTGCTGATCCGGATAGAGACCAGGGCAGGGCACGGAGCCGGAACACCCGTACACATGACTATTGAACAATATGCCGATATCTTTGCCTTTACTTTGTACAATATGGGGTTTGATACTTTGCCAAACACCGGTCTCCCGGTGCCTGTCAAAGGCTAAGGTCAATATTTTCCCCCTGAATCCGTTTGAATATTCCGGGGCCTGAGGTTTTAAACCATATACCCCTTTATACTACCGTCCTATGCTACGTGTAAAACAAGTTTCTTTTTCGTATGACAAGGGTTCTGTGCTGGAAGACATCAGTTTTGAGCTGAAGAAGGGCGAGCACCTGGCTGTTATGGGCGAGAGCGGTTGCGGGAAGAGTACCCTCCTGAAAATCATCTATGGCACCCTGCAAACCCAGGAAGGTGAGGTGTATTGGGGGAAAAAGAAAGTCAGGGGCCCGCTCTACAAACTATTGCCAGGAGAGCGCTTCATGAAGTTCCTGTCGCAGGAATTTGACCTGATGCCCTATACCACCGTAGAAGAGAATATCAGCGAATTCCTCTCGGTTTTTTACCCCGAGGAACTTAAGGCGCGTACGCGCGAATTACTCTGGATGATTGAGATGGAAGAGTATGCCAGGGTCAAGGTGCAGCACCTGAGTGGCGGGCAGCAACAACGGGTAGCACTGGCCCGGGTACTGGCCCAAAAACCGGAACTCCTGCTACTGGACGAACCCTTTAGCCATATAGACAACTTCCGGAAGAACAGCCTGAGGCGCAATTTGTTCGATTACCTCAAAGAAGAAAAGATTACCTGTCTCACGGCCACCCATGACCAACAGGATGTGCTGCCTTTTGCAGACAGGGTGATTGTGTTAAAGAACCAACAAATCATCGCCGATGAGCCCATCCTGGATTTGTACAGGAGGCCGGGGAATATGTACATCGCCTCCCTATTCGGGGAAGCCAACCGTATTCCTATCCATATCATGAAATCGTATGCAGATACCCGCCGTCAAATTATCGTATACGCGCATGAGTTCAGGATATCGAACCGTTCGGGTTTAAGGGTGGAAATTAAAAAAAGCTACCCCATGGGCAGCCACGACCTGGTCCGGGGCGATTACGAAGGTCAGCCGGTATTTTTTCATTCTGAAAAGCCTTTACAGCCGGGAACCTTTGTCTTCCTAAATATTTCGCTGGAGACCATCAACGAACGCCTGCACGGGCAGAAGCCCGAAACCGATGGATGAAGCAACCCTGCTCCGCGAGCTTGCCTACAAGGCCGTACGCAGCAGCGGGGCCGGGGGGCAGCATGTGAACAAGGTCGCTACCAAGGTGCTCCTCACTTTTGACCTGGAAAACTCCAGGGCCTTTACAGCAGCGGAAAAAGAGCAATTGTCACGCAAGCTGGCAAAAAAACTGAACAAGGAACAACAGTTGCAACTGCATTCCGATACGGCGCGGAGTCAGCACAGAAACAGGGAACTGGTCACCAGGCGTTTTCTGAAGCTGGTAAACGATGCCCTGAAGGTCCCCAGGAAAAGAAAGAAGACAGCACCCACAAAGGCAGCCATACGGAAGCGCCTGGAAGTCAAAAAAAAGGTGGCCGAAAAGAAGGCCGGCCGCAAAAGGCCCCCGTTGGACCCTTGAGGTCACGGCACCCTCCTCAATCCCTTTCAGGCTACGGTATTGACCAGGACACCGATGCCGTCAATACGGATCTGTATTTCGTCCCCGCTCCCCAGGCTGAAATCTGAGGAAGGCACAATGCCAGTCCCGGTCATTAGAAAGCTGCCATGGGGAAACGTGCATTCACGGTACAGGTACCCGGCCAGGTCCGTAAATTTACGACGGATTTGGTCGATTCCCACCTTGCCTTTAAACACCTCTTTGCCCTTGCGAAGGATCTGGAGCGTGATTTGTGTCGAGGGGGGAAGCGCGCCATCCGTGACCAGGATACAGGGGCCCAGGGCAGCACATCCATCGTAGGTCTTTGCCTGTGGCAGGTAGAGTGGGTTCTCTCCTTCTATACTGCGGGAACTCATGTCATTGCCTATGGTATACCCCACAATTTTACCGGAGCTGGTGATAAAGAGGGTGAGTTCGGGTTCGGGAACGTCCCAGCTGGAATCCTTCCTGATTCGCACCTTCCCCCCCGGGCCTGCGGTGCGTGCAGCGCTGGCCTTAAAGAACAACTCGGGCCTGTCTGCCTCGTATACCCGGGCATAGAAGTTAGCGCCACCAGCTTCCCTGGATTCTTCCTCCCTTCCCAGTTTGCTGTTGTAATAGGTTACCCCGCTCGCCCAGATCTCCTGACTGCCTATGGGCGCCTGCAAATCGCGCTCCAGCAAACCGGAAGGATCCGGAACCTTTTCGGCCGTAAGGATCTGTGTCCTCAACTTCTCAGAGAGGGCATCGTCGTTGATGAACCGGTCCCAGTCTTCATCGGCCAGCAAAAAGTAGCCCGATTCATGGGCAATGAGGATCCCCCGGCTTGTTTTGTAGATTTTCATTGGAAACGTTTGGTCGACTGGCCTGGCGGCAGGTCATGGTTAAACATGTTCCAAGATACGGGTTCATATTGAGATTTCCATACATGAAGCCAGGCGGCGGGGTACTTTCAGGAGGTCAGATCAGCCAGTTCCTGACCTACCAGGCTGCCAATGGCGATCCCCATACCCCCCAGGCGTACCCCGCAATAAACCCTGTCGGACAATTGCCTGACGATTGGCTTTTTGCTTCCGCCCACACCCATAATACCGCTCCACCGACGGTCTACTTCAAATGGGGTCCCCGGTAAGATCACCTCCCGCAAAAGCTGTTCCAGCCGCCCCTGTATGAGGGAGGTCTGGCCAAAGTCGGTTGTTGTTTCCCCTTTAAAATCCAGGTTCCTGCCTCCGCCTATCAACAAGCGGTCATGGACATTCCTGAAGTAGTAGTACCCCTGGTCCAGGTGGAACGTGCCCTCCACTGGCAGGTTCTTAATGGGCTGTGTAATGAGTACCTGCGCCCTGGCGGGCACCACGTCCTCCTTCAGCAACTGGGCAGCAAAACCATTGGTGGTCACCAGCAACTGCCGGGTCTCAAATTCAAAGGTCCCCGTTTGTACCCGTACGCCCTGCGGGTGTTCCTCAAAATGTTGGACCCCGAGTCCGTTTAAAACCCGGATATCCTTTTGCCGGGCAAGGTCCAGGAGTGCCAGCATCATCTTCCCGGTATCTATTTGTCCTTCAAAGCGATGGGTTATGTAATGGTCTTGTACCCTCGAAAAGTGGAACCGGTTGGAAACCCGTTTAAAGGGCGCTTCCCCGAACACTGGTTTCAGCAAGTGATTGACCCGGTCCATTTCCTCCAGGCATTGCCGGTACAAGGTGTTTTGTTCCCCGAGGAACACTTCGTGCCCCCCCAGGTTCTGGAAGTCTATGGCCTTATCGCCCAACATTCCACGCAGGCGTTGTATCCCTTCCCAGCGCCTTTGCACCAGCTCCAGGACCTCCTGTTCCGACTGCTGTGAAAGGTCGGCTAAAATCTCGGAAATACTGCCAAAACAGGCAAAGCCCGCATTCTTGGTGCTGGCCCCCTGGGGGAGCATCCCTTTCTCCAGGACCAATATCCTGGCCCTGGGGTAGCGTTCCCGGAGTTGCAGGGCACAACTTAGGCCCACGATCCCGCTCCCCACCAGGGTGAAATCGGTTTCTGCAAACCAGGATTGGTATTCCCAATAGCTTAAATTCATACGACAAAGGGTATTGAAGGGCAGGGCAGCAATTAGCCCGGGACCGTTATTTCCCAACTGTACATATCGCAACGGCCTCATAAGGCCGGTCCGGTAGTTAATCCTCCTTGGGGGGGTCCATTTTAAAGGACTCCATGAACTTGGTGGTATAGTTCCCCGCCAGGTAGTCCGGATGGTCCATCAATTGCCGGTGAAAGGGGATGGTGGTCTTTATCCCTTCGATCACAAATTCATCCAGGGCCCGTTTCATCTTGTTGATCGCCTCTTCCCTGGTTTGGGCGGTGGTGATGAGTTTGGCAATCATGGAATCGTAATTGGGCGGAATGGTATAGCCACTGTATACATGGGTGTCCAGTCGCACTCCGTGCCCGCCTGGCGTATGCAGGGTAGTGATCTTTCCGGGGGAGGGACGGAAGCCATTGTACGGGTCTTCGGCATTGATCCGGCACTCTATGGAATGGAGCTTGGGGGTATAGTTCTTGCCTGAAATTGGTACCCCTGCAGCCACGAGGATTTGTTCCCGGATCAGGTCATAATCGATCACCTGTTCCGTGATGGGGTGTTCTACCTGGATACGGGTATTCATCTCCATAAAGTAGAAGTTCCGGTGTTTGTCAACCAGGAATTCTACGGTCCCGGCCCCTTCGTACTTAATGAATTCTGCTGCCTTCACGGCCGCTTTCCCCATACTTTCCCGTAGTTTGTCGGTCATGAAAGGAGAGGGGGTTTCCTCGGTGAGTTTCTGGTGCCGTCGCTGGATAGAGCAATCCCTTTCGGAAAGGTGGCAGGCTTTGCCGTATTGGTCACCTACAATCTGTATTTCTATATGCCGGGGCTCCTCAATGAGTTTCTCCATGTACATGGCCCCATTCCCGAAGGCCGCCGTGGCTTCCTTTACAGCACTCTCATAGGCGGCGGTGATATCTTCTTCCTTCCAGACGGCCCGCATTCCTTTGCCACCGCCCCCGGCGGTGGCCTTCAGCATTATGGGGTACCCCATTTTCTTAGCGACCTTTTTGGCATCCTCCACATCTTTAAGCAGGCCTTCGGATCCCGGGATAGTGGGAACCCCTGCTTTCTTCATGGTTGCCTTGGCAGTAGCCTTGTCGCCCATCTTGTCTATATGTTCCCCGGAAGCCCCGATAAATTTAATATCGTGCTCGGCACATATTTTGGAAAACTTGGAGTTTTCAGAGAGAAACCCGTAACCCGGATGAATGGCATCGGCATTGGTAATCTCGGCGGCAGCAATGATATTTGGGATCTTCAGGTAGGATTCGCTGCTTGGGGCAGGTCCAATACAAACGGCTTCATCGGCAAAGCGTACATGCAGGCTTTCCTCGTCGGCCTTGGAATAGACGGCTACCGTTTTGATCCCCATTTCCTTGCAGGTCCTGATGATTCGCAGCGCAATTTCACCTCTGTTCGCTATTAATATCTTTTTAAACATGGCAATCTGAGTTTCTGGTTTCTAAACTTCCTTTCTAACCGTAAGCTATTCCCGCGTGGCAGGCTTTGCATACACTGTTAGGACGGGTCTATAAGGAAGAGGGGTTGATCGAACTCGACAGGGGATGAATCCTCTACCAAGACCTTAACAACTTTGCCCGACACTTCAGATTCGATATCGTTGAATAATTTCATGGCCTCAATCACACAGAGGACATCCCCTTTGGATATGCTGTCACCCACCTCCACGAATGCAGGTTTATCCGGGGAGGGTTTCCTGTAAAAGGTACCAATGATAGGGGACTTGATTGTAATGTATTTGGATGATTCTTCGCCCTCAGACTTGGGTGCGGCATCCTTAGGGGCCGCTGCTTCACCGGCTACCGGAGCCGGCGCCGCCTGCGGCGCAGGGGCAGCCTGCATGGGAATGTGTTGGACATAGGTCCTCTCGCTACCGGAATCGGTGGGGCCGGTACGTATGGTAATCTTAATGTCATCTGTTTCCAGTTTCACCTCGCTGGCTCCTGATTTGGCCACAAACTTGATCAGGCTTTGAATCTCTTTAATATCCATGGATTAAGGTTTAGTGTAGTTGTATCCTTTGATTACTGGCTGTTATAAGCCCAGGTTAAATATATCGATCCCCAAGTAAAGCCTCCCCCAAAGGCTGCAAAGATTAGGTTGTCGCCTTTTTTCAGCTGCCCTTCATATTCGTTCAGGAGCAGGGGGAGTGTCGCTGAGGTAGTGTTTCCGTATTTTTGGATGTTGACCATTACCTTAGAAGCATCCAGGCCCATCCTGTTGGCCGTGGCGTCTATGATACGCTTGTTGGCCTGATGGGGTACCAACCATTGTACATCATCATGGTCCAATCCGTTGCGCTCCATGACCAGGGCTGCCACTTCAGCCATATTGGACACGGCAAACTTAAAAACCGATTTCCCGTCCTGGAACACATAATGTTGTTTCATCTTTACCGTTTCCTCGGTCGGTGGCAACAACGAACCCCCTGCCTCGATCTTGAGGAATTCCCGGCCATTCCCATCGGCCCTCAGGTATTCGTCTTTCAACCCGTAGCCTTCCGTATTGGGCTCAAAAAGGACCGCCCCCGCCCCGTCACCGAAAATTATGCAGGTGGTACGGTCCGTATAGTCGAGGATGGACGACATCTTATCGGCGCCGATAAGCAATACCTTTTTATAACGCCCCGATTCTATGTACCGGGCCGCGGTAGACATCCCAAACAAAAAGTTGGAACAGGCCGCCTGTATGTCATAGGCAAACGCGTTGGTTGCCCCAATCTGCGTCGCCACATAAACGGCCGTGGCCGCCACGGGCATGTCCGGGGTCGCTGTGCCCAGCAATACCAAATCTATCTCCCCGGGGTCTACCTTGCTTTTTGCCAGGAGGTCTTCTGCCGCCTTGATAGCCATAAAGGAGG
>MRWG01001112.1_pt1 | contig 19283 bp, 15 predicted proteins | sample 1013341 | NCBI WGS metagenome assembly MRWG01 (sample SAMN06117577, study PRJNA244670) | biofilm metagenome | biome: Water; feature: Cathode Biofilm; material: Biofilm; isolation source: microbial consortium enriched at the cathode of a solar microbial fuel cell | place: USA: District of Columbia ... | reverse complement strand
CGCCAATCTGCACAACGCGAAGAAGGCGCGGTCCGGCATCGTCAATGTCGTCGGCGACCACGCGACCTATCACCTGGAGCACGACGCGCCGCTGACGTCCGACATCGCCGGCGTGGCCGCGCCGATGTCGCATTGGGTCAAGTCCTCGCCCAAGGCCGAAGGCATCGCCGCGGACGGCGCGCTCGCCGTCGAGGCGGCGCGGGAGGCGCCTGGCCAGATCGCGACCCTGATCCTGCCGGCCGACACCGCCTGGAATCCGGGCGGCGAGCCGGTGACAGCCCGGGCTCCGGCGCCCCGCGCCGGCGTCGACGGAGACGCGGTCACGGCCGCCGCAAAGGCGCTGAAGGACGCGGGCTCGGGCGGCATGCTGATGCTGGGCGGCGTCGCGCTTCGCGAGAAGGCGCTCGACTATGCGGGCCGCATCGCCGCCAAGACCGGGTGCCGGCTCTTGTCGGAAGGCCAGAACGCGCTCCTCGAGCGCGGCTCCGGGCGCGTGAAGGTCGACCGGGTGCCCTATGTCGTCGACATGGCGCGCGGCGTCCTGAAGGACGTGAAGCACATGGTGCTCTGCGGCGCGAAGCAGCCGGTCGCGTTCTTCGCCTATCCCGGCAAGCCGAGCGTGCTGACGCCGGACGGCATGGCGCTGACCAAGCTCGCCGGCGTGGAGCAGGACCTCGAAGGCGCGCTCGAAGCGCTTGCATCGGAACTCGGCGCGCTCGGCGAGGCGCCGGCGCATGTCGCCGGGACCGACCGGCCGGCCACGCCGTCCGGCGAGATCACCCTCGACAAGATCGCGGCCGTGCTTGGCTCGATCCTGCCGGAGAACGCGATCGTCGTCGACGAATCAGTCACGTCCGGCCGCGGCTTCTTCCCGCTGACCGCGGACGCCCCGCCGCATGCCTGGCTGAACGGCATGGGCGGCTCGATCGGCTACGCCATGCCGGTCTCGATCGGCGCGGCCGTGGCGGCGCCCGACCGCAAGGTCGTCACGCTCGAAGGCGACGGCAGCGGCATGTACACGATCCAGGCGCTCTGGACGATGGCCCGGGAGAACCTCGACGTCACGCTTGTCGTCTTCGCCAACCGGGCCTATCGCATCCTGCAGGGCGAACTCACCAATGTCGGCGTGCAGAACCCGGGCCCGCGCGCCGTCGACATGCTGAGCCTCGACCGGCCGGCGATCGACTGGCGCGGCATGTCGAAGAGCCTTGGGGTCGAATCGAGCCGGGCGACGGACTGCGACGAACTCGCCCGCGCGCTCCGTCACGGCCTGAGCGTCGACGGGCCCTATCTCATCGAACTGGAGCTCTGATCCGGCTCGCTTCACCGGAAGGTTATTCGCCAAAGCGGCGGCCGCCGGCCAAGTGAAAGGCCCGAACGCCGCCGCCGGAGTCCCGCGCGATGCCCGAAGCCGACCTCGCTCCCGACCTGTGCGTCATCGGCGCGGGCTCCGCCGGCCTTTCGATCGCGGCCGGCGCCGTACAGATGGGCGCGAGCGTTGTTCTGATCGAACGCGGCGAAATGGGCGGCGACTGCCTGAATTACGGCTGCGTGCCGTCGAAAGCGCTGCTCGCCGCGGCGAAGCAGGCGGCGACGCTGCGTCACGGCGCGGACCTGGGCGTCGCCGACGTCGAGCCCGTTGTCGACTTCGCCCGCGTCATGGACCACGTCCACGGCGTCATCGCCGGCATCGCGCCCCATGACAGCCAGGAGCGGTTCGAGGGCCTGGGCGTCACCGTGCTCCGCGCCGACGCCCGCTTCGTCGGCCCGGACGCCGTGGCGGCGGGCGGCCGCATCGTCCGGGCGCGGCGCTTCGTCGTCGCGACGGGATCAACAGCCACGACGCCGCCGATCGCCGGGCTCGCGGACATTCCCTATCTCACCAACGAGACGATCTTCGAGAACCGTATCCTGCCGCGCCGGCTGCTGATCATCGGGGCCGGCCCGATCGGGATGGAGATGGCGCAGGCGCATCGCCGCCTCGGCGCGGATGTGACGGCGTTGGAGGCGCTCAAGCCGCTCGGCAAGGACGATCCCGAACTCGCCGCCGTCGTGCTCGAACGACTGGCCGAGGAGGGCGTCGACATCCGCGCCGAGGCCAAGATCGAACGCGCCGAGAAGACGGCCGACGGCTACCGCCTGACGCTCGCGGGCGGCGAGACGATCGACGGCAGCCACCTTCTGGTCGCAGCCGGCAGAAAGCCCAACCTGGATGGCCTCGACCTCGAAGCGGCGAATGTCCGTTACGACCGCCGCGGCGTCGAAGTCGACCAGCGGCTGCGCAGCGTCTCGAACAAGCGCGTCTTCGCGGCGGGCGACGTCGCGGGCGCGCTGCAGTTCACGCACGTCGCCAGCTACCACGCGGGCGTCGTCATCCAGAACGCGCTGTTCCGCCTGCCGGCGAAGGCGGACCATTCGGCGATCCCGTGGGTCACCTACACCGACCCGGAACTCGCCCAGGTCGGCATGACCGAAGCGGAGGCGCGCAAGGAACACGGCGAATCGATTCGCGTGCTGCGCTGGCCCTTCGCCGAAAACGATCGGGCCATGGCCGAGCGGCGGACGGACGGGCTGGTCAAGGCGGTCACGAGCAAGAGCGGGCGCGTGCTTGGCTGCGGCATCGTCGGCGCCGGCGCGGGCGACCTGATCGCGCCCTGGGCGCTCGCCGTCTCGGGACGCGAAAAGGTCGGGAAACTGGCCCGAGTCGTGCTGCCCTATCCGACCCGCGGCGAAGCTTCGAAGCGGGCCGCCGGCTCGTTCTACACGCCCAAGCTGTATAGCGATCGAACCCGTTGGCTGGTCCGCCTTCTCGCCCGTTTGGGCTAATAATTAAATGTCGGTAAGCCAGTTGCGCAGGCGCGTCGGATCGTCCTACCCTTTCGCCAAACAAAGGCGGATCGCGCGCACGCGCCCGCCATAAAAATTGGCGGGAGGTCGCTTAGATGCTCGATGCTGGCGGTGCCGGAGTCGGCGACGCGATATTGACGGTCGATCACGTCGCGAAGAGCTTTGGCGGCGTCAAAGCCGTCACCGACGTCAGCCTGCAGGTGCCGCGGGGCTCCATCTTCTCGATCATCGGCCCCAACGGCGCGGGCAAGACCTCCCTCGTCAACATGATCAGCGGCTTCTACAAGGCTGATCAGGGCTCGATCAAATTCGACGGTACGGAGCTGATCGGCAAGCGGCCGAGCGCAATCGCCGAACTGGGCGTCGCCCGCACCTTCCAGAACATCGCGCTCTTCCGCGGCCTGACCGTGCTCGACAACCTGATGCTCGGCCGGCACGTCCGGATGAAGTCCGGCATCCTCTCCTGCTTCGCCTATTGGGGCTTCGCCCAGAAGGAAGAAGTCGAGCACCGGAAGCGCGCGGAAGAGATCATCGACTTCCTGCGCATCACCGACCTTCGCCGCCTGAACACCGGCGAACTCGCCTACGGCCTGCAGAAGCGCGTCGAACTCGGCCGCGCGTTGGCGCTGGACCCCACCCTCCTCCTGCTCGACGAGCCGATGGCCGGCATGAACCAGGAAGAGAAGGAGGACATGGTCCGCTACGTCCTTGATGTGAACGCGGAATTCGGCACGACGATCATGCTGATCGAGCATGACATGGGCGTCGTCATGGACATCTCCGACCACATCATCGTGCTCGACCAGGGCGTCAAGATCGCCGACGGCACGCCGGACCACGTTAAACAGGATCCGGCCGTCATCCGGGCCTATCTCGGCGCATCGCACTTGCAGGACGGAGACTGAGCCGATGGCGGACGCGGCGACACTTCCGGGTCAAGCGCTTGAAAACGCCAAGACCCGGGGCGCCAAGCCGGCGATGCGCGAGAAGCATCACGGCATCTGGCAGACCTACACTTGGTCCGACTACAACGACCATGTGCGGAACTTCGCGCTGGGACTGAAGGCGCTGGGCTTTCAGCCGGGCGACAAGCTCGCGATCATCGGCGACAACCGTCCGCAGCTCTACTGGGCGCAGATCGCGGCCCAGGCCGCCGGCGGCGCGGCGGTGCCGGTCTACCAGGACTCGATCGCAGACGAGCTGGCCTACGTCCTGGCCGACGCGGACGTCGCCTTCATCGTCGCGGAGGATCAGGAGCAGGTCGACAAGGCGCTGTCCATCCGAGACCGGCTGCCGACGCTGAAGTACATCATCTACGACGACGACCGCGGTCTGTCGGAATACGATGCGCCCAACCTCGTCTCCTACGCCTCGGTCGCGGAAAAGGGCGCGGCCGGCGACGCCGCGCAATATGCAGCCGACGTCGCGGCGCTCGACCCGGATTCGGTGGCGCTTATGTGCTACACGTCCGGCACCACCGGGCGGCCGAAGGGCGTGATGCTGAGCCACCGGAACATGATCTCGGCCGCGCGGACCTTCGTCGCGCATGAGGACGTCCGCGAGGACGACGACTTTCTCTCCTATCTGCCCATGGCCTGGGTCGGCGACGCGACCTACAGCATGGCGGCGAGCCTCGTTACCGGCGCCGCGTGCAACTGCCCCGAAAGCCCGGAGACGCTGCAGCGCGACCTGCGCGAGCTGGGTCCGACCGGGATGATCGCCGCCCCGCGCGTCTGGGAGGGCATCCTCTCCGAGATCCAGGTGAAGGCCGAGGATCTGACCGGCGTCAAGAAATGGGTGTTCGAGACGTTCCGCGCCGTCGCGATCGAGGCCGCGCGGAAGGAGGAAGCCGGCGAAACGCTGTCGACCGGCGAGCGCCTGAAGCGCGCCATCGGCGAGTTCCTGGTCTACGCCCCGGTGCGCGATCAGTTCGGCCTCCGCCGCGCGCGCTGGTGCTATACCGGCGGCGCGCCGCTCGGTCCCGACACCTTCCGCTTCTTCCGCGCCTTCGGCGTAAACCTGAAGCAGGTCTACGGCTCGACCGAGATTACCGGCGTCGGGTCGCTCCAGCGCGAAGGCGAAGCCAACCCCGACACGGTCGGCCGGCCCTGCGAGGGCATCGAGGTGCGCATCGCCGAAAGCGGCGAGGTGCAGGTGCGCGGCCCCGGCGTGTTCCTCGGCTACTACAAGAACGAGACGGCGACGAAGGACGTCTTGGCGGAGGACGGCTGGTTCCGCACCGGCGACGCCGGCGTCATCGGCAGCGACGGCCAGTTGACGATCATCGACCGCGCCAAGGACGTCGGGAAGCTTTCCGACGGCTCCGCCTTCGCGCCGCAGTTCGTCGAGAACAAGCTGAAGTACAGCGCCTACATCTCCGAGGCGATCTCGTTCGGCCACGACCGGCCGTTCGTCTGCGCGATGGTGGCGATCGACTTCAACACCGTCGGCAAGTGGGCGGAGCGCCGGGCGCTGCCCTACACCAACTATCTCGATCTCAGCCAGAAGGCGGAGGTGCGCGAGCTGATCGGCGAGGAGGTCGCGCGCATCAACCGCGGCCTGCCGGAACCCTTGCGCATCAAGCGTTTCATGCTGCTCGGCAAGGACTTCGACGCCGACGACGCCGAGATCACGCGCACCCGCAAGCTGCGCCGCAGCTATATCGCCGAGCACTATGCCAGCGTCATCGACGCGTTCTACGGCGGCAAGGCGGACGTCGAGTTGCGCGCGGAAGTGACCTTCGAGGACGGCCGCAAGAGCCATGTGGACATGCGCCTCGCCATTCTGGACGCGGCCTGAGGAGACATTGCCCGATGGATAATCTTCGTTTCGGGATCGAGCTGGCGGGACAGGGGGTCGCCAACGGCCTGATGTACTCCCTGGTCGCGCTCGGTTTCGTCCTGATCTACAAGGCGACGGACGCGATCAACTTCGCCCAGGGCGAGTTCGTGATGATCGCGGGCATCGTGATATCGGCGCTCGCGAGCCGGGCCTACGACTTTCCGCTCTGGCTGGCGCTGTTCGCCGGCCTCGTCTTCATGATCGCCTTCAACATCGGTCTGGAGCGGGTCGTGCTGAGGCCGCTGATCGGCCGACCGATCGTTTCGATCATCATGGCGACTATCGGCCTCGCCTTCATCCTGCGCGGCTTTGGGCCAATGGTGTTCGGCTCGGCGCCCCGGCCGATCAATCTGCCGATCCCGGACGCGCCGATCATCTTCGGCTGGTTCTTCTTCACGCCGATCCAGCTGGTCGGCGCCGGCATCTCGATCCTGTTCCTGCTCGCCTTCGGCTGGTTCTTCCTGAAGACCCGCAAGGGCGTGGCCATGCGCGCGGTCGCGGACAGCCACCAGGTCTCCTCCGCCATGGGCATCGACGTCGAGCGCTACTTCGCGCTCGCCTGGGTCATGGCCGGCGTCGTCGCCATGCTGGGCGGCGTGCTCTGGGGCAGCATGAGCGGCGTCGACACCCAGCTGGCCCTGGTCGGCCTGAAGGTCTTCCCCGTGGTCATCCTCGGCGGCCTCGACTCGATCGTCGGCGTCGTCGTCGGCGGCATCATCGTCGGCCTCGCCGAGGCGCTCGCGGCCGGCTTCATCGACCCCTATGTCGGGGGCGGCACGAAGGACTTCACCCCCTACGTGCTGATGATCATCATGCTCATGATACGCCCGTACGGCTTGTTCGGCCGCAAGTTGATCGAGAGGATCTAGGCCGATGCTGCATCGGGAGTCCGGCTTCTACAAGACCGACTACAGGTCGGACATGTCCTTGTATCCGCTGCCGATTTCGCGGTTCGCCGCGTTCGGCATGCTGATCCTGTTCTTCGCCGTCGCGCCGCTGGTGCTCTCGGAATACTACCTGACGCTGCTCAGCCTCGTCGCGATCGCGACCGTCGGCGCGCTCGGCCTCAACATCCTGCTCGGATATTGCGGACAGCTCTCGATCGGCCATGCGGCGTTCATGTCCGTCGGCGCCTACACGGCCGCGAACCTGGCGACGAAGTTCGACCTGCCCTTTCTGATCACGCTGCCCGCCGGCGGCCTGATGGCGGCGGCGATCGGCGTGATCGTCGGCGTGCCGAGCCTGCGCATCAAGGGCGTCTACCTCGCCATCGCAACGCTCGCCGCCCAGTTCATCATCGAGTGGATCATCAACCACTCGCCGTCGATCTCCGGCGGCGTGCAGGCGTCCATCGAAATCGACCGGCCAACGCTGCTCGGCTGGCGGCTCGACGGCGCGGTGGAGCTCTACTACTTCCTGCTGATCATGGCGGTGATCGCGATCATCGCGACCCAGAACCTGATCCGCAGCCGGATCGGGCGCGCCTTCGTCGCGATCCGCGACCAGGACATCGCGGCCGAGATCATCGGCATCAGCGTGTTCAAATACAAGCTCTACGCCTTCGCGATCTCGTCCTTCTACGCAGGCGTGACCGGCGTTCTCTACACCTATTACCTGGGCATCGCCTCCTACGAGCAGTTCCAGCTCGCCGTATCGATCGACTATCTCGCCATGGTCATCATCGGCGGCCTCGGCTCGATCCTGGGCTCTGTCTTCGGCGCGTTCTTCATCACGCTGCTGCCGATCGGCATCCGGCTGTTCATGGAGACGATCGGCGCGATCTTCGTCGAGCCCGACGTGCTCGCCCAGGTTATTTCACAATTGCGGCAGATCCTGTTCGGCGTCCTGATCATCGTGTTTCTGATCGTGGAACCGGACGGACTGAACCGTCTGTGGATCAATATCCGGAATTACTTCCGGGTATGGCCGTTCTCCTACTGACGCCGCCCGTCGGTTGGAGGACACATGAAAGGGAGAAGAAACAAATGCGAATAAAGACGACACTGGGAGCAGCGGCCATCGCCGCCGGCTCGCTGGCCGGCGGCACGGCCAGCGCCGAAGACATCGTCATCGGCATGATGTGCGACCGGACCGGACCGACGTCCGTGACGGGAACGGCGCTCTGCCCCGGCTACCATGACTACATCAACCTCTATAACAAGAAGGGCGCGCTCGGCGAGTGCAAGCTCGTGGCGCACGAGATCGACCACGAATACAAGGTTCCGCCCGCAGTCGAGGCCTACCAGACCTACAAGGCCGAGAACGCGGTCCTGATCTCGCCCTACGGCACCCCGATGGTCTACGCCCTCGTCCAGAAGATGGAAGAGGACAAGATCCCCGGCACGTCCGCCGGCTTCGGCACGGCGGCGGCCGGCAACGGCGAAGCCTATCCCTACATGTTCCCGATCGCGGCCAGCTACTACTCGCAGTCCGCGGCGGCGCTCGAGTTCGCCAAGCAGAAGCTCGGCGGCGATCTCAAGGGCAAGAAAATCGCCTACATCTACTACGACAACCCGGCGGGCAGCGAAGGCATTCCCGTGCTGGAGAAGCTGAAGCCGCAGGAAGGTTTCGAACTGCGCACGTTCGCCGTGCCGCCTCCGGGCGTCGAAATGGGGCCGCAGATCCTCGACATCACGCGGCGCTATCGCGCGGACTTCGTCATCGCTCAGCTGTTCGGACGCGCGCCGTCGGTCGCGATCAAGGAGTTCAAGCGCGCCGGCTTCCCGCTCGATAAGGTGGTCGGCTTCGTCTGGGCCGGCAGCGAAGGCGACATCCGGGCCGCCGGCGGCTGGGATGTCGCGGAAGGCTACAACACGATGCACTTCGCGGGCGTCGGCAGCGATTATCCGGTGCTCGACGAAATCAAGGCCATGTACAAGGAGCAGGGCTCGGCCGAACCCGACGCGATGCAGTACACCGCTTACTACAACCGCGGCGTCTTCCAGGCCGCCGTCCATGCGGCGGCGATCGAGAACGCGGTCAAGGCGAATGGCGGCAAGTGCAACGTGACCGGCGAGAACGTCCGCGACGGCTTCTACGAGATCAAGGACTTCACGTTGGACGGCCTGCTGCCGCCGCTAGAGATCACCCGTAAGGACCATGAAGGCGGCGGCTGGGTGCGCATCTTCCAGGCGACCAAGGACGGCTACACGCCGGCCACCGACTGGTTCCGCGCCTACCGCGAGGAGGTCTTCGAACTCCTCGAGGAAGAAGCCAAGAAGAAGTAATCGGTTCCATACCCTCGCGGGCCGCGCCTTCGCGGCGCGGCCCGCCCCCATTCCCCCTCTCGCCGACGGATGTGCGCATGCTTCAGATCAACAATATCGAGGTGATGTACAACAACGTCGTCCTCGTGCTGAAAGGCGTGTCGCTGGAGGCGAGGGAAGGCAAGATCACCACGGTTCTCGGCGCGAACGGCGCCGGCAAGACCACAACCCTGAAGGCGATCTCCGGCCTGCTCCGGCCGGAACGCGGCGACATCACCCGCGGCACGATCGAATTCGGCGGCGACCGCATCGACCGCATGCCGGCCTTCGACATCGTCCACAAGGGCATCGTCCAGGTCTTCGAAGGCCGCCGCGTCTTCGTCAACCTGACCGGCGACGAGAACCTGATCGCCGGCGGCCACATCGAATCGTCGACCTCCGTGATGAACGAGCGGAAGGACCTCGTCTACACCTATTTCCCGCGCCTGAAAGAGCGCCGCCATATCCGTTCCGGCTACTATTCGGGCGGCGAGCAGCAGATGCTGGCCATCGGCCGCGCGCTGATGTCGAACCCGAAGATGGTGCTCTTGGACGAGCCGTCGCTCGGCCTCGCGCCGATGATCGTCGAAGAGATCTTCAACATCATCAAGCGCCTCAACCAGGAGCAGGGCGTGACCATCCTCCTGGTCGAGCAGAACGCCGCGCTCGCGCTCGAATACGCCGACTTCGGCTATGTGATGGAAAACGGCTCCATCGTCATGGAGGGCGCCGCCGAATCGCTCCGCACCAATTCCGACGTCCAGGAGTTCTATCTCGGCATGGGCGAGCACGGCGAACGCAGGTCCTACCGGGACGTCAAGCACTACCGCCGCCGCAAGCGCTGGCTGTCGTAACGGCGCAGTCGCCGCCGATCTAGCGCGATCCGCGAACGACGCGGATCGCGGCTTCCCAACTCAGCTTGGCCGGCTTGTGGTTCGCGCCAGGCGGCGCGAGCGCATAGGCGCCGACATGTGGAATGCCTAGCTTGGCGAGGTAGTCGCGCGCCTTGGCCCCGAATCCGACGACGGTCGCGTTCGGGAGCGCGCTGATCTGTCTTGCAAGGAAATGGCGGGAGCAGGTCCTGTCTCGGACGTTGCCCGTTTCGTTATCGATCGAGCAGAGCCGGCCTTCCGTCAGGAACGCCCGCCACATCTGTTCGTCAAAGCTTGTTTTCGGAAAAGCCTCGTCGAGGAACCACCGGACGTTCCGATGGAACAGGTCCGTTCCTTCCGCATAGGACGTCCAGACGTGCTCGAGCGTCTGGCGCATCATCGCCTCCGGCGAAGCGTTCGGATCGTACGATTCGTCGATGTGCGGATGACCGGGTTCGGCGAACACCATGACCAGTTCGATGGCCGAAGCCGGCCCGCACCCGCCGAGATAGCCGCGCGGCGCATGGCCGCCCGCCGGATCCCACTTCGCCTCGCGACAGACGCCAAAATTGACACAGGGCCGGTAGGCCTCGATCAATATGCGCGACAGCGTCACGTTCGGCGGGCGCATGAGCCTACTTGTAGTACTTGCGGAACTCCGGCGCCCGGCGCTCGCGGAAGGCATTGCCGCCCTCCTTCGATTCGTCGGTGTGGTAGTAGAGGCGGAGCGCCTGGAAGCCGAGACCGCCGATGCCGCGGATGGCGTCCGTGTCGGCGTTGAAGGAGCGCTTGGCGATGGCGATGGCGGTCGGGCTGCGCTGGTTCAGCTCGTCGCACCAGGCCTGCACCTCCGCATCGAGCTTGTCATCGGGCACGACGCAATTGACGAGGCCCATCGCCTCCGCCTCCTTCGCCGTGTAGCGCTTGCACATGTACCAGAACTCACGCGCCTTCTTCTCGCCGACGATGCGCGCGAGATAAGCCGTGCCGAAACCGGGATCGACCGACCCCATCTTCGGGCCGACCTGGCCGAAGATCGCGCCTTCGCCCGCGATGGTCATGTCGCAGAGCGTGGCCAGCACGTTGCCGCCGCCGATCGCGTAGCCGCGCACCTTGGCGACGACCGGCTTCGGCACGTCGCGGATCGCCGTATGCAGCTCCTCCATCGGCATGCCGACCGTGCCGCGCGTCTCGCCGTGGCCGTAGGACCCCGACTTGTCCGACTGGTCGCCGCCCGTGCAGAACGCCTTCTCGCCCGTGCCCGTCAGCACGATCGAGCCAATGGCGTCGTTCCACCCGGCCTTCAAGAGCGCATCGATCATCTCGACGACGGTCAGCGGGCGGAAGGCGTTGTAGACCTCCGGACGGTTGATCCGGATGGTCGCGGTGGCGCCGTCCTCGGTATAGACGATGTCCTGATAATCCATGTCGCGCATTTCCAGTGTTCGAAGCCCGACATGGAGTTTGCGGCGGCCGGCGCCCGCCGGCAAGACGCCCTCAGGCGTCGATCTCGTCCGCCAGCGCTTTGGCCTGCGCGACCCAGTCTTCCCGTTCGATCCGGCCCTTGAAGCTCAGGCGTTCGTCCACCCAGGCGATGTCGTCGGCTGTGAAGTCCGCGATCTGCTGGTAGCGCCAGATGCCGAGGTCGTGCAGCAGCTCTTCCAGCTTGGGGCCGACGCCCGAAATGCGTTTCAGATCGTCGCCGCCGTCGGCCGGCCGATCCATCGGCCGCGGCCCGGCGCCGATGACCGCGCTGACCGCGTAGCCCGGCGGCGCGTCGCCTGCCTCCGCGACGTCGCGAGCGGGCGCGGGCGCGAGCTCCGGCGCGGGCTCCGGGGTCGGCGCATCGGCGTCGGGCGTCAGGTCCGGCGGGCCGGAGGCCGGCAAGGCGCCGACCGGCCGGTCGACCAGCGGTTCAACCGGGGCCGCGGGCGCGCCGGCGTCCGAGCGGTCCGGCAAGGCTTGGCGCGCTGACGTATCGGCCAGCGCCGCCTCGAGTTCCGCGACGCGGCGGGCCGCCGTATCCGCCTTCGCCACGGCTGCGGCCCGGGCGCTTTCAGCGGTATCGCGTTCCTGGCGCAGCTCGGTCAGCCGCGCGGCCGCGTGGCTGTTGCGCGCGGCCGCGGCCTCGCGCTCGCGGGCGCCGCGATAGATCCAGCCGAAGGCGAGGCCGAAGCCCGCCGCCAGGAACAGCAGCACCATCATCTTGACGATCAGATAGATCATTCGCTCTCTCCTGCCCCGGCGGTCGTCGGATCGGCCCAGGCGGACCGGACAGACCAGTCGTCGCCGGCCGCTTCGACCGCGGCGGCGGCGGCGTTCGCGGACGGCGCCTTGCCGCGCACCTCGATGCCACGGCCGTAGGAAACGGCCGTCGCCCAGTCGTGTCCGGCAAGGCGGAGGTTATCGTTGGCCCGGCGTTCGGCTTCACGGCTGATCGGGCCCGCCTCCAGCGCCACGACAAGCAGCACGTAGCACCCGAAGACGATCGCGCCGCCGTACAGGATGCGTCGACTGCTCAAGCGGGACAGGTCAAAAAATCCATCCATGGCGCCTCGCGGTTCGCGGCCCTGAAGATGTTGTGTGGCGCCAGCATACCGGATTCGGCCAAACCGGTCAGTCTTCGTCGCGCCAGATCGGCGCGCCCGTCCCCGGCAGGCCGAGGGACGGCCACATATCCGTAACGCGGCGAACCACATCCGGATCCATGCGGAGCTTCCGTCCCCACTCCCGATGCGTCTCCGGCTTGACCTTGCTGGTCGCGTCGAGCCCGATCTTCGAGCCCAGACCGGATTCGGGGCTCGCGAAATCCAGATAGTCGATCGGCGTGTTCTCGATGACCGTAATGTCGCGCGCCGGGTCCATGCGGGTGGAGACCGCCCACATCACGTCCTTCCAATCGCGCGCGTCGATGTCGTCGTCCACGACGATCACCCACTTGGTGTACATAAACTGGCGAAGATAGGACCAGACGCCGAGCATCACCCGCTTGGCGTGGCCCGGATAGGCCTTGCGCATCGAGACGACGGCGATCCGGTAGGAACAGCCTTCCGGCGGCAGCCAGAAATCGACGATTTCCGGAAACTGCTGGCGTAGCAGCGGGATGAAGACCTCGTTCAGCGCCTCGCCGAGCACGCTCGGCTCGTCGGGCGGACGGCCGGTGAAAGTCGTGAGGTAGATCGGATCCCGGCGCATGGTCATCGCCGTGACGGTGAAGGTCGGAAATTCCTCGACCGCATTGTAGTAGCCGGTGTGATCGCCATAGGGCCCTTCGGGCGCGGTCTCGTCGAGGCTGACATAGCCTTCGAGCACGATCTCCGCCTCCGCCGGAACCTTGAGCGGCACCGTCTTGCAGTCGACCAGATCGACCTTGGCCCCGCGCAGCAGGCCTGCGAATTGGTATTCGGACAGCGTGTCCGGCACCGGCGTCACGGCCGCCAGGATGACGCCCGGATCGGCGCCGATGACGGCGGCGGCCGGCAACGGGTCGCGGCGTTCCTTCGACCAGCGCGCATGATGCTGCGCCCCGCCGCGATGCTTCAGCCAGCGCATCACGGTCTTGTTCTTCTCCAGCACCTGCATGCGGTAGATGCCGAGATTGAAGTCGTCCTCCTTCCGCTTGCCGGGGCCCTTCGTCACGACGAGCGGCCAGGTGATCAGCGGGGCCGGTTCGCCTGGCCAGCAGGTTTGGATCGGCAGGCGGCCGAGATCGACGTCGTCGCCCTTGAGCACGATCTCCTGCGCCGGCGCTTTGGAGACGCTCCGCGGCTTCATCGCCAGCACCTGCCGGGCGAGCGGCAGCATGCCGAGCGCCTCCCGCCAGCCGCCGGGCGGCTCAGGCTGGCGCAGGAACGCGAGCGTCTCGCCGACCTCGCGTAATTCCGACGGCGCCCGCCCCATGCCGAGGGCGACCCGTTCGACCGTGCCGAAGAGATTGATCAGCGCCGGCATGCCGGCCTTCGCCCCGTCCCCGCCGACGACGTTCTCGAACAGGACGGCCGGCCCGCCCGCCGCCAGCAAGCGCGTCTGGATCTCCGTCATCTCAAGGTCGGGGCTGACGGCGTGGCCGACGCGGCGCAAGAGATCCCGCTGCTCCAGGAGCGCCATGAATTCCCGCAAGGACCGATAGGCCGTCGACATATGAAAAACCCCCGCTGGCGCGGGCCGCGCCGACGGGGGTCATAGCATCCGGCCGGGCGGCGCCGCCATCGCGACGCCGCATTCGGCCGACGGGATCAGGCCTTGGTGGAGCGGCGCTCGTTCATGAAGCGCTCGAACTCCTCCTGGTCACGGGCGCGCTTCAGGCGCTCCATGAAATCGCCGAACGCCTTCTGCTCTTCCTCGAGGCGCTTCAGCGTCTCTTCCCGGTAGGCGTCAAACGCCGAGTTGCCGGTCGACGTCGTCGTAGCCGTTGCGCGATTGAACATGCGGATGACCCAGTCCTTTCCTCGGTTAAACACCTGCGCCATGTCCCCACCGGACAGGACGTAGAACAGAACGAACAGACCCAGAGGCCAGAACAAAATAAAGCCGATGGCGACTGAGCCAATATTCGCCGGCGTCCAGCGCGTCGAAGCGGCACATGCCTGCGACAATTGCAAGTCTCCTTGTTCGATTTCTCAGGAGCTGGATATGGTTGGACCTCAAGGTCCTTTCAAGCAAAATCGCAAGCTCGCCGACCGCCTCTACGTCGTCGTCCCGAAACTTTATTTCGGCCAAGGGGTTGTGCTTCGCGCCCCGCTTGGCTTGGCTAGGGGCGCGCGTAGGTCGAATGCGGAGCTGAACATGTGCGGGATCGCCGGTGAAATAACGTTCGACGGCCGGCGAGCCGATCGGGATGCGGTCGCCCGCATGGTCGAAGCCATGCGTTCACGCGGGCCGGACGGGTCCGGCGTCAGCGAAGGCGCCCGCGCCGTCTTCGGCCACTGCCGCCTCAAGATCATCGACCTCTCCGAACGCGGCGCCCAGCCGATGGACGCCGTCGACGGCAAGCGCCGGCTCGTCTTTAACGGCTGCATCTACAACTACAAGGAACTGCGGGAAGAACTGACGAAGCTCGGGCATGCCTTCCGCTCGACCAGCGACACCGAGGTCATCCTGAACGCCTGGGCCGCCTGGGGCCCCGCCGCGGTCGAGCGCTTCCACGGCATGTTCGCCTTCGCGCTGCACGACCTCGAGTCGGGCCGCATCCATCTCGTCCGCGACCGCTTCGGCATCAAGCCGCTCTACTATTCCGAGACGGCGGGGCGCCTGCGCTTCGCATCGACGCTGCCGGCCCTGCTGGCCGCGGGCGACGTCGATTGCGCGATCGACCGGATCGCGCTGCACCACTACATGACCTGGCACGCGGTCGTGCCGCCGCCGCGCACGATCCTGTCGGGCGTCCGCAAGCTGCCGCCGGCCACGATCCGCACGATCGAGCCGGACGGGTCCCACCGCGACAAGGTCTATTGGCGGCTCGACTATGCGCGCGACGAAGCCGACCTGAAGCGGGGGCCGGACGAGTGGCGCGACCTGACGCTGGAAGCGCTCCGCACGGCCGTCCGCCGGCGCATGGTCGCGGACGTGCCGGTCGGCGTGCTGCTCTCGGGCGGCGTCGACAGCAGCATGATCGTCGGCCTCCTGGCGGAGGGCGGGCAGACCGGGCTCGCCACCTTCTCCATCGGCTTCGAGGAGGCGCACGGCGAGAAGGGCGACGAGTTCCAGTATTCCGACCTGATCGCCGAGCGCTTCGCGACGAACCACCACAAGCTGATGATCCCGTCCGCCGAGCTGCTGGAGCACCTGCCCGACGCCATCGGCGCGATGTCGGAGCCGATGGTCTCCTACGACAATATCGGCTTCTACCTCCTCTCGCGGGAAGTCGCGCGCCACATCAAGGTGGTGCAGTCGGGCCAGGGCGCCGACGAGGTGTTCGCGGGATACCATTGGTATCCGAACATGGCGAACGCCACGGACCCGGTCGCCGCCTACGCCGACGCCTTCTTCGACCGGCCGCACAAGACGCTGATGACCCAACTCGGCCCCGACTACCGGATCGAGGAGGATGCGAGCCTCGACTATGTCGCCCGAAGGTTCGCATGCGGCAACCCCGACCACCCGGTCGACAAGGCGCTCGACATCGACGCCAATGTCATGCTGGTCGACGACCCGGTGAAGCGCGTCGACTGCCACTCCATGGCCTGGGCCCTGGAGGCGCGCGTGCCCTTCCTCGACCACGAACTGGTCGAACTCGCCGCTCGCATGCCGCCGGAGCACAAGCTGGCGCAGGGCGGCAAGGGCGTGCTGAAGGACGCGGCGCGGCTGGTCGTGCCGAGCGAGGTCATCGATCGGCCGAAAGGCTATTTCCCGGTGCCGGCGCTGAAGTACATCTCCGGGCCCTATCTCGAAATGGCGCGCGACGCGCTGACGAATAAGGCTGCGAAGGAACGCGGCCTGTTCGACGCGGGTTATCTGGAGAAGCTGTTCGAAGCTCCGGAGAAGCACGTCACGAAGCTTCGCGGGTCAGAGCTTTGGCAGGCGTCGCTACTCGAACTCTGGCTGCAATCGCATGGGATCGGATAGATGGCCATCGCCCGTGGCGGAAAGACGAACCGAAGACCCCAGCAGCACCGGCTGGCCCGGCTGAGAGCAAGTGCGCCGACGCCGCCGGTCGGTCCGTATGAGGGCGACCGGAACGTCTCGATCAACTTCGGCTGGGGCCGGCTCGTCATGGCCCATACCTTCGACGATCCGGAACAGCTCGCCCAGTTGCTCCGGGCGGAGAAGCCCGACCAGCGCGACATCGCCTTCTACGTGCACGAGCCGCACGTCCTGCTGGCGACGGCGCCGCAGGAGCTGTTCCTCGATCCGTCGGACGCCTATCGCCTCGACCTGCCCACATATCGCGGCGCGCGCGACCCGCGCCGGGGCTTCACCATCCGCCGCCTGAGCGACGCCGCGGCGGCGAAGGCGGTGAACACGATCTATCTTTCGCGCGATATGGCGCCAGTGCCGCCCGAATTCCTGACCGAGGAGCGCAACGCGCGGTCGATGCCGGTGTTCATCGCCGTCGACGACGCGACTGGCGAGGTGATCGGCTCCGTCACGGGTCTCGACCACGTCGACGCCTTTGGCGACAACAATGGCGCCTGCTCGCTCTGGTGTCTCGCCGTCTCGCCGGAAGCCGCGCATCCCGGCGTCGGCGAGGCGCTCGTCCGCCACCTGTCCGAGTTCTTCCAGGCGCGCGGCCGTCTGACGCTCGACCTCTCGGTCATGCACGACAACCATTCGGCCATCGCGCTCTACAAGAAGCTCGGCTTCTACCGCGTGCCGTTCTTCACCGTGAAGCGCAAGAACCCGCGTAACGAGAAGCTCTTCATCGGCCCGTCGCCCGACGAAGGGCTCAACCCCTATGCCCGGATCGTCGTCGACGAAGCCCGGCGGCGCGGCATTCACACCCGCATCATCGACGTCGAGGGCGGGCTGTTCGAGCTGTCCTGGGGCGGCCGCTCGATCAGGTGTCGCGAAAGCCTGAGCGAGTTTACCACCGCCGTCGCCATGTCGATCTGCGACGACAAGACGGCGACGCGCCGCCTGGTTTCCGCCGCCGGCATCCGGACGCCCGACCAGATCGACGCCGACGACGCCGGCAAGCTCGCGGATTTCGTCGCGCAGTACGGTTCGGTCGTCGTGAAGCCGGTCCGGGGCGAGCAGGGCCGCGGCATCACGGTCGACGTCCGCGACCTCGGCGGCGCGGAGGAGGCGATCGCGCGAGCGAAGCAGTACTGCGACAAGGTCCTGGTGGAGGAGTTCGTCAAGGGCGAAGACCTGCGCATCGTCGTGATCAACTTCGAGGTCGTGGCCGCCGCCGTCCGCCGGCCGGCGCATATTGTCGGCGACGGCTACACGAGCGCGATCGATCTGATCGCCGCCCAGAGCCGCCGGCGCGAAACCGCGACGCAGGGCGAATCGCGCATTCCCGTCGATACCGAGACGGAGCGCTGTCTCGCCGACGCCGGCCTTCGACTGACCGACATTCCGGACAAAGGCCAGACGGTCGTCGTCCGCAAAACCGCCAATCTGCATACCGGCGGCACGCTGCACGACGTGACGGAGGAACTGCACCCGGAACTGGCCGAAGCCGCCGTCCGCGCCGCCCGCGCCATCGACATCCCGTTGACCGGGATCGACTTGATGATCGCAGACCCCAAGTCCCCCGAGTATCATTTCATCGAAGCGAACGAGCGGCCCGGTCTCGCGAACCACGAGCCGCAGCCGACGGCGGAGCGGTTCATCGACATGCTCTTCCCGCTCTCCGCCGCTTCGAAGCGCCGCGAGTAGACGGCGCGAAACTGGGAGAAGTCTCGCATGTCCATGATGCGCATCGATCTGGAGTACCTGGCCGACGTCCTGGAGCGGCTGCTGAAGACGCCGAGCCCGACCGGCTACACGGACGGGGCCGTGCGCCTGATCTGCGCCGAGCTTGAGAACATGGGCGCCGACTTCGAACTGACCCGCCGCGGCGCGATCCGCGCGACGCTGAAGGGCGAGAACAGCCACGGCGCCCGGGCGATTGTCTCGCATGTCGATACGCTTGGCGCCCAGGTGAAGTACCTGAAGCACAACGGCCGGCTGGAACTGGTGCCGGTCGGCCACTGGTCGGCGCGCTTCGCCGAAGGCGCCCGCACGAAGATCTTCAGCGAAAAGGGCGTGTACACCGGCACAATCCTGCCGCTGAAGGCCTCCGGGCACACCTTCAACGAGGAGATCGACACGCAGCCGGTCGGCTGGGAGCATGTCGAGCTCCGTGTCGACGCCTGGTCGAGCGGTCCCGACGACCTGCATCGCCTGGGCATCGAGATCGGCGACATGGTGGCCGTCGAAGCCCAGCCGGAGGTCCTGGACAACGGCTTCATCGTCTCGCGCCACCTGGACGACAAGGCGGGCGTCGCCATCATGCTGGCGTCGCTCAGGGCGCTGCTCGAGGAGGGCGAGAGGCCGCCGGTCGACGTGCTCTGGCTGTTCACGATCTCGGAGGAGATCGGGCATGGCGCGTCCGCTATCCTGACCAAGGATGTCGCCTCCCTGGTCGCGATCGACAACGGCACGACCGCGCAGGGCCAGAACTCCGCCGAATTCGGCGTCACCATCGCCATGGCGGACCAGACCGGGCCGTTCGACTGGCACCTGACCCGGAAGCTTATCGAACTCTGCGAGGTCTACGACATCCGGTTCCAGCGGGACGTCTTCCGCTATTACCGCTCCGACGCGGCGTCCGCCGTCGAGGGCGGGGCGGACGTCCGGACGGCGCTGATCACGTTCGGCGTCGACGCGAGCCACGGCTATGAGCGCATCCACATGCACGCGCTGCGTTCCCTTGCCGAACTGACGACGGCCTATGCGACGAGCGAAGTCGGCATTACCCGTGACCTGGAGCCGATCGCGGACCTGGAAGGCTTCACGAACCAGCCGATGGACGAGGCCAGTCAAAAGCTCC
>MRWG01001111.1_pt1 | contig 19286 bp, 12 predicted proteins | sample 1013341 | NCBI WGS metagenome assembly MRWG01 (sample SAMN06117577, study PRJNA244670) | biofilm metagenome | biome: Water; feature: Cathode Biofilm; material: Biofilm; isolation source: microbial consortium enriched at the cathode of a solar microbial fuel cell | place: USA: District of Columbia ... | reverse complement strand
CTCCCCGGGCTCTCGACCGAGACGACGGTCGCCGCGGAGCCGGAGCCTGTTTCGGTCATCACGCTGGCGGACATCGGCGTTTCGGTGATCGCGCTGATCGCGACGTGGCTTGCCTTCCGGAACGTGCCGGGCCTCTTTGAGATCATCCTGCTGCAGCGGCTCCCGCTCGATACCGGCAGCCGCTACGCGATCAGCACCGTGCTCCGGTACATCATCGTGATCGTGGGCATTTTTGTCGCCTTCGGCGCGATCGGGATCACGTGGAACAAGGTCCAGTGGCTCGCGGCGGCGCTCACCTTCGGCCTCGCCTTCGGGCTGCAGGAGGTCTTTGCCAACTTCGTCTCCGGGCTGATCATCCTCGCCGAGCGACCGGTGCGCATCGGGGACACGGTGACGGTCGGCGGCGTCAGCGGGACGGTCACGCGGATCCGCATGCGGGCGACCACGATCGCCGACTGGGATCGCAAGGAACTCATCATCCCGAACAAGACGTTCATCACCTCGGACGTCATCAACTGGACGCTCTCGGATTCGATCCTGCGGATTCGGATTCCGGTGGGCGTTTCGTACGATTCCGACGTGAAACTGGTTGAGCAGACGCTGCGCCGACTCGCGGAGTCCTCACCCCGGGTGATGGCGGATCCGCCGCCGCAGGTCCTGTTCAAGGCGTTCGGGGACAGCACGCTCAACTTCGAGCTTCGGATCTTCATCCCGAGCCTGGAGCACTGGGTGCCGGTGGGGCACGAGCTGCACAACGCGATCATCGAGGCGTTCCGGGAGCTGGATATCGAGATCGCCTTCCCGCAGCGAGACCTGCACATCCGCTCGGGGGCGTTCCCGGTCGCGATTGACCGGGTGGACGCTTCGGGGGCGGGGGACACCGGGCGCTCGGAATAGGGCCATTATCGGTCGCGGGGTTGGGTGTGTTCCCGTGCGCGTGAGCATGGGGGATGTGACGCCTGTATCGGTTGGTGATTCTGGATCGGGGCGAGGTCACGGAACCTCCAACGGGGGGGTGACGCCGCCCGTGTTGTCGTCCGATTCGAGTGCACGAGGCTCTCGACCGGGGACATCGCATGGATGTGCAGACATACGAACTCGTGCTTCTGGGTGGCGCCCTCGCGGTTCTGGCGTTGCTGCTCCCGCTGAAGCGGGGTCGAGCGCCCATCCCGTGGACGGCGGTGGGGATGTCGGGGCTGGGCATCATGGTGCTGGTGGCCCATGCCCTGCGGGAGACGATCGCCCGGTACGCCGGGGAGCCTGGGTCATGGCTGGACCCGGAGTCGGCGCAGTGGACGACGTGGCGTCTGGTGGAGCTGATGGGCCTGGTGATCGTGGGTGTGGGGGTGGTGCTGCTGGCGCAGACGGCCGAGCACGAGCGGGTGAGCGCGACCCGTCGTCGGCAGCTTGACGCGCTGGCGCCGAGTGTGGACATTTCCGCGCCCCTGCTGCGCGCCCTGATCCAGACCTCGCCGGGGACGATGCTCCTGCTGACGAACCGCGCGGGCGCCTCGGAGCAGCCCCGCTTTCACGTCGCCTTTGTGGACGAATCCGGCACGGGCCAGCATGGCAAGAAGTTCGGCGCCGGTCGGAAACTGCTGACCGAGATCTACACTCCCTCCCTGGCGGAGGGGATCTATGCCGTCGCCCAGCGTGCGTTGATGACCAGCAGCGTTACCAACGCCGAGTGCAAGTGCGCTGAGTCTGGGCGGTGCTACACCTTCTCGGCGGCGGCGCACGGACAGTCGGTGATCGTGATGCTCGAGGACATCTCCGAGCGCCGGATGGCGGAGGAGTCGCTCCGCCGCGTGGCCTACACCGACCCCGTCACCGGGCTGGCGAACCGGCCCATGCTGGAGAAGGCGCTGGAGCAGGCGATCGAGACCAGCCGCGGGGAGTCGGGCGACCGGTTCGCCGTGATCTATGTCGATTTCGACGGTTTCAAGAGCGTCAACGACCAGCACGGGCACCACGTGGGAGACGCCCTTTTGGCGAGCATCGGCAAGCGCATCGGGGAACTGCTCGCCGGGTTCGAGGGGCGCTCGCCCGATGAGAACATCGCCGCCCGGTGGGGTGGGGACGAGTTCGTGATTCTTCTGGGCGAGTCGCGCGTCAGCGAGGTGGACGCGTTCGCCGAGCGACTGCTCGAGAGCCTCGGGAAGGTCCATCGGATCGAGGGTGTCGAGGTGAGTTCGACGGCCAGCATCGGCGTGGTTGTCTGCCGTGGGCAGTACGAGACGCACATGGACGTGGTGCGCGACGCCGACGCCGCGATGTACGAGGCCAAGCGTCTCGGGCGGAACCGAATCATCAAGGGCGGGGAGGCGGGCGCCGGCGTTCCCTTCAAGGCCCGGCGACAGGATGACTGGCAGAAGGGCCCCGGGCAGGATCCGGGCGACTCACAACGAAAGGCCGGCTGAGCCGGGGGGATAGGGGGGAACCAGAGCCATGCAGACCGCCCCGGAGAGGGCCCGCAGTGCGCGCGTGCACGATCTGTGTGAACGCGCGTGGGCGGCCCACAACATCTACGGCGACGACCACCCGGTCTTCGTCTCGGTCGCTCGCGAGCTGTGCGAAGCTCTCCCCGCCCTTGATGAGCCGGACCGGCTCGTGCGGATGGAGGCAATCGCCGGCGGGCGACCCGACCCGGACTCGCTCGCGGGGGCGCTGCTGGCCAAGGACATCGGCGCGGTGCAGCTCGGCGTGCGGCTCGAGGTGTCGGGCGTGGGCAGCGCGTTCCGGGCAATCCGCCACGCGACGCGCCCCGGCGCCGCCCTGGCCCGGCGTGTTGAGGAGCTGGGCGGCGCCGAGTTCAAGCTTCTTCCCCTCGACTTTGCTCGCCTCGCGCAGTCCGTGACCGATGCGCCCCCGGCGCTCGGTGGGGAGCGGGACGCGCCCTTCCGGATCGACCAGCTCGGCTCCCTGCTCCTCAACGCGACCACGCCGGAGGCGCAGCGGCGCGCGGCGACATGGATCGGTCAGGCGATGGGAGAGGGCCATCTGCCCGGGCGCGAGGTCGCGACCCAGATCCGAGATCTCGTGCGCAGCTCCTGCCGGGGCGACGCCACCTCCGACGACGCGGCCGAGCACATCCGGTCGGTGCTGTCCACGCTCAGCCCGGAGCTTCGCAGCGGGCTGATCCGGGACGACTCGGGCCCCGACCTGGAAGCCATTACTGAACTCTCCGGCGTCCTGCCGGTGCTCGAGACGTGCGAGGCCCTGGCGGGCGCCCAGCTGTCGGACGAGAACGTCTGTCATTCCACGCTGATGATGTTCCAGCGTCTGGCGACCCTCACGCAGGGTCGTGGGGAGGAGGCCGAGCGGGTGGGGGATCTCGCCTCGCGGCTGGCCGGGGAAGAGCCGTGCACGCGCGAGGCTCGCGCGTTGCAGGCGATCGGGGCGTTGTGCAAGGAATCCAGGCGTGAGGAGTTCACGCCCGCGGAGTACCTCGAGCGTCTGCACGAGATCAGCGCCAACCAGATCACCCCGGTCACGTCCCCGCCCGATCTGGACTGGGAGTCTTCGGAGGCGGAGGCCGCGCACAGCGCGGAGATCGTCCTTCATCTGATGGATCAGGGCACGGGCGAGCCCTCGCTGCGGGCTGGCCATCTGAGGTTCCTGCTCGGCGCCGCCGATTCGATCGCGGAGGTCGGGCGCCTCGATCTGGTGGTTCGGGTGCTCGGCGCCTGCGTCCCGCTCGCGCACGATCCTGATCCGGATGTACGGGGGCTGGCGGAAGAGCTGAGCCGAGCGGCGGGCGCCGAATCGGTTCTCACGCTCGCCGCGATCCGGGCCGAGTCGGGCGAAGCGCTCGCCGAGTCACTCGCGGCGTTCGAAGTGTTGGACGCCCCGGGCATCGGCTCACGCTCGCGCGTGCTGATCCGGGCGTACGCCCTCGACCCGCACGCGCCCGCCGCCGGGTGGATCGCTCCGATGCTCGCTGGGGTGGGGCCGGAGCTGAGCGAAGAGATCGGGCGTCTGCTTTCGGAACGTCCGACGATGGTCGAGACGCTGCTGTCGCTCATCAACGAGATGGAGGCGGGGGCGGCGTTCGAGGCGTTGCGTCCGGCGCTGCTCGTGGAGGACGACACGGAAACACGGCGGCGCGCCTTCGCCGCCGTCTACACGCTCCGCCACGAGTGGCCGCGTGACCTGTGCCACCTGGCGTTGGTGGACCGGGACGAGAAGGTGCGGGCGCTCGGCCTGGCGTACATCCTGCGTCGGTCGGAGAGGGATCATCACGACCTGCTCGTGGCGCGGCTCTTCCACCGTTTGGGGGGGACGCCGGTCTCGCTGGCGGATCGGGCAAGCATCGTGGACCAGCTCTGCCGGGCGGGGACGCCTCGAGCCGACGCGGCGCTCACGCGCGCCCTGCTCGGGGCGAGCTGGCGCCCCGCGGGCGCCGCCCGTGGCCTTGGCGGAGCGCTCTCCCGGGCGGTTCGGCGCCGACCCGCGGGGGCGCGATCGATCGTGGCCCGAGCGCTCTGGGCGTTGAGTCCGAACCGGGTGGTGGGCGCGATCCGTTCGGGAAAGGGAGGGCGGACATGTCCGTTGAACTGATCGACGAGGCGCTCGTCGCGGTGAACGCCGCCTTCGCCTGCCGACGCCTCTACGGGGAGGAACACCCCGCCATTGACATGCACGCGACCCGGGCGGCGGAGCTGATCATCCGCGCGCTCGAGGCCCGGCCCATGATCCGGGTCGTCTTTCTCGAGGGCAAGGTCGTCTGCGAGGACGCGAGCCTCCCCTCCGGCAAGGCCATCGCGGCGGGCGCCTTCGCCCGTCTGGGGCGGGAGCTGCCCGACTGCCTCGACCTCGATCCGGCGATCAACGCTCACGCCGTCGGCGCGCTCATCGACACGCTCGGGGGCGGGTCTCCCCCGGCGTCCCTCCCCGGCATCCGCTTCCGCTGGCTCAACCACGGGGGGGATGACTTTGAGCCCGACGCGCCGATCATCATCGCCGACGCCCGGTTCATGTCGCACGAGCTGCGCACCGCGTGGGACCAGACCGTCCTCCGCGGGCAGGCGCCGGTCAAGGCGATCGAGGCGTTGGCGGGGGACGTTGTCGCGGCGGTCGCCGCGGGCTCGGCGACGGTCCTCCCGATGGCCGCTCTCAAGGGGCACGACGAGTACACCTACGTCCACGCGATCAACGTGGGGGTCATGAGTTCGGCGTTGGCGCGGGCGGTGGGGTTGTCGGCCGAGCGTGTCTTCCACATCACGTGCGCGGCGTTGCTCCACGACGTGGGCAAGGGCGCCATCCCGCTGGAGATCATCAACAAGCAGGGGGCGCTCGACGACTCGGAACGAGCCAGGATGAACGAGCACCCCGCCGAGGGCGCCGCCATCCTCGCCGCCTCTCCGGGGCTCTCGCCCGTGGCGGTGAGCGTCGCCTACGAGCATCACATGAAGCTGGATGGTGGGGGATACCCCAAGCCGCCCCGGGGGTGGCGGGTCGGGCTGGCCAGCCAGGTGGTTCACATCGCGGACGTCTTCGACGCGCTGCGCACGCACCGCCCGTACCGGGAGGCGTTGCCGATGGAGAAGACGCTGGAGATCCTGGGCCAGGAGTCCGGGGTGGCCTTCGACGCGGAGCTGTACCGCGTTTTCGTCGAACACGTCCTCCGCGCCTCCCCTGACGGCGCGGGGAAGGCGGCCTGAGGGCGCATGAAAAAGGGGCCCGCGTCGGAACGCGGACCCCGCGGTGAGACGGTTGAGGGGGTCGGGTTACGGGCAGCCGTTCCCGAAGGCCGTCAGGAACGCGAGGACGTCGTCGAAGTCCAGCTCGCGGTAGGGCGGGGCGATGTCCGCGACGAGGTTTCCATCGCCGAAGGCGTCGAGGAATCCGATGATGTCGGAGAAGTCCATGACGCGGTTGCCGTCGTAGTCGGCCGGGCAGCTGACCTGGCCGGTGTAGTACCGCTGGGCGAGACCCCAGGCGTCCTGAGCGCACTCGGCGCCCATGAGGCGTCCGGGCAGGTCGTCCGCCGGCGGGTGGATGCCGCCCCAGATCCGCGAGAGCGAGGTCTGGTCGGAGGCGTCCCGGTAGGTCGCCCACTGGAGGGTGACGTCCATGCTCGGGCCGTCCTCGAAGACGAGGAACTCGTTCTGCGGGGCGAAGAACTCACCCATGCCGCCCGGGAAGAACTCGCTCCCGGTCATCCAGGTCATGAGTTCCGAGGCGCCGCGCGAGAAGGTGGAGTGCCCGGAGACGTACCCGGCGAAGGGGGGCGTCACGAAGGTGGGCCGTTGGTAGGGCCACCAGTTCTCGAGGAGGATCCAGTCCACGCCGGCGACGTCGGTTTCTTCATCCGTGATGAAGTCGGGCCCGCGCCAGGCGAGGACCACGATCTTGCCCTCGTTGCCGGCCAGATGCTCGTGGCGCTGACCGGGGGCGGTGGAGTCCGCGGTGCAGACCTCGATCACCCCGGGGTGGAGGGTGATGCCGTCCGGGTTGTAGCTCGGCTGCAGGGGATCGGAGCGCTGCCCGTTGTCGCCCATGAAGCGGAGGGCGCTGATGGGACGGACGTAGTCGTACCACCCCTTGCAGCCCCACGCGGTGACGGCGATGTCGTGCATCATGCCGCCGAGCGCGAGGTACGCCTTCACGTCCCACTCCAGGTCGTCGAGGATGGGGCCCTGCCCGCCGAGACGCTTCTCGAAGAGCGGGTGATCGTTGACGTAGTTCAGGATGGTGAACCAGTGCCCGGGGGGCGTCTCGGAGGAGGGGCCGTCGGCCCAGAACTCGGCGAGGATGCGGGCGTAGTCACCCAGGGGGACCATCTGGGGCTGGTAGGGCGCCCCGGTGACCGGGTTGGTGTCCCAGCCCTCGCCCCAGTCGCCGCCGTCGAAGAAGTCGTAGTACGCCATCCAGTCGTCAACGCCGGGGAGGACGCTGTTGCCGAAGTTGTTGGGCGAGATGTCGATCATCGTCGCGCCGGGCTTGCCCGGGCTGGGGTCGAGGTGGCTCGACCAGACGGCGACCATCTCGTTCCCCCAGCGGTAGTAGTCATCGCCCACGCCGTTGAAGAGCGGGGGAGGACCGGGATCGTGGTAGACCGGGTAGGGATCACCGTCGCGGGTGTGGTCGGTCTTGTCCTCTTCGTGGAGGGCGAAGCCCGAGACGTGCCCCCACTCGGGGCTGAGGAACTCGAGCGAGCCGAGCGGGATCGGGTTGCCGGACTGGTCCACGAAGAACTCGATCGCCAGCGGCTGCCACCGATTCGGGTCCGTGATGTCCGGGTTGCCCGGGAAGTCGGGGAACAGAGGCGAGTTGACCGCGCTGTAGTACTGGTTCGCGTAGTCGTTCGCCTCGTTGGCGCCGTCCGAGAGCCCGTGGCTGATGATCGTCGCCGCGATGCGGTTGCCCAACGCCGCGGGTGTGTCGCCCACGACGGAGGTGTTCATCGGGTCGTACCCGAGGCTGGCCATCTGGGCTTCGATCAGGGGGATCGAGTCCGCCGCGCCGACGGAGGGGGTGAACCGATGGATCAGCAGCCGGTACGCCGCGTAGCTGATGGCCTCCTCGCGGGCGGCCTGGAGATCGACCGCGACCTGGCGTTCGGAGTGGAAGACCTGATCCGCGACGCTGTCGTACGCGGCCCAGGCGTCCCACATCGCCGCGGAGATGTGGAACAGGTTCCGGCCGTGCACCGTGGGACGGGCCCTGTCGTGCCGGATCGCCTCGAGCAGGACCTCGTTCCACTGGCGGGCGACCGAGTGGGTCCCGCGCGGCGCGACCGGGGTCACGCTCCCGTCCGGGTTGTGGATCCGGTAGATGTACCCCGCCTCCTGGGCGCTCGCGCTCGTTGCGGTGGCGCTGAGCCCAGCTGCCAACGCGACCGCGCACGCCACCATGCCATTTCGTGTGTTCTTCATCGATGATTCCCCGTGTGTCACTCTCTACCTGGTGTCTCGTGTCCGAGAACACGAGCCGGGGATGCGCGCAACACAGAACCGCGATCACCCCACGACGGCATCAGCTTACCGCGAGGTTCCACAAAACCCAAGGAAATTTCTCACACGGGCAGGCGCCGATCCGCCCTCCTGAGAATCACTACAAAACGCAGGGCCCGGAGCGTCCGAGAGCCCGGGTGCATATGCGGGATCAGGGGCACCCGGACCCGAACGAGGCCAGGAAGGCGACCACGTCAGAGAAGTCGAATGTCCCGAAGGGGGGCGCCAGATCCGCCGCGCTGTCGCTGGACGCGAAAGCGCCCAGGAAGGCGACCACGTCGGAGAAGTCCAGCGTCCCGAAGGGAGCGGCCAGGTCGGCCGGGCAGTCCGGCGCGTCCTCGCAGTTCAGGACGGTGATCTTCACCGCGTCCACGCCCGCCTCGACCACGGAGCCCGAGCCTGTGTCGTTGGCGGTGAACCGGACGCGAACCTGGCTGGAGGGCGTGGTGAACAGGTCGTTGATGACGAACTGCTTCTCGTACCACCCGCCGCTCACCTCGGCGCCGCCCGGGCCGACGGTTTCCAGATTCTGCCAGGTCGAGCCGTTGTTGTTCGAGATCTCAACGACCATCGTGTCCTCGTTGGGGGAGCCCCCGGCGGTGTTCGAGAACCAGCGCGCGTAGCTGAGGATCGCCTCGCCGCCCGTCGCGTCCATCGCGGGGCTGGTGAGGGTGGTCGAGCCGCCGTCCACGTCGGAGTTGCCGTCCACGTTGTCGGTCAGGTAGCACTGGCCCGAACCGTCAAAGTCGGACGGAGGATCGCCCCGGTCGCCCCCGCCCACGGGCACGCCCCGGTCCCAATGCCCGTCGCTGGCGTTGCCCGAGACGCCCCACCCCATGTCGGTCTGGAAGTTGTCCTCGAACGCGACCGCCGCGCTGCTCGCGATCGGGGCGGAGAACTGGGACGCGGGGAAGTCCGCCGGGAGGGTGTAGGCCTCGCCCGTGGTGGACTCGACGGTGAACCAGTACGTCGCGTCACTCCCGCACGCGACGGGAGGAGTCAGGAAGGACCACGTCCCGTCCAGGTTGTTCGTGCCGGTCGCCTCGACCTCCGGGCCGCCGGCGATGACGTGGAGCTTGACCCGGCTCGGATCGACGCTCAGCCCCAGCTCCTGGATCTCGATCCGGATCTCCTCACCGCCCGCGGGCGGGAAGACGGCGGGCAGCTCGCTGGCGACGTTGACGACCAGACGGTCATCCAGGGCGTCCACGTCCAGAATGAACAGCCCGCGCTCGATGTCGGAGACGATGACGTTGCCGGAGGGAAAGAAGGGGAAGTTGCTCCAGGCGCCGTTGAACCCCAGCCCGTTCGAGCCCGGGTGCGTGTCAAAGTACGCGACCTCCACGGGGTTGAGCGGGTCCGAGGCGTCGAAGATCCGCAGGCCGGTGCGGTAGTTCGACTCGAAGATCAGCTCGTCCCGCGTGTACAGGTTGTGGTCGATCGACCCCAGCCCCGTGGTGAAGGTGCCCGCCTGGAAGGGGTTGTTGATGTCCGAGACGTCGATGATGCGCGTCGTCGTCGTCGAGACCCGCCCGTCGTTCTCGTCCAGCTCGTCGTTCAGGTAGAAGTACCGCTTGTCGGGGGAGAGCCACCCCTGGTGCGAGTAGCTCGGCGTGGAATAGAACAGCGTCGCCACGGTGAAGAAGTTGTTCGGGTCGGTGACGTCCACGATCCGCAGGCCGGTGCTCGTGAATCCACCGTCGAGCCCCGAGTTGCAGAACGCGATCTCACGCCCCGCGAACGGCCCCTCCGTGTAGCTGACCACCTGCGCGTCGTGGATGTAGAACTGCGTCCACGCCCCGGCGATCTGCGGCGACTCGGGGTTGCTCAGGTCCAGCTCCACCAGACCCCCGTTGCCCACGTTCCCGCCCACGATGAACAACCGACCCGAATCCGGGTTCGCGACGATGTTGTGGGCCGTCGAGAATCCACCCGCGGTCGTGTTGCCCACGAACCGGATGTTCCCGTTGTCCGCGTCCGACAGATCCATGATCTGCACGCCCACGCCCGTCTGGTCCGAGACGCCGTACGCGTAGTCCCCGATCACCTTCACGTCGTGCCAGAGGCTCGACGGCCCGGGGACCGTGCTCAGGATCACCGGGCTGGTCGGGTTGGTGATGTCCACGATCCCGAACCCCGCTTCCAGGCCCATGATCGCGATCTCACGCCCCGAATCGGTCACGTACCCCCAGCAGTCGTTCGCGTCGACGTGGCTGCCCGCGAAGTTGTTGATCGGGATGTTCGCCAGCAGCGTCACGCCGCTCGCGTCAAAGAGCCCCCGCGGGTCCGCCCCATCGACGCTCTGGTCCGCCCGGTCCGCCGTCCAGATCGGCCCGAAGACGGGCGGCTGCTTGTCCACCAGCTTGCGCCAGTCCTCGTCGTGCCCGAGGGAAGAGGAGGCCAGGCCCCCCAGGACCCCGCAGGTGGTGACCAGATGGAGAGCGATCGACGTCCGAGAACCCTGATACATACCGAATCACCTTTCGTTGGGGGCGAGCAGCCGAGCGGGTGACGGGAGACCGTGCCCGCGAGAGCAGGCTACAACGAATACGCCCCTCCAGCCGAGGGGTTTCGGCATCCTCTGGCGAGTTGGGCGAACTGTCCTTCTCCACGGGCCGAACAATCGCGGGTATGGGACCCCTTGCCCGCTCCATCCCTCCCCTCCTGATGCTCCTGGCGAGCGTCCCACCCCCGGCCTCCTCGCCGGGGGATCCCCCGCCTGCTCCGGAGCGGGCGTCGGTGGCCACCCGGCTGCTTCTGCCCGATCTGGAGTCCCCGCCAACGGTCGCCCTCGCGTGGGCCACCCGTGAAGGCGAAAGGGTCGATCTGGAGCGTGTCGCGCCGTACGCCGGAGACGCCGGGCGCGAGCCCCTGGGCGAGAACATCGAGGTCTTCGCCGCCATCGGGGGCACGCGACTGAGCAAGAGCGCCGGGCATCCCGATGGCCTCATTGTCCGCGTGGGCTTCTACAAGGCGGACCCCACCGCCCCCTTCTTCCGGGATATCCCGGAGGGCGCGCGCGTCCACTTCGAGCTGCGCGGCGTGCGGGTCAATCAGCCCGCGCGTCCCCGGCTGGAGTCCGTCGTCCAGCACCTGAAGTTCTCCCTGAGCGACCTGGCCGAGTGCGCGATCCCGGATGACGCGCGTGAGCAGTTCAATCTCTACAGCGAGACCGAACTGCTCAACGACCGGATCACGCCGGGGGTGGACGCCCGCCCCGGGGTGCTCTCCCGGGAGGCGAGCATCCGGGCCGGGACGGAGGCGGACGGCTCGATCACGCTGGAGGGCGAGTTCCCCTACGCCCTGCTCCGCCACCAGCTCGACCCGTGGAAGTCCGAGACGCCGGGGACCTTCGTCGAGCCGATCCACTTTCACTTCGAGGTGGAGTTGCTCCCGGAGGCGACGATGGCGGCGATCGAGTCGGGGGCGCAGCGGTGGCCCCCGCCCCGGCGAGATCTGGATGAGTCGGATCAGCGGGGAATCCCGGACGATTGAGCCCGGAACGAAAGCCGGCCCCCGACCGAGAGGGGTCGAGGGTCGGCCATTGGGTTGCAACATTGGCCCGGCGGGCCGGGCGAGAGGCGTTACGGGCAGCCGGCGCCGAACGCGCCCAGGAAGCTGATCACGTCAGAGAAGTCGAAGGTTCCGAAGGGCTCGGCGATGTCCGCGGCGGGGTCCATCGATCCGAAGGCGCCCAGGAAGGCGATGACGTCGGAGAAGTCGAGGGTCCCGAAGGGCTCGGCGAGGTCGGCGTCGTTGCACCCGCCGGCGCCGAGCAGGCCCTGGACGTAGTCCACGTCGGCCTGATCGATGACCAGGTCGGCGTTCATGTCGCAGGAGAGATCGATGTTGACCGCCTGCGCGAGGTCCTGCCAGTCACCGAAGTTGGCGAGGATGTAGTCGATGTCCTGCTGATCGATGACGCCGTCGGCGCCGACGGGGGCGAAACCTCGGGTGGTCCCGCCGGAGCCGGCGACGTCGGCGCGGGAGGCGCCCGTGACGTAGGGGATGGAGCCGTCGCCGATGACGGTCCCGAAGAAGTTGTTGCTCCCGGTGAGGGACAGCCAGGCGTTGTCGATGGCCTCAAAGCCGGCGGTGCGGTCGAGGGTCGCGTCGGTGGAGCCGTCGCCCACCGTGAAGGTGTCGATGGCGCCGTCCGCGTCGGTGTCTGATCCCTGGACGGGCAGGACGTCCAGCCCGTTGTCCAGCATCACCAGGCCGTCGGCCCAGTAGCGGATGTCCGCGGCGGTGAAGGAGCCGTCCCCGTCACCGTCGCCGAGGATCTCGATGACCGCGTCAGCGCCCGGGGCGCTGATCCCGTCGGGCATGCCGTCGCCGTCGGTGTCGAGCAGGGCGCCCGACCCGGCGGGGGCCACCCAGGCGGCGCCACCCTCGCGCTGCTGGAAGGCGAGGAGCATGTCCATCGCGTCCGCTTCGGTGCGCAGGCCGTCGCCGTTGAAGTCGAAGGCGATCCGGTTGCGCCGGGAGAGCGGCGTGCCGTAGATGACGCTGGAGCCGGACTGGTCGATGTAGCTCGAGCCCCCGGGGACGCCGTCGGAGTAGACGACCCCGGTGGTGCGGGTGGGGACGAGGCCGTTGGCGGCGTGGTCGAAGGCGTCGTAGGCGCTGTTGGCGAGGAAGTTCCCCGGATCGTTTAGGGAGAAGTCCTGGACGTTGAGGTTGAGGTCGGGGTTGGAAACCAGGGGGATGGGCTGGTTCGGGCTGGAGGGGTTGACCTCGGAGACGAAGTCGGGGGAAGCGGTGAGCAGCAGCTGGGTGGCGAGCCGCTCGCCGGGCATGAAGAAGTTCTCGTCGTCGCCGGGAACGTCGACGAACGCCGCGACCGAGCGACGGATGTTGTTGAAGTAGGCGCCCGCCTGCTGGTTCTGGGGGGGAGGGCCGAAGGAGCTGGGCACGGGCCCCGCCTCGGAGGGGTCCCAGCCCCAGCCGCCGAGCATCGGCGGGAGGGCGCGGTAGTCACCCCGGAGGGTGATGCCGCCGGTTCCGGCGACGTTGTACCCGTTCGGGCCACCGTCGTTGGTGGAGGTTTCGGTGGGGCGGGCGGGCACGACGCCGCCCTTGAGGTCGGAGATGATCCCGAGGACGTCCAGCTCGTCGTTGATGATCCAGCCGGAGGAGACGCCGCGCTCGGCGCCGGTGTGCCCGACGGCGAGGCGGTGGTTCTTGGCCGTCCCCTCGACGCGGCTGGAGCCGCCCTTGTTGGAGGGCTGGAAGTCCGGGCCGAGGCGGTCGTTGACGCTGCTGGTGGTGCGGACGCCGATGTTCTCGCCGACACCCCACGAGGGGTCGAGGCTGATCCCGTTCATGAAGGCGTTGCGCGTCCCGGAACCGGAGTCACGGGTGATCTTCATCAGGTTCTCGCCGGTGAGTGTGCGTCCCGTCGCCGAGAGGTGGCGCAGGTCCGACATGTAGATCTCGCTGCGTCCGACGCCGTAGTTCACCGGCGCTGAGACGGGGGTGATGGCGATCGGCAGCTCGTAGACGGTGTTGGCGTCGGGGTTGGCGACGTTCACGTTGAGGTTGGAGAGGGGGCGGAGCAGGTTGTCCCAGACGACCGGCTGACCGTTCTTGTCCACGGCGACGCGGGGATTGGCGCCGTACCCCATCGCGCCCGGGGCGGCGTCGGGACGCGGGGTCCCCGGGTTGATGGCGAACCAGGCGACGGGCACGTCGGCCGCCGCGAAGTCCACGGTGAACCCGTTGTCCGGATCGCCCAGGTTGAGCGCCTGCCCGCGGTACCCGTTGTCGGCGTTGGGGACCAGCGGCATGCCGCCGCGGTGGCTGGAGTTGCCCAGCGTCTGCAGGACGCCCGCCAGAACGATGTCGTTCCGGTTCCAGATCGAACGGTCGGAGAAGGCGCTGTTCCCGAAGTCATCGACGGGTCCGTTCACGCCGTTGTCGTCGGTGTTGTCGGGGTTCTGGTCGAAGAGGACGGAGAACAGGTCGAACTCGGCGACGCCGTTGCCCGACCCGGTCACGCGGTAGTGGAAGATCCAGTGCAGCGTGCTGCTCGACAGGTTGCTCGGCGCCAGCTGGTCGGGCAGGAGGGAGCCGAGCGAGCCGGCCTGCAGGTCGCCGTCAACGTCGATGAAGTCGTTGGTCTGCGCGGGGCTGGAGAAGAAGTTTTCCAGCAGGGTCGCGCCGGAACCGGTGATGACAAAGTTCTCCTGCGCGTGGGCGACGCCGCAGACGCCACCGCACGCCAGCAGGACCGAAGCAACTCGTGAAACTCTGGACATTGCTCTCTCCTGAGAAAGGTTTGGTACTCAACTCGGGGGACTCGGACACTCTGAACGTCGCGTCGGTCGAGATCTGGACGACGTGGGCGCGCACCGATGCCGCTTGTTCGCAACACGAACTTCACACGGCCGATGTCATGGACGCCTTGGTCAGCCGATCCGTGGTGACCGCCAAAGACCGGGCGACGCCCTTCGGCGTCGCTCGGCGTGTTCCCGCTTAGTCTTCCCAGACGCCTTCCCGCTGCAGGTCGCGGGGAAGGAGGACCTTGTTGTTGCCGGACAACGAGTAGAAGCGTCGGCCCCACTCGGTGTTCTCGATCGTCTCAAGCAGCGTCTTAATCTCCGAGTGCCCGTCCGTGTACCCGAAGACCGCCTTCCCGTTGTGCTCGCGGGAGACGGCGTTGATCTGCCAGTCCTGGTTCAGGAGGTTCGGCCCCAGCTCGCTCTGCTCGCGGATGTCGCTCGGCTTGGGGTACCAGAACGAGGCCACCGGACGATCCGGCACGTCGTAGATCCGGTTCCCCTCGGCGATGGCGTCGAAGGGGGTGATGGGCCGGTGACTCCCGCTCTGCCAGGCGCCCGCCTCGTCGTTGTTCCCGCCACCCACGCCGTCGTTCTGGGCTCGCTGGATGCCGCGCCACTCCGAGACATCGCTCATCTCCGCGACGAGGATCGTGCTCGCGGGGAACTCGATCACCGCGTCACGCACGAGCACGTTCTGGCGTCGCCCGCCGACCGCGCGCTGGTTGAACTTGTTGCGGGGGAAGAGGGCGTGGTTGCCCGCGAACGCGAGGCGCCGGACCTGGCGGTCGGTGATGGCGGACTGGTCGTTGCCGGGCTGGTAGCTCTGGTTGAGGGCGTTGACCTGCTGGCTCTCCCAGTCCTCCTCGTTCGGGCCGGGGTTGGTCCGGGGCGCCCCGCCGTTGAGCAACGCGGGAGACTCGAAGGCTTCCTCCGGGACCTCCCCGTTGCCGAAGAGGGCGTACGACCAGTGGATGTACCCGCGCGTCGGGTGCTGCTGGGGGCTCCGCTGATCCTCCATGCGCCAGCTGAAGTCGGTCGGGTCGTCCGACGCGGGGTAGACGTACGAGGCCGGGTAGTACTCGCGCTCCTCCGCGGTGTAGGTCACGACGCCGATGAGCACCTGGCGGGAGTTGTTGAGCGCGACCGATGTCCACGCGCTCTTCCGCGCCGCGCCCAGCGCGGGGAGGAGGATGCCGATGAGCAGGGCGATGATCGCGATGACGACGAGCAGTTCGATGAGTGTGAATGCCCGGGGACGTGTCCGCATCGTGTGGTCTCCGACCGAGAGAGAGGTGTCGTTCCGACCCGCGACGACTCGCGGGCCGGGGAGGAAACGTGGCGAAGAGTAGAGATTGCGTGAGACACGCTGCGCAAAGATCAGCGCTGGTCTGCGTGAAGATTTCGAGAGTCAAGAATGCGTAAGGAACGCGCGAGCACACACACTCTTCACGCGTTGCTGACAACCCTCGCAACCCGCGACAAACGCCCGACTTGGACGATGCTCAGCGCGGGGAGTTGAGGCGCACGATCTGGGCGCGGTCGCTCGCTGCGCCGGGCGCGTGCATCCCGCCCACAACCATCCACCGTCCATCCCCGATCGGCGCCAGCCCCCGGTGGTCCATGCTCGCGCGCCATCCCGCGGGCGCTTCCTGACGGCGCGTCCGACGCGACTGGGGATCGAAGACCAGGACCTGTTCAAGGGGCGTGCACGCCTCGCCGTCGTACCCCGTCCCGCTGATGTTGTACGCCCGCCCCGATCCGCCCAGAACGACGATCTCCCCCTCGTTCGTGGATGTCGTGGCGCCCGCGGCCCGGTAGGTCGGCTCCCCCGGGTGCGGCTCGAGACTCTCCCAGGCGATCCGCGTGGGGTCGAGCGGGTCGATCGTGCCGACGTACACGGCGTCGGACATCTCGAACCCCTCCGCCCCGCGCGCCACGCCGTCCATCACGAGGATCGTCCGCCCGCTGATTCCCCCGGCGTGTCCGAAGAGGGGGCGCCCGGGCAGGGGTGTGGCGCTCCGCCACGTGTCGTTCGTGGTGTCGTAGACCTGCACGTCGGGCACGTTGTCGTGCGCCGGCCCGTGCCACCCGCTCACGAGCACGATGTACCGATCGGCGTACACCCCGGCGAGTGTGTCGTCCACCTCCACCGGCGCCGGGGACAGCTCGACGTACCGATCATCCTCCAGCTCGTACCGGAACAGGCGCGGCTCGGTCACCTCCGTGCCGTCCTCCAGCACGCTGTACCCCCCGATCAGATAGACCGAGCCGCGGACCGTGACGGCGCTCGCCCCGATCCGCGCCCGCCCGTCATCGAGGGGGACATCCTGCACGCGCCGCCACGATCGGGCGCCCGAGTCCAGCCGGTAGGCCGCGGGCGTGATCGTGGAGACGTCGCTCGGATCGGTGATCCCCATGAAGCTGAGCACGCTCCACGACCCGTCCGGGCGGATCACCGAAGCCACGGCGTTGTTCGAGATGGGCGTGGGCAGGGCCGGCGCGTGGGCGGCGCACCCACCCAGCCCCAGGCCCACGAGCAGCGTCACGATCCAGATGACCTGTTTCATGCGCGCAGGGTACCCCGGATCTCCGGCGCCCCGAGCACGCGCGCCGGGTTCAGCTCGCCCCAGCGGGTCTCGACGTCCAGCGCGGCCTCCAGCCGGCGCCGATACGCGGCGCGAGGGATCTCCACGCACCCGAGGCGCTGCAGGTGGTCGTTCTGGAACTGCGTGTCGAGGAGGGTGAACCCGTGCTCGCGCAGGTGCGCGACCAGGTGGGCCAGGCAGACCTTGCTCGCGTCGGTTCCCCCCGCCTCGGGGCGCGAGAACATGCTCTCCCCCGCGAACAGGCCGCGCAGGTGAACGCCGTAGAGACCGCCCACGAGTGTGCGCGCGCCCGAGGCGTCCCGGACCCAGGCCTCGACCGAGTGGGCGTGCCCGCGCTGATGCAGCGCTTCGTAGAGGGCGATGATCCGTTCATCGATCCAGGTCTCCCCGCCGTCGCGTCCCGGGCGCGGCGCCGCACACGCGCGGATGACCGCCCCGAACGCCTCATCGCTGGTGACCTCGAACGCGCCCGAGCGGACGCGTTGGCGGAGCGAGCGTGAGACCCGGAGCCCGCCGGGCTCGAGGGGGATCACCCCGCGCGGGTCGGGATCAAACCAGTGCAGGGCCCCTCCGGGCTCACCCATCGGGAAGAGCCCCTCCGCGTAGGCGTCGAGCAGGGTCTGGCAGGCCCGGTCCCACGCCCCGTCGTCTGGATTTTGCTCTGCCCGGTCCACGTCTGTAAGGTATCCTGCGGCAAGTGGTTGAGGGGGCATGAAAGGCGGACGCTCCCGTTCCCAAAGACAGGTCGCCGCGGGCTGTTGCCCTGGGGTGGAGGATCAGGCGATGGAAGAGATGCTGCGCGAGATCGTGTCCGACGAGGACCGGCTGATCCTGGTGGTGGGCGGGTCGATCGCCGTCATCTGGATCGTGATCGGCACCATCGGTAAGGTCTTTGTGAATGTCAGCCGAGAGCGGACCAAGCGTGAGATCGCGGCCTACATCGCCGAGGGCTCGATCTCTCCCGAGCAGGGCGAACGACTCGTGAAGGCGGACCGCCCGCGCGGCTGCTGCTAGGAAAAAGGAAAGCTACGTGAACGACTTCGATATGACGCTTCTGATCCCGATCATCTCCGTCGCGGGCGGCCTCCTGGTCGTCATCGTCGCCATCACGATGGGCATTGCGCGGAAGATTTCGCAAGAGAAGCAACAGGAAGAGTCCCGCCGTGAGATCGCGGCGTACGTCGCCGAGGGCTCGATGTCGCCCGAGGACGCCGAGCGTCTGCTCAAGGCGTAAGCCCGGGCGAGTCCGGGCCGGCGAGGCTCATCACCCATACCCGAAGCGTTTCCGCAACGCTCCACGCCTGGGCCGGGCATCCGTCCGGTTCGCGCGGCGCGTCGGGCGTCTCGTCGCCATCAAAGATCTCCGGGAGCTGGGCGGGGGACCAGCCCGACTCCAGCCAGGCGATCAGTGGACGCAGGGCGTCGCCCGCCTCCGCTCTTGATCGCTCGCTGAACCCGTCGGCCCGCATGACGGCCTCGGCGTACGCCCCGAGCAGCCAGGGCCAGACGGTCCCGTTGTGGTACGCCGCGTCGCGCGCCATCAGGTCTCCCTCGTACCGCCCCCGGTAGGCCGGGTCGCTCGGGTCGAGCGTGCGCAGGCCGACGGGGGTCAGCAGACGCTCGCGCACGACCCGGACCACCTCCCGGCGCTGCTCGAGACTCAGGGGGGAGTGGGGGAGGCTGGCGGCGAAGATCTGGTTCGGACGCACGCTCGTGTCCGCCTCCCACCCCTCGTCGGTGGGGGTTAGGCAGTCGAGAAGCCCCGAGCCGGGGTTCACGAATGCGCGCACAAACGACGCCCCTGCGCGCTCGGCCAGCGTGCTCAGGCGGGCGCACGCGTCATGGTCGGGGAGGGCCTCGGCGAGCAGGGTCAGGGCGTTGAACCAGAGCGCGTTGATCTCGACGGCCTTGCCGTGGCGCGGCGTGAAGGTGATCCCGCCTCGCTGGGCGTCCATCCAGGTCAGCTGCGTGTGCTCGTTCCCGGCGCGGATGAGCCCGTCGGCGGGGTCCATCGCGATGTCGTAGTCCGTCCCCTGCTCGTACGCCAGGATGACACGCAGGCACGCGGGCACGAGCGAGTCGAAACCCTCCCGGTCGCCCGAGGCGCGGAGGTACGCGGCGCAGGCGTGGACGAACCAGAGCGACCCGTCCACGGTGTTGTAGTGGTTCTCTCCCCCGTAGTCATCGAAGCGGTTGGGGATGAGCCCGCGCCGCTGCGCCCGGGCGAAGGTCTGGAGCACGCCGAGCGCTTCGTCGAAGCGCTCGGTGGCGAGGAGCAGCCCGGGGAGCGAGATCATCGCGTCGCGCCCCCAGTCGCTGAACCAGGGGTACCCCGCGATCACGCTGACCCCCTCGGCGCGGACGCCGCGCCGGACCACGAACTGATCGCCCGCGATGACCAGTCGGCGGAGGGACTCGAGGTCTGCGCGGGGGGGCCG
>MRWG01001110.1_pt1 | contig 19292 bp, 12 predicted proteins | sample 1013341 | NCBI WGS metagenome assembly MRWG01 (sample SAMN06117577, study PRJNA244670) | biofilm metagenome | biome: Water; feature: Cathode Biofilm; material: Biofilm; isolation source: microbial consortium enriched at the cathode of a solar microbial fuel cell | place: USA: District of Columbia ... | reverse complement strand
TCCCCGAAGCCGTTGTAGGCGTAGCTCCAGTTGCCCTGGTCCGGGTCGTTCATGGCGGTCTTGCGGCCCAGGAGGTCATAGCCGATCACCGTGGCGTTGCCCGCGTTGTCGGTGGTTCGCGTGAGGTTACCCTGGGCATCGTACTGGTAGCTGACGGTGCCGCCCAGGTTGTCGGTGATCTGCACCAGTTGACCGAGCACGTTTTTCACCTCGGTCTTGCTCTGGTTCTGGTCATTGGTGGTAACCGTGGTGAGGCCATTGTAACTGACCGTGCCCTGGCTGTTGTCCGGCAGCACGGTCTGGGTGACCCGGCCCAGCAGGTCGTAGGTGAGGTTCGTCCAGAAAGCACCCTGTCCGCTGTAGTACGGTTCCGAACGGCGCTTGACCCGGCCGACGTTGTCGTACTCCGTCCTGGTGAGAATCCAGGTGCCGGCAAAGCCCTTCTTGGCGCTGCCCACGCTACGACCGAGCTTGTCGAAGCATTCCCGGCTCTCGCCGCCACCGGCGGAGCGCGCCTTGCTGAAGTACACCGTGCCCGAGGGACAGACGCCGCCGGTGCCGTTGTGCAGTGTGGTAGCCTGCCAGGCGCCGGTGGTATCCGCCTCGAAGTAGCGGATTCCCCTCGCGGTATAACGGTTGTAATTGGTGACGTAGGCGGTGCCATTGACGTCGGTGAAGTTGCGAACTTCCAGGGGCGCGCCATAGGCGTTGCGGGAAACCACCTCCGAAGTCTTGCGGCCCAGACAATCGTAGGTGGTGTTGACGTAGCGCCCGCGCGAGTCATAGACAGCCGTATCCACGTCGCAGCGGGTAACGCTGTCCGCCACGGTCTTTGCGCGCACCTTGTTGCCAAAGCTGTCGTAGCTGTGGGTGGTGGCAATCGCGAAACCAGTACCCGGCTCCACCGTCTCAGTTCGGAGCAATCCTTTTAGCGCCCCGGAGGTATAATAGTCAAAGCTGGACGTGCGCGTGGCCGTTTTCTCGTAACTGCCGTTGCCGTCCTCATCCCGCTTGTGGGTGACCACGGCGTGGGAGAGCCGGCCCTTCGATTGGCTGTAGGTTGCGCCCAGCCCCGGCGGGGCATAGGTGTTGGCGGTCACTTTCTGGAAATTGCGACCACCACCGCTTGTGGTCACCTTAATCTGGGTGGGGTTCCCGTAACTGTCGTACACGTTTTCGGTGGTGACCGCTTGCACCAGAGAGCCGTTGTTTAGGTCATAGGTCTTCTCGACGGATTGCTCGATAAACGGTTTGACAGCCCCTAATGAAGCGGTGCCGTTGTTGGCCGCCGAGCCCGGCCAGCCGCTCTGCCAGCCCTTGAGCTTCCAGGTATTGGTGGCGGAGCTGACCAAAGCGCCATTGCCCTTGCGTACTTCGGTGCTGATCGGGTAACCGATAAAGGGCCAGTCCTGGCGATAGGAAGTGGTGGTCTCCACCTGGGTCTGGATATCCCTTGTCTTGATTTTTTCAAAGCCCAGGTAGCCCCGGCCGGAAGCCTGGATTTTGGCTTCCGCGTAAAAGTACTCGATGGCACTCTTGGCGCCATTATTGACACTGCCCGGGGATGAACCCGCTTTGGGGGCGCTGCTGTCGACTCGTGTGACTACCGGGATGGGGCCATTGAGTTCCAGTACGGGCTTGTTTTTCCCCAGGGTCTGGCTGCCCGAAGGCAACCCCCAGCCACCGTTAAGGACGCTGTAGAAGGTGTCGGTGTCCGCCAGGGTCATGGTATAGGGAATGCAGCCACTGGCGAACGGGTTGTTAAAGCAAAACTCCGTCTCGGTCGTGGTGCTACCGATGCCCAGTCGTTCGTAATGGCCGCTGATGCCCAGGGGTTTATAGGTGATATCGGTTTCCGCGCCAAGGCCATTGGTGATTCCTGTGATCAGGTTGCGAGGCTGGTTGGTGCCTGTGCCAGGATAGGTGGACAACGTATCGCTCTGGACTTTCACGTAATCAACGATACCGTCGCCCGTCATATCCAAATAAATATGGGCATGTTTGTCATTGCCATTGGTATTGCGGATCGCTATTGCGGTATTGAAACCACCACTTGAGGGATTCCATACCAGTGCTTTTAGTTTAGCGGCTGCAACATCGTGCCAGAGAATATCCGCGTAGCCGTCGTCATTGTAATCGACGATTTGTACTGTTTGAGAGTCGGCTCCGGCCATGCCGCTGACAGCTTGCTGCGGGCCGAATCCGGCCCCCGTGCTGGCGCGGAAGTACCAGCTTTCGTCCTGACCGGCACTGGTAATGTGGTACAGGATATCCGTCAATCCATCCTGATTGAAATCAGCGAATTTGACATTGCGCGTTGTCTGGAGTCCGAAATCCTCCTGGACAAAGACTGAGTGAAATGTTTCGACACCAGATTCCTCGACTACCAGGTAATCAGCGACATAATTGGTGTAATGCAGAAAGTCGGAATTGTAGGTGAAGGAACTCTCGAGAAGAATATCCTGTAGGCCATCGCCGTTGAAATCCGCTCCGGAGTAGACCCCGTAGTTGGCAAAATAAAAACCATGATCAGGCACCGTACCGAGCGTAATCGCGGCGCCGAACTTGTAAAACTGGTTGGAAGTGAGGGGCTGGCTCTGGTCCCGTACCAGATACCTCGCAACGATAGTGGTATCGTTTTGAATATAAACCGCATCGATCAAGCCATCGGAGTTGATATCGGCGAAGGCGGTATTTCTTGAAGTCATGGCGGTGTTTATCGGCGTGGTGGAGAGTTTCCAGCTGCCATCCGCCTGGGGCAGGGATAGATAAACCCGCCAGATACCCTGAAGGTAGACAATCACATCCTGGCGACCGTCGCCGTTGTAATCCATCACCCTGATACGGTTGGTATTCCAGGAACTGACATTGGCACCATCCGCATAGAATTGCCGGATGGGGCCAAAACCGCCATTGTCGTCGGCTATGGCGTATTTTCCGTACTGGTCATGGATATCCCCGTCGTTATCGAAATCCGGCTCGTTCCATACCAGGTCGAGGCGCCCATCACCATTGATATCGATAGGTTTATAGTCCGTCACAGTGCGATCGTCCTGTGTACTCATGATGATCTGACTGGAATGGGAGGATGCGAAACCGGGTTGCGGCAAATTCCAAGTGAACGAGGTGGCCGGCAGGCAGGTCGAGCCTTTGCACTCTTGTATCGAGGCAAGGCGGCTCAGCTTGTCGCTGGTGTGCTGCGAATTATAGGTTAGCTTGTACTTGCGCAACTCGTTTCCCCCATTGAAAGACTGAACGGATGTCAAACGTTTTGCCGTTTTGAACTGATAACCCGCGATGTAACCGGCAATATCGTCGTTACGTCCGGCATAGTTAAACTTCAGATGAGCGCCCTGCCCGGAGGGACCGGCATTGCTGCCGTACGCGTAGCGGATCTCATCGATGCGCTGCCCGTCGCTGTCGTTGGCATAGGTAAACCAAATCGGATTGCCGACACTGTCCTCGAATTTGTTGATGGCCCAGGTAAGAATATTGGCGGTCGCGCCGGCCTTTTGCTTGGCATCCGCAGTGTTGCCGTAATAACTGACGGAGCCGTCCTTGCGCTCCAACTTAAAATAGGCCGGATTGCCCGTGGTGCCGCCTTTGGCGGTGATCACGGCAAAGCTGTCGATCTCGGTTTTGTAGGTGGAATCCGGCGCGCCATAGGTACCGCCGGCCAACAGCAACCGCTGGCCGTCGAGACAGAACCTGTCCCCTGCCGTCCAGGTAATAGAGGCTGCGCTATTGTCCTGATGAAGCGTTTTTCGGCACCGGGTCACGGCACTTAAGCCTTCGATTGACCAGCCAAGACCCAGCAGCCCGTTACCGCCCTGGCTTGAGTAATTAAGGCTGATCTGCGGCTCGACACCGGCCGTGCCCGGTGCGGTGGCGACAGGAGTACTGTAGGTCGCCGCCCCGCTTTCGTTGACCCGGAAATTACCGCTCAGACTGCCGACCTGATCACTGGCGTCGATCTCGGCCTGCGATACGAGGCTCGTGAGGTTGCCGATGGCATCGTAGGGCGCGGGCGGGGCTTGTGGTGGCTCGGTCAACGAGACATTCACCGTGTAAACCGGACTGTAGCCGGTACAGCCCTGGTTATTGCAGGCTCTCACCCGATAATCGAAGGTGCCGTAGGCGGTGGTTGCCACCGCGTTGCTGGCCGTTGGTCCGCTATATATGTTGGTCCAATTGCCACTGGAAGGGCGTTCTTCCAGTTCATAATGATTAACCGTGCCCGTGGAATCGGCCCAGGACAGGGTGAAAGTGCTCTGGTCCGTGACGGTGGCGGGCCCGGAAATATCACCGGGCATGCCCAGCATGCTGACCACTAGCGTTTGCGAGGCCGTATACGCAGTACAGCCGATGGCATTGCAGGCGCGGACACGGTAACCGTAGGTGCCATCGCCCTGCCCGGACAGACTGGAGCTGGTGGCGGCGGTATCCTGAATGGTCGACCACGGGCCGCCGTTGACCTGCTCCTGAAGGGTGTAATGAGTTGCGGTACCGCCTCCGGACTGCCAGGAGACAGTATAGGCCCCGGTAATATCACCGGAAGGCGCCGTCAGGCCGGTGGGTGTCGCAACGTAGGCGAGCGTCGAGATAGGGGTTGTGGCATACGCACTGCAGCCGTCATAAGTGCTGACCGTATTACAGGCACGAATCCAATAGCGGTACTCACCGTCCGCCAGAGCGGAGAATGCTTTCGACAACGCCACTCCTTCATAGACTTTCGTCCAGTTTGCATCGTTAATCTTGCGGTACACCTGATATTTGTCGACCGTACCCGCCGCCGCGCCCCAGGAGACCGTATGGCTTCCGGTGATACTATTGTCGGGGTTGATAGACGCGGCTCCCGGTTGGCCGGGGGCGTTGGCGACAATGGTGCCGGAGGCGGTTTGATAGGCACCACAGCCTTCCGTGTTACATGCGCGTACACGATAGTCATAGACGCCATCGACCAATCCGCTTATGTTATGGGATAGGCCGGCGCCCACGTAAATCTGAGCCCAGGCTCCACTGCCTTGTCTTTGCTCCAATTCATAATCGTTCACTGTGCCGGACGAAGCTCCCCAGGAAACCGTAAAGGCGCCGTCGTCGTCGGCGGCGGGCACCGCCATCGTGCCGGGAACACCGGGAAAACTTGCGACCATGGTATCCCCGGACGTTTGGTAGCCGCTGCATGTTGTGTAGGTGCTCTCCTGATTACAGGCCCGGACACGAAAATTATAGGTCCCGCTGCTTAAGCCCGAGACGGCTTTAGAGGTTCCGGCACCACTATAAACCTGGCTCCATGAGCCACCGTCCAGCCTCTGTTCCAAGCGGTAGTTGTCCACCGAACCCGCTGACGTCCCCCAATTGACCGTGAAAGCGCCGTCACTGTCGCTCGAAGGGGTTGTGATACTCGGCGGAACGCCAGGTTGGTTCGCGACAATGGTCGTGCCCGATGTCCGGTAACTACTGCACACGGTATGGGTGCTTACCGTGTTGCAGGCCCTCACCCGGTATTTATAGCTCGCGTCGCCCAGCCCGCTAACAGCCTTTGAAAGCCCTGTGCTGCTGTATATCTGATTCCAGCCCCCCCCATTGACCTGTTGCTGCAGCCGGTAGCTATCGACATTGCCGGTTGCGCCACCCCAGCTTACTGTGAAAGCCCCGTTATTATCGGTGGCGGGAGAGCTAATGCTTGACGGTACGCCAGGGCTACTGGCCACGATCGTCGTCCCCGAGTTTCGGTATCCGGTACAGCCGGCAGAATTACATGCCTGGACCCGATATTTATAAGTGCCATCCCCCAGCCCGCTTACTGCTTTGGAAAGATTACCGCCGGCGTATATCTGCGACCAGCTTCCACCGTTCATTTGTTGCTGCAGCTTATAGCTTCCTGCCGTTCCCGACGAGGCTCCCCAGGAGACGGTAAATGCACCGTTGTCATCCACGGAAGGAGAATTTATAGATGATGGAACACCGACACGTAACACTTCAACGGTAATGAGAAATGTATTGGGCGGAGGCACACATACTATCGAACCATAAACCTGACAGAGCCCCGTGATACTATAGGTATATGTTCCGTCTGGTTTGTTGGTAAATGAATATGAGCCGGAGGGCGTGCTTATTTCGTAACCGAGTATGTTAACAGTAGATGTATAGTTTAGGGTTTCGGTCAAGCCGCTAGCATACTGGCTTATGTCTGACCAGTTGAGAGTGTAATTGCCGGTAACTGAACTGGAAGTGGAAGCGGATAAAACCGGTTCAGCCGATAGTGCTGGAATATATAAAAAAACGAAGCATAGAAAGATACAAAACCTGAACGATCCCGAACCTGAAGAAAGACTCCCTTCTTTCATAACTCCAATACTCCCTTTTTCTGGCTATTTTTATATACTCGACGTTTTTACCGATAAAAAAACACACAGATACCCCTAAGACCTGGCACGTTATATAACGATCAATTAGTTAAAAAATTCAGTTGCCTTTCGTCCTTGATTTCTGGATATCATCCAATGAATTCGGGAGAGTATCGGGAATTTTCAAAGGCAGGCTATTTCGAGTTAGAAATGATATCCCTATAAGTCTTTCATCCTTTTCTATCTTTTTGATAACCGGTTTTTTCCCGGTTCGTTGCCAAATTTCTTATTTCTTTTGTTTTATAGCGCCCAAAATTAGGGGAAAGAATAGCAGCTGTCAATCGCAACCCCATCAATAAATAATACCTTTTTGACATTAAAATAGAATTTTATATAACTTTGTTATCCTCTCTACTGGATGTGTTATCGACGGCTGCCAATTGCGCAAGCAGATATATAATTGGATTCCCCAGTGCGCACTGAGATTTTATCTTGACAATCTACCACCGATGGTACCGGCTGATCTTGTGAACCAGCCTCGGATTTCGATTGTAGCGTAAGCAACCCCTTTGGTATCAGCAGAGGTCTTGCTATCGCCGGTAAGAATCTAAAAGCCGAACGGTGTAACTTTTCGACAAGGAACGACTTTAACTTACATTATTTAATGAGTTGATCGCTATATAGAAAGAGGAAACCTACTGGAGGGGATCGCCGCAGCCGTAGTGACAAATCACACCAAGGGGCGTAAAGTCACCTTTGCCATGGAACATTAACCTTTTGGGGATGCCGGGAAAGGCTAACAGGGACAAGGCTTCGCAGGGATAGAGAAGAATAATGAAACACTCGCCATGTTTTTTTACAGGGGAAGGTCTTTCCACCGCTCGCAGCTCCTCAGTTGTCATCACTATAATCGCAAGCCTGGGCTTGGGCACGATTATCCTGCTGGCCCACACGGATTACCGGCTAATGCTGAGCCTGGAATCCGGGGTTCAACCGGGAGCCTTTGACCAAACCCTTCCTCAAAACACAGTAAACGACAACGCCCAACTGGCCGCGGATGCCGACGTTTACACGCTCTTTGGCGAGGCTACCGGGAAACCGGGTGATTCAACCGATACGGCGCCACTCCCGGAGACAAACCTCGATCTCACCTTAAAGGGTACGTTTACCCACGACAACCCAGCCAAAGCCAGCTCTCTTATAAGCGCCGGCGGAGAACCTGCCAAGCGTATTTTTACAGGCCAAGAGGTCATCGCCGGAGCGAAGCTGATTGAGGTCGGAGAGGGAAGCGTCGTACTGCTTCGAAACGGCCGTAACGAAATATTGAAATTGCCCTTTTTCACAGCATCCGACAGTTCACCTCAAGCCATAAAAGCCGTGTCGAGCACACGCGCCACTTCTGCCAAGTCTCCTACCCGGCACCGGAATACCGCGAGGTTCACGGATGATCAGCAGCGAACCCTGCTACGGGAGCGTCTCGAAAAGCTCAGATCCAGCAACGGAAAATAATGGACAACATGGTTAAAGCATTTTTCTTAAAATCCTGCCTTTTGTCTTGGGCTCTATGCCTGCCAATGATTGCGTCCGTCCACGCAGAAGACGGCGTCACCCTGTCACTGGACAACGCCGACATAGCCGACCTTATCCGCTGGGCATCGGACGTGACGGACAAGAACATTATCCTGCACCCCAATGTGCAGGGGCGGGTGACCGTCATTGCCGGGGAGCCCATGAGTGAGCGGGATGCCTATAACGTCTTTCTCTCCGTGCTCCAGGTTCACGGGCTGACGATTGTCGAAGACGGGGATTCCCTGAAGGTGATCCCCGATGCCCAGGCCAAGGAATCGGCCATTCCCCTCAGCGACGACCTCTCGACCCTGCCCGCCGAGGAGGTGGTGATCCGCATCGTCAAGGTCAGGAATATTTCCGCCACCCAGGTCATTAACCTGTTGCGGCCGCTGCTGCCGCAGACCGGCTATCTGGCTGCCTACCCCCAAACCAATACGATGATCGTCGCGGACCGGGCCAACAATATCCGCAAGCTCCTGGATATCATCGGCAAGATCGACCGGGTCGGCACCATCGATATCGAGTTGATCAACATCGAGCACGCCGATGCCAAGGAGGTGGTCGGCGTGCTGGACAAGCTGTTGGCGAAGCAGGCCGGTGGGGGCAACGACACGGCGGACGCCTTCAAGCTGGCGGTGGACGAACGCTCGAACAGCATCCTGATGACCGGCGACCCGGTGACCCGGCAGCAGGTGCGGCAGCTCATTCGGCGCCTCGACAAGCCCCTGCCCGGCAACGGCAACACCCAGGTGGTCAGGGTGCAGTACGCCACGGCGGCGGACCTGGTGCCCCTGTTGCAAAGCATCACCGGCTCGGTACAGAAAGGGGTGAAGGACAAGGACGTGTCCAGCGTGGAAGTGAGTATCGAGGCCCACGAGCAGCTCAACGCCCTGATCCTGACCGCGCCGCCCACGCTGCTCTCCACGTTAAAGGGTGTTGTTGCCCAACTGGACATTCCCCGGGCGCAGGTGCTGGTGGAGGCACTGATCGTCGAGGTGACGGAAGACCTGGCCAACAATATCGGCATTCAGTGGCGCACCAATCCGGTGGAGGGAGACGGCACTTTTTCCGGCTTCCGCAGCACCCCGGGGGAGATCAACCTGCTCAATATCGGCGAAGACGGCAACTTCAACCTGGGCACGGGGCTGTCCCTGGGCTACCTGCGCAACGGCTCGTTGCGGGGCATCGTCAATATGCTTTCCAGCGAAGCCAACGCCAATATCCTGTCCACACCCACGGTGGTATCGCTGGACAACGAGGAGGCGGAGATACTGGTGGGCTCGAACGTGCCCTTCATCACCGGGTCGCAACAGAGGGCCGGCGACATCGACCCGTTCCAGACCATCGAGCGGCAGGACATCGGCGTCACCCTCAAGGTCAAACCCCGGATCAACAATAATGATTCCGTGACCCTGGAGATCGACCAGTCGGTGGAGAGCATCGCCCAGTCCACCGCCGCCACCGCCGATATCGTCACCAACAAACGCCAGATCAAGACCCGGGTGTTGATCCCCGACGACGAAATCCTGGTGCTGGGCGGACTTATCCGGGACGAACTGTCGGACGGCGAGGACCGGGTGCCTGTTTTGGGGCGAATTCCCATCCTCGGCAACCTGTTCAAGAGCAAGTCCACCACCCTCACCAAGACCAACCTGATGATCTTCATCCACCCCAGGATTCTCCACGAGGCGGGCAGCTACGGGCGGATCAGTGCTGAGAAGTACAACCACCTGCGCGACCGCCAGATTCATTTCGACAGCAAGGTGGAGCATTTCTGGATCCCGGGGGAGTCGCCGGTGCTTCCGGAATTGGAAACCCTGTCGGACGGCGGTGGGGAAAACACACAGCAGCAGGCTGATTAGGCGTGGAAAAGCTACCCTACGGCTTCGCGCGGAAAGAACGGGTTCTGCTGACCGAAGAGGACGGTGCCCACCGGCTGTATTTCACGCCGCAAACCCGGTTGCTCGCCCTGGCGGAGGCCCAGCGTTTTGCCGCCGTCCCCCTGGCTTTCGAACAACTGGCGCCCGGCGACTTCGATCAGGCGCTGTCCGGTTTTTACGCCGGCAAGTCGAACTCCGCCCAGGAGCTGGCCACCGACATGGGCGACAACCTGGACCTGGCTTCCCTGGCGGACTCCCTGCCGGAAAACGCCGACCTGATGGAACAGGAGGACGACGCCCCGGTTATCCGCCTGATCAACGCCATGCTGTCGGAAGCCATCAAGGAGGACGCCTCGGATATCCACCTGGAGACTTTCGACGACAGGATGTCGGTGCGCTTTCGGGTGGACGGGGTACTGCGGGAGGTGGTGCAACCGAGCCGCGCCCTGGCCCCGCTGCTGATCTCCCGCCTCAAGGTCATGGCGCGGCTGGATATCGCCGAAAAGCGCCTGCCCCAGGACGGCCGCATCAGTCTCAGGCTGGCCGGGCGGGAAATCGACGTGCGGGTATCCACCATCCCCGCCAACGACAGCGAGCGGGTTGTGCTCCGGTTGCTGGACAAGCAGGTCAAGCGCTTGAACTTCGACGCGTTGGGAATGAAACGCGACGACAACGAGCGGCTGGAAAAGCTCCTGCACCGCCCCCACGGCATCCTGCTGGTCACCGGCCCCACCGGCTCGGGCAAAACCACCACGCTCTACGCGGGGCTGCAGTCGATCCAGAACCCGGCCATCAATATCCTCACCATCGAGGACCCGGTGGAATACAACCTCCCCGGCATCGGCCAGACCCAGGTCAACCTGAAGGCGGGCATGACCTTCGCCAGGGGGTTGCGTGCCATCCTCCGCCAGGACCCGGACGTGGTGATGATCGGCGAGATTCGGGATATCGAAACCGCGCAGATCGCCGTGCAGGCCAGCCTGACCGGCCACCTGGTATTGTCGACGCTGCACACCAATACCGCCGCCGGCGCCGTCACCCGGCTGGCGGACATGGGCGTGGAGCCCTTCCTGCTCTCCTCCAGCCTGCTGGGCATACTGGCCCAGCGGCTGGTGCGTGTCCTGTGCCCGGAGTGCCGGGAACCCTACCCGGCTTCGGACCGGGAGCGGACAATGCTGGGATCGGCAACGCCGGTCTCCCTATACCGTCCCCGGGGCTGCGAGCAATGCCGCCACCAGGGATACCGGGGCCGTACCGGTATTTACGAATTGATTGCCGTCGACGAAACCCTCCGGCAGTTGATTCACGACCGGGCGCCGGAAAGCGACCTCGTCGCCAGTGCCCGGCAGGCCAGCCGCAGCATCTTCGACGATGCCCGCGCCAAGGTCCTCGACGGCATTTCCAGCCTCGACGAGGTCCTGCGGGTGACGGAGGAGCGTTGATATGCCGGCCTTCGATTACATCGCGCTGACCGACGCCGGCCGCAAGCAGCGGGGTATCATCGAGGCCGACAGCGCGCGCAGCGCCCGCGCCCTGATTCGTCAGCGCTCGCTCACCCCCGTCGAGGTCATGGAGAGCAAGCGAAAAGGCGAAAAAAACTGGGGGCGGCTCTGGCTCGGCACCGTCTCCCACGGCGACTTGGCGCTGCTGACGCGACAACTCGCCACCCTGTTGCGGGCCGGTATTCCCCTGGAAAACTGCCTGGACGTGGTGGCGCGCCAGTCGGAAAGCCAGGCGGTGAAGCGGGTGATACTCTCGGTCCGCTCCCAGGTCCGGGAAGGCCGGACCCTGGCGGACAGCCTGGGGGAATTTCCCCGGATTTTCAGCGACCTGTACCGGGCCACCATCGCCGCCGGCGAGCGTTCCGGTTATCTTGACCGGATTCTGGAAAAGCTTGCCGACTATACCGAGTCCCAGCAACAGTTCCGGCAAAAAATCCAACTGGCCCTGGTATACCCCATCCTGCTGGTGGCCATGTCGGTGCTTATCGTCACCGGCCTCATGGTGTACGTGGTACCGCAGATTCTCGACGTGGTCGTGAACTCGGGCCAGCAACTGCCCACGCCCACCCGGGTATTGGTGGCGGTGAGCGATTTGCTGAGCGGCCACGGCCACTGGCTGATGCTGGGACTGGCCCTAGTCGTGAGTGGTGCCGGTTATTGCCTGAAAAAACCCCGTGTCCGGTTTGCCTGGCACAAGGCATTGCTCAACGCCTGGTTCGTCAAGCGCTTTGCCCGGGGCGGCAACGCGGCCCGCTACACCAGCACCCTGGCGATTCTCAGCCAAAGCGGCATCCCCTTGAGCGAGGCCATGCCCATCGCCTCGGCGGTCTGTTCCAACCTGTGCTTCAGGGAAGCCACCCGGGAAGCCCAACAGCGCGTGGTGGAGGGGTCCAGTCTCAACAATGCCCTGGCGGCGAGCGGATTTTTCCCGCCCATGATTATCCAGTTGATCGCCAGTGGCGAACAGACCGGCGACCTGGCCGGCATGCTGGAGCGTGCCGCCGGCGCCCAGGAAACCTATCTGCAACAGCGTGTCGCCACGCTGGTGAGCCTGTTCGAACCCCTGACCCTGCTTTTTATGGGGGCACTGGTGATGGCCATCGTGCTGGCGGTCCTCTTGCCCATCCTCAACCTCAATCAACTAGTAGGTGCCTGATGCAAAAACACCGCGGCTTTACTTTGATCGAAATAATGGTGGTCGTTGTCATTATCGGCATTCTCGGTGCGTTGATCGTGCCCAGCCTGGTCGGGCGGACCGACGAGGCCCGGGTAACGGCGGCGGAGAGCGACCTGAGGGCCATCGGCAACGCCTTGAATTTATACCGGCTGGACAATTTCACCTATCCCTCCACCGACCAGGGCCTGGAGGCGCTGGTGAGCGAGCCCGGCGGCCAGCCCGAGGCCAAGAACTGGAACCCCGGCGGCTATCTGCCCAAGCTGCCCGTCGATCCCTGGGGCAATACTTACATCTATCTGAGTCCCGGCGCCGAGAGCGAATACGAACTTTATTCCCTCGGGGCGGACGGCAGGGAAGGCGGCACGGGCCCGGCCGCCGATATTCTACTCAGCGAGTAACGGTCGGTGAAAGGCAGCCACGCTAACGGCTTTACCCTGATCGAGGTGCTGGTGGTCATCACCATCGTCGGGGTGATGGCCGGTGTCGCCACCTTCGCTTTCGGCAACCTGGACGGACGCTGGCTGCAATCGGAAGCCGGGCGCCTGCGGCAGGTACTCAACCACGCCGTCGATACGGCCCTGATGGATCAAACGAACCTGAAGTGGACCTACCAGGCCGAGCACAAACGCTACCGCTTTGAAATCCTCGACCGGGAAGGAGAATGGCAACCGGCCCCGGGCGCGGCCTTCGAGGCCCACCAATTCGAGCGCGCTGTCGAAGTGGACCTGGAACAACCGGGGCAACCTTTTGACCGGGACGACGCGGCGCTGTATTTCAGCGCCTCCGGAGAATACTCGCCTTTCCGCCTTGCCCTGAAACAGGGCGACAATACCTGGGTCCTGTCCGGGGACGGTATCAATACCGTGGTGCCCGGGGAGGCGGCTCGGCAATGAAACGGCTCGCCGGCTTTACCCTGCTGGAAATGCTGATCGCCCTGGCGATTTTCGCCGTCACCGCCCTGGGGGCAATGAAACTGGTCAATCAAACCGTGGAACAGCAACAGAGGATGGAAGAGAAAACACTGGCGCTGTGGCTGGCGGAAAACCAGATTGCCGAGATCCGTATCGATTCGCGCTGGCCCAACCAGGGCATGCGCAACGAAACCGTCGATTTCGGCCAACGACAGTGGCAGGTAGTGACCACCGTCAGCCAGACATCGAGCAAGGTCCTCCGGGAGATCCGGGTGGAGGTCAAAGGTCTTCACCATGACCGGACCCTGGTGACACTGACCGGCTACGCGGGCAGGCACTGATGAAACAGGACGGGGGGTTCACGCTGCTGGAATTGGTGGTCGCCATCGCTATTTTTGCGGTGATTTCCGTGGGCTGCTGGCAGGTGCTGGAACGGATGGTCACGTCGAAGTCGAGGATGGAGGAGCGAAGCCAATCCCTGCGGGCGTTGCAACGGGGCATGTGGATACTGGCCCGGGACCTGCGCGCCCTGGTCGACCGGCCCGTGAAAGCCGGCGACGGTTCCCGCCAACCCGCCCTCAGCTCGCTGGTTCCCGGTTACGCCCTGGTGCTGACCCGCGGTGGCTGGGCCAATCCGGAGCACCGCCCCCGGGGCGAGTTGCAACGGGTTGCCTATGCGCTGGAAGCGAACGAGACCGGGGGAAAGCAATTGGTTCGCCACTACTGGCCGGTGCTGGACCGCGCTTCCGGCACGGAGCCACACCGGCAGCAACTGTTAACCGGCGTAGAGACCCTGGAACTCCAATACGTGGACCACCGCGGTGCGGTGGAATTCTATTGGCCACCCCGCTCGAAGGATGAGACGGAGATGGTACAAGCGGCGCTGCCGATGGCCATTCGGGTCACACTGGAAACCAGGCACTTTGGCGCCATCCGGCGGACGTTCAGTCTCGGAGGTGCCCACCGCCCATGACCATCGGCAAGGAAAAAGGCGTCGCATTGATCACCGTGCTGTTTGTGGTGGCGGTGGCCACCCTGCTCGGTTCCCAGCTATTCCGGGCGACGCGCGACAACCTGGAGCGAACCCAATGGCTGGTAACGGACGCCCAAGCCTACCAGTACGCCCTGGGCGGCGAACAGATGGCCCGCCAACTGCTCTTTTTGGAATGGGAGCGGCTGCGAGAGAACGGCCTCAACCTCTCTCCCCGGCCGTTTACCAGGGTCTACGAACCCCATGCGGGCCGCATACTTATTGACCTGGTGGACAACCAGGGCCTGGTCAACCTCAACAACGCCGCCGGCAACAAACTTTCCCGCCAGTTGCTCGACAACTTTCTGACAAACGTCCTGGCGTTACCCGATGCCGGGCCCCGGCTGGCCGACTGGGTCGACGGCGATCAACAGCCTCGCCCCGGCGGCGCCGAGGACTACGACTACCTCGACCGGGAGCCGCCCTACCGCGCGGCGGACCAGCGGCTTGCCCACGCCTCGGAGATGCTGGCGGTTGTCGACATGGAACCCGAAGCTTATGCCGCCATCCTCCCGCACCTGACGGCAATTCCTCAGTCGACACCCCTGAATATCAACAGCGCGCCCCCGGAACTGATCGGCATTCTGGTCCCCGGCATTTCATCGGCCCAGTTCGACGCGGCGAGAAGCCGACGGGAAAACGGCTTCACCACCATCCAGCAATTCCTTCGATCGGACACCGTAGCCGGGCTGGGCATCGAGCCCGCCGCCGTGACCGTCAACTCCTCCTATTACGAAGCGCGAACTCTGGCGACATTTGCCGGTCGCGCCCTGCGCCTTCACAGCCGCTTCCACCTGAATCGAACCACCGGGCAAATAACCCTCCTGGGGCGGGACTTCCCGGCGCATTGGCCGGAAAGCGGGACGCCTACCGAAAACATCGAGGACCCATCGGACCATGACCTTGCTTTTCCTTGACGAGCCCCACGCGGAACAGGCGATCCACTGCCGGCTGGAACAGGGCCGAATCGCGGATAGCCACCAAATAAACCTGGCCGATGCCGCCGGCACCATTGACGACGAAACGGATGGCGTCACAGTCGTCATTCCGGGGGAAGCGGTCACCACGCTGCGGGTATCAGTGCCGAAAACCTCGCCCCGGCAAATCAATAAAGCCATACCCTACCTGGTGGAGGAAAACCTGGCCTCGCCGGTGGAGGCGCTGCATTTCGCCACCGGGCCTGTACAGGCGGGTAGCACGCTGGTGGCGATGATCGACAAGACGCTTGTCAACGCCTACCTGGAGAACCTGCAGGGTTTCGACATCCGGCCCATCGCATTGATACCCGACTTTTTCCTTCTGGCGCCCGAAACCGGGGCGCGAGTAATGGCGCTCGATGATCGGGTTCTGGTCAGGTTACCCGACGGCGCGGGCTACAGTTTCCGAGGCCTCGATCCGGCGTTCGTACTCGCCGGCTTAAACGAAGCGCCGGAAAAAACCGAATCCGGGACACTGATAGACCTTGGGTTGCCGCAATCCCTTCCCCTCAACCTGCTGCAAGGGGAATTCCGCATCCATAGTCATCGCGGCACCGCGGCTTTCCCGACACGCAAGCTGGCCGTCGCCAGCGCGGCGTGCTTGCTGGCTTTCGTCGCCTACTTTGCCGGCGCGGGCCTGGTCTTTCATCAGCGGGCACAAGCCCTGCAAAACGAGGCTACCGAGCTTTACCGCACCCTGTTTCCCGATGAGCGGCGCATTGTCAGCATTCGTCGGCAAATGGAGGGCCACTTGCGGTCGGCGGCATCCACGGATTCATCGTCCGGGTTTTTTGAGCTGCTCACTGTGTTTTCCGACGCGCTCGCCATTGTTGACGGGAACCACGAAACCCGTCGTGTCCGCTTCGACCAAAAGAACGGCAACCTGCTGGCGGAATGGCAGACGAATTCACTGGCCAGCGCGCAACGCCTCCAGGAAAAAGTCCGGGAGGCCGGAGCGAGCCTCGCCATTCTGTCCGCCACAAAGAATGATAGGGGGCTTGTAGTCAACCTGAAACTGGGAATGGACCGCCAGCAATGAAAACGCCAAGAGATTTCTATCAGGCTTTGTCGGCGCGGGATCGGCGTGTGCTGCAACTGGCCGCATCCGTTGTCGGGTTGTTGCTCGGTTTTTATGTGTTGAATTGGTCCTACCACTATTACGATTCGGGAAAAACCCAGCTTAAAGAGTCATCGGAACTGCTGGCATGGATGCATGGCAATCGAGGAAAGCTTAAAAATATTGAAGAGAAAAAGGCCGACAAAGGAGAAACCAACCTGCTGGGACCTATTACCGAAACCGCCAGAAAGCAGAAAATCACTTTGGACAGGGTTCAACCTGAAAACGAATCGCGAATTCGGATCTGGGTTGAGGCGGTGGAATTTCAAACCTTAATGCGATGGCTTGACCAGATATCTCAACACAATGTCCAAATCGAGAGTGTTACTATCGAACGAAGTCCGGACTCCGGAATTGTTTCGGTACAGGTTATGCTATCGAACCGGTAATCACTCGACGGCGCTTTGCGCAACGAGCGAACAAATGCCCGAAGTCCGATCGGCCACCCCTCACAAAGTAATAATAAAAGACTTTGCCTGATTGGCTTTGCCAACCTATTGACCCTCGAAATGCTCGATTCGAAGCAGCCGGGTTTTACCCACACCATCAACGGCGGATGCAATCAACCACAGTGAAAAGTGATATCGAAGACCCTGTGGGGTATATTGACAGATCTCAGTGTCATAAAGAGACTGTCGGGTGACGAAAAGGCTCCACCCGACCCAAAAACCGAACCGGGACCGAAACACCGTTCTTTTGACTATTCGCTGTAGAGGGCGAAAAAATGACGGCTGTGAGCGATAACGAAACGATCGATCCCCTGGAAATGGAGAAACTGGGGCAGCGAGTTGGCTGCGATCATCTGGAGAAAAGGCTGGCCTTTGAGAAGCGGCAAAACCAGAAAGCTTTCTGGACACACGGAAAGCTATTCCATCTGGAAAATTCCTTCGTCGCCCAAAAAATGATGGCGCTATTTTTCCGCGCCCTGGCCCTGCACGAACGAGGAGCCCGAAATGCATCAAGCCTGGTTATACGGGAAAATGAATTTTTCCTGCCCGATCTGCCCAACGCCTTCGATGGTTTCCGGATTCTTCACCTCAGCGACCTTCACGTGGACATGGTGCCATCGGGTGTAGAGATATTGACAAACAGGCTCCAGGAGATTGATTACGATATTTGCGTGATGACGGGCGACTACCGCGGAAAAACATACGGGCCCATAGATCACACCATCAGCCTCATATCCCATATCAAAGAGAACCTGCACGGCCAGGTGTTCGCGGTATTGGGAAACCACGACAGTATTGGGATGGTGCCTTTTATGGAAAGAATGGATATCGACGTTCTCTTAAACGAGAGTGTTCTTTTTAAAAAAGAGGGGCAAACCCTATTCATTGGCGGAATTGACGATGCACATTACTTTCAGGCTCATGATATCGAAGCGTCTCTCAAGGGCTGCCCTTCGGGAATCCCGAAAATTCTTTTATCCCATACGCCGGAAGTGTATCGACAGGCCGCGCAATTGGGCTACGACGTCTTTCTCTGCGGCCATACCCATGGCGGCCAAATATGCCTTCCGGGCGGCATCCCCCTGACCCTCGAATCCCGGTGCCCGAGGCATATGGGAAGTGGAGCCTGGCAACATGAAGGGATGTCGGGTTATACCAATGTCGGTTCCGGAACGTCCATTATCAATTTACGATTCAACTGCCCACCGGAAATTGCAATCCATACCCTGAGAAAGTCCGGAACTGTATCCGGACATCAATAGGGCTTTTTGCGTAACCCGACCCTGTAGAGCAACGGAGACAGCGTCATTGCCAGCACGACAAAAATCAATCCGCATAGCAGTATACTTGGCCATTGATAATCGAGGATAAATGCTCCTGCTATGAGCGGCAAAAATGTCTCCGGCACCTGATCCAGAAGAAGAGACTGGCTGCTTGCAGGCTTGCCAAGCCGGCGCTTGATAAAGCTCGACAGCAAATCACCCGCCATGGTGAATACGCCGAAAACAAATCCAGCGCGCCAGGAAAGTCCCATCAATACGGCAAATAATGTCGTGGCAATTATCGATGAAATAAGCCCTCTCCATGTCTTTGATCTTCCGAAAAGAGGGTTACCATCGGAAAGCGTATAGCCATTATCGATTGGTTTCCGGCCGCGCTTGCCGAAAAGCTTGGCGGCCAAAATAGGCGAACCGTTGGCAATCGCCAACAAAATCAGCAACTTAATCTCTAACATGGGCTACATTTTTCATTTCCGGGTCCGGCGCGCCCCGCGTCACTGACAGGACAATCTTATGGCTGACATCTGTTGCCGGAAGGCCACGTGGGTTTTGTTCTTTTCCGAATTATAGTAGGTGTGGATGCCCGGTATTCCATAAAATACTGACAAGCCACTACGGGATTAAGTCCGATATTGGCCGCGGCATTTTATTCGCCTTGCCCCTGGCCACGATGCTTCAGTGCGCTGATCGGGCGTGCCCCCGGCCAAGCCGGCATCCCGCCGAGGGTCTGCCCCGCGAGCGCAGCGAGTGTTTTGGGTATTTGTCGAATCTGAGAGTTCTCATTATGACCTCCCGTCACAATAAACAAAAACCCCGGCACGAGGCCGGGGCTTTGTTATTTGGCGGCGAGGGAGGGATTACTCGGGTCTGCGACCCTCGCCCTTCGGGTCAGCAACGCTGTCGCGTTGCTGCTGTCTCGCGCCTGCCGGCGCTCGGCTCGAACCGGGGGTCCTCATCCAGCGAGGGATTGATGATTTCGGCCTTGTGGGCCGAAATCACCCCTTCGGGGCTGCGTCGCTATGCTCCTTGTCCAAATTGCTCAATCGCAAT
>MRWG01001109.1_pt1 | contig 19333 bp, 14 predicted proteins | sample 1013341 | NCBI WGS metagenome assembly MRWG01 (sample SAMN06117577, study PRJNA244670) | biofilm metagenome | biome: Water; feature: Cathode Biofilm; material: Biofilm; isolation source: microbial consortium enriched at the cathode of a solar microbial fuel cell | place: USA: District of Columbia ... | reverse complement strand
AGCTGGGGTATGGCAGCCCTGAATACCTGCACCTGCTGGTGGAGGCCAAAAAGCTGGCTTTTGAGGACAGGGCCAAATTTTACGCGGATCCCGCCTTTAACGATATCCCTGTGGAATGGTTGATCTCCAAGGACTATGCTGCCGGGCGCAGGATCCTTATCCAGGCGGATAAAAGCGCCTCCAGCTACGAACCGGGGGAACTACGGGACGGCGACACCATTTATATGACCGTGGCCGACAAGGATGGGAATATGATCTCGCTCATACAAAGCAATTACAGCGGGATGGGTTCGGGTATGACGCCAACAGGGCTGGGGTTCGTTTTACAGAACCGGGGGGCCCTCTTCAGCCTCGATCGGGGGCACCTGAATGTGTTTGAACCCGGCAAGCGTCCTTTTCATACCATCATTCCGGCCTTTGTGACCAGGAATGGGCAGCCATTCATGAGTTTCGGGCTCATGGGCGGGTCCATGCAACCACAGGGGCATGTACAAGTACTGGTGAATATGATCGATTTTGGGATGGGCCTTCAGGAGGCCGGAGACGCCCCAAGGATCAACCACAGCGGATCCTCCCAACCCACCGGGGAGCTGATGAAAGATGGAGGCGTCCTCTTTATGGAATCGGGCTTCCCCGCCGAAACCCTGCGCCAATTGAACCTCATGGGGCACCGGCTGCAGATGACGGCCGCTCCTATTTTTGGCGGGTACCAGGCCATCATGATCAAAGACGGGGTATATTACGGGGCGTCTGAATCTCGCAAAGACGGGCATGCCGCAGGATATTAGGGGGCGATGCCGGCCAGCCCCCGGCACTCCCTTTATGCCGCGCCCAACGACCCAACCGCCAGGGAAAGGATGGCAACCTGCGGCAGCACCTGGTTGCAGCCAGGGCCCTCCTCCCTCGCGAACAGCGCATGCATTTTTAGTTTATATTTATCCCTCAACCTAAATACAACCAATGAAATTAGTACGATTCGGAGAAAAAGGAAATGAAAAACCGGGGGTCCTCCTAAATGGTAAACGAAAGGATTGTTCCCATGAATTTGAAGATTGGAACCGGGCCTTCTTCCAGGGGGATGGCCTTGTGAAACTCGAAAACTTCCTGAAAAATCACGGGGATGGTTTGCCGGATGTGCCTGAATCCGTCAGGCATGCCTCCTGTATAGCCCGTCCGGGCATGATCATGTGCATAGGCCTCAACTATTCTGACCATGCCAAGGAGTCCAACATGAGCCTTCCTGCAGAGCCTATAATCTTTGGAAAGGCCACCAATACGATGAACGGTCCTTTCGATGATGTTAGCATCCCACTAAAGGGTGACAAGACCGATTACGAAATTGAGTTGGGGGTAGTCCTGAAAAAGGACGTTACCTACCTCGCCAGCGAAGCGGAGGCCGAAGCGGCCATCGCCGGGTACTGCATCGTCAATGACCTTTCCGAAAGGGCCTTCCAACTCGAGCGCGGCGGACAGTGGATCAAGGGGAAATCCTGCCCGGGTTTCAGCCCTGCTGGCCCCTTCCTCTGTACACCGGACAGCCTGGGCGACGTACACAACCTATCCATGGAACTCAAAGTAAACGGCCAGGTCCGCCAAAAAGGGAATACCCGCTACATGGTTTTTAAACCCGCCTATTTGGTATACTACCTTTCCCAGTTCATGACCCTGGAGGCCGGCGACCTTATTTCTACCGGCACGCCTGCCGGGGTGGCGTTGGGCATGGATCCGCCGGCCTATTTGCAAAAAGGGGATGTGTCTGAACTCACCATCGAGGGCCTGGGAAGCCAGAAACAGCGTTATATCTAAGTCCTCATGCCGGCAACCACCCACCTGAAATCCCGGTTGCTCTATAACGCCCGCGCCACCCTGGGGGAAGGCCCGGTTTGGGACCCGCGTCGGGGTGTCCTTTTTTGGGTAGACATCGAGGGTGGCAGGCTCCATGGCCACCACCTCAAAAGCGGTGAAAACACCGCCTGGGAATTTGACGGGATGATAGGGGCAGTGATCCCGGAATGTAGTGGCCGTTATATCGTGGCCCATGAAAAAGGGCTAAAGTTGTTTGACCCGGAGGGTGGGAAAACCGAACCCCTCGGGCTGCTTGCCAACACAGAGCCCCGCCTGCGGTTCAATGACGGAAAATGCGATCCTTCGGGCAACCTGTGGATCGGCACCATGGACAAGGAACTCGCCCCCGGGGCAGGGAAACTTTACCGGGTAAGCAAATCCCGTGGAACATCGGCCATCCTGGATGGCACCACGGTTTCCAACGGCATGGCCTGGTCAGCGGACCACCGCATCTATTATTATATAGATTCTGCCACCTTTGAGGTATGGCGTTTTGACTATGATCCGCAAAGCGCGGAAATCAGCAATAAAACCGTAGCCTTTGGCATCCCCGAAAAAATGGGGGCCCCGGACGGGATGTGTATTGACCTGGATGGAAAATTATGGATCGCCCATTGGGGGGGGCACTGTGTCCGCCGGTGGGACCCTGTTACCGGGGAGGTCCTCCAGACTATTGAAGTAGCGGCGCCCCATGTAACCTCCTGCTGTTTTGGAGGGGACGCCATGGACGCATTGTATATCACCACGGCGAGGAGTGGGCTCTCCCCATGGGAACTGGAAAAGTTCCCGTTGAGCGGGGGGTTGTTTTGCTGTCCTGTAAAAACCCGGGGGGCAACCGCTTCCTGTTTTAAATTAAACCTGTAGTATGATGTATCCGAGTTTAAAAAATAAGGTGAGCCTTATCACCGGGGCCGGGGCCGGCATCGGCTATACCCTGGCCGAAGCCTTGTTGAAAGCCGGGGGGAAAGTGGTCCTCAACGATATCAGCCCCGGGTTGGCCAGGGCCTCGGCCAAAGCCCTGGATGCCAAATACCCGGGTCGCTGTTTGCCCTTCGCCGGGGATGCCGGATCTGTAGCCGTCATCGATACCATGCTGGCCTTTACCCTGGAAGAATTTGGTACGCTTGATTTTGCGGTCGCCAATGCCGGCCTCACCAAGTTTGGCGATTTCTTTGACTTTACGCCCGAAGATTTCCAGAAGGTCCTCCACGTAAATCTTCAGGGGAGCTTTTTCCTAACCCAGCGCGCAGCCCAGATCATGCGGAAGCATCAACGCGGCGGCCGGGTGCTACTCATGTCGTCTGTGACCGGGATCCAGTGTTTTCCCGACCTTTCGGCCTATTCAATGACCAAGGCGGCCCTGCAGATGATGGCCCGCAACCTGGTACTGGCGCTCGCACCCTATAAGATCACGATCAACGCGGTTGCCCCGGGGGCAACGCTCACCGAACGCACCCGGGAAGAAGAACCCGATTATGCGGGCACCTGGAGCATCCTTACCCCCATGGGGAGGGTGGGCACTCCCGCTGACGTAACCAATACCTGCCTTTTCCTGCTTTCGGACCAGGCATCGCATACGACCGGGCAGACCCTGGTAGTGGATGGGGGTTGGACCGCTGTCGGGCGCAGCCCCAAGGACCTGGAACCCCGGTAAGACGGGAATCAAACAGGCATATCCCCTCCCACATAACACCAATAAAACCTTAAACCATACCAGATGAAGCATCCCATTGCCACCCTCCTTGTAGCCCTTGCCTGCTACAGCCCCCTAAGCGCTCAGGACGGAAAGGTTTTTGACAACCTCAGCGTCTACAGCACCCTTTTGAAAGGGGAACGTAAATTTGCCCTCTACCTGCCGCCGGACTATGAAAGCTCCCAAAGGAGCTATCCGGTACTCTACCTTTTGCATGGTGGGGGAGACGACCAGACCGGCTGGGTACAATTTGGGGAAGTCCTGCACATTGCCGACAAGGCCATACGCGAAGGGAAGGCTACCCCCATGATCATTGTTATGCCCGATGCCAATACCGGCAGGCGGGGATACTTTAACAGTCCCGACGGCCAGTGGCGATATGAGGATTTCTTTTTTGAAGAACTGATGCCGTATGTAGAAAAGCAGTACCGTATCAAGGGCGAAAAACGGTTCCGGGCTGTGGCCGGGCTGTCTATGGGTGGAGGGGGTTCTTTTATGTATGCCCTGCACCGTCCGGAGCTCTTCTCATCGGCCTGCCCGTTGAGCGCCTCGGTCGGGGCCCTGACCCTGGATGACCTGAAAGAACGCCTGGAACGCAGGGGGGAAACGTATCAAGAGGCAGATCTTCAGGCGTATCATGAGCGGCACAACGCCCTCTCACTTATCGAAAGTGTCCCGGACGAGGCGCTCCGATCGGTACGCTGGTTCATCGATTGCGGGGATGACGATTTCCTCTACGAGGGAAACAGCAGGGTGCACATCGCCCTGAGGAAAAAAGAGGTTCCGCATGAATACCGCGTTCGCGACGGGGGGCATACCTGGACCTACTGGCGGGAATCGCTACCCGAAGTACTCCGGGTTGTTTCCCAGGCTTTTCACCAATACTGATTGACGGCACCACCCCCGCACCAGGACCGCTGCCCGTCGGACAAAAATAACGTACTGGCTATAAATTGTTTAGGGATTTTTAAGTATCTTAGGTTGCTTTGTCCTCCATTAAAAAAAACGAGGCAAAGCCGACCTTTAAAACTTCAACAATCAACAATTTAAAACCGTGTGTTATGAAAAAAATTGGTATCCTGGTCCTTGCATTGACCCTGTTTGGTTTTGGCCTTTACGAATTCAAAATCAGCGATGAGGAACGTACCAAGGCCATAGATCACCTCACCCAAACCCGGGAAAACCTCCTCAGTGTGGTTGAAGGGTTAAGTGACGAGCAATTGAACTACAAGCCCTCAGAGGAGGCCTGGTCCATCGCCGAGTGCGTAGAACACCTAGCCATCTCCGAAAATGCCATCTTTGAGGCGGTTTCGGGTGCCATACAGGTAACTGCCGATGCCTCGCGCCGCACCGAAGTGGCGATGACCGATGAGGAATTACTGGGCATGATTACCAACCGTTCCAACAAGATAAAAACCTCCGAGGCCTTTGAACCTTCGGGAAAGTTTGGCAGCTATGAAGAAACCCTGGATGCCTTCCTGAACAAGCGTGCGGAAAATATACAGTATGTGCAGACCACCGAAGACGACCTCAGGAATCATTACAGCCAATTCCCATTTGGAACCCTGGACGCCTATCAGGTCATCCTGTTTATGTCCGGCCATTCGGAAAGGCACACCCAACAGATGGAAGAGGTCATGGCAGATCCCGGCTTCCCCCAGGAATGACCTTTGCGGGGGCCGATGCTATTTTTGACCATTTTTTTTGGTAGAGGGGCGGCAGGGAATTACTTTTAAGGGCATGACCTTACTGACCTTTCTGCTCTTTACCGGCTTTGTGGCTTTTTTTGCCACCTGGAAGCTGCGGAGGGATTCCCTCGGCACTCAGGATGGCTATTTTTTGGGCGGGCGTTCTTTGACCGGGGTGGTCATCGCCGGATCCCTGTTACTCACGAATATATCCACAGAGCATTTGGTAGGCATGAATGGCTCGGCCTACAAGAACGGCGCCATCATTGTCGCCTGGGAGGTTACTTCCGCCCTGGCCCTGGTACTGGCTGCCTTGTATTTTGCACCCCGTTACCTTAAAATGGGGCTTACGACCATCCCTGAATTCCTGGAAAAAAGGTTTGACGGCTTAACCCGCACCCTGGTTGCCCTGTTACTGATCATTTCCTTTGTAGCCACCTTATTGCCTATCGTCCTGTATACCGGTGCCCTGAATATTGAGGCCATATTCGAGATCTCCGACCTTTTGGAGATCAGCAGGAGCGAAGGCATTTGGGTCACCATCCTGGTGGTAGGGGGGCTTGGGGCTGCCTATGCCGTTTTCGGGGGGCTCAAAATGGTAGCTTATACTGATACCATCAATGGATTTGGTTTACTGGTGGCGGGGCTCATGGTACCCATCCTCGCTTTGCTCAGTATTGGCGATGGCAATGTATTGAGCGGGATGCGCACCGTATTTGAGCACAGCCCGGAAAAATTCAATGTCATCAGCAACGAACCCGGCGTGGGGTCTGGATCCCGTTCGGCTATTTTGCCCTTTGAAGTGCTTTTTACAGGGCTGATGGTCAACCAGGTGTATTTCTGGACCATGCACCAATCCATCATACAGCGGGTACTGGGGGCGGTAAGCCTTAAGGAAGCGCAGAAAGGCCTGCTGTTCACCGGCCTGCTCAAAATCCTGGTACCGCTGATTATCGTGCTCCCCGGGCTGATTGGGTTCTATCATTTTGGGGAGGCCTGGTACCACGATCCGGACCGTGTTTACCCCCTCCTGGTGAAAATGGTCCTCCCCGCCTGGCTGACGGGGTTCTTTGTAGCCGTTATGACCGGGGCCATCCTGACTACCTTCAACAGTGCCTTGAACAGTGCGGCCACCGTGTTCAGCCTTGGTATCTACAAGCGGTATCTGCGCGTCAATGCCACAGAATCCCACCTGGTTTCCATAGGGAAATGGACCTCGGCCATCCTGGCTGTTTTCGCCATTGGCATTGCCCCCTTTGTGGCAGACGCCCCCGAAGGACTGTACCAACTGCTGCAACAGTTAAACGGCATTTTCTTTATCCCCATCGCCAGTGTGATCATCGCGGGTTTCCTGTTTCCCAGGGTATCGGCGACCGGGGCCAGGGCAGGCCTGGCCTTTGGGCTGGCATTTTATGTCTTTACCTATTATTTGTGGGAAGTGGACCTGCATTTCGTACACCTTTGGGGCATAGAATTCCTGCTGAATATCGGAGTAATGCACCTGGTATCTGTCCTGCGCCCGCAAGGGGAGCCATTTGTGATGCAGGATGCGGGGAAGGTGGGGCTGGCCCCCTGGAAACACGCCCGTGCTTTCAGCCTTTTTCTGATACTATTCACCATATTTTTGTATCTTTTCCTTGGAAATGTCTGAGATGGAAAAAGTTTTTCGCAATTACGATGCCGCCGATGTAAAAACTGCTGTGCGTGAGCACTACCGCAAAATGCGTATGTACCAGACCTATGAGTATGGGCAACGCATGGAGCGGAAATACCTCACCTTTGACAAACCGATGGGGCTGTGGGAGGCCATGGAACACCTGAACGACCTGATCGATGTGAGTGACCCGGACCTCGACCTGCCCAATGTGCAGCACCTGATCCAAAGCGCGGAAGCCATCCGCGCCGATAACCGGCCGGACTGGATGCAACTGGCCGGGCTCATCCACGACCTTGGAAAAGTCATGTTCCTTTGGGGCTGTGATGCTGACGGCACGAGCCAGGCGGAACAATGGGGCATGGTCGGCGATGTCTTCGTGCTGGGCTGCGCCCTTCCGGAGAGCTGCGTTTACCCTGAGTTCAACGCCCTCAACCCTGACATGCAAGACAGCCGTTACAACACCCCCCTGGGCATCTATGAAGCAGGGTGCGGGCTGGATGCACTGACCCTCGCCTGGGGCCATGACGAATACCTGTACCAGGTGTTAAAGCACCACCCCACCAACACCCTTCCCAAGGCAGCGATGGTGATGATACGGTACCATTCGTTCTATCCATGGCATTCCGGGGGGAGTTACACCCAGTTCCTCAAACCGGAAGATGCGCAATACCTGGAGTGGATCCGCGATTTTAACCGGTATGACCTTTATACAAAAAGCCCTAAAACCTATTCCCTGGAAGCCATCAGGGAGTACTACCAACCCATTGCCGATAAATACCTGGGGGCCGGTCCTATCTTCTGGTAATGCCCTTCGGCCCAGGCGTTTCATGAATACCTTCCGTATCCATGCGTGACCTATGGGCAACACCTGTAATTTGGGGCTTTCCATCTACCCAAAACCCCTCTATACCTAAAGGTTCCCGGGGATGATATTCCTCATGCCCCCGTCCCGTTAGGCTATTTTTAACAATTTTAGCATCCTAAAAATTAGTAACTTAGGGAGAGTACAAAAAAAGCTATGAATATGTTAACCCTAAGATTATGGATTGTCAAAAGTCAGTTACCCATAGGAGTCCCCTGCTCCTTCTGTTCGTAGCACTGCTTTGGTTGGTGGTGCCACGACCTGTCAACGCGGCGCTGCTCTTTCAGGACCTGCCGCAGCAAGACGAAGGGTCTTTCACCCAATACAAGGGTGAAATCGTAGACGAAGCGAACGGAAAACCCCTGGTTTTCGCGAATATCACCCTGGAAAACAACAACATCAGCACCGTTTCCAATACGGAAGGGGAATTCCTGCTAAAAGTCCCCAAAACCGTTACAGATGGCACACTGATCGTGTCTTTCCTGGGCTATACCACCCGCCAGGTCCCGCTGATGCAACTCAGCAGCAGCAATAACCGCATTGCGCTGCAAGTATCGGTGACAGAATTGCCCGAAGTAAATATCAGTATCCCCAAAGATGCCCGGGTACTGGTAAAGGAAACCCTCAGGAAGAAAGGGGAGAATTACTTTGACGACCCCACCCTGATGACGGCTTTTTACCGGGAAACCATCAAAAAAAGGAGGCGCAATGTTTCACTTTCCGAGGCGGTGGTGAACATCTACAAGGCCCCATACAGTTCGGCCAGGCAGGATGCCGTAACCATTTACAAGGCACGGAAGAGTACGGATTATTCCAAATTGGATACTTTGGCCCTGAAATTGCAGGGAGGCCCTTTTAACACCCTCTTTGTGGATATCATGAAGTATCCCGAATATATCTTTACCGAAGAATCCATGGCCAGTTACCGGTTTAGCTTTGACCGCTCCACACAGATCAACGATCAGCTGATCTATGTCGTGAATTTTGAGCAACGCGAACAAATCACCGAACCCCTGTACCGTGGCAAACTGTATATTGATGCCGACAAAAAGATTTTGACCAGTGCCATCTTTTCGCTGAACATCACCGACAGGGAAGAGGCCAGCCGGATGTTTGTGCGCAGGAAGCCCTGGAATGCCAGCGTGTACCCTACCGAGGTGGCCTACCGCGTTGACTACCGGGAAAAAGACGGCCGGTGGTATTACGGCTATAGCAATGTATTGATGGAATTCAAAATCAATTGGGACAAGCGGCTTTTTAACTCCGTCTATAGCCTCAGCTGTGAAATGGCGGTGACCGACTGGGAAAAATACCTGGAAGAGGAACGTCCGAAATACAGGGAACGGCTGCGTACCAACATCATCCTCAGCGATGCTGCCGTAGGTTTTACAGACCCGGACTTCTGGGGCGCGTACAACATCATAGAGCCCGAAAAATCCATTGAATCCGCCATACGCAAGATCCAACGGCAATTGGAGCGGTCCAAATCGGACGGCAGCGAGGCATCCCTTTAAGGTAATTCCCATAAAAACTTCTTAAAAACGACCTTTGTGAAGGTCGTTTTTCATTGGTAAACACCCGTAATTTTTGGCCTGTCTCAATTATGAACAATTGTTTATAAATACAGTTCATAAGGTGTTGATCTTTAATTCCTTAAAACCTTTGGCCGGGTGGTAATTTTACCCTATATTTAACCTATGGTTTAAAGGAAAGGCCTGACGAAGGTCGATTTGGAGAACCATTATAGAGTTGACGTTCTTTATATTGTTGTTTAGTCCGGTAGGGATGGCATTGCAAGCAATTGCGCGCCCAGGCCCATAAGGACGAGTTTTCTGTGGGAAGGCGGTTGTCTTCGTACAGGTAGTGGGTTCTTATACGTTACATATTAAATTACGATTTGATATATAAGATAAAAGAACTAAGGCAACGAGAAGAGACATTTCAAAAGTGAGGGGTTGCAAGACCAGGATCGGAAAGATGTTTCAAACGTCGAAACAGCCCAGCGAATGCAATCAATGGTTGCAGTTTTGTACCCAGTACAGAACACAAAGTTTGCAAGCTGTTTCTAGAAAGCCATATCAATGTTCTCGTAACAATGATATGGCTTTTGTTTTTTGCCCTACGCGCCGCGGGTCTTACCCTCCCGGGCAATATTATCCCCCAAATACAAACACCCCTAAGCACGCCTGGGCCGCCCTGATCCTCCCGTATGCCCTTGCAATCCGGCTAGCAAGTTTGATGCCTGTCGCCTGCCGGCAACCCATATAAAATTGTATATTTGCACCTCTCAAATGAAACCTGACGCAACAATGCCAAAAATTTACTACACCAAGACCGATGAGGCTCCAGCCCTGGCCACCCAATCTTTCCTCCCTATTGTCAAGGCTTTTGGCCATACCGCAGGGATAGCCATAGAAACCAGGGACATCTCGCTGGCCGGCAGGATCATCGCTGCTTTCCCCGATTTCCTCAAAGAAGGCCAGAGGGTCACAGACCACCTATCCGAACTGGGCAAACTAGCCACCACCCCCGAGGCCAATATCATCAAACTACCCAATATCAGCGCCTCTATCCCCCAACTCAAAGAGGCCATCGCAGAATTACAGGAAAAAGGGTACGCAATCCCCGATTATAAGGAAGAGCCCGTTACCGAAGCAGAAAAAGACATTAAGTCACGTTACGACAAAATAAAGGGCAGTGCCGTAAACCCGGTATTGCGCGAGGGGAACTCAGACCGCAGGGCCCCAAAACCCATTAAAAATTACGCCCGTAAGCACCCCCATTCCATGGGGGCGTGGAGCGCCGATTCCAGGACGCACGTAGCCACCATGCAGGGGGGCGACTTTAAAGCGAATGAAAAGTCGGTGACGGTTGAAAACCCCTCCGAGATACGTATCGAATTGCTTAAAAAAGATGGTTCGGTCCAGGTGCTCAAGCCAAAATTAGGGATAAAAGCCGGCGAAATCATTGACGCTACCGTGCTGAACAAAAGCGCGCTCCTGGAATTCCTGAGAAAACAATATGCCGACGCCCGGGAAAAAAAGATCCTGTTCTCCGTCCATCTTAAGGCCACGATGATGAAGGTTTCAGACCCCATCATCTTTGGCCATGTAGTCGAGGTCTTTTTCTCGGAACTGTTTGAGAAGCACGGCGAAACATTGGAGAAAATAGGGGTCGGCCCCAGTGATGGCCTGGAGTATTTGCTCCAGAAACTGGCAGAATTACCCGAAGGCGAACAAAAGGCGATAAAAGCCGGAATAGACAAGGCATTGGCCGAGGGCCCCGAACTGGCTATGGTCAATTCCGATAAGGGGATCACCAACCTCCATGTTCCCAGTGACGTGATCATCGATGCCTCCATGCCGGCGATGATCCGCAATTCGGGGAAAATGTGGGACGCCCAGGGCAAACCCCGGGATACAAAAGCGATCATCCCCGATAGCAGTTATGCCGGTGTCTACCAGGCTACCATCGACTTCTGTAAAAAACACGGGGCATTTGATCCCAGGACCATGGGAACCGTCCCCAACGTTGGCCTGATGGCACAGAAGGCCGAAGAGTATGGCTCCCACGACAAGACTTTTGAGATAGGCGCTGCCGGGACGGTCAGGGTGGTGGATACCACCACCAACCAGACCCTGATGGAACATCCGGTGGAGCAGGGAGACATCTGGCGCATGTGCCAGACCAAAGATGCCCCCGTAAAGGACTGGGTGCATCTCGCCGTCACCCGCGCAAGGGCCTCCAAAACCCCCGCCGTTTTCTGGCTGGACGATGAACGGGCCCATGATCTAGAACTGATTAAAAAAGTGAACCGCTACCTGAAAAACGAAGATACCACAGGATTGGATATCAGGATTCTTTCACCTGTTGCGGCGACCCAATTTACCCTGGAACGAATGAAGGAGGGGAAAGATACTATTTCGGTATCAGGGAATGTCCTTAGGGATTACCTGACCGACCTCTTCCCCATCCTCGAAGTGGGCACCAGCGCTAAAATGCTCTCCATAGTACCCCTGATGAACGGGGGAGGCCTTTTTGAAACTGGTGCAGGAGGTTCGGCGCCAAAACATGTGGAACAATTCCTGGAAGAAGGCCACCTGCGCTGGGACTCCCTTGGCGAATTCCTCGCCCTGGCGGTTTCCCTGGCTTTTTACGGCGACAAAAACCAAAACCCCAGGGCCCATGTGCTGGCCTCCACCCTGGACGAGGCTACCGAAAAATTCCTGGACGCCGATAAGTCGCCCTCACGCAAAGTGGGTGAATTGGATACCCGTGGCAGCCATTTTTACCTGACACTGTACTGGGCACAAGCCCTTGCAGCCCAGGATCAGGACCCTGAACTACAACAACGATTTAAGAGAATTGCCTCAGCGCTGACCGAAAATACGGACCGTATCGTAGACGAACTGATCCGGGCCCAGGGCCGGGCCCAGGACATCGGGGGCTATTACATGCCCGACAGCAAGCTGGTAGCAGAGGCCATGCGGCCCAGTGCCACCTTCAACGCCCTGTTGGAGAAGTTCTGAGCAAGCAAGTGTTTTCTGAAACATGACCCCGCAGCCAGGCTGCGGGGTTTTCATTTTTTGGGACAGGCCGCCAAACAACCTACATTTCTTCCTATTTTTGAAAAAAATTGCCTGGATGAACCAAACCAAAGATGTTCTTTCTATCCTTATCCTATTACCCCTGGCACTCTTCGCCCAACAAAAATTTACCCTAAGTGGCACTATAACCGATGCCCTCACCAATGAAACCCTCATCGGGGTAACCATCGCCATCCCCGAATTGCGCACCGGGGCAACCACAAACGAATACGGTTTTTACTCCCTAACCCTGCCCGAAGGCGCGTATGAGTTGCAACTGAGTTACCTGGGGTACCGGGACCTCCAGCAAACCCTGGTCCTGGACCGTGACCGTTTGATCAATTTCCAGCTGGCGGAAGAGGCCGAGGAACTGGAAGAGGTGGTGGTGACGGAAGAGGCCGAGAAACTCAATATCCGAAAACCCCAGATGAGCGTCAATACCATCTCGGTCCAAACCATCAAAAAGATACCCGTCGTGCTTGGGGAGGCCGATGTGATTAAATCCCTGCTGCTCCTGCCCGGGGTGAGCAATGCGGGGGAAGGGGCTTCGGGCTTTAATGTCAGGGGGGGCGCGGCAGACCAGAACCTGATCTTACTCGATGAAGCCACCATTTTTAATTCTTCCCACCTCTTTGGGTTCTTCTCGGTGTTTAACCCTGATGCCATCAAAGACGTGAAGCTCTTCAAAGGGGGCATCCCCTCCCGTTACGGGGGCCGGGTATCCTCTGTCCTGGAGATTTTCCAGAAGGAGGGCAACAGCAAGGAGTTCAGCATGAATGGCGGTATCGGGGCCGTGGCCAGCCGATTGTTGGCCGAAGGGCCCATCGTAAAAGACCAGGCTGCTTTCCTGGTCGGGGGACGGGCTTCCTATGCTCACCTCTTCCTCCCCCTGTTTGACATTGACAACACCGCCTATTTCTATGACCTCAACACCAAGTTGAACTACCGAGTCAACCCCAATAACAACCTGTTCCTCTCCGGTTATTTTGGCCGGGATGTCTTCGGGATTGCGAACAGTTTCAAAAACACCTATGGCAACAGTGTGCTAAATTTTCGCTGGAACCACCTCTTTTCAAACAAACTCTTTTCCAACCTGTCCCTGATTTATTCCGATTATTATTATGGCCTGGAACTCGACTTCGTAGGGTTCCGGTGGAATTCGGGCATTCAGAACTTCAACATCAAATACGATTTAAAGCACTACCTGACAGATGACATCCAGGTAAATTATGGGCTCAACAATATCTATTACCGCTTTAACCCGGGGAAAATTGAACCCAACAGGGCCGATTCCGGCATCCTGGAAGAACAACTGATCCAAAAATATGCCAACGAATTTGCCGCCTACGTGGACGTGGAACAAAACATCACGGAACAACTGAGCGTGGAATACGGTCTCCGGTGGAGCTATTTCATCCGCCTTGGCCAGGACGAACTGAATGTGTACGCCAATGACAACCCTGTGCTGTTTGACCCCTTCCTGTTGATCTACCAGGAAGCCGACCCTATTGCTGTCAGTACCCCCGGGCGGGGCGGGCAGCTGGCCAGCTTCCATAATTTTGAGCCCCGGCTTTCCATGGCCTATACCTGGAACCCGGATAACTCAGTGAAGGCGAGTTACACCCGCATTGCGCAGTACCTCCACCTGATTTCCAATACCAGCTCCCCCACCCCCCTGGACGTCTGGACTCCCAGCGGGCCTTTTGTGAAACCTCAATTACTGGACCAGTATGCCCTGGGCTATTTCCGCAACCTCCAGGATGGCCGGTATACGCTGGAAACGGAAGTGTATTACAAGGATATCCAAAACCGTATCGATTATATAGACGGCGCCAACCTCATCGCAAACAATGCCATAGAGCAGGTAATCCTTAACGGGAAGGCAAGGGCCTATGGCCTGGAGGTACTTTTCAGGAAAAACGAGGGCGATTTCCAGGGATGGCTGGCCTATACCCTTTCGCGTTCGGAGCAGCGTACCCCCGGTAGGGCCCCGGTCGATGACAACGGACGATCCAACAGGGAAACCGGGATCAACCTTGGTCAATGGTACAATACGCCCTACGACAAAACGCACGACATTTCCTTCTTTGCCAACTATGACCTGAATCCAAGGTGGAGTTTGAACACCAATTTCATCTATCAGACCGGACAGCCCACCAATTATCCGATCGGGCAGTTTGAATTCCAGGGGATCACCATCCCCTATTTTGGACTTCGCAATAAAGAACGCCTGCCCGATTACCACCGACTCGACCTTTCTGCCACCCTCAAACCCCGCAGGAACAAAGACCGGGCCTGGCAGTCAGAATGGGTGTTCAGCGTATACAACGTCTATAACCGGCGCAACGCGGCCTCGATTAACTTTCGGCGCAACCAGGACACCGGGGTGAACGAGGCGGTGCGAACCTCCATCTTTGGTGTGGTACCCGCAGTGACATACAACTTCAAATTTTAAGCTATGAAACGGAGTTTCTATTGTTTTTTGTGGATCCTGACCCTCCTGGGTTGTGAAGACGTCATTGAGGTGGAGGTCCCGGAAGAGCCCCCAAGGCTTATCGTAGATGCTTTGATCCGCATCGATGTAAGCCAGTCCTTTCAGTTGGTACAGGTGAGGGTCGGCCTCACCGATTCCTTTTTTGGGCAGATCCCCCCTGCCACCGTGGAGCAGATCACCATCACCAACGTAGACATGCCCAGCACTTTTGAAAATCCCAATTCCATCGTGTTGCTGGAATCGGAGCCAGGGGTTTATGAACGGGGAAAGAATACGGACTTCTTCACCACCGGGGAACTGGTGCTGCAAATTGATTACGAAGGGCAGCGGTACCTGGCACGGACGCGATTTGTCCCCACAGTGCCCATAGACAGCCTGCGCCAGGGGGACGGTACCCTGTTTGAAGGTGATGAAACCGAGGTAGTCGTGCAATTCACGGATGCCGACAGCCGGGATGACTACTACCTCTTCGATTTTGATTTTGATGAATACCTGGTTACCGAAGACGAATTCTACCAGGGGCAACAGTTCACCTTTTCCTATTTCTATGACAACAACCTTGAGCCGGGCCGTGAGGTGGAAATAAAGATTCTGGGGGTCGACGAGCCATTTTACAATTATATGGACCAGTTGATAGAACAAAGCGGAGATTTCCAGGGGCCTTTCCAGACCCCCAGTGCCACGGTACGCGGAAATATTATCAACGTTACCGACATTGATAACATCGATGCTTTTGACAATGTGGATAAGCCCGATAATTTTGCGTTGGGCTATTTTGCAGTTAGCCAGGAATTCAGGAGGACCATTACGATAGAATAAAAGGGGATGCACCCCCCGGGGGGTGTCAACTCTCAAAATAGCGCTTCACCGCCATGGTGAGCAATGCGGCAGCATGCCCCATATTATACTCAAGCGGTTTATCCGGATTGCGGATTTCGATCACATCGTGCAATCCTTCTGCTACCAGGGTGGCTTTGGGCACATCCAACATGCCGCAGACGGCGATTACGGGGATCTGGTGCTTTTGCCCCAAATTCAAAACCCCGTTGATGAGTTTCCCGCTAAGTGTCTGCCGGTCTATTTTCCCTTCCCCTGTGATGATGTAATCTACTTGTTCCACTTTGAGTACCTCTGCGATGCCGGCTATTTGCAAAATGAATTCGATCCCGCTGATAAAATCCGCATCGAAAAAAGCCTTCAGTCCGTAAGACGTACCCCCGGCCGCCCCGGTACCGGGTACGGTGGCCAGCGTTTTGCCCAACTGTGACCTGACCGTCGCGTCCAGGTGGCGGAGCCCCTGGTCCAACCTTTCAATGGCCTCCCCTCCTGCCCCTTTCTGGGCCGCATAGACATAGGCAGCGCCATTGGGACCAAAGAGGGGGTTGTTGACATCGTTTACCGCCGTGAAGGATACGTTCCTGATGGTGTCGGGTACGCCACTATCATCCAGGACAGCGATTTGCCCCAGCTGCGCCCCTATGGGTTCCAGTTCCCTGCCATTGGCGTCTTCAAAGCGGTACCCCAGGGCGGCGGCGATCCCCGTACCCCCATCATTGGTAGCACTGCCGCCCAGCCCGATAAATATCTTGCGGGCCCCGCGGGAAATGGCGTGGCGTAGCTGCATGCCGCTGCCATAGGTGGAAGTCTCCAAAGCGTTGCGCTCTGATTCTGACAGTAGTACCAGGCCCGAGGCCTCGGCAAGTTCCACATAGGCCTCCTTGTTTTCCGCGTCAAACAAATAACAGGCCTCCAACTCCCTCCCCAGCGGATCCAGGGCCTTATGGCAGACGCGCTCAAGGGGCCGGTAGTTGGCCACAGCATCCAGGAAGCCATCGCCCCCATCCGAAGCCAGTACCGGAAAAAAGCCGGCCCCCGGGGCAGCGGCGGAAATCCCTTCCTTCAGGCAATTAATAACTTCTTCCGCGCTCAGGGAACCTTTGAATTTGTCGGGGATCAATAGGAATTTCATTTGTGCCGTTGCATCCATGGGCCTGTCGGCTCCTTTTTTACGAATATAGGTTTAAATTGGTACATTTGAAGTCGCTAACATTACATCGCCCATGCGCACAGACAAATCCCTGCTCATCAAAGGCATCAAATTCCTGGGCTATACGGTTCTATTGATGTTTGCTGCCCCCTTTGCCATTTACCAGGCCTTTAAAAACCAGGGGCATCCGTTGTACTGGCCCGTGTTGATTATTGGCTTGGTCCTGGCCGTGGCGGCAATTGCCATGGGTTTTTACAGTATCAAAACCGTCATGGACTCCCTTTTCGGAAAACGCAAATAAGCGGCGTGCCCCCCTGTTGCCTCCCGGGGCCCTGTGGGTACCGGCCAGGCAAATCCAAAATCCTTTCCGCTTTAATTGCCCGCATGCCGGCAACGCCTTATCTTTGGGCTCTTATAATTTGGATTGTTATAGCATGATCAACATTACCCTACCCGACGGCAGTATCAAACAATACGCCCGGGGCACAACCCCCATGGCCGTAGCCAGGGACATAAGCGAAGGCCTTGCCAGGAACGTTATTTCGGCGACTTTTAATGGGAAGACCGTGGAAACCGTTACCCCCCTTGCCGAAGATGGCAAGCTGGTGTTGTATACCTGGCAGAACCCTGAGGGCAAGAAAGCGTTCTGGCATTCCAGCTCTCATGTGGTAGCACAGGCCCTGGAGGAATTGTACCCCGGTATCAAACTCACTATCGGGCCCGCCATCGAGAATGGTTTTTACTACGATGTGGATTTTGGGGAACACCACATTTCCGACAAGGATTTTCCGGCCATCGAGAAAAAGGCCCTGGAGATCGCCCGCGGGAAGCACGAGTTTAAAATGCGGGAAGTCAGCAAGGCCAGGGCCCTGGAATTCTACCAGGAGGCGGGGAATGAATACAAGCTGGAACTCATTGAAAACCTGGAAGACGGGGAGATTACCTTTTGCGACCACGATACTTTTACCGACCTGTGCCGTGGGGGGCATATCCCCAACACCGGCTTTATCAAGGCCATCAAGATCTTAAGTGTCGCCGGGGCTTACTGGAGGGGCGATGAAAACAAGCCTCAGCTCACCAGGGTGTATGGCATCTCATTTCCCAAACAAAAGGACCTCACCGCCCATCTGGAACTCCTGGAGGAGGCCAAGAAGCGGGACCACCGCAAATTGGGCAAAGAACTGGAACTCTTTACCTTCTCACAGAAAGTGGGTCAGGGGCTACCGCTTTGGCTGCCCAAAGGGGCCGCCCTTAGGGAACGACTCGAACAATTTCTCAAAAAGGCACAGAAGAAAGCCGGGTACGAGATGGTGGTATCCCCCCATATTGGCCAAAAGGAACTTTATGTTACCTCGGGCCATTACGCCAAGTACGGGGCAGACAGTTTCCAGCCCATCCATACGCCCAAGGAGGATGAAGAATTTCTCCTGAAACCCATGAATTGCCCGCACCATTGTGAGATTTACAACGCCCGGCCTTTCAGTTACCGGGAATTGCCCAAGCGCTATGCAGAATTTGGCACGGTTTACCGCTATGAGCAAAGTGGGGAATTACACGGGCTCACTCGTGTCCGCGGATTCACACAGGACGATGCCCACATTTTTTGCACCCCCGGGCAATTGGACCAGGAGTTTATGGATGTCATAGACTTGTCGCTTTACGTATTGGGGTCGCTGGGGTTCGAAGACTTTTCTACCCAGGTCTCGGTACGGGATCCGGAGCAGCCGGAAAAATATATCGGATCCCCCGATATTTGGGAAAAGGCCGAACAGGCCATTATCAATGCGGCCGAGGCCAAGAAACTCAATTATACCGTGGTCGAGGGCGAAGCGGCCTTTTACGGCCCCAAGCTGGATTTCATGGTCAAAGACGCCCTTGGGCGCCAGTGGCAATTGGGGACCATACAGGTAGATTACAACCTGCCCGAACGTTTTGAGCTCACCTATAAGGGCAATGACAATGAGTTGCACCGGCCCGTCATGATCCACAGGGCACCCTTTGGAAGCATGGAGCGTTTTGTAGCCCTGCTGTTGGAACATACGGGCGGGAATTTTCCTTTATGGCTCATCCCGGACCAGGCCATCCTGCTGCCCGTCAGTGAGAAGCATGAAAAATATGCCGAAAAAGTTTTAAATTCACTGGAAAATCACGAAATTCGCGCCCTCATTGACCAAAGGAACGAAACGGTTGGCAAGAAAATCCGGGAGGCGGAAATGCAGAAGATTCCTTTCATGCTGATAGTCGGCGAAGAAGAGGAACAGCAAGGAACGATCTCGGTCCGCAGGCACGGGGGTGAAGATTTGGGCAAGCTTTCGGTGCAGCAGTTTGTCGACTTGGTCGAAAAAGAAATAAGTAGTACCTTAAAGTCGTTTAAAGAGGAAAAAGTTTAATTAAAAAGAAGTAGCCATAGCAATAAGGAGAAGATTTAGGCCCCAACCCAGGAGGGAAAACAAAAACCCTCACAATATCAATGCAAGAATTCTGGCCCCCAAAGTCCGATTGGTGGGTGATAATGTCGAGA
>MRWG01001671.1_pt1 | contig 19342 bp, 23 predicted proteins | sample 1013341 | NCBI WGS metagenome assembly MRWG01 (sample SAMN06117577, study PRJNA244670) | biofilm metagenome | biome: Water; feature: Cathode Biofilm; material: Biofilm; isolation source: microbial consortium enriched at the cathode of a solar microbial fuel cell | place: USA: District of Columbia ... | reverse complement strand
TTGGTTAGAGCGCTACCTTGACATGGTAGAGGTCCCCAGTTCGAATCTGGGTGGTCCTACCAATTCTGCAAAGAAAGTCAGTTACTTACGCGACCCGTGAGAACTGGCTTTTTTCTTTCCCGATATTTTCCAGATATTTTCCCGAAACAAATCGCTTATACAGTGGTCGCTCTCACCTGCTTTTCGCGTATCCTCCAGCACTTCAACCAGGCGGAGTGAACACCGTTGCGAATCACCACAGAAATGCTCCAGGAGCTGGAGCGATCGATAGCACCAGATGCCCAGGCAGAGATCCGAATCTATGCCGGCGGGTGTGATATCCGCGTGCTCTGGAATAAAGGATTGAGAGAGGCCAATCAGAATTTGGGCGCGGAGCAGCTGGCCCAGATCGAAGAGTTTCGGGAAGAGAAAATGCGGCAGGCCTGGGACAAGCTGATTGCCAAGTTCCAGGGGTTACGGGATGTGAAGCCGAGGTATTAAGGGAGGGGCCGGAAGCCCCTCCGCTTTTTCCGCCATCGGACGGCGGAAGCTAGCCCTCCATCCTGACGATTCCAATCAGAACATCCATCACAACGCCCATGGCCTTTTCCAGATCGCTCTTGGGAATGTTCTGCAGGTAGTAAGCCAGCAGGTTCAGCACAGTCTTGATGAATTGAACTTCCATAATCAACTCCATTGGTTTGTTGGTATCAATAAGACACCGGGCTGTGCTGAAAAATCGAAGAATATGATTTATTCTTAGATTGCGGTATCGAAGCGACCAAACTTTAAACCGCTTTCAACAAGCAGGCCTCAGTGCCTGCTTTCTTTTTATACGCTAGGTGGAAATCTGGCAAGCCAGACCATGATCGAAAATAAGTTGTTTACTCGTTGTTTTTAATATATTTTCGCCTTTAATAAAGCGTGTACAATATGACAACGTATCCTCTACTGCGACAAGGCATTCACCTAGTTATAAGCATTCGATTAACATTTCAGAATTCAAATTCTAATACCCTTTGTGACAATTAATTCCCGTCCGAGTCAATTAAACTGACATTTTCATTTTGTGACACGCATCACATATTTAGCAAATTATTTTCAGATCAAACCAACCGAACAGAGCATATATCCATCAGCCTCATCCCTTTGCAGGATGTCAGCAACTGCGTCAGAGTATCCGCTAACGTGGTTGAGCAAAACAGGCTTTCGAGTAGTCGATCCTGTTTTGTAGTTCATCGCAACAGACCCGATAGAGTGAGGGCCGAATTGATAGGCCGCAGCCGTCAACAAATATTTGCTTCCGATTTTCATCGGCGCTTGCGGATTTATATCCGTCTGGGTGTTTGAGTTTGACCCGGTTATCCCGAGATTTGGAAGCGGGTCTACCGAATAGCTGGCCAGAGTGATCGGCCCTGTCAATCTCTGAGCCTCCTCCTGCATCTTCATCTGGCCGCCAACCCAATACTCCACTATCTCAACAATCTCGTTTCCGGTGACTGATCCTGTGGCCGTTGCTGCGCCTGTATTTTGAATTTCAGGGTCATTGTATGTGGTATCAACCGACTCAGTGACGCTGTACTGATACCCGCCATACGTCACCGCGCAGAAGTCAAAACGGACATCAATGGCCAGAAGGTTTTCTTCCCAGGCGATCCCGCCAACCTGGCAAGTCTCAGAATTGTTCACGCGGAAATGGCCGCCGCTGCCGTTCTGTAGCGAATCGTATGAAATGGACTCATCTCTATCCGCCTTATAGGGCATTTGAAAAAGGACTTTGTTTTCACTCGTAACAACTTCAAAAGGTGAGCCGTATGTTTCCGACAAAGAGCCTGTGGCGGTATAGCTGATATCGGCGGCTTGCAACTTGTTGAAATCGGCCTCTCTGATACTGTTCAGTCCTGCGTGGCTTTCGTAAGCAATAACTTCAGTATCACCAATGAAATCGCAGTAAATCGGTATGAGGTGACTTGACGTCTGATAGGTTCGATAAAGCGAGCCTGTTGTAGTAACTTGCCCAGCGACCGGAGTATCAGAAAGCACGCTGTAGGATTCATTCTGAGTCAGCGTTCCAATAGATTGGTTCCTGGTCCAGATCTGCTCCACCGAAAACCCGGTATCTATGTTGTATCGCAGAAGGTCAATATGAACATTTTGGAGATCAAGCAAATCGCCGATTATCGTGCAAACCGCATCGCCACCACTTTCTGAGAAGTAGAAGTGGCTCTGGTAATTCATGTCCACGGGCAGCGTATACTGTTGGAGCGATTCCATTGGTCCCGTCGCCTGGAGGGCCGAATCAACCGGGACGCGAAATGCTCTGAAGGATTGCCCGCTTAGGTTTTCTCTAATATCGAGCGGTATGAACTCAAAATCAGAGGCGATAACAATCAGCCACTTCTGCCCCAGGCCATCATCATGAACAGCAGCACCGAATACTTCATCAAATGACCCAGAGGATTCGTTCGATAGATCAAAAATGACCTGCTGTTGATAGTAAACCTTGGGGCTAGTGCGCCAGGGCTTTTCAAAATTAGAAGCACTGAATTCGTTTTGGTCCACCCTGTGCGCTCTGCCAGGCGGGCCGTCCCAGGAAAGTACAAGATCCGCTCCATCAAACCAGTTCTTGTTGCCGTAGTTGCGGGACTTCCCTCGCTCAATAAGCAGGCTTGAGGAATCCGGTGTAACCGTCCAGGCGCTGTTTGTGCCATCTACAGTGCCAAGCGGGTCGTTTATAGGTGTGCCGCCAGACTCAAAGGGCTCACCGTAGGTCACTTTGTCTGCGAGATACTTTGTGCCGCTCACTCCGTCATATTTTGCAGGCTCAAAGATGAAAGAAGGGATCGGACCCAAAACGGGCTCTCGTGGAAGGCCGGATGCCGCAGAAAATGTCCCGCCAAGGGCTCCAGGAGAGCGCAAATTCCGGGACGCCTGGCGTCTGCGAGGATGTTCAATCAGGCGGTTGAGGTCGCTCTTGTATCGGTTACGCATTGGATTCGGTCAGCTCGTTGGTCTGCAAAGTGAGGTCGGTATAGGTGCCAGTGCTCAGGTTTGAGGCTTCCACCCTTACGTGAACCGGCAGCGCATTATCGGCACCAGACAGAATTTCCGTGCCAAGGTCTAGGCTGGCGCCGGCTGTCGCGGTTGATAGCCCTCCGGCAGTTAATGCCAGCTTCACCGAGCTTGCGGCCTGACCAGATCCAGTTGCCGAATCTAAAACACTAAGGACAATTTGATCTGCGCCAGGATTGCTTTGCGCTTCAATTTTCTTGCCAGTCAGCACCGAGCCGAGATAGATCACGAAGTCCACCGCACCAGTGCTGCCGTCCGATTTCTGCAAGATGTTCGGGCTATAAATCACCGATGACAGGGTTGCGTCAGCGTATGCTTTGAGAGACGTAGCCATTGGCTTCCCTACAATGAAACGGTCAAAGTTTGGTTGTACATATCGGCCTGTACAGTGATGTCGAAACTTTCCTCAACCGCATCCCGGGAAGTGTCGGCAATGTCCGGTGTCTTGATTGCAAACCGCTCATCAAAGGGGGCGCTGGTTGCAATTGGAAGTTCGTTCCCAACGTAGCCCTCAAAGTCTGCGGCAGGGGTTGTCACGCTGCCGTCATTCTTCTGGATCGCAGTGCCAAGGTTGGTTGTGGTGGCGCGGGTTGCCTCTGAGTAGGATAGAGATGGCAGCATGTAACTGCCCGCTATTGTGTTTTCCCCGCGGAATACAGCCAGATCCACTTCTGTTGTGGCCGAACCACTCTCCAAGCTGATACGGTGAGTCAGTCGCCGGCATTTTCCTTGGGCTGTCACGGTGTTCGCCTGAAGCCTGATGAAGTGATAGCGCTCAAGCTCTGGCTGAAGCAAAGTCTGAAAGCTAACCGAATTCTGCCTGAAGCTCTCCAGGATAATCACCTGGCCATGAGCGATGCTCGCATCAATGGCAGCGGTATACTCTGCGGCATCGTAGCTGCTCCACGCCGTATCAGACCCGATGGTGATCTCCGTCAGGTTCGGCGTTGTGTCGAAATCGCCGAAACCTTCCTCATCAATCGATGTGTCCAGCGTGGCTTCAATCTCATCGGTCAGCAGATCGTATCGGGCAATGTTGGCCGCGCTTTCAACGGTGAGGTTCAAAGTTTGTTTTACGTCCTGAACCCAGCGCTTCTTCAAGGTAAAATCCGTGCCGAGAACGACATACTGCCTGACTTCCTCTGAAACCACCCATTGGGTTGATCCGCCGCTTGGTAAATCAATCTCGCCAGATGCGGGCAGTCGGTCATAAGAGATCGGCCCGTCCAGGGTCCAGCCTCCTGCGCCTGCGGCTTGTGTCACCATATCGTTGTTAGGCAGGCTGGTGTTCTGCTCTAGGTACTCCGGAAATGGCCGTGGATAGCTCCACACATAACGCTGGCTGCGTTCCCTGAAAAACTGATAGGTGTATTCCAGAGAAATGCTGACGCGGTTGATGATTTCGCGGCGACCACCCCACTCCACCGCCACCGATTCCGGAAACGTTTCAGCATCCGAAAACAGGAAGTCATAGCCGGCAGCGTACCAGTTTCCGAACACCAGATTGCCGTTACGGTCCAGATCGGCGGAAATTGGAATAGTGCTCAGGAGATCATCGGCAAAGCGCTCCGAGTCCTCATAGTCACCAAACAGTGCCTGGCTCCATTGCGCTCCGGTGCCTTGGAACAGCGCCTCAATCTGTGCCCGCTCCTTGCCTTCAAAGCGAGCCTGCAGATCATCGGTGCAGTTGACGACAATGGATTCATCATCAATAGAGAGCGTTGGCAGATCCACAATGCCAGTGAATAGCCGGAAGCTCACGCCATCCTGAATGTAATCGATGGAGACCGGCAGGTTGATCCAGGTGTCCGGCTCAAAAACGCCTTCTCTCGCAACAACGGCGAACGTGGCCACGCGGGCAGCGCCTTCCTCGGCATCCACTTCCACCTCGCCAATCAGGCGGTCGGTGTAGTCCTCGCCGCCAACTTTAACCAGAACGCCAAACGTAGAGCTGGAGAGTGTACCGCTGTTGCCTGGAAAGGCGGTGTCATCGTAGACCGAAATCTGCAGAGGCAGAGAGAGCATCAAACTTCCTCCGCCACGAGATCCCACACAAACTGCGCAGTGTCGGCTTGCGTATCCTCGCGGAAATCGATCAGCAGAACCGTCAGGCGCGGATACCAATCAACCTTGTATTGCAGGGCGCCCGAAACCGGAGTGATCGTGCAGTTGCCTGCAGCGTCCACACTGACTGGCGTTTTCACATGATCCGTTGCAAAAAGGGCGTAGGCTACTGGTTCGAAGCCCGAATCGGTCCGGCGGCGGGTGTTGTCACCGATTACGATGTCGTTGGCACCACCGGCGCTGGACAACGAGGCACCGCAAAGAAGCAGATGCTCAGCGCTCCGATCAAGCGCACTCAACCCCGGGGCCGTCCACCCGCTGCCAGTAATAGTGGTTCGCAACTTGCCACCAAACAATGTTTGCTTGATGCCTTTGCCCTGCACACCCAACCGGTGCACCGTGCTGCGCTCAATGGATTCATAGCTTTGCGAGAAAGTGAGAACCGAATCCAGCGGTACAGTTAACCCACCAATGCTGATGTAGCTCATGAACGCCGGCCCTTCTTCAGTTGCTCAATGTAGGTGTCACGTCGCAGGTTTGCAGCGGTGGAGGGGCTTGCCTGCATCGGATACTGCTTGCCGCCCATGTTGATGTTGACCGGAGTTCCAGATGCACCTGGGGAAGCAGGCTGTACCAGACCACCAGTAGCAAACCCGGGCAGTCGGCCCGCGTTCAACTGGTTCAGGAAATCGAGGCCATACTTTTTCACCGCATCCGCCCGCAACACGTATTCTCCACGAGACAGCCGCGCCAGAATGCTGTCTGAGGTGGATGTGCCAGGCCCACGAATGTAGCCGCCAGTAGCGTAACCAGGTGCATCAACCGATCCAGCATCAATGCCATTGGTGGGCCGCAGCTCCACCGGGACCACGATCGGCTGCTTTTCGATGAGAGACTTGATCTGATTCATCACCCGCTGAGCTTCAGCGAGGGATTTCGTTTCGTCGAAAGTGAAATTGATGGACTTAATGAGGTTGATCTGGCTCTGAATCTTACTCAGGGTTTGCTCAGCCTGGGCAACAGCGCCCTCCTGCTCATTTACAATGGCGCCACTCGCAGCTTGCTGAACTTCCTGAGCTTTCTTCAAAGTTCCGGTGAGCTGGGCTTCTGTGTACTTACCGGTTTCCTGCAATGCCAGAACGACATCCTTCGCACGGACAGCGGCCTCCACTGCCCCTTCATTGTCACCTTCATTAAGCAGGCGCCGGGCATCTGTGATCTCTTTCGAGAAGTCGATCAGGTTGGGCGCTTCGACTTCCTGGTTGCCACCGCGGATCTGGGCAAAGGCATCTTCAAATTCTTTCGCCGCATTCCTGGCATCGTTGGTGGCTTCCGCCAGGAGCTTCTTTTGTTCCTTAACGACGTTTTCCTGGGCTTTAAGGCCGTCTTCCAGGCTCTTGATTTCGGCCTTTACCAAGTTATCGATTTCGTCGTTGTATTCGTTGCGTTGTTGCACCAGATCAGACGTTACGTCTTCATACACTTTCTTAATGTTCTTGGCCGAATCAGCAACCGCGGCCTCGGCATTTTTCAGGCTTTCTTCAATGGCGTCGCCACTGTCATCAATTGATCCCAGGAATTTCTGGATAATCACTTCCAGGGCAATCAGGCCTAAGCCAACGAAGGTTGCCGCCTTCAGCCCTTGCAAAGCCACGCGCAGTGCATTGACGCCACCGGCCGCCGCGATCGATCCAGCTGCAATGCCATACATGGAGCCAATGAATGTGCCGAGCTTGATGGCAACGAGCAGCTTGGCGAAGGTGCCAATCGATTCAACGATCTGATCAAAGTTATCTGCCAACGTAATTGCCCCGTCTGCAAATTCACTAAATTTAGGGGCCAACTTCAGGATTGCGGTTGTTAGTTTTGCGGAGAGTATTTTCTGGAGATTAGTAAGCTGATCACTTAAGTCTTCCGCATTCCTTAGCATTTCTTCAGGGATGATAATTCCCAGATCGTCAGCAGCCGTTTTAAGTTTGGCTAAATCACTGCCCAGCTGAACCAGCTTCACACCTTCACTATCGAAGAGCTTGGCAGCGAGAGCGTTCCGAAGCGTCACATCCTCAATCTGGGAAAGCTTCTGAATGGCCTCATCAAAAACATCGTTAACCGGCCTCAGAGTACCGTCCAGGTTTCTGATCTCTATGTTCAGGGACTTCAGGGCAGGTCTGGCTTCACCAAACCCTTGCGCTGCTTCACCCAGCCGCCGGCCTAGTCGCTGGAACGCCGTGTTGAACTGGTTGGTCTCGATACCGGCACGCTCAGCAGCAAAGATGTAGCGCTGATATTCATCAGTTGAAATACCAAGCTTATCCGCAGTTTTCGCGTATTCATCGGCAATCTTTACTGCGTTGTTTGCCAATGCGGCCAGGCCACCACCACCAAGAGCAAATCCACCAATTGCCGTCACCAAGCCCTTCACCTTAAATTCAGCCTGGCCAGCAGCGCGAGAGATGTTGTTGTAGTCCCGGGCCACGGCTTTTCCGCCACGGCTGGAGCTTTGCTGCATTTTTTTGAAAGAACCAGAAAGCGTAGCTTCCGCCCGATTAACGACACGGGTGAAATCACCCGCATCGCCTTTCAGACGGTAGGTAACATTGCGATCAACCATTGGTGTCTCTCAGAACTGTGTACGATGGACAAAAAAACCCGGCACTAGGCCGGGCTTTGTCGAATTCAGTGGCTGCTCAGCAGAAGGCTTTCACGCGCCGCTGCGCTTCCTCTACCTGGCGCTCCTGGTATTGCTCTTCCTCAACTGTGTAGCCATGGCGCCGGAGCGCCTTAAGCTCACTCTTCTCATCTTCTAACCATACTCGGTAAAGCTTGCAGCTGCTGCTTTCACGTTCTTGCTTTGTACCACGGCGAATCTGCTGAAAGGCTTCTTTCATTTCGCGTTCCGCCTCAAGCCGGTCAGCCATGTTCTTCTGCCGCTGGTTAACAATCGAGCCAGAGTTGGTGGGCCCAACCTCAACAGCTTCTGCATTACCGGCCGCGCGATTTGGATCGCTAGTGAAATGCACCACGCCCTTCTCATCTGTCCATTTATAAATCTCGGCAGATGCCAATAGCGGCACCAGTAGAAGAAAAACCAGAATTGCCCTCATTGCTCTATCCCTAGATTTGCGGGTTCATCTTCAGCTTAATGCACAAGGCTAATCTTTTCGAGTTCAGGCCTTTTGGCGATTAACTTCTTTAATTGCAGACTCATACAGAGACCATGGGTAGGTCAGAATGGCCGCGTGCCCCGATCGGGCAAGCGCAGCCACATTCTGGTCCAGGGCATCTATCTTGTTGCGGAGCTGGGCGCGGACGGCGTGGGGGCTGAGGGGCTGTTGCCGATCTCCACCACGGCCGCCCGGAACCTGAAAAAATGCGGGTTCACAACCTTGCACTTGGCAATCACCTTACTCAGGTCATTGGGTGGCAGCTTGTCGATCTCCGCTTTGTCCAGGTCTGTCATTCGCAACAGATCATCGATGCTGGCGCCCTCTTCCTGGAAGAGCGCGCCATCCACCAGATCAAAGTCTTTCAACTCCTGCATCTCACGCAGCCAATTGCGAATGTCCCCAACCGTCAGCTCACGAACGTTAACCACCAGGTTATGCTGCTCCAGGGTGACTGAACGCTCCATCAGCTAAGCACCTTCTTGTGCACCCGGAAGTAGCCAGACTCGCCAGCCGCTTCCTTCGCTGTGTCCAGCAGCAACGCGTATGGCAGGGTCAGCGCACCGTACTCATCACCAATCAACGCCAGCTCTTCTGCAGCGCCGGCCTTGGCACGCCATACGTCGACCACTACCGGCGAGCCACTTTGTGCTTCGTTCAGGCCGTCGAACACAATTTCGTTTTCATCGCCACTGTTCATCAGCGCGTCTACCACATCGGTGGCAACGGATTCATAGTTGATCTCAACATCAGCAGCATCGGTAATGGCGCCGCCCTCAACCACTTCAATACCGGCGGCACTCACAGTGAAGTCAGTACCCTGAACGTGGGAAGGCGTGCCGCTTGGCCCAGTCACCGTTACGGTCTGGCTGGTGTCGATCAGCTTGTTTGTGCGGATCAGCCCACTGTTCACACCTGAGTGCACTTCGGCGGTCTCGGTGCCAGCTGCTACTGCGCTTACATCACCCCGAAGACCCGCCGCGATGTTCTCGGCGTTGAAGTCGTGGCCGGTAACGGTCATCTGAACGGCCGTAATTCGCTCACGCTTGTTGGCCTCACCACCGCCGCCCCGATAGTTCGGCAGGGAGGCCTCTTCCGTGGTTACCCCCAGAGTCAGCGCAGAGCAGTTACCCACCTCCCGGAAGGGGTCGGTGCTGCCGCGCCGGCGCAACCAGATCTTGCCGTTTCCAATGTACGATTCTTCACGATAAGCCATTGTGTTCACTCCTCATGGGGGTTGGCGTACTGCTTGATAAAGGGAATCATGATCACGCTGGTGGCCACGATGGCATTGCCATCCTCACTGATCTGAACCTCTTCCGATTCATTCAGCATGCCCTGGCGCATCACATAGGTTTGTGTGAGGTAGCTGGTATCACCCAGCACCGCTTTTTCAATATCGGCGAGCATGTCCAGGCCTTCAGCCTGAACATCCGAATCGCCTGCCTTGTACTTGTGTGCCTCAATCACCAGCCCGAGTTCTGATATTTGCTGTGGCCCACCCGGCGATCGGGAACCAAGCGAGGTACCGCCGAAGGCCACGCACACGCAGATACCCTGGGTGAGCTCCTGCTCATCAAAGGCCCTACGCCCGCCGGTTACTTTCTGGAATGAGTGCACAGAATCCGGGCCGGCGGTAACGGCGGCCAGCTTTGCACTCACACTTTCGATGATGGATCTGGCTTTGGCTTTCATGATCGCTTAAGTCTCTTCAGGGCATTGGCGAGCTCTTTGTCTATTTGCTCTTCAAATCGCCGATTAACTCTATTGGTGATTCTGTCTCGCGTTTGATTGAATACCTGCGAAACTGAAGGGCCATAGAAGACATCGATTTTGCTACTTCCGGTCCTGTATCGTTTCCTTCGACCAGCTACATTTCTTTCTCCTGGCCCAGCGATAACCTCTACCCATCTGCCTCCAGCCTTTACCCTCGTTTTAAACGCACCTGGTATGAGCTTCTGAGGCCCTCCTTTTTTAACCTTCACTTTCACACCCTTTTTAAGAACTCGGTGCGAATATCGCGACAGTAAGCGGCCTCTTTTCTCAGCCCAGATAACGTATTCAACACGGTTCTTGGTGGCCTGCCTGAAGTACAAGCGAGATAGAACTTGCTTCTGATTTAGGCTCACCTGCTCTCGAATTTCCTGATCTGAGAGTTTCTTGGCGGTGCTACCGGTTCTGTTGGTAGCACGCACAATCGCTTGCTGACCGTATTTACCCAACCGCCTCAAAAACTGAAGGGATTTTTTTTGGCCAACAATTTCCGATCTGATCTTCATCGGCTCACCAAGTGCACCGCTTCTTTCGATGTCGTCTTAACCCTCTGCCCCAGCTTGTAGACCTTCCCGTTCACTTCAACAGTCTGGCCCCGAACCGGGTTCACCTCGGCAAGCAGAAAACTGAGCGATACCTGATCCCGGGCTGAGGTAGACTCTTCGCCCTCCAGCCACACGGTTTCCGTGTCGACAACAACCCGGCAGGCAATATCGCCACCCGGATCCCGATACACGCCATCATCCGCGAAGTGAAGGAACTGAGCGGTGGAGAGTTTCCCCTCCACCGCATCGAACAGAGACACGATCAGTCTCCGGATTCGTCCGAATCATCGTCATCAGTTGCGGTACCGCTAGCATCCGGTGCGGCGCCTGAGGCCAGTACCGGGCGTGCGCCCTCCTCCTCCGCATCCTTGATCACACGAACCGCGTGCTGCACTCGCTTGTATTCAGCCTCGGTCAGTTGGGCTTTGGTACCAGCGGGCGTTACCAACTTCTTGCCAGTTTTCTGATCACGGTCTTCAACCCGCTTCACGTAAACCACGTTCAATTTCTTAGCAGCCATGTCATTCACCTTTCAGGATTTGATTCAGATATGAAAAAGCCGGCCCATTTCGTGAAAAAGGGCCGGCTTAGTTCAGGGTTTCAGTGCTCCGCTTACGGAGTGGGCAAAACCTTTGCACACAGGGTTGCATCGATCCGGCGGAGGATTGGCAGCGGGCCGGATTGAGTCATGATGTACTCAATACCAGGATCGTCTGTGGTGAAGTTCTTCGGCCACATTTCCGCTTCCTGGTACTGCGCGTTGGCATCGAGGATCGCACCGTAGGCCCGAACACCGCTGGCGCCGGCAGCACTCACAATGACGACATGGCCATAGGGAATGAAGTACTGCTTCGCGCCCTGGGCATCCTTGTACCAGCCCTTGTATTCCCAGAGCTCCGGACCTGTCTCACCGAAACGGCCGCGATAGAACGCATCCATTTCAGCAGGCGCCATTTCGAAGGTGGTTTCAGAACCGCGGCGAGTGCTCGCCAGTTCTTTAAATTCCTCGTCACCCACCGCAGCACGGAAAGCACCAGGGCCAAAGATGACGTGAGTAGCAGGCGCTTCCAGAAGGTCGAACCAATCCTCGATATCTTCCACTGGTTTCGCCGTGGTCTGATTCCAGGCACCGGCACCGCCCGAGATATCAATGGTAAGGTTGGCATCGCGGCGGAAATCCAGCAGTTGCTCGGGATACTTCGGACCAGAGACAACACACTGGCCCGTAAGCAGGGCCTGTGCCAGCATCCACTCCTCACGGCGCCGGATCTTCTTTCGGTGAGTGTCCATAAGATCCATACGGATGGCGTCTGCGCGTTCGGCGGGCGTCAGCGGCCCATTGAAGCCTTCGCCAGGCCTGCGCTCCAGAACACGAGCGGGATCCACCACATCCTTCGGTTTCAGATAGGGCGGAATGAACTTCCGAAGCTCACCACCCGGCTGTTGGCTCACCTGGCCAGGAACGTAGGGGCTCACAAACGGAGCGAGTTTGAAATCTTCATCCCAGGCATCAAAGGCAATTTCTTTGGTGCCAAATGTCACGACTCCCGGGCAAAGCAGGTTGAGCAGGAACATCATGAAAGGGTCCAGACGGCGGGTACCGTCCAGCAACTCAGTGGTGCTGTAAGTCATGGGGTGATCTCCTCAGATCTGGTTAATCAGGTGATGCTGGTAACGCAGGGCTACCGGGCGATCACTCCGGGGTTACAAGTGAGATGGGCGTGCCGTCGAAGGCGGCCAGCTGCTCAGTGGCGCTCCAGCTGGTGTGGAACTTCACCTGGGTTTTATCCAGATCGCCGCCCTTGGCAAAGACCACGTTCATGGCGCCGCCAGAAGCATCTGCATCATGGTTCAAAACGCCTACGGCTTTCTGGGAACCATCGGTTGCATCCTGCTGGGATTCCACCAGCTCACCGCTGGCAGACACACGGCCAATCACGGTGCCGCGCTCCAGGTTCTGGCCACTGGACAGAGTGCCGCTGTCGAATGCCACCAAGCCGCCCAGAATGAACGGCGCCGGCTGGTAAGGCACGTATGAAGAGCCTGCGTAGATATCAGACATGGTTGTTTCCTCTCGGTTAAAAACAGGTTCTCAAACCGCCCGCCAGTGGCGAGCCGTTCAGGTTTAGTGGACTTTCTTGCCGGCGCCGGTGCCTTTGGCGTAAGCCGCAGCCAGCTTGGCGCCGCCTTTCAGCTCACCGCCTTCTTCGCCGGCAGCAGCATCCGCTGCAATTTCCGGCTGTTTGGTGTTGCCCATGGCAGCGTTCAGCAGGCCAGAGGGCGCTGCAGCGTTCTGCTCCGGGATCTCAGCAGCAGCCAGTGCTGCCTTGGCATCTTCCACAGACATCGTGGTTTTAAATGCCAGGTGCTGGGCCAGCTTGCCCCGTCGTGGTGGTTTGGATGTAGTCAGAGAAGGCGGCCAGCATGTCGTGGCCATTGATGAGCTCGTCCGCAAATCCAACATCGATTGCGTCTTGCCCGGTATAGATGGCCGCCTCAGTGGCAAGCACATCCGATGCAGAGAGGCCGATATGGGTACCAACCATCTCCGCGAACTCATTGCGGAGCCGGTCTGATTCGGCCTGGAATCTGGCGAGAACCTGCTCAGGCAGGTTCTCATAAGGGTTGCCATCCACTTTGAAAGCGCCGGAGTGAATCAACGTCACATCAATGCCGTTGGCCTTCAGCTGTTCTTCAAAGCTGGCGTGCATCATCACCACTCCCACGGAACCGGTCCGGGCGCTGGTGGTGGTGTATCGGTAATCGGTGGCGCTATGCAGGGCCATGCCGGCGCTGCAGGCCATATCGTAGGAGATGGAAGCGATTGGCTTCTGGCCACGCAGCTCATTCAGCCGGCGAGCCGTATCAAAGCAGCCAGCAACCTCACCGCCCGGGGTGTCCATATCCAGCAGGATGCCGTTCACGGTTGGATCCGCCAGGGCTTCCTCTACCCGGGCAATGATCCCGTCGTAACCGGTCATTCCGGAATACGGCTGCAGGTGCCCGAACTTGTGAACCAGCGTGCCGGAAACGGGAATCAGCGCAACGCCGCCAAGCACTTCATAGGGCCGGTTACGAAATACCCGGGCATAGCCAGGCTCCAGCAACAGCGGCTGATTCAGCACACGGGCTGCAATGTTCTGGTTTCGCATAGTTTTCTCCGGGTATAAGAAAGCCCGCACTGGGGCGGGCTCGGACCTTCTTCATTGCGGGCTACTGAACTTAAAGAGGGCGCCAGCCTCACCGGAGCGTCTATAGGAATGACCTACCGAGCGTTATTGGCTCGGCGTGTGTTCAGGACGCACGTTGTAATCTGAACGACAAGTGGTAGCAGGGGCTGGACTCGAACCAGCGACCTTCGGGATATGAGCCCGATGAGCTGCCAACTGCTCTACCCTGCTGAAACTCAGTTTGCGGCTACTGCCTCCGGCTCCTCCTGGTCAGGAGCAAGGGCCAGCGCTTTCACCCAGCTGGGTGGCGGCAGGCCGGCTTTCTTCCGTTCATCCATCTCCCGTACCTGCTGGGCAAACACTTCCTGGTAATCCTCGCCCATCTTCGCCAGCTCTTTCTCATAGGTGGAAAGGCCGGATTCAATCAGCAGGATGGATTCCTTAACTTCCTTCAGGCCATCGATGGCAATGCGGCCGGAGCCGATCCATTCACAGTTGCACCAGGAAGCCTTCGCTTCGTAGAAGCCACGGGTGGCGGATCTGGGCAGGCGGATGCGCCCGCTGTCGATCGCCTCCTCCAGCCAGAGTGCGAACACCATGGAGGCAAAGCGGCTGGGGATGATCTTCCGGCGGCCCATAAAGTAGCGCCAGCTCTCCATCATGCTGGCCCGGGCGGTGCTGTAGCTCAGCTGCCGATAATCCTTGGTCAGTGATTCGCTGGAGGTATTGGTGCCGGCGGCAATCCAGCGGGTGATGGACGATTCCAGTTCGCTGAAGCCGTTGTCGGCATTGGCGCTGGTCAGCAGCTTCAGCTCTTCACCCGGCATCAGGTGCGGGATCTTCACGCCGTTCAGGCGAACATCGGCGCCCTCGTGGTAATCGGCAACGGTGCTCATGTAATTGGTGAGCTTGTTCGGATCCATCTCGCCGCCGATCAGCTCCATGGCGGCTTCACTGCCCAGCTCGCTTTCAATCACCGCCGCGTACATGGCGTTAACAATGGCGTTCTGCAGCTTTGTCTGTTGGAGCTTGCTCAGCTGGGGCAGCTGCTCCATCACGCTCAGGAACTGGTTCTCCCCTCTGGTCTGGCCATCGCCACGGGGCTCGAACACATGCAGGAACTGCTGCCGGCCCCAGCGGGTTTCCCTGGGCACGAAGGTCCAGGCGTTGCCCATGCCATCGGACAGGCCATAACCGGTGATGTCGTGGTTGCGCACCCAGTAGCCCAAGGCCGCGCCGAAGCGGTCAACCTTCACCCCAGCCCGCAAGCTGTTGTTGTCCGGCCCATGGTTCGGGTTGCACACCCGGTGGTGGTTCACCAGCTTAATGGCCGTATTGAACAGCGCACCGGGCCGGCCCGTGATCCACTCCGCGGTGGCCATGCCCTCGCCGGCGCTGGTATGAGTGGCGGTGATCTCCCGACACATCATGGTCAGGGTGCGCTTGCGCTCGGCGTCCACGTAGCAGTTGATCGGGTCTTCCGCGTATTCGGTGAAGGCGTCCTCCACCTCTTTCGCGAAGGCCCGGGCATCCTCTTCGCTCATGCCCAGCGCCCGCCATTTCGGCTTGTAGCTGAGCCGAAACATGTGGCCAACGATGTTATCCACGTGCAGTTGAACGCCGTTTTTGGCCAGGGCATGGTTGCGCACCAGGTCTTCAGCACGGGCGTTGCCCCGCTTCAGGTCTGGCAACAGGGCCGCATCCGCCGTTTTGGCGCGCGGATTCCAGCGCTGCAGCTGGCCACCAAAACCGGTACCGGTGCCGGTGTAGCTCTCAGCCTTCCGTATGGGCTGGCCTGAACTATCTACAAAGCTGATTTCTGGAGTCTTCACAGAATGAACCTCGCAGGACCACGGCGACGGCCGGCGCCACCAAGCTGGCTTTCCAGGCTGGCGATGTAGGCCGCCAGGTCTTTCTTGCTGGCCTGGGAGAACTCAACGGTTTTGCCGTCCCGCTGAATGCGAACCACGGCCTGCCCGGTCAGCAGGTTGTGGTAGGCGTTGCGGGCCTCCAGCAGCTGGGTTTCAAGACTCATCGCATTCTCCGGGCAATATCAGCCAGGCTTGCGCCTTCTGGCTTTGAATTCTGGGGTTTGGTTTCGCTTCGCTGTTTTGGCTTCTCCGGCACGGGCGCCGCGACTGAGGGCGCCAGCAGGTCTCCCTGCATCAGCTGCGCTTCCAGGGCATCCCACTGGTCCGGCTTGCGCACGTGAACCTTCACGGTTCGGGCGGCATGGAGTGAGTACACTTCGCAGTCCAGCCCCTCGTTGCGCACACCGGCTTTCGGCTGCCAGGTCTTCCGGCCGCCTCGCCTTCGATCCGGCGCTTTGATCTCAGCCGTTATCTGGTTGTAGTAGTCATCCCTCACACCCTGGTACCAGTGCATCCGGCCCGGGCCGTTGCCGGTAAGCTTCAACCGGGCGTCGACCAGATCCTTGGCCTTCTCGGTACCAACCATGAAAACCGGCAGGCCGTAGCGACTGGCTTTGGTTGTCTTGGCGTTAACATCGATCTTCTTGGCAGGGGTGACAATCTCGCGGTTCAGGTTGTTGCTTTCACCCTTGATTGCCATCACCTTCACGCCCCGGCCCCGCCGGCTGCGCACGTAGTGATATACGGCGTCGTTGGTTTGGCCATCGGAGGAGTCGATGCTTGCAGCCGACACCTGCAAGTTGAAGCCGAGCTCATGGCGAAAGGCGCCGAACAGGAATTTATCCAGCTCATCCCACACCGGATCTGCCTTATCGCTGCAGCTACCGGCGGCGTAAATCTCGCCCCAGAACACCAGCCAGCTCTCTTCACCCCGGCCCCACGCGCGAACGATGATGGCCAGGCGATCGTGCTGAACGTCGACACCAACGGTGAGAACCAGCCCGCCGGCCGGAACCGTCAGTTCCTGGTATTCTTCTGCCCGCTCGCGCAGGGTGTCGGTGTCCGGCGCATCTGTCCGGTACTCGTAGGACAAGCCCAGGGTGTTGTTGACGAAGCCGATCATGTAGCTGTCATCACCCAGATTCAGGTGATGCTGTGCCTTGAGATACTTCTCAACCAGCAGCGGCAGCTTCGAACCAGGGAACGGGCTGTAAAGCTCATTGATGTAGAAGCCGGCGGTACCGCGGAATGGCTTGTGGGCTTTCCAGTAGCCCTTCTTCACGTTCCGGTTTTTGTCGATATCCCGCCAGAGTACACCGCAGTGTGGGCAGCCATACCGGGCAGTATCCGGCTGGGATTTGCCCAGCACCTCATCTGCAACTGGTGCGTCTTCATTCCACACCACGTTGTCCCAGCTGAGCACATGCTCCTCACCGCACTCATGGCAAGGCACCATGAACATGCGCTGATCACTGGACGCGAAGGCCTCATCAACACGGGACAGGCCCTTAACAGTAGGCGTGCCGCCGAAGATGACCTTCCGATATTCGTAGGTCTTTGCCCGTTCCTCGAGCAGGTTGATGGAATCGCCCTGCCCGCTGACACTGGTGTTACAGTCGTCTGGTTCTTCAACACAGACCACCGGCGCCGAAAGCGACTTCACGTTGTCCGCAGCGTTCGAGGCGACCAGCGCCAGAAACCCGCCTGGGAACTTCTTGAAGTCGTTCCGGTTGCCGGAGCTGCGAGAAGTCGAGACATCCACCAGGGCCCGCAGCACCGGTGTTACCTCAATCATCGGGTTGAATTTTTGGTCGAGATATTTCCGAATCGTCTTCTCTTTCGGGAACAGAAGCACGATCGGGCACGGATCGTTGTGGATCCGCCGGCCCAGATAGTTGTTCCAGGCACCATCGGTCCAGGCCACCTGGGAGGACTTCCGGCACACCAGCTTTTTCACCGCCGGATCATCGAGTGCATCCAGAATGCCAGGCACCCACGGCGTGAGATCCGTGGAGTACTTGCCAGACCAGGCACTACTCTCCTGGGCAATGTACCGGTGCTTGTTCGCCCAATCAGTTGAGCTGATCTTCTCCGGTGGCCGGAACTTCGCCATGGCCTGGGCCATCACCCGGTCCAGGTTCGCGGCCAAGCGCTGCCAGCTGTCGGAGGACGGATCGAGAATGCTCATTCAGTAGCTCGATATCGAGATCAATGTCGTACAACGTATCGATCTCAGTCTTGAGTTTCGGGTTGCCCGTCAGCAGTTCAGTGCGGATAGACAACGCCACGGATTCCAATCGAGCCCCCACCAGTACCGCCGGCACCAGTTCTTCAAGATCCTTGAAGATCTCAGCGAGCTCTCGCTTGTTTACTCGCTTACCCATTGCTAACTCTCTGATTCAAAACCAAGGAAGGAAGGCCAAGGTTGCGCTAAGTCTGCGAAAAAACCGCGAGTCTGCGCCCCCTCAGTGGCCCTACCGGCCAGAAGGACCCGTGCCCATCAGGCTGTGACCTTGAACTCTGTGGCACCACCGGCGGCAACGCACCGGATCGCCGTGACAGCGTTCACCATCAGCGAATCTGTGTAGCCGCTGACGTCGCCTTCGGACCAGGGCTTGCCTTCTGCCGAACCATCTTTGACTGCAGCCAAATCATCCTGAGTGTATTCAACTCGGGCACTTCCAGCAGCTGGTGCGATACTTACCAGGACATCGCCAACACCAGCGGGGAGGATGAGCCACTCACCCGTCGCATCATTCACTGATTCACTGTGGTTGAAGCGCTGCCGAGGAACTGTCCGATTTTGCAGATACTGGAGGTCTTCCCGATCTGGAGAGAGGGTATTGGGCATCGTAGTCACCTGAAGAGTGTTTGATTAACGGATCCAGTCAGTGAACGGAACAGCGGCTGGAACAGACCCCTCGGGGAGGTGGCGATCTGTTCGACCACTTTAAGTGTGGCCGACACCACAGTTTCATTCCCGGCATCATCAACGCCTGTTGCTGTCATCGTGTAGGTACCGATGGCCAGCTCGTTTAACTGTTGGGTCCAGCTTCCGCTTGAGATTGTTGGGCTGTAGGTTGAGCTGTGCGTAACGTCTACGCCCTCAACCTGAAGCGTGATTGCACTTGCATCTCCTGCACTACCCGAAGCGATGGGGGTAGTATCCAATGTTGTCAGTGCGTTGATGCTTATTGCCGGTGCGATATCATCGACCACCGTTACATCGAATGAGTCCTGGATGCTTCCGTCCGCACTGTAGGCGGTAGCCACAAGCGTAAACGGTGAGGCCTCAATATCATCAACATTAGTGGTACCGGAAAGCACAGAACCATCAAACTCAATGCCAGAGTTTAAAGGCAGCCCGCTGAGGCCGTAGGAGCTGGCACCACTGAAGTAGTTATCAAGATCGACGCTGACAGCATCGCCCTGCCCAAGATTCAGATCAGGCAAGGCCGAATCGAGTGTTGGAAGCACTGCAGCGCGGGTAGTAGCAGACAGGCTGGAAGACTGACTACCGATTGCAATTGAGCCCGCTCTCTCTGCCTCAAAGCCATTGGCAGTTCGGATACGCGGCTTTACCAGGTAACCAAGTTGCACGTTGGTTGTGGCCGAAGTGAAGCCTGCAAACCCGGCGCCTGCGTCCACCGCGTACTGAACATCCGTTCCAGTCACTGATACGGCAATCTCTTCGCCCGCATCAA
>MRWG01001108.1_pt1 | contig 19355 bp, 14 predicted proteins | sample 1013341 | NCBI WGS metagenome assembly MRWG01 (sample SAMN06117577, study PRJNA244670) | biofilm metagenome | biome: Water; feature: Cathode Biofilm; material: Biofilm; isolation source: microbial consortium enriched at the cathode of a solar microbial fuel cell | place: USA: District of Columbia ... | reverse complement strand
GCGCGACCATGGCGAACTTCACCTGCCTGGCGGCGGCGCGGAACCAGGTACTGGCGCGCGCGGGCTGGGACGTGGACCGGCAGGGACTCTTCGGCGCGCCGGACCTCACCGTCATCGTCGGCGGCGAGGCGCACGCCTCGCTCTTCAAGGTGCTCTCCCTGCTGGGGCTGGGGCGCGAGCGGGTGCTGCGCGTGGAGGCCGACGGACAGGGGCGCCTGCGCGCCGACAGGCTGCCGCCGCTCGACGGCCCCGCCATTGTCTGCCTCCAGGCGGGCAACGTGAACTCCGGCGCCTTCGATCCGGCGGAGGAAGTGATCGCCTGGGCGCGGCAGCGCGAGGCCTGGGTCCATGTGGACGGCGCCTTCGGTCTCTGGGCCCTGGCCTCCGCCGAGCTGGCGCCGCTCGCCCGGGGCTTCCAAGACGCCGACTCCTGGGCGACCGACGCGCACAAGTGGCTGAACGTACCCTACGATTCAGGCGTTGCCCTGGTCAGGGATGCGCAGGCGCTGGCGAACGCGATGTCGATCAGCGGGGCCTACCTGATGGAGAGCGCGCAGCGCGACGCCATGAACGTGACGCCCGACAGCTCCCGGCGCGCCCGCGCCATCGAAGTCTGGGCGGCGCTCAAGGCGCTGGGACGCTCCGGCCTGGCCGAGATGGTGGAGCGCAACTGCCGCCAGGCGAGGCGGCTGGCCGAAGGCCTGCGCGACGGCGGCGCCGAGATCCTGAACGAGGTGGTGCTGAACCAGGTCGTCGTCTGCTTCGGGGACGATGCCCGCACGCAGCGCGTCATCGCCGCGGTTCAGGACGACGGCACCTGCTGGTGCGGTGGCACCACCTGGAAGGGGCGGGCGGCCATGCGCATCAGCGTGTCTTCCTGGGCCACCAGCGACGACGATATCGAGCGCTCCCTGGCGGCGATCCTCGCCGCGTATCGCGAGGCCTGATTGCCAACTGTCGCGGCAAGGCATGTCGCTCAGCGCCTTGGTGCCCTGCAGGCGAGGCTGAGATCCTTCTGCAGCATCTGGATGCGGAAGCCCGGATCGAAGGTACGCCTGATCATGCCTCCGCCGAGAACTCACCAATCTGGCTTGTGCCGAGTTCAAGGTCCTTATGGCATCAAGTGAGGCAAACGAGGCGGCGTGCAAGCGTCACTATGCACAGACTGGTGGTCTGCGCTGCGCCCAAGGGCGTGCTTTCTCCAGCTGTGCGGCAAGTCGGAATAACATCGCTTCCTCGCCGAAGCGTGCAACAAAGTGCATGCCGACAGGCAGGCCGTCGTCGGTCCATTCCAGCGGCACCGACATGGCCGGCTGGCCAGAAAGATTGAAAAGTGGTGTGAAGGGGATGAAGTCGAAAATCGCGCGTACGCTCGGGTCGAAACCGCGCATGGCCTTGACGAGGCGCGCTGCTCCCGAGGCCGCCAGAAGGTGCTGCTGCAACGCGCCGATGCCTTTGGCCTGAAGCGCCCCGACGGGAAGGGGGAGCGCTGCCAGCGTCGGGGTCAGCAGGATGTCGTAATCCGTGAAGAACTGAGCCATCCGCAAGCCGACGGCGCGCATGCTGCGAAGGGCCGCAACGTACTCGTCCGCAGTGAACTGAGAACCGAGCAGGTAGAGCAGCCAGGTTTCTGTCTCGAAGCTGCGGCGCCCGGGCCTGCGGCCGGTCTGTGCGGCAAGTTCCAGAATGTCGCGCCGCGTTTCGGCCGCGATCACCACAAAGAAGGCGTCGAGCAGCTCATCCCGGTCGATGGAAGGCGTGGCCTCTTCGACGACATGCCCCAGGCCCTCGAGCAGCTTTGCAGTGCGGGCGACCGCCTCGACGCATTCGGGCGCGACCGTCGTGCCAAGCAGTGGCTGCGTCGTCACGGCGATCCGCAAGCGGCCCGCGGGCCGTTCGATCTCCGCGAGGTAGGGCTGCTGCTGCTGGGGCGCGACGTAAACGGCGCCGGCTTCGATGCCGGCCGTGGCGTCCAGGATCGCGGCGCTGTCCCTGACGGAGCGACTGATGACGTGATCAACCGAGGCTCCCAGCCAGACGTCGAGAAGCTCGGGACCGACCGGAGTGCGGCCGCGCGTCGGCTTCAGCCCGAACAGGCCACAGCAGGATGCTGGTATCCGGATCGATCCGCCGCCGTCGCTGCCGTGGGCCATGGGCACGATGCGTGCGGCGACCGCCGCTGCGGAGCCGCCGCTGGAACCGCCGGAAGTACGGCTTGGGTCCCAGGGGTTGAGCGTGGGACCAAAGGCAAGGGGCTCGGTCACCGGTGACAGCCCGAACTCCGGCGTATTGGTCTTCCCGACAATGATCAGCCCGGCAGCCTTCAGCCGGCGGGTCAACTCGGAGTCTTGCTGCGGCACAAAGTGCTTGAGAAACCGGCTGCCCTGGCTGAAGGGCACGCCGGCGACGGTTTGTGACAGGTCCTTCATCAGGAAAGGCACGCCGCGAAACGGACCCGGCGGCGGTTTCTGTGCCGCCGCCCTGGCGCTGTCATACATCTTGGTGATGACGGCATTCAGTTGCGGGTTAACCGCCTCGCTGCGCGCGATCGCCTCTTCAGCCAGCTCGCCGGGAGAGACCTCACCGCGGGCTACCAGTTCAGCCAGGCCGAGGGCATCATAGCTGCCGTAGTCGGGCAATGTGCCCATCTGCGCGTCCTAGCTTCTTCTGTTCGCCCGGGGGCTTCCTCTTCGCCTTGCCTGCTGCTGCTCATCCTACGCTTGAACCCGCTAAAGTCCACGCCGCCGATTCAACCAAAGGTCCTGGCTGGTCAAAGTGGCCTGTCAGAAACGCCGGCGCCTACATCTGGCCAAGCACCAGGCGCGCGGACAGCTTTATGTCTGGATTGTGCGGAAAATCGGGAGTGGATGGCCGCCGCCAAAGAAAAAAGCCCGCCGGTGGGCACCGGCGGGCTTCAGTCGAAGGCACAGGGAAAGACTACTTCGGAAGAAGTCCCCCTATTATTCCGCCGCCGCGGAGGCGGCGGAATCTTCTGCGACCGGGTGAGCGGCCATGAGTTCGAGCGCTTTCACCATGGCGGAGTGGTCCCAGGCGGACCCGCCGTTGGCGGCGCAGGCGTTGAACAGCTCCTGCGCGGTCGCCGTGTTGGGCAGGCTGACGCCCAGCGCCTTGGCGCCCTGCAGGGCGAGGTTGAGATCCTTCTGGTGCAGCTCGATGCGGAAGCCCGGATCGAAGGTGCGCTTGATCATGCGCTCGCCGTGGATCTCCAGGATGCGCGAGGTGGCAAGGCCGCCCATCAGGGCCTGGCGCACCTTGGCCGGGTCGGCGCCGGCCTTGGAGGCGAAAACCAGGGCCTCGCCCACCGCCTCGATGGTCAGCGCGACGACGATCTGGTTGGCGACCTTGGTGGTCTGGCCGACGCCGTTCGGGCCGACCAGGGTGATGTTCTTGCCCATCAGCTCGAAGATCGGCTTGGCTTTCTCGAAGGCCGCGTCGCTGCCGCCGACCATGATGGTCAGCGAAGCCGACTTGGCGCCGACCTCGCCGCCGGAGACCGGCGCGTCCAGGTAGTCGCAGCCCGCCTCGTTGATCTTCTGGGCGAAGACCTTGGTCTCGATGGGCGAGATCGAGCTCATGTCGATCACCATCTTGCCCTTGGAGAGGCCCTCGGCGACGCCGTTCTCGCCGAACAGCACGGCCTCGACCTGCGGGGTGTCGGGCACCATGGTGATGATGATGTCGCTCGCTTCGGCCACCGCCTTGGCGCTGTCGACGAGCTTCAGGCCCTTGCCCGTCAGTTCGTCCGGCGCCGGGGTGCGGTGCACGGTGCTGGTGACCTCGTGGCCGCCGTCCAGCAGGTGGCCGACCATGGGCGCGCCCATGATGCCGAGGCCGATGAATCCGATCTTTGCCATGACTTTCCGTTCCTTTCGCTCAGATCATTTTTTTTTTGCGGGCGCGCGGCTTATTCCGCCGCGGCGCTGGCGGAGAGATAGGGGCGCAGCCAGCCGAGGCCTTCCGAGGTGCCGGCCTTGGGCTTGTACTCGCAGCCGATCCAGCCCTTGTAGCCCATCTTGTCGATGGCATCGAAGAGGAAGGTGTAGTTGATCTCGCCGGTGCCCGGCTCGTGGCGGCCGGGATTGTCGGCCAGCTGCATGTGCGGGATCTTGGCCAGGTTTTTCTCGATGGTGCGCGTCAGATCGCCTTCCATGACCTGCATGTGATAGATGTCGTACTGGAAGTAGAGGTTTTCCGAACCCACCGTCTCGATCGTCATCAGCGCCTGGGCCGAGGTGTCGAGATAGAAACCGGGGATGTCGATGGTGTTGATCGCCTCGATCAGCAGCTTGATGCCGGCTTCCTCGGTCTTCTTGGCGGCGAAGCGCAGGTTCTCGATGTAGGTTTCCGCCACCTTGTCGGGATCGGAGTGCTCGGGGCGGATGCCGGCCATGGCGTGCAGCTGGGTGCAGCCCAGGGCCTTGGCGTAGTCGATGGCGGTGCCGACGCCGTCCTGGAACTCGCCGATGCGGTCCGGCAAACAGGCCAATCCGCGCTCGCCCGCGTCCCAGTCGCCCGCCGGCATGTTGTGCAGCACCTGGGCCAGGCCGTTGGCCTTCAGCGCTTCGGCCAGGACTTCCTTCTCGAAGGCGTAGGGGAAGAGGTACTCGACGCCCTGGAAGCCGTCTTTCGCGGCCGCGGCGAAGCGGTCGAGGAAGCCGTGCTCGTTGTAGAGCATCGACAGGTTGGCGGCGAACTTAGGCATTCTGGGGGTCCTCCTGAATTTTTCCACAGCTTACAGGGCGGGGTGGCCCCTGAGTCAACAAGGCCGGTCAATGACAGCGGGGTGAAAAACTGCCGCCGCTAATACGGCGGGGTCTTTTTCGCCGGCGCTACTCCGCGGGCTCCAGCTCCGGCTGCTTGCCCTTCGGCATGCCGTCGGCCCCCAGCGTCGGGTCGAGGCAGAGCGTCTCCTCGAACTCGTTCACCGCGTCGATCTCCATGCCCATGGAGACGTTGGTGACGCGCTCCAGGATGAACTCGACCACCACCGGCACCTGGAACTCCTCCATCAGCTGGTGGGCCTTGTCGAAGGCTTCCTTGAACTCGTTGGGGCTTTTCACGCGGATCGCCTTGCAGCCCAAGCCCTCAGCGACCTTCACGTGGTCGACACCGTACTCGCCGATATCCGGCGTGTTGATGTTCTCGAAGGAGAGCTGGACGTTATAGTCCATGTCGAAGCCGCGCTGCGCCTGGCGGATGAGGCCCAGGTAGGCGTTGTTCACCACCACGTGGATATAGGGCAGCTTGAACTGGGCGCCGACGGCCAGCTCCTCGATCATGAACTGGAAGTCGTAGTCGCCGGAGACGGCGACGATTTCCTGCTCCGGGCGCGCCTTGCGCACGCCCAGCGCCGCCGGCAGGGTCCAGCCCAGCGGACCGGCCTGGCCGCAGTTGATCCAGTTGCGCGGGTTGTAGACGTGCAGGAACTGCGCCGCGGCGATCTGCGACAGGCCGATGGTGGTGACGTAGCAGGTGTCACGGCCGAAGGCCTCGTTCATTTCCTCGTAGACGCGCTGCGGCTTCAGCGGCACCTCGTCGTAGTGGCTCTTGCGCAGCATGTTCTTCTTGCGGTGTTCGCACTCGCGCGACCAGGAGGTACGGTCCTTCAGCTTGCCGGCCGCCTTCATCTCCTTCGCCACCTCGACGAAGAGCTCCAGCGCCGCCTTGGCGTCGGAGACGATGCCGTAGTCGGGCATGAAGACGCGGCCGATCTGGGTCGGCTCGATGTCGACGTGCACGAACTTGCGGTCCTTGGTATAGACCTCGATGGAGCCGGTGTGGCGGTTGGCCCAGCGGTTGCCGATGCCGAAGACGAAGTCGGAGCGCAGGAAGGTGGCGTTGCCGTAGCGGTGGCTGGTCTGCAGGCCCACCATGCCCGCCATCAGCGGGTGGTCGTCGGGGATGGTGCCCCAGCCCATGAGGGTGGGGATGACCGGCACCCCGGTGATCTCCGCAAACTCGACCAGCAGGTCGGCGGCGTCGGCGTTGATGATGCCGCCGCCGGCGACGATCACCGGGCGCTCGGCCGCGTTCAGCATCTCGATGGCCTTTTCCGCCTGCTTGCGGCTGGCCGCCGGTTTGTAGACGGGCAGGGGCTCGTAGGTCTCGTCGTCGAACTCGATCTCAGCCAGCTGCACGTCGACCGGCAGGTCGATCAGCACCGGGCCGGGCCGGCCGGAGCGCATCAGGTGGAAGGCCTGCTGGAAGGCGCGCGGCACCAGGGCGGGTTCCTGCACGGTGATGGCCCACTTGGTGACCGGCTTGGCGATGGTTTCGATGTCGACGGCCTGGAAATCCTCCTTGTTCAGCTTGGCGCGCGGCGCCTGGCCGGTGATGCAGAGGATCGGGATGGAATCGGCGGAGGCGGAATAGAGCCCGGTGATCATGTCGGTGCCCGCCGGCCCCGAGGTGCCGATGCAGACGCCGATGTTGCCCGGCGTGGCGCGGGTGTAGCCCTCGGCCATGTGGGAGGCGCCTTCGACGTGGCGCGCCAGCACGTGGTCCAGGGTGCCGCGCTTCTTCATGGCGGCGTAGAGCGGGTTGATCGCCGCGCCGGGAACGCCGAAGGCGACGCTGACGCCTTCCTTCTCCATGACGCGAACGGCGGCTTCGGCTGCGGTCATCAGGGACATCGTTGTTCCTCCGCCCAAACTTGATGCTCGGGTGTTGTTCTTGCTGGGGTGGCGAAGATGCCACTCGGCATATCATGAGTCAATAGGAATGGAATGACATTCCGTATCGTGGAATAATAGACTTAGACGCCTTTTATGCCGCAGTTTTCAAAGGTTTTTTTAAGTCATAAAAATGGAATTGAATGCCAAAAGCGGCGGTTACGGTGTCCTGTGACGTGCCTGCTGACAGCTTCGGGCTTTGCCCTCTATGCTGCGCCAGCCCAGTACCCACTATCAGGATTAGGTGCATCATGAGATCGTCTTTTCGACCGCACCCGCTAGAAGCCGCTCGCAGCGCGATGTGGTTCATCGTGCTAGCGCGGCGACGCCGCGGGTGCGGAGCGAAAAACGACCCTGCGGGCGGCCGGGGGCGGCCCGTGGACGTCGTTGCACCGGCTTGCCGATGCACCACATCGCCTGTGCCGGCGCTCCTAGCCACCGGACGCCCCCGGCCGTCTCATGACGGACCTAATCCTGATAGTGGGTACTAGGAAGGGAGAATCGCGCCATGCCGAGAACCGCCGCCAAGAGCCGGGGCGCTGCCAAGGGAGAGGCCAGCAAGGGAAGCGGGCAGGTCCAGTCGCTCGACCGGGCCCTGTCGATTCTGGAGCGCCTGGCCGAGGCCGATGGCATGACGCTGACCGACCTGGCCCAGTCCGTCGGCCTGGCGCCCTCGACCACCCACCGCCTGCTGACCACGCTGGAGCAGCGCCGTTTCGCCGACTTCGACGAGGAATACTCCGTCTGGGTCATCGGGGTCGGCGCCTTCAATGTCGGCAACGCTTTCTTGCGCAACCGCCGCATCGTCACCCTGGGCCGCCCGGTCATGCGCCGGCTCATGGAGGACGTGGGGGAGACCGTGAACCTGGCCGTGGAAGACCAGAACGAGCTGGTCTACGTGACCCAGTTCGAAAGCCATGCCCCCATGCGCGCCTTCTTCCGCCCCGGCCGCCGCGCGCCGATGCACGCCTCGGCCGTGGGCAAGGCCATGCTGGCGGAGATCGATGACGCGGCGCTGACCGAGCTGCTGCACCGCAAGGGCATGCCGCGCTTCACCGACAAGACCATCGTCGATCCCACGGCACTGCGCGCCGAGCTGGCCAAGACGCGCGAGCGCGGCTGGGGCGTCGACGACGAGGAGCACACCGTGGGCATGCGCTGCGTGGCGGCGACCATCCACAACGAGCACGGCGAGGTCATCGCCGGGGTGTCGGTCTCCGGCCCCTCGGTGCGCGTCACCGAGACCCGGCTGGGCGAATTGGGCGCGCGGGTGGTCCAGGCGGCCAAGGAAATCACCGAGCAGATCGGCGGCGTGGCGCCCTAACGGCGGCGGCGGGGGGCGTCGAAGCCTTCCGAGACGAGGCTACCCTGAACTTTGTCCGCGGCTCCTCCCGGCAAGGCGGGGATTCCAGGGGCGCTCCCTCCACTGACCGGCGGCAAGAATTCGCGACAGGAATTCTCGATCGTGAAGGTGCTTATGCTATGAAATCGCTTACGTTGTTGTCACCAAACCACTATGCGTGGTTGAAATCCCTATGATACAAAGAGGTGAGAAAACGTGCCGTCCGGCTTCTGTTCGCGAATCTTCAACGCTAGGCTGCCGTAAGGGCTGGGCTGCAACGAAAGCGCGAAGCGCAGGTTAGTCTCCCGATGATCGAAACCCTTGGCCCCGACGATCTGAACTCCTTGGCCGGGCTTGTTGGGCGGGCCGACAAGGCTGTGCTCATCGTCGACGTTGTCGAGTCCGTCCGCCTTATGGAGCAATACGAGGAGGACTGCGTCAGGCAGTGGCTCGGCCTGGTTGAGCGCGTCCGCAATGACGTGCTGCCCGCCGGCGAGGGCCGCTACGTCAAGAGCCTGGGCGACGGCATGCTCCTGGAATTCGACAACGCCCGCGCAGCTGTCCAGGCGGCCTTTCGCATTCAGGAGTTGAGCCGGCAGGCGGCGGAGACGGTGGCGCCGGACCGGCAGATCTGGTTGCGCATGGGGGTCGAATGCGGCCAGGTCTTGGTCGGGAGCGACGATGTTTTCGGCCATGACGTGAATCTCGCCGCGCGGCTGATGACCCTCGCCGGTCCCGGGGAAATTGTCGTCTCCGCCCGGTCCCGCGAGCAGCTGACGCCCGATCTCGATGCCGTCGTCGAAGACCTCGGCGAATGCTACGTGAAGCATGTGAAGGAGCCGATCAGGGCCTACCGCGTCGGCCCGCCGGGCCCGACCTCAGTCATGAGGCCTGTCTTCTCGGTCGACAACCTGGAGCCATCGATCGCGATCATCCCCTTTTCCCCCCGGACCTTCGCCGGGGACGATGGCATGCTGGGCGATGTGATCGCCGAAGAGCTGATCCGCGGCGTGACCCGTTTTTCGGAACTCAGCGCGATCTCCCGTCTGTCGACCAGGGCTTTCGGCGGGCGCGACATCACGATGGAGCAGGTGGCCACGCATCTGAAAGCGGACTACGTGCTGGCCGGCAGCTACCAGGGCGATCCGAACAAGCTGTTCCTCGACATGGAATTGGCGGAAGTCGAATCGGGACGGGTGATCTGGAGCTATCGCGCCGAAGAAGCGGTACAGGAAATTCTCAGCGTCGATCAGGGCTTCGTCCACGAGGTGGTCGCCAAGATCGCCGGCGCCATTGCAACGCGCGAGCTGCAGCGCTCCATGTCGCAGTCGCTGCCTACGCTGAAGGCCTATTCCCTGTTGCTGGCGGCCGTCACCTTGATGCACCGCTTGTCGCGGCACGACTTCAATCAGTCTTATGCGCTGCTGCAGACGCTGACCGATCGCGCGCCGCGCCAGGCGGTCCCCCTGGCGTGGAGCGCCAACTGGCATGTCTTGAAGGTGCAGCAGGGCTGGTCGGCCGATCAGAAGCAGGATGCCTACTGCGCCCTCGATTGCACCAAACGCGCACTTGACGCCGACCCCAATTGCTCCCTTGCATTGGCTGTGGATGGTTTCGTGCACACGAATCTGCTGAAACAGCTCGATGTGGCGGAGGAACGCTATAACTCGGCGATCGATAACGACACGAACAATTCGCTGGCCTGGCTGCTGCGCGGGACGCTGCATGCTTTTATGGGGCACGGGGAACAGGCGGTGACCGATACGCAACGCGCACTCAAACTGGCGCCGCTGGATCCTCATCGCTATTTCTACGAGTCGCTGGCGGCAACGGCCTGCCTGGCGGCGCATGACTATCAAGGGGCACTCGACCTCTCCCGGCGCTCGCTGCGGGCCAACCGGACGCACACCTCGACCTTGCGTGTGCTGGCGGCGGCGCAATGGGCGCTGGGACAACATGAAGAGGCCCGCGAATCCGCTAAGGAACTGCTGCAACTCGAACCGGGTTTGACGGTAAGCAGTTGGTTGGCGCGCTCGCCGAGCGCTCACTACAGCACCGGCAAGGAGTGGGCTAGACTGCTCCAGGAAGTCGGCGTGCCGAAATAATCGGCTATTTTCATCTGCAATCAATTTCACAACGGGGGATTTTGATATGGGCGGCATGGGCGGTATGGGTGGCATGGGCGGTATGGGTGGCATGGGCGGTATGGGTGGCATGGGTGGCATGGGCGGTATGGGCGGTGCGCCTGTCGTCAACGCCGATGCCCTCATCACCAGCCGCGACGGCATTGCCGGTTATTTCGAGCCGGGGACCGCGCCCAAGCCGCTGAAAGAGGACGACCCGGAGAATCTGAAGCTTTGGGCGCCTTGGGTTCAGGAGTTGCTTTTCAGCCAGGAAACTGCCTCGCGCGTCGGCTTTTCCTACTTCAAAGATGAAGAGGTCTTGTCGGCCTGGCACCTGAACGTGGATGCGCGCTCGGGCAACCGACCGCCGGCGGCAAACTATCAGCCGCTGATTTCCATGGTCCGGCCGACCAAGGCCGTCTTCATCGAGCAGCTGCCCTACATCAACCAGTACGCGGCCTTGCGGCCGGACCGCGGTGCTGAGATTCTCGCGCAGCTCGGCGCGCCGATTGAGTTCCTCGGCTCCATCGTTTACCTGGAGCCCAACCGCACACCCTGGACCATCAGGCTGCTTATGGCGGCCTTCCGCCTGGCCAACCATGTCGAGATGCGCTTCAAGCACGGGCTGGCCTGCCGGCGGGCGAATGAGTACTCGCCGCAGATCCAGGCGATGATCCCGATGCCGGAGCACGGCTCCTTGCCAAGCGGTCACGCGACCGAGGCCTTCACCCTGGCCTCGACCCTCTGGGCGGTGCTGCGTAAATCGAAGAACAGGGTCTATCGCGAGCCCGAGTGGGGCGATCAGCTGATGCGCCTGGCGTCGCGCATTGCCATCAACCGCACGGTGGCGGGCGTGCACTTTCCGGTCGACAGCGCGGCGGGTTGCCTGCTCGGCCTGACACTGGGGCATTATTTCGCCGCCCGCTGCAGCGGCGCGCGCGATTACAGCGGCTGGAAGTTCGAGGGGCCCCGTTTCAAGGGCGACTTCGATTGGCACGACCTCTACGATGTCGAGCATTCCCGGCAAAAGGACCCTGACTTCGTCAAAGCCCTCGGCGATCAGCCGTTGGAGAAGGTCCCCGGCTCGCCGATTCTCGAATTCCTGTGGAAGAAAGCCGTCGACGAGTGGGTGTGACGGCAGCCTTCGTGCTGTGGACTTCGCGGGAAGGGAGAGAGCGCGATGGCAGATCGTTGGGTTAAGCAGGGATTGACGCCGGGCCTCGGCCCGTATGTCGACTGGCATCTCGGGCCGGGCGAGCCCTACTACCGGGTGCCGCCGGGGGACTTGGGCGATTGGTCGCCCATTATCGTGCAACTGGCGGCAACGGCGCGGGAGGAGATCGTCAAGCGGGCGAACAAGCGCGCGCGGGAGTTGGGCTATCGCGTGCCGGTTATCATGGAACCGGAATTGCGGGGGCCGGCGACCGTCGGCTATGCCGTGCTGCTTGCCAAGGACGAATTCTTCAAGGCGCTCGCCCACAAGGGCAGCGGGGATCTGCGCAAGGCGATTCCGCGTGTGGTGCTCGGCCGCTCGCTCGCCAAGGGCACGCGCGTCGACAAGCCCTCGCTGGCAGCTCCGAAGCTTAAAGCCGTTCCGCCGGACAAACGCACCGTCGTCGTGGGCGTGATCGACGACAGTATCGCCTTCGCGCAGGAGCGTTTTCGCAACGCCGCCGGCAAGACCCGGGTCGAATACGCCTGGGTGCAGGGCGGGCTGGCGGCTGGCGGCAAGGGCGGCCGTGTCGACTACGGGCGCGACTACAGCAAGAGCGAGATCGACCGGCTTTTGGCAAAGGCGACCTTCGCCGGTGGCATCGACGAGGATGAGTTTTACCGCCTCGCCGGCATGGCCGATTTCTCGCGGCCGGGCCAGGGCTCGGTTGCCCACCGCGCCGCCCACGGCACCCATGTCATGGATCTCGCCTGCGGCGAGGACCCGCGCAGCGTGCCGGAAGGCGACGACGAGCGGCCGATCGTCTCTGTGCAATTGCCCTCGCTCGCCAGCGCCGATACCTCCGGCGCCAGCCTCGAGCCCTATGTGCTGCATGCCATCGACTATATCCTCGACCGTGCCGACCGCATCGCCCAGGCAAGGGGCTGCGGCCGTCTGCCGGTGGTGATCAACTTCAGCTACGGCTTCATCGCCGGGCCGCACAACGGCACCTCGGTGATCGAGGCGGCCATCGATGCCATTGTGAAGCAGCGCTGTGCGGCGGGGCAGGACCTGCGGGTCGTCCTGCCGGCCGGCAACAGCAACCTCACCCGCTGTCACGCCCTGGTCGGCTTTGACCGCAAGGGCGCAACGCAGGAAGTGCGCTGGCAGGTGCAGCCCGATGACAAGACCTCCAGCTTTGTTGAGATCTGGCTGCCGGAACGCCTGCCCGGCGAGGAGGCCAGCCGCCTGTCGATCACCGTCACGCCGCCCGGCGGCCCGGAAAGTCCGCCCTTGGAGGAGGTTTCCGGGGCCGGTTTCGCTTTCAAGCGCGGCGGCGACACCGTCTGCAAGGTGGTCTACCGGGAGGAGCCGGCGCCGGCGGGGCGCGGCCGCTTCTTCATCTCCACCCTGCCGACCGCCTATCCGAAGCCGGTGACCAAGCTGGCGCCTTCCGGCGTCTGGATCATCAAGCTGAAGAATAAGGCGCTCGGCAAAGAAGAGACGGTGCGCGCCTGGATCCAGCGCGACGACACGCTCTACGGCAACGGCCATCGCGGAAGGCAGTCCTTCTTCGACGAGCCTTGCTACAAGCGCTACGACGAACAGGGCTGGATCATCGCCGACGACGGCTTGCAGCCGCCCTGCACGGTAAAGCGCGCCGGGCTGCTGAACGCCATCGCGACGGGAGAGGAGCCCCTGGTGATCGGTGGCTACCGGCGCAAGGAAACCAGCCTGGCCGACTACTCGGCCTGCGGCACCGATACGCCGGACCCGACATTGGAACCTCCCTACCGCAACCTCGATGCCGCCGCGGTCAGCGATGACTCGCGCGTTTTCCGCGGTGTGCTCGCGGCCGGCAGCCGCAGCGGCTCGGTTGTGGCCATGAGCGGCACCAGTTTCGCCGCGCCGCAGGTCGCGCGCTGGGTGGCCGACGAGATGAGCCATGGTTCTCCCGGCGACGGCGAGGCTCTGCAGTTGAAGGCGAGGCAGGACAACACCCAGATGCCGGCCCTGTCACCGGAATCGAGGCATCGGGCAGGCGAGGGCAGGGTGAAGCTGCCGCCGACCTTCCCGCTGCCGCGCTATTCGGACTAGTTGCTCTAACCTTTTAAGAAAGATCAATTTATCCTCGATCAGGTGAGACCACCTAGTCGAGGATTGATCCAGGACGGCGCCCTACCAGGATAGGCGGCGCAGCACGTAGTCGGCCTGGGCGTGGTAGCGCCGCTCCAGCGCGGCGAGGCGGCTTTCGAAGGTCTCGGCCTGTCCCGGGTCGCCTAGTTCCTCCTGGTGGATGCCCTCGACCACCAGGGCCGAGGCGATGCCGACGCCCTGGGCGCCGGCGATGTCGTGCGATAGGGAATCGCCCACCGCCAGCACGCGGCCGGGCGGAACGGGCGCCAGGTTCTGCAGCACATGGCGGTAGATCAGCGGGTGCGGCTTGCCGATGTAGACCACCTTGCCGCCAGCGGCCTCGTAGTCGGCGGCCAGCGCGCCGGGGGCATGGATCAGGCCGCCCGGGCTGACCCCCTTTACGTCGGGATTGGCGCAGACCAGCGTCAGGCCGCGCCGCCGTGCCGCCGTCAGGACCTCGTCGAAGGCGTCGCGCGGCGGCGGCTCCTGGCCGAAGCTGGCCACCATAACGAAGTCGGCTTCTTCGACCGAAGCGGCTTCGGCGACGTTCAGGCCTTCCAGGATGGCGCGCTCCGAGCCGCCGCCCAGCAACGCCCCGAGGGGCAGGCAGCGCAGGGCGCCGCCGCCGGAATCACCTTGGGAGTCCGGCGCGCGCAGTTCCGCCGGCGCCGCGTTCAGGTAGGCGCGGGTCACCTCGCCGGAGGTGACGAAGTCCTCGTAGAGTTCGGGCGGAATGCCGAGGCGGGCGAGGCGCTTGCGGTTGGCGTCGCGCCGGGTGCCGGAGTTGGAGAGGATGACGACCCGCTTGCCGGCTTCCTTCAGCGCCTCCAGGCAGTCGAGCACGCCGGGATAGACGTTGGTGCCGTCGTGCAGCACGCCGAACTGGTCCAGCAGGTAGGCGTCGTAGCGCGCGGCCACGGCCGCGAGGCCGTCGAGGAGTTGGGCGGTCATGCGCGCGCGGTTTCCGCTTGGGTGCCGGCCAGCAGGCTGCGGCTGTGCCGGGCGATCATGGATTCTTCATCGGTCGGCACGATCCACAGGCCCAGGCGGCTGCCGGCGGCGGCGATGTGCGCTTCGCCCGCCTCGTTGGCCGCCGGGTCGAGCTTTGCGCCCAGCCAGCCAAGGCGCTCGCAGATCGCCGCGCGGATCGGTGCCGAGCGCTCGCCGATGCCGGCGGTGAAGACCACGGCGTCGAGGCCACCCAGCATGGCCGCCAGGCTGGCGATCTGCTGGGCCACGCGGTCGCAGAACATCTCCACCGCTTGCGCCGCCTCCGGCCTGTCGCTGGCCAGCAGATCTCGCATGTCGGCGCTGACGCCCGACAGGCCGAGCAGGCCGGACTCCTTGTAGAGCAGCTTTTCCAGGCCGTCGGCGTCCAGGCCCTTCTCGCGCAGCAGGTAGATCAGCACCCCGGGGTCGATGGCGCCGCAGCGGGTGCCCATGATGAGGCCGTCCAGGGTGGAGAAACCCATGGTGCAGGCCTGGCTCTTGCCGTCTTTCAGGGCGCAGAGGCTGGCGCCGTTGCCCAGGTGGGCGACGATGCTGCGGCCGGCTGCGGCCTCGGCGTCATAGTCCGGCAAGGCCCCGGCGATATATTCGTAGGACAGACCATGAAAGCCGTAGCGGCGCAGCCCTTCCTCGGCGAGGGAAAGGGGCAGGCCGTAGAGCTGGTCGCGCGCGGGGATCGAGCGGTGGAAGGCGGTATCGAAACAGGCGATCTGGGGAATGGCCGGGGCGCGCGCGGCAAGCGCACGGATGGCGGCCAGGTTGTGCGGCTGGTGCAGCGGCGCCAGGGGAATCAGCCGCTCCAGCGCCTGCAGGACGCCTGCGTCGACCACCACCGGGGCGGCGAAGTCGGTGCCGCCGTGCACCACGCGGTGCCCGGCCGCGACGACGGCGCTCTGCGACGCTTCACGGGCCAGCCAGTCCAGCAGGAAGCCGTAGAAGTGTTCGTGGTCCAGCCCGGCGCCGTCGGGCCAGCCGTCCTTGAAGGTCCTGTCTCCGATATCGGCTTTGAACTGGGGGTGCACGCCGATGCCTTCGATGATGCCGTCGCCCAGAGGCTCCCTGTCCCCTGGCGCGCCGTCCCCCGTTGCCGGATAGAGCGAGAACTTGATGCTCGAAGAGCCGGCGTTGACGACCAGAATCACATCGTTTTGCGGCATCGGTACTCCATTCCCCTTACGGCGGCCCTGCTTTCCCCTGCCGCCTTCCTTGTCGGCCCTCCTCATAAAGCTTCCGGAAAGGGCTTGCCATATTTTGATATTTCAACGATTATCAAAATATGGAAGAAACCCAAGCCACACAGGCCCTGGCCGCCCTGTCCCAGCCCACCCGCCTGGCGGTTTTCCGCCTGCTGGTGCGCGAAGGTCCGGCCGGCCTGCCGGCGGGCGAGGTGGCCCGCAAGATCGGCGTGCAGCCCGCGACCCTGTCGTTTCACCTGGCCCAGCTCGAACGCGCGGGGCTCCTGGTGTCGAAGCGCCAGAGCCGCCGGATTCTCTATGCCGCCGACTTCGCGGCCATGCGCGGCCTGGTCGGCTTCCTGCTGGACGACTGCTGCCACGGGCGCCCGGAAATCTGTGACGGCCTGACCGGCCCTGCCGGCAAGAACAAGGCGAAACGAGAGGAGGAAACGGCATGATCTCAACGAGTGAGACCGAAAAGGTCTACAACATCCTCTTTCTCTGCACCGGCAATTCGGCGCGCTCCATCATGGCCGAGGCCATCGTCGACCGGCTCGGCAAGGGACGCTTCAAGGGCTACAGCGCCGGCAGCCATCCGACGGGCCAGGTCAATCCCTACGCCCTGGATCTGCTGAAGAGCCTCGACCACCCGACCGGCGAGCTGCGCAGCAAGACCTGGGACGAGTTTGCCGCGCCGGGCGCGCCGCAGATGGCTTTCGTCATCACGGTCTGCGACAACGCCGCCGGCGAGGTCTGCCCGGTCTGGCCGGGACAGCCGGTGACGGCGCACTGGCCGTTCCGCGATCCCGCCGCCGCCGAGGGCACCGAAGCCGAGAAGCGCCAGGTCTTCGCCGACGTCTACGGCCAGATACACAACCGCGTCGACATCCTGGTCAACCTGCCGATGGCCGCCCTCGACCGCTTGAGCCTGCAGAAGCGGATCAGAAATATCGGGGCGGGCGACATGGGCGCCTCGCAGCCGGAAACCGCCTGAGGCCATGCAGGCCGATCTCCCCCGCCGCCTCGCCGCCGAGGGCCTGGGCACCGCCTTTCTGCTGGCGGTGGTGGTCGGCTCCGGCATCATGGGCGAGACCCTGGCCGGCGGAAACACCGCCATCGCGCTGCTCGGCAACACCATCGCCACCGGCGCCATCCTGGCGGTACTGATCCTCATCTTCGGGCCGCTCTCCGGCGCCCATTTCAATCCGGCGGTGACCCTGGCCTTCACCCTGCGCGGCGAGCTGAACAGGCGCACGGCGCTGGCCTATATCGCGGTGCAGGTGATCGGCGGCCTCGCCGGGGTGCTGATCGCCCACGCCATGTTCGCGGAGCCGCTGTTTCAGGCTTCCATGAAGATGCGGACGGGCTCGGCCCAGTGGCTCGCCGAGTTCGTCGCCACTTTCGGCCTCTTGGCGACCATCTTCGGCTGTATCCGCTTCCGCGCGGCGGCGGTGCCCTATGCTGTGGGGCTCTACATCACCGCCGGCTACTGGTTCACCGCCTCCACCTCCTTCGCCAACCCCGCGGTGACAATTGCGCGCAGCTTCACCGACACCTTCTCCGGCATCCGGCCCCTGGACGCGCCGGCCTTCATCGTCGTCCAGCTGGTCGGCGCGATCACCGCGACCCTGGTCTTCGGCTGGCTGCTGGCGCCCCAGGCCATTCCCGCCGAAGCCGCGGAGCAGGCCGCCGAGTGACAGGCTGAAGCCGGGCCTTTAGGATGTCGCCTCCCGGAGTGTGAGAGGTGACGGAAGCAGGATGAAGGTCGACGGCAAACCCTACAGAACCATTTGGCTGAACGACGACGGCTGGTCGGTGGAGATCATCGACCAGACCAGGATGCCGCACCGCTTCGAGACCGTGACCCTGAAGACGGTGGAAGAGGCGGCCCACGCCATCGAGGCCATGCTGGTGCGCGGCGCGCCGCTGATCGGCGCGACGGCGGCCTACGGCGTCTGTCTGGCGTTGCGCGAGGACGCCGGCGACGAGAGCTTCGAGCGCGCCTATGCGCTGCTCTACGCCACCCGGCCGACGGCGGTGAACCTGCGCTGGGCGCTGGACGAGATGCGCGCCACCCTGGCCAACCTGCCGCGCGACGATCGCCTGGCCGCGGCCTACAAGCGCGCCGCCGAGATCTGCGACGAGGACGTGGAGATCTGCCAGTCCATCGGCCGCCACGGCCTGAAGGTGATCCGCGAGATCGCCGAGAAGAAGCCGGCCGGCGCGCCGGTCAACATCCTCACCCACTGCAACGCCGGCTGGCTGGCGACGGTGGACTGGGGCACGGCCACGGCGCCCATGTACATGGCCTTCGAGGAAGGCATCCCGATCCACGTCTGGGCCGACGAGACCCGGCCGCGCAACCAGGGCGCCTCGCTGACCGCCTGGGAACTGAAGGGCCACGGTGTGCCCCATACGGTGATCGCCGACAACGTCGGCGGCCACCTGATGCAGCACGGCCAGGTCGACCTCTGCATCGTCGGCACCGACCGCACGACGGCCTCGGGCGACGTCTGCAACAAGATCGGCACCTACCTGAAGGCGCTGGCCGCCCAGGCCAACAATGTGCCCTTCTACGTGGCCTTGCCGTCGCCGACCATCGACTGGACGGTGAACGACGGGGTGAAGGAGATCCCCATCGAGGAGAGGAGCGGGGAGGAGGTCTCGCAGATGACCGGCCGCACGGCGTCGGGCACCATCGAGACGGTGACCATCACCCCCGAGGGCAGCCCCGTCGCCAACTACGCCTTCGACGTCACCCCGGCGCGCTACGTCACCGGCCTCATCACCGAACGCGGCATCGCCGAGGCCTCGCCGGAGGGACTGGCGAAGCTGTTTCCGGAGCGGGCGGGTTAGACGCAGCGCTCGCGGCCCATCCTTCGAGACGCCGCCTTGCGGCGGCTCCTCAGGATGAGGACGGATAGAAGCGCCTCACCCTGAGGAGCGCGTCAGCGCGTCTCGAAGGGCGAGGTACGGGCGGCTCAGCCGCCCTCCGGCGCCACCAGCTTGCGGTAGAGGTGCCAGGTGGTGTGGCCCAGGATCGGCAGCGCGATGAAGAGCCCGATGAAGAAGGGCGCGATGGCGATCATCAGCAGCACCATGATGATGAAGGCCCAGCCGATCATCGGCTTGGGGTTGGTGAAGACGGCGCGCACCGAGGTGATCATGGCGGTGACGAAGTCGACCTCCCGGTCCAGCAGCAGCGGGAAGGAGACGACGGTCAGCGAGAAGAGCACCAGCGAATTGAAGGCGCCGACCACGTGGCCGACGCCGAGGAATATCAGGCCCTCGGGCGTGTCGACCACGACCTGAAGGAAGCCCTCGAAAGTGGTGGGGGCGTGCAGGCCGATGAAGAGGGCGAGCAGCACGCGCACCTGATACATCCACATGACCAGGACGAAGAGGGTGACGAAGGCCATCCAGCCGGTCTCGCGCCGGCGCTGGGCGAAGATGACGCCCAGGACCGGTCCCCACTGCAGCGGCTCGCCCTTCTCGCGGCGCCGGCTGACCTCGTAGAGGCCGACGGCGATGAAGGGGCCGATGAGGGCGAAGCCGACCGCCAGCGGATAGGAGACGTAGCTCATCTGCAGCGCCGAGGCGGTCAGCACGATGAGCATGCCGCCGAGGGCGTAGATGCCGCCGAAGAAGAGCCCGAAGAGCGGCGCGGCGCGGAAATCGCGCAGGCCCAGGTCCAGGGCGTCGACGATGTCGCTGGTGGCGATGGTC
>MRWG01001107.1_pt1 | contig 19364 bp, 13 predicted proteins | sample 1013341 | NCBI WGS metagenome assembly MRWG01 (sample SAMN06117577, study PRJNA244670) | biofilm metagenome | biome: Water; feature: Cathode Biofilm; material: Biofilm; isolation source: microbial consortium enriched at the cathode of a solar microbial fuel cell | place: USA: District of Columbia ... | reverse complement strand
CCCTGTAGCGCAACGCTCTGCGCGGCCAGATCCTGCGGCAGCGCTTCGTCGGAAGCAAGCAGCCCCTGCACCTGGCGCAGCGTCACGCCGCGCGGATCGGGCCAGAAGAAAATGCGCTCGAAACGGTTTTCCGCCACCAGAGGCCCAAAGCGCAGAACCGAAACATGCCCCCAGGCAGAAACCGTCTCGGCAAAATGCTGATGCACGGCGGCAAGTCCGCTGTCCGACGGCGCGCCGCAAACATCACCAAGCGCGTTCGAGAGCGCCCCACTCGCCTCGCGAAAGCGCGCCAGCGTGGGCGTGACATATCCTTCCAGCACCCGGCTTCCCGCATCGTGGGCGATGGTGCTGGTGGTTTCCTGCGCCAGCGCTGGCGCAGATGAAAGACAAAGGATCAGAACGCATCGTGAGAGGCGCGCTTGCATCGGGCAGACTCCATAACCGTGGCTGGCATTGCTGGCTATCGCGCAGGGGGGAAGAGGCGCGAGGGCTGGCCGGAAGCCGGGAGCAGGCTCCCGTCCATCCGGCTTATCGCCCGGAACCGCTCACGACAAGGGAAAGTCCGGCTTCACGACAAAAGTTGATCGCGCAACACAGGAAGCCGGAGCCCGTCATAACCGCTCACAGGGCTGGCGTGCCAGAGCCCGTTCAGAACCGCCTCCTCCGCCGCCTCGACGGCTGCATGAAGGAACGGATCGATGCGCGCTTCGGCAAGCCGCTCGATGGCATCCGCCTCGCTGTCGATATCGAGGCGGTTGGCGGTGGAGAAGGCGATGGCCACATCGCCGCTCTGGTCACCCCAATAGCTGCCGAGACGTCCAAGCGCTGCACCCGCCCGCCGCGCCACGCGGGTGAGCTGGCGCGAATCGAGAGGCGCATCCGTGGCATAGACGATGATGACGGAGCCCTTGTCCTGCGGGTCGGCGCGCCCGGCCTCCGGCGTCTCGATGCGTTCCCCCAGAAGCCGCAGATCGCCCGGCCTGCCGAAATTGGAGAGAACAAGCGCCGCCAGCGTATGGGTACGGCCGGATGGCAGCGCGACACGGCGCGATGCGCTGCCGATGGCGCCGGCAAAGCCAAAGGTGCGCATGCCGGTTCCTGCGCCCACCGTGCCCTGCGCAACCTCGGCGTCGGCGGCGGAAATCGCCTCTTCCGCCATGGCTTCGGTCACCGCCAGCGCCTGAATGTCGCTGACGCGCCCGTCATTGCATTCCAGCACCAGCGGATTGACGGTTGGGCGTCCGCGCCCGATCTCGGGGTTTTGTGCAATCGCCCGGCGGATCAGCGCCGTGGTGCAGGCCGCCACGCCAAATGTGTTGGTCAGAAGGATCGGCGTTTCGATGCGGCCGAGCTCTGCAAGCTGCATCAGGCCGGCGCTCTTGCCAAATCCATTGAGCACCGCCACGCCGGCCGGAACCGGATTGCGAAAGAGATCGCCATCATGCGGCAGGATCGCGGTGACGCCCGTGCGCGCGGTCTGAGCGCGGTGGGTCAGATGCCCGACGGTGACGCCCGGCACATCCGCAATGCTGTTGGCCGGTCCCGCTGGAAGATCCCACCACGCGCCCGCCCTGTCGAAAAGCCGTTCCGTCATGCCAGAGCCGATGCCATGAGAGAGAAGCTGGAGATGATGCCGATCGCCTCGGCATGGCTCTTTGCGACAAAGCGCACATCCAGCGCGCCGGTGCGCTCCGTGAAAGGCAGGAGTGCGGCGGCATCCGCGAAAATCTGCTTGGAAAAGCCGATATCCACCGTAAGCGGCGGCGTGCATGGCGCTTTCACCTCGGTGCCCGCAGCCGCCTCAACCGCCTCGCAGACATCCTGTTCGATCCTTTCGCGCGCTTCGTCCGGCGACATGCTTTCCGAGGCAAAGGCGTTGATGCAGCGCTTGACGGTAATGGAGCGGGCTGCCGGAAACTGCTCGGCGATTTCGGCTTCCAGCCGGTCATCGCCGCTCACCGCAAGAAGCGGCACGCCGATCTCCGCTGCATGGCCGGCAAAGAGCGTCGGCTCTCCGGCGCGCACGCCATTCACCTCGATGCGGCGGAACGCCAGACCGCTGACCGTGTGGGCAAGCACGCCGAAATTGTCGGCGGCCGCGTGGTAACCGATCAGCACCACACCATCGTGACCGGCATGAATGCCTTCGATCATCGACAGCGGGCGCGCGCGACCGGAAACAAGACGCGCGCGCGGGTCGAGCTGTTCAGCGATCATGTTGCGCATCGGCCCGTGCGAATCCGCCACCGTCACCGCGTCCGCTCCGCCCGCAAAAGCGCCACGGATCGCGGCATTCGCCTCTTCGGTCATGAGCCTGCGCGCCACCTCGTATTCCGGGTTGCCGCGCTGGCCCTGAAGGCTCTCGCAAACCCCGGCCACGCCCTCGATATCGACAGAGATAAAAATATGCATGCCGCTCCCCTGATAATGAATCGCCGGCATTCGACTTGAAACGCATGACGAATTCCAGTCCCAACATGCGATAGAAGCGATGCCAGTCGCTTGCACCACAGCCTGCATCATGCAAAATGAAGCCAGCGTTCGGGCAAACAGCCCTTGGCAGCCCCCTCCCGGCAACATTGCCACAAGACGCTTCAGCACCTCTCCTTTCTTCCCTGAAACGCTGCGCAAACCCTCTGCGCCAGCACTCCGGTGCGCTCTCCCCCCAAAAAACGTCTTTCCCGGCGCTCAAAGCGCCATCCCGTTCATCCTGAACATGGAGTTTTCCATGCCTTCACGGCTTCTTTTACCGGTGCTTGCGCTGGCTGTTTTCTTCGTCGGCGTGACAGAGTTCATGATCGCGCCCCTTCTGACGCCCATCGGCGCTGCCTTTGGCGCAACCCCGGCTGCCGCCTCCTGGCTGATTTCCGGCTATGCGCTTGCCTATGCCGTCGGCGCGCCGCTTATCGGACTTGTCGCCCACCGGCTTGACCGGCGGCGTCTTCTGCTTACGGCGCTGGCGCTTCTCGCCGCCGATGGGCTTGCGGTGGCCTTCGCCCCCACGCTTGGCATTGCCATCATTCTTCGTGTTCTGGGAGGAGTGGCGGCGGCAGCCCTCATTCCCGCCGTGTTCGCCCTCATTGCCGACCGGTTTCCCGAGGCGCGACATTCACAGGCCATGGGCCTTGTCATGCTTGGCATGACGGCAGGCATCGCCGCCGGGCCAGCGCTGGCCGGCGTCCTGACACAGCTGTTTGACTGGCCCGCGCCCTTCCTTGCCAGCGCCTTCGGCTGTCTTCTGCTGCTCATGCCCGCAGGCCGTGTGCTTCGGGGCGATGAGACGACACAGGTGCCTGCCACACGGCAGCGTTCAAGCGGGCTCGGCAGCTCTGGAAGAAGCGCGCTCCTGCTTCTCATCGCCAAGGCTCTCTGGAATGGCGCTGCCGTTGCCGCCTTCGGTCTGAGTGGCGAGATGCTGCGGGACCGCTTTGCAACCGACACGCTGCAAACGGGGCTGGCGGTCACGGCATTCGGCTTCGGCCTGGCCGTGGGCAATCTTTCGACCGGCCTTGTCAGGCGGCTGTCGCACGGCGATGAGCGGCTGCTGGTCGCCGCCGTTCTGTTTCTCGCGCTCAGTTTTGCAGCCTTCCTGCTTCTGCCATTGCCGCTTGACGGCGCGCTTTTCTGCCTTGCCTGCTGGGGCATTGCGCTCGGTTTTGCAGCCCCTGCCAGCACGGCGCTGATCGCCCGCCGGGCGGGTGCAGACAAAGGGTTTGTGCTGGCCCTGTCGGAGAGCGCCAACAATATCGCGCTGCTCTCGCTGCTCACAGGTGCGGCCTTCGCATTGCAGAGCTTTGGATTGCCTGCGGCAGGCATGGTGCTTGGAAGCGGGCTCGCGCTGGGGGCGGCCCTCCTCCTGATGGACGGGTTGGTCCAGAAGCAGGCAAAACCCCGGCGCGATGGCTCTTGCAGGTCCGGCAGCCGGCGGTAGCATTGACCTGCTATCCCTGCCTGATGCAGGCACCCAGTACAGGCAATTGCACAACAACCGGATACGCAAGGGCTCACCGATGGATCTAGACGACGCCGTTCTTCTGCTTGTCGATTATCAGCAGGCATTTGACGATCCGTCCTGGCCCCGGCGCTGGAACAGCGATGTCGACAGGAACGGTCTTGCACTTCTCGCCGCCTGGCGCAGGGCAAAACGCCCGCTGATCCATGTGCGGCACGATTCCGTCGAGCAGGCTTCCACGCTGCGCCCCGGCGCGCCCGGCAATGCCCTGCGGCCCGGTTTCGAGCCGCTGCCCGGCGAACAGCTTGTCACCAAGAGCGTCAATTCCGCCTTTATCGGCACCGATCTCGACCTGCGCCTGCGTCGTCTCGGCGCGAAGACGGTGGTTACCTGCGGCATTTCCACGGATATGTGCGTGTCTACCACCATACGCACCGGCGCGAATATGGGCTGGAACATGATGCTGGTGGAAGACGCCTGCGACTGCTTCGATCTACCGGATGGCAAGGGCGGGAGCGTTCCTGCCGAAGAGGTTCACCGCGCGCATGTGGCCACGCTCGGCTTCGAGTTCTGCAGGGTCGCGACCACAAGAGACGTTGTGAGCGCGCTCTGATCCGCCCGTATGAACCGGGCGCGACGGCACAGAGAACAGGGACGGCTTTCCCGGTTTCCCACCCTGGTAACAACGCATTTGCATACCTGCTTCTGTCGCGTCCGGGCGGCTTCGCTTCTCTAGCGTAGGCCTCGTTTGCTTGCTCAGATTGCCGCAAATCCATCGAATGCCATGGTACGCAAGTCCATGGCATTGACCCAGTGCGTGGTTCGCCCTTCGACAAGCTCAGGAAGCTCACCATGAGGGAGGCGGTGTTTGTCAAATCCGCTGCAACGACCGGGATCTAGGCTCCTGTCGGATACCACTTCCCTCATGGTGAGCTTCCTGAGCTTGTCGAAGGGCGAACCACGCACCGCGCTGGGACTGCCAAACCATCTTGCGGCATGAACTGTGATCAAACGCCCTTTTGTCCGTAACCAACCAATTCACACCCATCTTGAATTAATTGAACGTTCGTTTTATTAATACGACAGGGAGGCACCATGGCGCGCACGACCGGCTCAGACGGTGAAAAGACGGAAGCAGCGATCCGCGAGGCGGCGCTGGACCTGATTGCGCGTCTCGGCTTTGAAGCCATGTCCATGCGCCAGCTTGCCGCCAGCGTCGGCGTGCAGCCGGCTGCTCTCTACCGATACTTTACGACTAAAGAAGCATTGCTCCATGCACTCATGCTCGAGCATATGGAGCGCCTTATCGCTTCCTGGGGGGAAGCGCGTCCTGCACATGGCTCCGACAAAGAGAAGCCGGCAGGACGCCTCGCTAAATTCGTTGAAAACCACATCCGCTTTCACCTGGCGCGGCGCAACGCAACCCATGTGAGCAATCTGGAGCTGCGCAGCCTTTCCAGCGAGCGGCTCGAGCAGATTCTTGCGCTGCGCAGCCAGTATGAGGGCGAATTGCGCTCCATCCTGACCGATGGCCAGCGCGAAGGCGTTTTCCAGATCGACGATGTGGCGCTGACGGCGATGGCGATCATCCAGATGATCACCGGTGTGATCGTCTGGTTTCGCCCGGAGCTGCGGCTTTCCGAAGACGAAGTTGCCGCTAACTATCACACCATGACCATGCGCCTTGTGGGCGCGGAGGCTTGACCGGAGGAGACCGATGTATACCGGATCGATGAATTTCGGGCTTGGCGAGGACATCGACGCGCTGCGCGACATGACGCATCGCTTCGCTCAGGAAAAGATAGCGCCACTGGCGGCGGAAACCGACGAAAGCAATGAGTTTCCAGCCCATCTCTGGCAGGAAATGGGTGCGCTCGGCCTGCTCGGCATGACCGTTGATCCGGATTATGGCGGCTCGGGCCTCGGCTATCTGGCGCATGTGGTGGCGATGGAGGAAATCTCGCGCGCCTCGGCCTCGGTCGGCCTTTCCTACGGCGCGCATTCCAATCTCTGCGTCAACCAGCTCCGCCGCTGGGGCAATGATGCGCAGAAGGAAAAATACCTTCCGGCACTCTGCTCTGGCGAAACCGTGGGCGCGCTCGCCATGTCCGAGACCGGCGCGGGCTCCGATGTCGTGTCCATGAAGCTCAAGGCAGAAAAGCGCAATGACCGCTTCGTGCTCAACGGCTCGAAAATGTGGATCACCAACGGCCCCGATGCGGGCACGCTGGTTGTCTACGCCAAGACCGATCCCGATGCGGGCCCGCGCGGCATCACCGCCTTCATCATCGAGCGCGACATGAAAGGCTTCTCGGTCGCGCAAAAGCTCGACAAGCTTGGCATGCGCGGCTCCAACACCGGCGAACTGGTGTTCGAGGATGTGGAAGTGCCCTTCGAGAACATGCTTGGCGAGGAAGGCAAGGGCGTCAACATTCTGATGTCGGGGCTCGACTATGAGCGTGTGGTGCTGGCCGGCGGTCCGGTGGGCATCATGGCGGCCTGCCTCGACGTGGCAGCACCCTATGTGCGCGAGCGCCAGCAGTTCGGCCAGCCGGTCGGCTCATTCCAGCTTGTGCAGGGCAAGCTCGCCGACATGTATACGACGATGAACGCCTGCCGGTCCTATGTCTATGCGGTGGCCAGCGCCTGCGACCGTGGCGAGACGACCCGCAAGGACGCCGCCGGCTGCATTCTCTACGCAGCCGAGAAAGCGACGCAGACGGCGCTCGATGCGATCCAGCTTCTGGGCGGCAATGGCTATGTGAACGAGTTCCCCGCCGGTCGCCTCCTGCGCGACGCCAAGCTCTACGAGATCGGGGCCGGCACGAGCGAAATCAGGCGCTGGCTGATCGGTCGCGAAATGATGACGGAAGCCTGATGCGGGCCTTGCAGACCGCTCTGCCCGCTTCTCTGCAAGATTTTCTGCAGGATTTTCTGCAGGATTTTCTGGCCGGTGCTCTTCTATCCGTTGCGCCGGGCAGACATGATGCGCTTACCTGACGCTCAATTCGTTTGCGCAGATTGACCACCAAAGGGCCTTGCGCCCGACAATGCCGCCGGAGATCGCATGACCGTCCTTCAATCGCAGCTTTCCACCGCCTCCGACGCATACAGGGCCAATTTCGAACGCATGCAGGCGCTGGTGGCCGAAACGGCAGAGAAAGCCGCGCTCGTGGAGCGTGGCGGGTCTGACGAGGCGCGCGAACGCCATGTGAAGCGCGGCAAGCTTCTGCCGCGCGAACGGCTCGCCCAATTGCTCGATGTCGGTGCGCCCTTTCTCGAAATCGGCCAGTTCGCAGCCCACGACATGTATGGCGGCGACATCGCTTCGGCCGGCCTGATCGCCGGCGTCGGGCGCATTGAGGGTCGCGAATGCGTCATCGTCGTCAATGACGCCACTGTGAAGGGCGGCACCTATTATCCGCTGACGGTGAAGAAGCATCTGCGCGCGCAGGAGATCGCGCTCGAAAACAATCTGCCCTGCGTCTATCTGGTGGATTCGGGCGGGGCCAATTTGCCGAACCAGGACGAAGTGTTTCCCGACCGCGAGCATTTCGGCCGCATCTTCTTCAACCAGGCCAACATGTCGGCAAAGGGCATTCCCCAGATTGCCTGCGTGATGGGCTCCTGCACCGCAGGCGGCGCCTATGTTCCCGCGATGAGCGACGAGACCATAATGGTCAAGGGACAGGCGACGATCTTCCTCGGCGGCCCGCCGCTGGTGAAGGCGGCCACCGGCGAAGTGGTAACCGCCGAAGAACTGGGCGGCGCGGAGGTGCACACGCGCGAATCCGGCGTTGCCGATCACTATGCGCTGGACGATGAACACGCACTGGCCATCGTGCGGCGCATCGTCAAAAACCTGAATCGAAAGAAGACGGTATCGCTCGATCTTCGCAAATCGATTCCACCGCTTTACGACCCGCGCGAGATTTACGGGATCATTCCCGCCGACACCCGCCAGCCCTATGATGTGCGCGAGGTGATCGCGCGGGTGGTGGACGGGTCGGAGTTCGATGAGTTCAAGGCCAATTACGGAACCACGCTCGTCACCGGGTTTGCCCATATTTACGGAATTCCGGTAGGCATTCTGGCAAATAACGGGGTGCTTTTCTCCGAAAGTGCGCTGAAAGGCGCGCATTTCATAGAGCTGTGCTGCCAGCGAAAGATCCCGCTCGTCTTCCTCCAGAACATCACCGGCTTCATGGTCGGTCGCAAATATGAGGCCGGCGGCATCGCCCGTGACGGCGCGAAACTGGTGACGGCTGTCGCCACCGCGCAGGTCCCCAAGGTGACGGCCATTATCGGCGGTTCCTTTGGGGCCGGCAATTACGGCATGTGCGGCCGCGCCTACTCGCCCCGCTTCCTGTGGATGTGGCCCAATGCCCGCATTTCCGTGATGGGTGGCGAACAGGCGGCGACGGTTCTCTCAATCGTCAAGCGCGAAGGCATCGAGCGCAAGGGCGGAAGCTGGAGCGCGGAAGAAGAGGTAGCGTTTCGCCAGCCGATCCTTGAAAAATACGAGCGTGAGGGCCACCCGCTCTATTCGAGCGCACGGCTTTGGGATGACGGCATCGTGGATCCGGCCAAAACCCGCGAGGTTCTGGCGCTTTCGCTCGGATCGGCGCTGAACGCTCCGATTGGCGACACGAAATTCGGCGTTTTCAGAATGTAGGAAGGCAGTGCGGCAGATCAGTTGCTGCGCTGCCTGTCACCATTGATGAACTCCATCACCAGACGGTGGACATTGCCGCCATCGCCCATTTCGACGCGATCAAAATCGCGGCTGCGCTGACGCTGCGCCTGCGACAGGCGGCCCAGATGCTCCTGCAATTTCGCACGCACCTTGCGGCAGCCGGGATCATTCTCCGCGCGCAGACCGACGGACACGGCCTGGATCTCCTTCACCATATCGGTGATGATCTCGCCATGCATTTCTTCATGCGTGCGCACGCCCGCACTGAAGCGATCCCATGCGGCCTGCGTCTGCGGTGAGAGGGAAGAAGGCGCCTGCGGCAGGCGATAGGTGATGATGAGCTTGGGCTTTGCGGAAGCCAACACGCAGGCTCCGTCCTTGCGCTGCTGGTAATCGCGCTGCCAGGTCAGCCTGAAATCCGTATAGGCAATCACGCGTCGCACGCCCAGCTTGGGACCGCGCTCGCCGATGGAACGGTAGAGATCCAGCGCGGTGGAACCGGTGATTTTGTAGGGTTCCACCTGTTCGACGGGCTTCCACCCGGCCAACGCAACGGACGGCAGCACCACCGCCACCGCCAGGACAACACCCCGAACAAGCTTGCTCAAACCGGACACCCCCGACACGCATTTCTGACCGCTCACCACGTTGCGGCTGGAATAGAGCGCTTCCGCTTTTCGTTGAATCACGGAAGCGCTCTAATTCATTGTTTCTGCGCAATTCCGGACGGAAAACCGGATCCCACTTTTCCTGGAATTGCTCTAGCAGACCGCCAGAGCGCCGGCCATGGCGTTCTGGCGGAAATGCAAGACGGGTCTGTTTCACGGGCAAGTTTGTCGAAATGACGACCCGCGCCATACGCTTGCGAAAACAGGTGGTGGGCGCCGCCCCCTCAAGCGGCGCCCGCCTCGAGCCTCAGAACTTGCCAACCATGTTCAGGAAGGCGCCGCGATCATCAAGCGTGAGATCGCGCAGATCGTCCGAGAAGCGCCCGAAATTGTAGCCCGCTCCGACCTTGAAATTGTTGCCGACGTGGCGGTAGAGGGCTGCGAGTGCGCCGTAATCCATCGACTCGATCTCCGGCAGATAGAAGGCCCTGCCCTCCACCATGGCGTCCCAATTCTTGACCACGTGCAGGTCGGCCCTGACGATGCCAAGATGGGCGGAAGACTGTTCCCAGCTTCCCATCGCATTGCTGCCATCGGTGCGCCTCTGGCGAATTTCGCCCATACGCATACCGTATTTACCCCCCCACCGAAAGCCATGGAAGAAGATCATAGGTGACGTCGGCAGAGACGATATGGCTTCTCTGAAGCGGGCCATTCGTCGAGCGTGACGCGGTGCTGATCTGCTCATTGCCTGGCAGATTGTAGAGATAGGTGTAACGCACCAGAGCATTGAGCGCGTCGTGATCGACCGGTCGGTAGGCGTAGCCCAGCGAGCCTTCGACATAATCGCCATTGTAATAGGTTCCACCCGGCGTCTGCGAGATGACGGCATCCACATTGCCAAGGACCCGTCCATAACCGTCATGGTCCATGGAAGCACCCGCGCTGACCAGATAGGTGTTGCGGTTGCGGCTTTCATCGTCTGAACGCTCGAAGCGCGCTTCACCACGCGCACGGGCATTGACGCCCAGTTCTTCATCCTTGAAGCCGACGCTGACGGAACCGGCATAGCGCTCGAAATCGGAATACTGTTTTCCGGTGTTCGGATTGATGCGATCATCTTCGATATTGCCTGCTTCAACACCGGCATCGACGGTCCAGGCTGCATCGGGCGTATAGATCACGCCATAGCGCTGAGCCAGAGCATTACGCCGGCCGAACAGATCGTAATCCGCTTCGGAATAGGCCGAGACAACATCGGTCATGCGCTTCTTCACGCCGGCAACCACTGCGCCATAGTCCCTGCCCTGCAGATCGTAGCCGTAGTTGCCATTCGAGGCGCGATCCGGATCGAGGCGATAACCGAGGTAATAGTGATCCTCGGGCGTCGGATCGTAGGTAACGGCAGCGAGACCGCCGATACCGGACTCACCCCAGGACACCTCGCCCTCTGCACCCACTTTCTCGGTCAGACGAACTTCCGCGCCGACACCATAGCGGTCATTCTTGCTCATATTGCCGCCGCGATCGAAGGTCGCCTGGGCAAAGCCGTAATAGAGATAATCGTCGTTCTGGCGATAATCGACGCGCATACCGGCATCCAGCCGCCGACCGCTATATCCGGATTTGCCTGCGGCGACCGCTGCCGGCGAATGAAGTTCTGAGTATGCGACACCAAACGCAGCCTTCCAGTATGCGTCGAATGTGTAGCTGACCTCGAACTCGGCTTCCTTGCTCTCGCGCCCCTCGACGTTCCTGTAATCGTCGTAGGAGAGTTTTAACTCCATGTTCGCGGTCAGCGGAATTTCGGCATGCGCGCCCCAGATCCGCTCTTCCACATCCACCTGATCGGTGACGCTGGTGAAGCCGGCCTCCTTCTTCTCATAGTAGCCGCCGATCTTGCCGGGCGTGCCAAACACACGGAAATCCTTTAAGTCCGCCTGTCCGCGAATGCTCCATGCCTTGGCTGCCTGTCCCGCCTGACCGGCGGTTTCGCGATCTGCAAGAGTGAGACCGCCATCGGTAGAGCGGGTAAGACCGAAGCCCGGCCCTTTCGAATAGGCGATTTCGGCATCGATATAGGTATTCTCGGAACGCTGCACGCGAATGTCGCCGCCATAAGCGGTCTGGTCCGACAGGCCCGTCTCGTCCCGCAGGCCGGTCGCACCGAGGCGCACATGGTTCTTGAGCCATGTCTCGGCGCGGCCGCCATAGACATAGTTTTCCATCTCGCTCGCCCTGGAGCGATATTCATACTGGGCCACCATATAGGCCGAATGGCCGCCAAGCGCCCCATCGCGGACCGCGCCGCCGTCGACCGTGCCGGAGTTGAGCGGCGCATCAAGGATCACCACGCCCTGCAGATAATCGATCGTGTAGTCCTCGCCATAGACCAGCGCACGACGCTCGACGACGCGCCCCGTGGTCTTGTCGCGATACTCGATGTGCAGCGTTTCGGAACCATCGACGATCCGCTGCCGCTTCAGGAAATAGGCGGAGCCGCCGGTGCCGAGAAATTCGTCGCGCTGCGGCAGTGTCTCGGGCTTTGCGGCGAAGGCGGTGGCCTTGAATTTGGGCTCGCCCCTTGCATTGTTGCCCGGCGAACGCAGCACCATTTCCGCGCCGTAAAGACCTCGGTCGACCTGGAGAAAGCGCGTTCCGGATATCTTGGTCTTGTAATTGCCCCACATGACGTGGCTCTCGCCGCGCTCAAGACGGACATAGAATTTTCCGTTGGTCGGCGCGTCTTCCACCGAGGTGGAGTCATCGCCATAGACCGGATAGTACTTGTCCGGGTCGATGCGCCGGAGAAGCTCTCTCGGGTCGCGGGCATCGAGATCCTTGAAAAGGTTCTTGATCTCGTTTTCGCCGGTGTCTGCCGCTGCCGTGAGCAGGAACTTGCCCTTGATCTTTCCGCGCAGGTAGAAGGCCAGCCTGCCGGAGTTCCACACCTTGTCGTATTCGCCCGTACGCACCTCTTCAATGCGCGGATCGCCGCTGCGTTTGCCGACGGTGAAATCGGCCAGAGCGACGTAGAACCAGTCATTTGTGGGAATGTTGACGTCGCGGCTGAAATAGAGACCACCTGCCTTGGAGCCGCCATCGACGGCCACGTCGACCATGTGCTGCCCCGGCGGGAGAATACGCTGGGTCACGAAAGTGCCCTTGGGATCGAGCGGGACCAGTTCATCGAAAACCACAATCCCGTATCCTTCGGGAACGCGCGATCCGTGGACCGTGACGGCGCCGCCATAGACGGGAATGTTGCGGAATGCGGTTCGATCTTCTGAATTGCCCGGCGCGACGCCATTGCCGGAGTCGGACATGAACTCGCCGCGCGTGCTTGCGAAGGTCATCGGAACCGTTTCATCGAAGCGGCCTTTGGCGTCGTAGACGCGCAGCACATAGCGGAATTCACGCCCGCTCTGGGCCGGCATCACCCAGCCAGCCTCCCCGTTCACATTGATGGGCACCACCGCAACCGGCTTGTTCTGCCAGGCGACATTGTTCTCATAGATGCGCACTTCGGACCGGGTGATGAAGGCGGGATAGTTGGAGGTCGCGTAAAAACGCACCGGTTCACCGGCGCGGAATATGCGCTGGACCGGCACTGTCGAGACGTTGAGCAGCGGCTCGACATCGAGCCCGTCGAACTTGATCTGGATATCGACGGAGCTCAGATCCAGATCGGTCTTGCGCTGTTTGTCGACCGGGCGTGCGCCCGGCGATACGCCGAACATGCCTTCGTCCACGATCTGGCCGCTCTCATCAACAACCTGGCCATCCACGGAGATGACAAAGGGGATGGAGGGCTGATCGCCGGGCTGGGCCAGTTCGGTGTTCTCGCCGATCCTGAGCGTGCCTGACCCGCTATTGTCGAGCATCTTGCCACGGACGGTAGCCGGACATGGAAGCCCGCCACAGGCATCGTTCATTTCCATAAGAGGCGGCAACCCGTCATCGCCCTTGTAAACCACGCCGCCATCACCGGGGGCACCGACGGGCGGTCCTCCGACAGTCCCCGCCATGGGCTCACCACCGACAATGCGCCCACTCCCGCCAAGCGGCGAGCGGGCCAAAATGGGCGGTTCCGGGATCGGCTCGATGCCCTGCATGTCTGCAGCCAGAAGCGGCTCTGCCTGAAGGGCGGCAGAAATTGATATGATACTGCTCGCGAGCAGAAAGCGGGGTCGTGAACGTTCCATCATGAAATTTCCATTTGTTGTCTGCTGACGAATTCAACGGATAGCGCCGTTTTCACGCCTCCGAGCAAATCGGGGTTTCTCCCCGGCGGGTGCTGGCGCGGCTGACCAACCGGCTCTCGCGACACCGCCTTGCTTCTCATTTTTGTTCGGGCACTGATGGTGGGCATTCGACGCCCCGCCTCAGTCATTCTTGATTTCCGTCTTGATGACTGCGCAGGGCAGACCAGGCGACGGCGATGCGCTGCCTTTGGGCGCGACGCTCAAACCACTGATGTTCAGCGCAAAAATATCGTTGCCGTCAGCGTTACCGCACGAGGGATGACCACATTCGAGTTCTTGCATGACCATTCGGGAACCAGCCTATGTGTATCGCGCCCGCAACCAGTGCTCCTGGCTGGGACTTTGTTGACGATGCGAAGTACTTGGAACGAACCGACGCGTACTCGGGGTCTAGACACAGGAAAAAAAATAGACGGAACGGATACCGCTTGAGCAGTGCTGGAAGGGTATGGTTACGGTATCGAAATCGAAGAGGTTACGGATTAAGGCACTGAAATCACTTTGTCTTTCCGGACACAAACGGAGAGAAGACCTGTTGATGCGGTCTCTCGGACAAGCGCAGCAGGACAGTTCAGCGTGGCTCCCGGAACGGTGTTTGCTTATGCATCCAAAAAACAGCGCCAGTGACCGATTCTTCGCTGCAAGCCCGTGCGACAGGCGTTATGCTCTGGCAGCTTTGTAGGAGGATCGGTTCGCATGTTTCAGAAAATCCTGATTGCAAACCGCGGCGAGATCGCCGTGCGGGTGATCAAGACCGCGCGGCAAATGGGGATTGCCACGGTCGCGGTCTATTCGGACGCGGACCGGGATGCCCGGCATGTGCGCATGGCGGATCAGGCCGTCCATATCGGCCCGGCTGCAGCTTCTGAAAGCTACCTCAACGGGGACCGGATCATTGCGGCGGCGCAGGAAACCGGTGCAGAGGCGATCCATCCCGGCTACGGATTTCTCTCCGAAAACCCGGATTTCGTGGAAAAGGTGGAAGCAGCGGGCCTTGTCTTCATCGGGCCTTCGTCGCAGGCCATTCGCGCCATGGGGCTCAAGGACGCCGCCAAGCGCCTGATGGAAAAGGCGGGCGTGCCGGTGGTGCCCGGCTATCACGGAGACACGCAGGCGCTGGTGGCGCTCGCCTCCAAGGCAAACGAGATCGGCTATCCGGTGCTGATCAAGGCGCGGGCCGGCGGTGGCGGCAAGGGCATGCGCCTGGTCGCGGACCCGGATGCGTTTCCCGATGCGCTCGCGGCTGCGCAACGCGAAGCAAAGGCCGCCTTTGGCGACGAGCGCGTTCTGGTGGAGAAATACATCGAGACGCCGCGCCATATCGAAGTGCAGGTCTTTGGCGACAAGCATGGCAATGCGGTGCATCTGTTCGAGCGTGACTGCTCTGCCCAGCGCCGTCACCAGAAGGTGATCGAGGAAGCGCCCGCGCCCGGCATGGATGCGCTGACGCGTGAAGCCATGACGGATGCTGCGGTGAAGGCGGCAAAGGCCATCTCCTATAGCGGAGCGGGCACGATCGAATTCATCGTGGATGCGTCCGAGGGGCTTCGGCCCGACCGGTTCTGGTTCATGGAAATGAACACGCGCCTGCAGGTGGAGCATCCCGTGACCGAGATGATCACCGGCATTGATCTGGTGGAGTGGCAGTTGCGGGTGGCCGCCGGCGAACTCCTGCCCCGTACGCAGGACGAGATCGCCGCGCATGGCCATGCGGTGGAGGCGCGCCTTTATGCGGAAGACGCCACGCGGGACTTCCTGCCGGCCACCGGAACGCTGCATCATCTGAAGTTTCCCGAGCATGTCGGTGGCGCGCGCCTGCGCGTGGATGCCGGTGTTGCCGAAGGCGACGCCATCACCCCGTTCTACGATCCGATGATCGCCAAGCTGATCGTGCATGCCCCGACCCGCGAGGAAGCGCTGGAGGGGCTGGCGAATGCGCTGGAACGCACGGAGGTTGCCGGATCAACGGTCAATCTCGGCTTTCTGACCCGATTGTTGCGCGACGACGATTTTGCGGCCGGCCGGCTGGAAACGGGGCTGATCGCGCGCAAGCAGGAAGCGCTGACCACGGTCGCGCCACTGCGGGATCGCCATCTCGCCGTTGCCGTTGCCGCCACAAGCGGGACGGCCACGGGCGCCGATGCCTCAGACCCGTTTTCGGCAATCTCGGGTTATGGGCATTTTGGGCCGCTCGTTCACAGGCGGACACTGGTGGATGGCGAGGATGCGGTGGAGGCGCGGGTGACGGCGCAGGGGGATGGCGCGTTGAGCATTCGTCTCGGCGACGACGAGGCGGCGCGACCGATCATCGTGCGTCGGGATGATCCGACGCGCATCGCGTGCTGGCCGGGGCATGTCACGGTTTTTGAGGGCGCGGATGCGCTGACGTTAAAGGTGCCGGATCGCCTTCAGGCTGCCGACGAGAGTGCTGGCGGTGACAGGCTGAGCGCGCCCATGCCCGGCCTTGTGAAGGTCGTGCGGGCAGCGGTGAACGACACGGTGAAGAAAGGTCAACCGCTTCTGGTGCTTGAAGCCATGAAGATGGAGCACACCATCACCGCGCCTCATGACGGCGTGGTCGCAGAGATTGCGACCGAGGGGGCGCAGGTGAATGACGGCGCGATGCTTGTCCGCTTCCAGGACGCTGATTAGGAGAATAAGGCGCCCGGGAGCCGGTGGATCTGCGTCCGGCCCCGGGCGTTCCGCCCTCGCTATCAGTTCCCGGGCGTTCCGCCCCCCGCTATCAGTGCATCGTCATCCATTCGCGCGCATCGCGCAGCGCCTTGGCGAGTTCCGGCTTGCTCATGCTTGCGGCCAGTTCGGAGCGCAGCGCAGCGGCGCGTCCAGAACCCTTGATGGCCGCAATGTTGAACCATTTGTGCGCGGCCACCAGATCGACAGCACAATCGCGGCCGGTCGCATACATCATTCCCAGTTGAAACAGCACGTCCGCCTGGGTGGACGAACCAGCCGTACCGAAGCCTGCTTCCTGAACGTCATAACGTGCCATAATCCAAGATCCCTGTTTTTCTCCCGAGAGCCTTTTGTTTTTGCCCGTCTGGGCTAGCCCTTCGATGCTTCCGAGAATGCAGGGAGCGGCTGAAATCGCCGTTAAATCTTGTGCTTAATTTGAAGAAAACAAAGTTCAAATTTTCAGTAAACGCCTGATTTTGTTAAGCATCGCAAACCCGCACGGTGTCGGGGTTTGGGCTCTGTGTGACCGGCTCATTCGTTAACGCCCAGGCTAAGACTTCGCTAACCATGCGGAACGCAAGAACAGACGGTTTTCTGAAAATTGCGGCGCATCGTAGCGAAAAGTGGGGACCGGTTTTCGGCCACTCCGATGCCCCATGGACGGTGTAGAGCATCGGACCGAACGGACGCTCGGCGCTTTAGTCCTGCACGAGGCGGTCGCGACGGGCCGGACAGGCTGCGAGCGGGACGCAGAAGGGGCGGCCTGACGCTTCTTCGCGGCGGACAATGCATTCAATGCCGAACACGTCCTCGATCAGCTCCTGATGGAAAACCGCTTCCACCGGCCCGCAGCCGGCGACCTGGCCCGCACGGAAGAACACGATGTCATCGGCAAAGCGCGCGGCCAGATTGAGATCGTGGAGCACGACCACCACGGTCTTGCCCTCCTGCGCGCCGAGGCGCTGCACAAGCGACAGCACTTCAAGCGCATGTGCGATGTCGAGATGGTTGGTGGGTTCGTCGAGCAGGATGACGGGTGCGGCCTGCGCCAGAACCATGGCGATCCAGACGCGCTGAAGCTGGCCGCCAGAGAGCGTGCCGATGGCGCGATGGGCAAGCTCGGTGAGATTTGTCTGTGCGAGCGCGACGGCAACGGCCTCGCGGTCGGCGCGGGCATCGGGCGCGAAGGCCCGGCGGTGAGCGTAGCGGCCAAGAGAGACCAGTTGCTCGACCGACATTTCGTCGGGTGCGGTGGGGCTTTGCGTGAGCATGGCGATCTCACGCGCAAGCGCCTTGGCCGGGATCTGCGAGAGCGGGGTGTCGCGCAGCAGCACGGAACCGGCCTGCGTGGGCAGCATGGCCCGCATGGCGCGCAGGGCCGTGGACTTGCCACAGCCATTCGGCCCGCACAAAGCGGTGAGGCGCCCGGGACGGATTGAAAGATCGAGCGCTTCGAAGACGAGCTTGCCCGGATAGCCGAGCGCTGCGGCGCGCAGTTCGATTTCGCACTGGTCTGCCGAATGGCCTTTAAGCATGAACGCGTCCTGCACGGATCAGAATGAATAGGAAGTATGGTGCGCCGATCACGGCGGTGACCGCGCCGGCAGGCACTTCAAGCGGCGCGAAAAGCACCCGCACCGCCAGATCGGCCGCGATGACGATGGCCGCGCCGATGAGCGCCGCGCCAAGCGCCTGCACGCCCGCCCTGCCCCCGAGCATGAGCCGCGCGGCATGAGGCGCGACGAGACCGACGAAACCGATGGCTCCGGCAAAGGAGACGGCGGCGGCTGTGAGTGTTGCCGCCAGCGCAAAGAGCATCAACTGAGTGGCGCGGACGGGAAGGCCCGTGGCCTGCGCGCTCAGTTCGTCAAGCTGGAGCTGGTCCATGCGACGGGTGAGCAGAAAGACAAGCGGGACCAGAACGCCAAGCACGATGGCCAGCACCTGAACATCGGCCCAGCGCGCCTGATAGACGGAACCGGCAAGCCACATGGCGGCCTGGCTCGCGCGATGCACCGGGCCATCAACAATGAAGAGCGTGACGCCGGCCTTGGCCAGAGCACCCAGCGCGACGCCGTAGAGAATGACCCGCAGGGGCGGCGCTCCGGTGCGCGCGGCAAGCAGGATGACAAGCCCTGCGAAGCCGAGCGCGCCCAGCACCGCCGCCAGTGGCTGCCACTGAATGCTGACGGTGAGCGCATTCGCGTCATTGCTGAAGAGGAAGAGAAACACCACCACGCCAAGGGCAGCGCCATCGACAATGCCGAGAACCGACGGTGAGGCGAGCGGATTGCGCGTGGCGCGCTGAAGCGCGAAGCCAGCCAGCGCCAGCGCCAGGCCGCTCAACCCAGCCATGGCGAGGCGCGGCATGCGCAGCGACCAGATGATGATGGTGTCGCTGCGCTCTCCCGTGCCAAGGATGGCGGACAGGACACGCTGCAACGACATGCCCGAACTGCCCAGCGCAACGCTTGCAAGTGCAAGCGCGCATAAGACGGTGGCGCAGGCGACCAGGATGGCCACGCGCGCCGGGATGCGCGAGCGGACAGAATGCGGACGCTGCGCGAAAGAGGCTGCCGTCATGCTGCGGCTCCGAGCCGTTTGCGCTGAAGGAGATAAAGCAGCATCGGCACGCCGACCACGGCCAGAAGAACGCCAACCGGCGCTTCTGACGGATAGATGATGAAACGGGCCGCAATGTCGGCGGCGAGCGCCAGCGCCGACCCGGCAAGAAGCGAGAGCGGCACGAGCTGCCGGTGCCCCGGAAAGCCGCTGAGCCGCGCCAGATGTGGCGCGGCAAGACCGATGAAGGCGACCGGCCCGGCAACCGAAACACTGACACCGGCAAGGATGGCCGCAAGAACAAGCACCGTCATGCGCACTTTCAGAACCGGCACGCCCAGCGCCTCGGCAGTCGTATCGTCGGTCATGAGCGCGTCGAGCGTCGGGGCGAGGAAACGGCATGCCACCGCCACCAGAACGACCACCGGAGCCGCCAGATAGAGAAGCTCCGCGTCCCGGTCAGCGAAACCGCCGGAAAGCCAGAAGATCAGCTCTTCCATGGTGCGTTCATCGGCAACGATGACGATCTGGATGCCGGATGACAGAAGGGCGGCGATGGTGACACCCGCCAGAAGCAGATAGGAAGG
>MRWG01001105.1_pt1 | contig 19369 bp, 12 predicted proteins | sample 1013341 | NCBI WGS metagenome assembly MRWG01 (sample SAMN06117577, study PRJNA244670) | biofilm metagenome | biome: Water; feature: Cathode Biofilm; material: Biofilm; isolation source: microbial consortium enriched at the cathode of a solar microbial fuel cell | place: USA: District of Columbia ... | reverse complement strand
GTGGAAATGAATGTCGAGCTGATCACGCCGATCGCCATGGAAGAGAAGCTGCGCTTCGCTATCCGTGAAGGCGGCCGTACCGTCGGCGCCGGTGTTGTTTCCAAGATCGTCGAGTAATCGTTCGATCCATACCCATGCTGAAACGGCGGGCCCCCGGGTCCGCCGTTTTCGTTTGTGCCTGTATTGCTGCGGGCCGATGTCCGGGACTGCGGTGCGCTGTCGCATGACAGGCCGTCGTATGGACACGCTCCGGGGGCGCCGGTACCACTTTGGCCCTGGGCTGAGGAAGTATCCGCGATCATGGCTGAAACGCTCGAACTGAGACTGAACCCGGCACTCGACGCGCAGAAATGGGCGGAGATCTATGCGCGCGACAGGCTCGTCCGGATCCCCGATGTGTTCGAGCCGGCCCTTGCCGATCACATTGAAAGCCTTCTGGCGCGCTCCCTGAACTGGCGGCTCGTCTTTGCCGAGGCCGATCCGTCCGCGCCCGGCGGTGAACGCGTTTCCAAGCTGACCCAGCAGGATATTGCCGCGATGGGCCGGCAGGCCATCGGCGCCAAGATCGGCCATGTCATGGAACGGGCGCGCGACAATTACGGCTATCTCTACGACAGCTATCCGATGATCGAGGCCTATACGTCGGGCTGGGATGCGGGCCATCCGGTCCACCAGCTCACCGAGTTCATCAATTCCCCGGAGTTTCTGGAACTGGGCAAGACCGTGACCGGGGCGCCGCTGGTGACCAAGGCCGATGCCCAGGCGACCCGCTATGCGCGGGGGCATTTCCTGACGCGGCATATCGACGAAGGTCACGACAGGGAACGTGTGGCCGCCTACACGCTGGGCTTCACGCGCAACTGGCAGCCCGACTGGGGCGGTCTTCTGATGCTGCTCGACGACAATCTCGATATCAGCCGCGCCTTCCTGCCGCGCTTCAACGTGCTGTCGATCTTTGATGGCCGGCGTATCCATTCAGTCAGCGCCGTGTCGCCCTTCGCCGGCGGTGCGCGGCATCAGATCACCGGCTGGTTCCGGAATGATCCGCCATACCGGGAAGCATAATGCAGGACATGCGATTGGCCGAAGCCGGGCAGTTGCGCCTGGCCAATGATTTCGCCGGGGCCCGTGCCCTGTGCGAAGCCGTGCTTGCGGACCGGCCCGGCGATGCCGAGGCTATGGCGCTGCTGGGTGTCTGTGCCGTCGAGACCGGTGATCTTGCCGGCGGTCGCGACTGGCTCGACAAGGCCGGGGCGGCCGATCCCGGTCTCGGCCTGGTTCCGCTTTATCGCTCCATTCTCCATGAAGCTGAGGGCGATCTTCCTGCAGCCCTGGCCGCTGCCCAGAAGGCGAGCGAATTGTCGCCCGACCGGTTCGATGTCTGGGGACGCTATGGCGATCTGGCCGGACGGGCCGGGGATTTCGACACAGCTGCACGCGCGCTCGACAAGGCGCTGGCAACCGCCGATGCCGGGCATCCGGCGCGGCCCCATGTCGCGCTGCGCCTGGCCGGCGCGGAACTGGAGTGCAAGCGGCTCGATGCGGCGGCGGCGGCGCTCGATACGGCCGAGGCCGAAGGGCTCGCCGGTTCTCTCGACGTGCTGCGCCTGCGCTCGGATCTCGCCCGGTTCGCTGGCGACTTCACCGCGCTGACCGCCGCCGCGGAAGCCTGGCATGCGCTGGCCCCGCAGGACATGGAGGCGCGCGGCGCGCTGGCCATGGGGCTGGGGCAGCAGGGCTATTATCGCAAGGCGATCCGGATCTACCGCCCGGTCGTCGATGCCGAGCCGGACAATGCCGATAACTGGGCAGCGCTGGGCCGGCTGATTCTCGGCGCGCGCGATATCGATGGCGCGCGCGCCGCGTTCGACAAGGCCTTGTCGCTCGACCCCGATTGCGCCGAAGCCTGTTTCGGGCTTGCCCGCATCCACACTTTCCGCGGCGAGCAGGACAGGGCGATCGAGATGTGCCGGCGCACGCTGGCCATCGATCCGGGGAATTTCGAAGCCTATGGCCAGCTCTCCGAAGTGTCCGGCGGCCGTCTGACCGATGACGAGGTCGAGCGCCTGGAGGCCGAAACCGTCAAGCCCGGCATGCCGGCGGACAGATTGTCGATCGGCCTGTTCGCGCTGGGCGATGCCCGGCACCGGCGCGCTCAGCGTGAGGCCGCGTTTGCGGCCTGGTCGCGGGCCAATGACACCAAGAAACTCCAGCACAACGGCGCCGTCGTCTCGGCCTATGACCGCCCCGAGCAGGAGCGGCGCACCGAGTGGCTGACACAGGTATTCACAGAACCGGTAATGCGGCCGTCTCCGGCGCTTGAGCAGGCGCCGATCTTCATCGTCGGCATGCCGCGTTCCGGCACGACACTCATCGAGGCGGCCATTGCTGCCCATGACGAGGTCCAGGCCGGCGGTGAGCTGAGCATGATGCCGGTCCTGTTCGAGGCCTTCATCCGCTGGGCGCGGGAGACCGGCTGGTCCGGCGGCGAGATTCCCGAGGACGTGCTGGCGCCCTGGCGCGAACGCTACCTGTCGCAGTATCGCGAATACGGCCTCACGGGCACGCGCTACGTCACCGACAAGCAGCCGGCGAATTTCCTCGCTGTCGGCCTGATCGGCCAGATGTTCCCCGAGGCGCCGGTCATCCATATCCGGCGCAAGCCGGTGGAAGTGGCTTTCTCGATCTACCGGCGCAATTTCTCGCGCATGTGGCCCTTCGCGCATGATCTCGACGATATCGCACACTACTACGCGCTTCAGGCGCGGCTGGGTAAGCACTGGGCCGAGACCTATCCCGATCATGTCACGCCCCTGCAGTACGAGGAACTGGTCGGTGACTTCGAGGCGCGGCTGCGTTTCGTGCTCGCGCGGTGCGGCTTGAGCTGGAGCCGGAAATGTCTCGAATACTACGATGTCGAGCGCACGGTGATGACGTTCAGCGCGACCCAGGTCCGGCGGCCGCCGTCGAAGGACCATCTCGACTCGACCTCGCCCTACGCGACATTCCTGAGCCCGTTTGATGGCGCCATGTCGCGCTTATGTGTCGACAATGAAACCGGCATGTGGGTGGAATGCGACGGCAATGCAGACCCCGCTCCGGACCGGCCGGACCCGAAGCCGGGGCTGGGCGGAATGATGCAGCGGGTCCTGTCGGGCGGCCGCTCGCGGAACCGGTCATGAGTGCCGATCTCCAGCTCGCGATGCAGCTTTTGCAAAGCGGCCGGGCCGAAGAGGCGGAGGCCAGGCTGGACGCCTTGATCGCGACGCGGCCGGATGATGTCGAGGCGCTGCATCTGCGCGGTGTCGTCCGCGGCCGGTTGGGCCGGTTTGCGGCCGGCATTGCCGATCTTGAGGCCGCCGTAGAGCAGCACCCCCAGCCGTTTGTCGTCCTCAGTAATCTGGGAAATCTCAAACGCAGGGCCGGGGATCTCGCCGGGGCTGTCGAGGCCTATCGTGCGGCCCTGGCGCGCAAGCCCGATTTCATGGACGCGATGACCAATCTGGCCATCACACTGTCCGATCTGGGCCGCAGCGATGAGGCGGAAACGGCGTTCCGCGATGTTCTGGAATCCGAGCCGGACAGTGCGGCGGCGCTCAACGGGCTGGGCAATCTGCGCTCGCGGGCTGGCGATGAGGCGGGCGCACTGGACTTCTACTCACGCGCCATCGATGCAAATCCCCGGGCCGTGATGCCGCGCATCAACCGGGGAAGCGTGCTGCGGTCGGTCAATCGGCTTGCGGACTCCCTGCAGGACCTCGACACGACCTGCCGGCTGGTACCGGGCCAGGCTGAGGCTCATTTTCAGCGGGGGCATACGCTGCGCACGCTCGGGCGTGCCGCCGAGGCGCGGGAAGCCTACTGGCAGGCATCGCGGTGTGCGCCCTTGCGGGCGGATATTCACAAGGACCTGGCGAGCCTGCTCTGGGAGCTGGGGGAGGGGCGCGGCGCAACCGCTGCACTGGACGCCGTCCTGGCGAGCCAGTCGGATCCTGAGCTGGCCTATACCAAAGCCCGTGTCCTGCTGCGCACCGGCTATCCTGCCGACGCACTCGAAGCGCTTGAAGTCGCACTTGGGAGCGAGCCGGCGCATACGCGGGCCCTGGCCTTGCGTGGGGAGATCCGGAGCAAGCAGGGTGACGGGGAGGCGGGTCTTGCGGACCTGCACGCCGCCCTCGCTGCAAGCGGTGGCGATGATTTCGAGATCCGTCACCAGCTGGTCGAGGCGTGCCTGATGCACGGACAGACCGAAGACGCGGTCGACGCACTTCGCGCCGACCCGCCCGCGGAGCATCTGCAAAAGCATGTCGCCCTGCAGGCGACCGCCTGGCGCTGCGCGGGCGATGATCGCTACAGGCGGTTCTATGACTACGACCGGCTGACGGCGAAGCGGTTCATCGATACGCCCGCCGGCTTCACATCGCTTGACGCGTTCAACGAGGCTCTGGCCGAGCGGATCGCCGCGCTTCATGCGACGCAGGCCCAGCCGATCGAGCAGACCCTGTTCGGCGGCACCCAGTCGCCGGGGCGTCTGTGGGACAATGACGACCCGGTCATCCAGGCGCTTGCCCAGGCGCTGCAGGCGGCCGCACAGCGTTTTGTCGAGGATTTGCCGGATGATCCCGGGCATCCTTTCCTGGCCCGCAAGTCCGACCGGCTGAAGCTCACCGGCGCCTGGTCCGTCAGGCTGCGCTCAGGGGGCGGCCATGTTGACCATATCCATCCGGCCGGCTGGATCAGCGCCAGCTATTACGTCCATGTTCCGGAGACGGTGCTGCGCGGCGAACGTGCCGGATGGCTTCGTCTGGGGGCTCCGGGCCTGCCCGGTCTCGACCTTCCGGCCGAACGCTATATCTGTCCCGAAGCCGGCGCGGCGATCTTCTTCCCCTCCTACATGTGGCACGGCGTCGAGCCGTTCGAGAGCGAGGATGTGCGCGTGACGGCGCCTTTCGACCTGCTGCCGGACTAGCTAATTGTACGGTGTATTGTGACACCCGATTCCCGCGAAAAGGCTTGGTAAAATCAGGTCTTGTTGAAAGGTCTGCGGCATATGCGCAACAGTGCAGCGTGAATGACGCTTTGCATGGGGATGTGACGGACGTGTGTCATTGACCCCTCGCATTCTGCATGGGTACCTTGCAGATAAGGCGGGGAATCGTGAGCTCCGCCGAGCCGGGGGGATGCTGCCTGAAAAATCAAGTGCGGGCGGGTTTCCCATTACAACCTTACTCGGAGGGATTAAGAGTGAGACCGACTTCCTTGAAGGCTTGCCTCATGGCGAGCACGCTCATCGGTGGCTTGGCTGTAGCCGCGCCGGCGATGGCCCAAGACGGCGCCGCTAATGATGACGTGGTCGTCATCACCGGTTCGCGCATTCAACGCACCGACACGGTGGCCCCGAGCCCGATCACTTCGGTTAACGAAGAGCTGTTCGAGCTGAACAACGTGGTCAACACCGAAGATCTGCTGAACACACTGCCGCAGCTGATCCCGGCTTTCGACGCCACATCGAACAACCCGGGTAACGGTACTGCCACGGTGTCGCTGCGCGGCCTCGGCACGACCCGGACCCTGGTTCTGGTTGACGGCTCCCGCTTCGTCGGTTCCGGTTCCGATCAGGTCGTCGACCTCAACAACATTCCGGCTGCCATGATCGAGCGCGTTGACGTCGTGACCGGTGGTGCTTCGGCCGTTTACGGTTCGGACGCTGTTGCCGGTGTGGTGAACTTCATCCTGCGTGACGACTTCGAAGGCATTGAGGTTTCCACCTCGCACGAGTTCTCGCTGGAAGAAGGCGATGCGGCGATTTCCGACGTCTCCGTGACCGTCGGCGGCAACTTCGATAACGGTCGCGGTAACGCTGTGCTGTCCTATGGCTACACCCACCGTGAAGCCGTCTTCCAAGATGCGCGTGATTTCTCGGAGACTGCCTTCTGGAGCCCCGGTCCGGGCAATGCGCCGTATGATCCGGGTGGATCGTCCAGCATTCCGGGTACGCGGATCGTTGGTGATGACTTCCACGTCATGAGCGATTCGAGCGGCAACCCGGTTCCGTGGACGCCGTACAACTACGCGCCGACCAACTACCTGCAGCTGCCGCAGGAACGTCATATGATCTCCGGTTTCGCGACCTATGAGATCAACGATCACATTGAGTTCTACTCCCGTGGCGTTTACGCCAATAACGTCGTCGACAGCCAGCTGGCTCCGACACCGACGGGTGGTATGACGGTGACCGTCAACACGGACACCAATCCTTATCTTTCGGACTCAATGCGCGCCCTGTTCCAGGGCGATGGAACCTATGACGCGGCAACCGGTACCAATACTCTCACTGTCGCTCGCCGGATGCAGGAGTTTGGTACTCGGAACTCGCTCCGGGATACCAACACCTTCCAAGCCTTGTTCGGGTTGCGCGGCGATCTGAACGAGAACTGGTCATACGATACGTTCTACAACTATTCGCGTTCCTCAATCTCGCAAATCCAGTCGGGCAACGTGTCGATTTCCGCGTTCGAGCAGGCGGTCTTCTGTGACCCGTCCAACACGGATGCCAGCTGCGCTGGTGTGCCGGGCCTGAACATCTGGAATGGTCCCGACTCGATCCTGACGCAGGCGAACGCTCAGGAGGCGATTGATTATGTGACCCGTACCGGTGCCCAGATCGATGTGGTCGACGCTACACAGTTCGTCGCTTCGCTGTCTGGCGAGCTTCAGAACATGGCGTCGCCGTTCGCCGATATCGCTCCGGCTGTTGTGCTGGGTGTGGAGTATCGCGAGAACTCGGTCGATGTTCGACCGGACTCTGTGTTGGGGCCGGATGTGGCCGGCTTTAACCAATCGCTGCCGGTCCAGGGGCAGTTCGATGTCTATGAATTCTTCACGGAAGTCGATGTCCCGCTGATCACCAACCGTCCGGGCATCCAAAGCCTGAACTTCACCGGCGCCTTCCGTATGTCGGACTATTCGACCATCGGCAACGCCCAGACCTATGCTCTTGGCCTGGGTTGGGAGCCGGTCGATGGCCTGCGCTTCCGCACCCAGTACAACCGTGCTGTCCGTGCGCCGAACGTCGGTGACCTGTTCTCGCCGTTCACCAATGGCTTCCCGGGGGCTCAGGACCCGTGTTCGTCGGGGCGCGGCAGCTATAGCTCCGCCACCAACGATGCGACCTGTATCGCTCATGGGGCCACGCCGGGTGCGGACTTCCAGTCCAATGCTCAGATCGAAGCCCTGTTCGGCGGTAACGCCAATCTGGACGAAGAAGTGGCCGACACCTTCACCATTGGTGCTGTGTGGCAGCCGAACTTCATCAACGGTTTGACGGTCCAAGTCGATTACTACGACATCCAGATCGAAGACGCGATTGCGGCGCCGTTGCTGCAGACGATCCTGAACGAGTGTTACATTCAGGATATCGCCGAGTCCTGCGCCTTGGTCGAGATCAACGGCCGTATGGCGAATGGCGCCCTCGACACAGTGCCCTTGGAGGCCGGCAACCTCGCCGTTCTCGACGCGGAAGGTGTCGATCTTCGCGTCGACTATGCTTGGGATGCCGAGCAGATGGGGCTTTCGCCCGATTTCGGATCGTTCGGCGTGAACTACTACTCCACGTTCACCATCCTGAACGGTTCCCAGAACACGCCGGAATCCGACTACATTGCCTGTGAGGGCATCTTCGGGGGCGAGTGCAATGAGCCGACGCCGGAATACAAGCATGTTATGCAGGCGAGCTGGTATCTCGGTGTGCTCACCACGAGCCTGCGGTGGCGTCATGTCGGTGGTGTGGACATCGAAGAGAGCCTGGTTGGTGACGTTTCCGACCGTGAGCTTGCGATCGATGCCTACAACTATTTCGACGTGACCTTTGGCTATGACGTTTCGGAAACCACACGCATCAGCGTTGGCATCCAGAACGTGACGGACGAACAGCCGCCGACCCTGACCTCGACGTCGTCGGAGCAGGCCAACACTTGGCCGGCCACCTACGATCCGTTCGGTCGTCGTCTGTTCCTGGGCGCCAACCTGCGCTTCTAGTCGACAGACACTTGCTATCGGGAAGGGCGGGTCCATCGGACCCGCCCTTTTCATTTCGGGGTGCAGTGCGGCCGTCCGATGGTATTGAGTTCAACCCGAGCTTCTCTAACGTGTTCGTAATGTTAGGGGCGGGGAAAATGGACGAGACGGCAGCTTGGACCCAATTCTGGACCGGACGGGCAGAGGGGAGCGAACACCGCTACCGGGACCCGTCCCTGGGCGCCGTGATCGCCGCGCACTGGCAGCACTATTTCAGCGAACGGTTTTCTGACGGCGGGGCGATCGATCTCATCGACCTGGCTTGTGGTGAAGGCGAAGTTCTGCGTTTCGCCGAGCGAGAGGCTGTTTCCAGCGAGACACTGAAGCTGTCGGCCTTCTGTGCCGACATCGCCCCCGGGGCGGTCGCCCTTGCCGCCCGGGCGCTCAAGACCACGCCCGTCGCGCCGACCGTCGCCGATGGCGGTCGCTTGCCCTTCGCTGACGCCGTGTTCGACTGTGTGGTGAGCCAGTATGGGCTCGAGTATGCGGGGCCGGACGCGTTCAGCGAAGCGGGTCGGGTTGTCGGAAAGGCAGGGAGTTTCCACGCCCTGGTTCATTGCGAGGGCGGGCTCGTTGAAGAGTCCTGCAGCGCTGTGGCAGAGCTGCTGGGCGTGGTTTTGGCTAGTGGGCTTTTTGACGCCTTGTCACGGTATGCGACTGTCATTCCCCAAGCTGCGCGTGGCGAGGCCGAAGGAGCGAAGGCTCAGGCCTGTGTCACGGCGCTGCGCGAGGCGCTGGAAGGCGTCGAGGCGGCCATCGGCGTGGCGTCGCCTGGGCCGGCGCGGGATCATGTCGCAAGACTGGTGGGGGATTGCCGTACGCTGGCGACGCGTCTCGGAGCCTATTCGCCGGACGATGTGGTCGTCTGGATCGCAGGGCAGCGAGCGGATATCGACGCATTTCACCACCGCATGACCTCCATGATACGGGTCGCCCAGTCGCAGGACCAGATGCGCGATATCTGTGAACGCCTCGCTGCCGAGGGACTGACCTCGGCCGAAGTCCATACGCTTGCTGTTCCGGCCGGCGACAAACCGCTGGCCTGGGTCGTCGACGCACAGCGGGGCGCAGCGTTGTGAGGCCGGGTTGCGAATAAGCGCAGCAATATGCGTTTTAGCTGTTTTCTTATGGCGCTCTGCATTGTAGACAGCTGCGCTTCGGATGTGGCGGTGGCTGGCTCACCGTGCTACTCCGCGCGCGTGGTACAGGGGTGTAGCTCAGTTGGTAGAGCATCGGTCTCCAAAACCGAGGGTCGGGGGTTCGAGTCCCTCCGCCCCTGCCATGCCGCTCTGACGGAATTTTGCGCCGCATGACCGTGGCGCCGATTGCAAACAGGGCCCCGAGGGGCCAGATGGAAGCGAATGACGCGGAACGCGAATAACAAGACGCCGGCGCAGGCCAAGGCGGATGCGGCGGCGCCGAAAAAGCGCCGGGCCGGCCCGTTCCAGTATCTGGCGCAGGTGCGCCAGGAGGCCCGCAAGGTGACCTGGACCGGGCGGCAGGAGTTGATCGTTTCGACGATCCTCGTGCTGATCCTTTCGGCCATTGCCATGCTGTTCTTCTGGGGTGTGGACTTCGCGATCCGCGAAACCGTCCAGTTCCTGCTGTCGCTCGGTTCGTAGGAGGAGGCTGTATGTCTGCCAAGTGGTATATCGTGCACGCCTATTCGAACTTCGAGAAGAAGGTCGCCGAGGCGATCCGGACCGAAGCCGCGATCCAGGGGCTTGAAGACAAGTTCGAAGAGATTCTCGTCCCGACCGAGGACGTGGTCGAGGTCCGCAAGGGGCGCAAGGTGAATGCCGAGCGCAAGTATTTTCCGGGCTATGTCCTGGTGAAGATGGACATGACGGACCAAGCCTATCACCTGGTCACGTCGACGCCGAAGGTCACCGGCTTCCTCGGTTCGGGCAAGAAGCCGATTCCGGTGTCCGAGAATGAAGTGAAGCGGATCCTTGGCCAGATGGAAGAGGACGCCGAGCGTCCGCGTCCGACGGTCAATTACGAGATCGGCGAGACGGTGAATGTGATCGACGGCCACTTCGCCAGCTTCAACGGCGTCGTGGAAGAGGTTGATGACGAGAATGGCCGCCTCAAGGTGGCAATCAATATTTTTGGCCGGGCAACCCCGGTCGAGCTGGAATACGCGCAGGTCGAAAAGACCCAGTAGCGCGTGTGACGTGCGGGAGGTGCCGGCGCCAAGTCCATGCCGGGCCGTACCGCAAACCCCCAAGGACGCGATGGTCGCGTCCTGTTGATGGAGTGGAGACATGGCCAAGAAGATTGACGGCTATATCAAGCTGCAAGTGCCTGCCGGCGCTGCAAACCCGTCCCCGCCGATCGGCCCGGCACTGGGTCAGCGCGGCGTGAACATCATGGAATTCTGTAAGGCCTTCAACGCGAAGACCCAGGAGATGGAAAAAGGGATGCCGATCCCGACCACCATCACCGTCTTCTCGGACAAGTCCTTTACCTTCGAGATCGCAACGCCGCCGGCGAGCTTCTATCTGAAGAAGGCCGCGAAGATCCAGAAGGGCAGCCAGGCCCCGGGCCAGACTTCGGCCGGTTCCGTCTCGATGGCACAGTGCCGCGAGATCGCGGAAGCCAAGTTCAAGGACCTCAATGCGAACGACCTCGACCAGGCGACGAAGATCATCGCCGGCTCGGCCCGTTCCATGGGTCTGGAAGTGACGGAGTAGGGATCATGGCGACTATCGGAAAACGTCTCGCGTCTGCGCGTGAAACCATTGATCGCGATCACCTCTACACGGTCGACGAAGCGGTCAAGCACGTGAAGGCCAATGCCAAGGCCAAGTTTGATGAAACCATCGAACTGGCTGTGAATCTGGGTGTCGACCCGCGTCACGCCGACCAGATGGTCCGTGGTGTCTGCGAGCTGCCGAACGGCACGGGCCGTACGGTCCGCGTCGCAGTGTTCGCCAAGGGCCCGAAGGCTGAAGAGGCCAAGAAGGCCGGTGCCGACGTTGTGGGTGCCGAAGACCTGATGGAACAGGTCCAGGGCGGCAATATCAATTTCGACAAGGTCATCGCGACCCCGGACATGATGCCGCTCGTTGGTCGTCTCGGTAAGGTGCTCGGCCCGCGCGGCATGATGCCGAACCCGAAGGTCGGCACGGTCACCATGGATGTGACCAAGGCTGTTGCCGCGTCCAAGGGCGGTGCCGTGGAGTTCCGTGTCGAGAAGGCGGGCATCGTGCACGCCGGTGTCGGCAAGGCGAGCTTCACTGAAGCGCAGCTGGTCGAGAATGTTCGCGCCCTGATCGGCGCCATCGTCAAGTCGAAGCCGTCGGGCGCCAAAGGCACCTATATCCGCCGGATAGCGCTGTCCTCGACCATGGGGCCGGGCGTAAAAATCGACACGTCGGAAGCCTCCGCGGCTTAATTCGACGTAAAAGACACTTGAGTTTCAGCCCGGCAGGCTTTATCCGGCCGGGCTGATCCGGTTCTTCGCCGCGCGTTGTGAGGTGAAGGCCGGACCTGTCCGAGATCGCAGGGGGCGGAGCCTTTTCAAGGTTCTGCCTTAATCCAGTTTGGGCCCTGTGTGAGACAGAGCATGAACAATATGGCCTTGTTCGTAAGGTCTGTTGGTTCAAGCCCTGGGACAGGACGCGCCGTGGGCGCGCCCGAACCCTTGAAACGGGGAAGGCGTTCGACGGCGTTTTCACCGGACCGTCCGTGGTGGACGGTTCAAACAGGGAGTCCGCAAAATGGATCGCAATCAAAAAGAAGCGTCCGTTGAAGAGCTGGAAGGCATCTTCTCGAACGCTGGATCCGTGGTGATGGCCCACTATACGGGCATGACCGTTGCGGAAATGACGAATCTGCGTGCCAAGCTCCGTGAGCTCGGCGGCACATTCAAGGTGGTTCGCAACCGCCTCGCCAAGATCGCTCTGCAAGGCAAGCCGGGTGAAGGCGCTGCCGACCTGTTCTCGGGTCCGGTGGCCATCGCTTACTCGGAAGACTTTGTTGCAGCGCCGAAGGTGCTGGTGGACTACGCGAAGTCCAACGACAAGCTCGTCATTCTCGGCGGCTTCATGGAAGAGGAAGTGTTCGACGCCAAAGGCATCGACGCCCTGTCCAAGATGCCGTCCCGCGAAGAGCTTATCGCCACCATCGCGGCCCGTCTCACGGGTCAGGCTTCGCAGGTTGCCCAGCGTATCATGGCCCCGGGCCAAGGTCTGGCTGGCGCCATCGAGGTCATCCGCGAAAAAGCCGAAGCGTAACGTCATTCTCCGCTAACGAACTGACACACTGAACACGACAAGGAATTGAACAAATGGCTGATGTAGCTAAACTCTGCGAAGAACTTCTCTCGCTCACCATCCTTGAAGCCAAGGAACTGAACGATCTCCTCGAAGAAAAAGGCATCAAGGCAGCGGCTGCTGTCGCGGTTGCCGGCCCGGCTGGCGGCGACGCCGGTGGCGCGGCTGTCGAAGAGAAGGACGAATTTGACGTGATCCTGGCTTCGGCTGGCGACAAGAAGATCAACGTCATCAAGGAAGTCCGTGCCATCACCGGCCTGGGTCTGAAGGAAGCCAAGGACCTGGTCGAAGGCGCTCCGAAGGCGGTCAAGGAAGGTGCTCCGAAGGCCGAAGCCGAAGAGATCAAGAAGAAGCTCGAAGAAGCCGGCGCTACGGTCGAGCTGAAATAATCACGCTCCGGCGTGACCTGATCGGTGCTGCGGGCGCGCGGGGTTTCCTGCGCGTCCGCTAGCCCGTCTTTGCGTTTCGCGGTCCCTCCGCTGCCGTTCCAGGCGGGGCCGCATAATCCGGACCGGGCTGCTGCGTCTTTGACGCGCAGGGCCGGGCCACTCGGAACGGCGGCGCGGGGACGAACCCCGCATCTATGGCGCAGTGCTGTCTGCGAAGGGAGCCGACATGGGTCTGTCGTTCACCGGCAAGAAGCGGATTCGCAAGACGTTCGGTCGCATTCCGGAAACGGTCGCGATGCCGAACCTCATCGAAGTTCAGAAAAGCTCCTACGAGCAGTTCCTGATGAAGGAAGTCCCGTCAAGCGAGCGGGGCGATACGGGCATGCAGGCCGTCTTCAAGTCGGTCTTCCCCGTCAAGGATTTCGCTGAGCGTGCTGTGCTGGACTTCGTGTCCTACGAATTCGAAGCGCCGAAGTTCGACGTCGAGGAATGCCAGCAGCGTGACATGACTTTCGCGGCACCGCTGAAGGTCAAGATGCGTCTGATCGTGTTCGATGTCGACGAGGAAACCGGCGCGCGTTCGGTCAAGGACATCAAGGAGCAGGACGTCTATATGGGCGATATCCCGCTCATGACGGACAAGGGCACCTTCGTCGTCAACGGCACCGAGCGGGTCATCGTTTCCCAGATGCACCGTTCGCCGGGTGTCTTCTTCGACCATGACCGCGGCAAGACCCATGCCTCGGGCAAATACCTGTTCGCCGCGCGGATCATCCCCTATCGCGGTTCCTGGCTCGATTTCGAGTTCGACGCCAAGGACGTGGTCCACATGCGCCTCGATCGCCGCCGCAAGCTGCCGGCGACTACGCTGCTGTATGCGCTGGGCCTGGACAAGGAAGAGATTCTCTCGACCTTCTACAACACGGTCGAATACAAGTTCGCCAAGAAGGGCTGGACCGTTCCTTACGTGAAGGAACGCTGGCGCGGCGCCAAGCCGGTGCGCGACCTGGTCGACGCCAAGACGGGCGATATCGTCGCTCCGGCCGGCAAGAAGATTTCCGCGCGCGCGGCCAACAAGCTGGCCGAGGACGGTCTGGAAGCCCTGCTGGTTTCCGACGAATTCCTGCTGTCGGGCTATCTGGCCGAGGACATGGTCAATCTGGAAACCGGCGAGATCTTCGCGGAAGCCGGTGACGAGCTGACCCAGGAAATCCTCGACACGCTGAAGGAAACCGGCGTCAAGGTTCTCAACCTGCTCGACATCGACCCGGCCACGGGTATCGGTCCCTACATCCGGACTACGCTGGCGGTCGACAAGAATGAAAGCCGCGAGCAGGCGCTGGTCGATATCTACCGCGTCATGCGTCCGGGCGAGCCGCCGACGCCGGAAACGGCCGAAGCCATGTTCCAGGGTCTGTTCTTCGATCCGGAACGCTACGACCTGTCGGCCGTGGGCCGCGTGAAGATGAACATGCGTCTGGACCTGGATTGTCCGGATGATGTCCGCACGCTGCGCAAGGAAGACATCCTGGCCGTGCTCAAGACCCTCGTGGATCTGCGCGACGGCCGCGGCGAAATCGACGACATCGACAATCTCGGCAACCGCCGTGTGCGTTCGGTCGGCGAGCTGATGGAAAATCAGTATCGCATCGGCCTTCTGCGCATGGAGCGTGCGATCAAGGAACGCATGTCCTCGGTCGATATCGAGACGGTCATGCCGCACGACCTGGTCAACGCCAAGCCGGCCGCGGCTGCGGTGCGCGAATTCTTCGGCTCCTCGCAGCTGTCGCAATTCATGGACCAGACGAATCCGCTGTCCGAAGTGACGCACAAGCGCCGTCTCTCGGCGCTTGGCCCGGGTGGTCTCACCCGCGAGCGTGCCGGCTTCGAAGTGCGCGACGTGCACCCGACCCACTATGGCCGGATCTGCCCGATCGAGACGCCGGAAGGTCCGAATATCGGCCTGATCAACTCGCTGTCGACCTATGCCCGCGTCAACAAGTACGGCTTCATCGAGAGCCCGTACCGCCGGGTCGAGAACGGCAAGTTGACCGAGACTGTCGACTATCTCTCCGCCATGCAGGAGTCGCGCTACGCAATCGCCCAGGCGAATGCGCACGTGAACGAGAATGGCGAGCTGGACAACGAGTTCGTGAACTGCCGTATCGGCGGTGAAGTGACTCTCGTTCCGCGTGAGGACGTGGAATACATCGACGTGTCGCCGAAACAGGTGGTTTCGGTCGCTGCGGCGCTCATTCCCTTCCTGGAAAACGACGACGCCAACCGCGCCCTCATGGGCTCGAACATGCAGCGTCAGGCCGTGCCGCTCGTGAAGGCGGAAGCGCCTCTCGTCGGCACCGGCATGGAAGGCGTTGTGGCCCGCGACTCCGGTGCCGCCATCGCGGCGCGCCGGGGCGGCGTGATCGAACAGGTCGACGCGACCCGTATCGTTATCCGGGCCACGGAAGATCTCGATGCCGCCAAGTCGGGCGTCGACATCTACCGCCTGTCGAAGTTCCAGCGCTCCAACCAGTCCACCTGTATCAACCAGCGCCCGATCGTGCGCGTGGGTGACGAGGTGACTGCCGGTGACATCATCGCTGACGGTCCGTCGACCGATCTGGGCGAGCTCGCGCTCGGCCGGAACGTGGTCGTCGCCTTCATGCCGTGGAACGGCTACAACTTCGAGGACTCGATCCTGATCTCCGAGCGCATCGTGCGCGACGACGTCTTCACCTCGATCCACCTCGAAGAGTTCGAGATCGCGGCCCGCGACACCAAGCTGGGGCCGGAGGAAATCACGCGCGACATCCCGAATGTCGGCGAGGAAGCCCTGCGCAATCTCGACGAAGCCGGTATCGTGGCTGTGGGCGCTGAAGTCGGTCCGGGTGACATCCTGGTCGGCAAGGTGACGCCGAAGGGCGAGAGCCCGATGACGCCGGAAGAAAAGCTTCTGCGCGCCATCTTCGGCGAGAAGGCCTCCGACGTTCGCGACACCTCGCTGCGCATGCCGTCCGGTGCCACCGGTACGGTCGTGGAAGTCCGCGTCTTCAACCGTCACGGTGTCGACAAGGACGAACGCGCGATCTCCATCGAGCGTGAGGAAATCGAACGTCTCGGCAAGGACCGCGACGACGAGCTGCACATTCTCGAACGCAATATCTACCAGCGTCTGGGCGATCTCCTGCTCGGCAAGACGGCGGTCTCCGGTCCGCGCGGTTTCGCCAAGGGCAAGGTGACCCAGGAAGCGCTCGACGAGACCCCGCGTTCGCAGTGGTGGCGCATCGGTCTGGACGACGAGAAGGCGATGGGCGAAGTCGAAGCGCTGCAAAAGCAGTATGACGACAGCAAGGCCCGCCTGGACCGCCGGTTCGAGGACAAGGTCGACAAGCTGCAGCGTGGCGATGAAATGCCGCCGGGCGTGATGAAGATGGTCAAGGTGTTCGTCGCGGTGAAGCGCAAGCTTCAGCCGGGCGACAAGATGGCCGGCCGTCACGGCAACAAGGGTGTTATCTCCAAGATCAATCCGATCGAGGACATGCCCTTCCTGGAAAACGGTGAAGCCGTCGACATCGTGCTCAACCCGCTCGGCGTGCCGTCGCGGATGAATGTCGGCCAGATCCTGGAGACCCACCTTGGTTGGGCCTGCCGCGGTCTGGGCCGCCAGATCGGTGAGGCGTATGAAGCTTATCAGCGCGACGGTTCCGTCGAAGCGCTGAAGTCCGAGCTGAAGCGTGTCTACGGCGAGGACGAGCTACCGGAAACGGATGCCGACATCGCCGAGCTGGGCCGCAACCTGGCCAATGGCGTGCCGATCGCGACTCCGGTCTTCGACGGTGCCCGCGAGCCGGACGTGTCCGCCATGCTGGAGAAGGCCGGTTTCGATCCGTCGGGCCAGGTCACCCTGTATGACGGCCAGACCGGTGAGCCCTTCCGCCGCAAGGTTACGGTGGGTGTGAAGCACCTGCTGAAACTGCACCACCTGGTGGACGACAAGATCCACGCCCGCTCGATCGGCCCGTACTCGCTCGTGACCCAGCAGCCGCTGGGCGGCAAGGCGCAGTTCGGCGGTCAGCGCTTCGGTGAGATGGAAGTGTGGGCCCTGGAAGCCTATGGTGCGGCGTACACGCTGCAGGAAATGCTGACGGTGAAGTCGGACGACGTGGCCGGCCGGACGAAGGTCTATGAGGCCATCGTGCGCGGCGACGACACCTTCGAAGCCGGCGTTCCGGAGAGCTTCAACGTGCTCGTGAAGGAAATGCGTTCCCTCGGCCTCAATGTCGAACTGAAAAACGGCTAAGGCCGAACCTTATATCGCGGGACAGGCCTGGTCCTGTCCCGCTTGCCCCTTTTGGGAGACGGCGACATGAATCACGACGTCATGAACATCTTCAATCCGGCTGCCGAAGGCCCGTCCTTCGACCGGATCCGGATTGCCCTCGCGAGCCCGGAAAAGATCCTTTCCTGGTCTTTCGGCGAGGTCAAAAAGCCCGAAACCATCAACTACCGGACCTTCAAGCCGGAGCGCGACGGCCTGTTCTGCGCCCGCATCTTCGGTCCGGTGAAGGACTATGAGTGCCTGTGCGGCAAGTACAAGCGCATCAAGTACAAGGGCATCGTCTGCGAGAAGTGCGGCGTTGAAGTAACCCTGGCCCGCGTCCGCCGCGAGCGCATGGGCCATATCGAGCTTGCTGCACCGGTCGCCCACATCTGGTTCCTGAAGTCGCTGCCGTCACGGATCGCAATGATCCTCGACATGGCGCTGAAGGATGTGGAGCGCGTGCTCTACTTCGAGAACTATGTCGTTATCGAGCCCGGCCTGACTCCGCTTCAGCCGTTCCAGCTTCTCTCCGAAGAGGAGTACATGGACGCGCAGGACGAGTATGGCGAAGACGCCTTCACCGCCGGCATCGGCGCTGAAGCCGTCCGCGAAATCCTGATTGCCATGGACCTCGAGGCGGAAGCCGCGAAAGTCCGTGAGGACATGAAGGAGACCGGCTCGGAACTGAAGCTGAAGAAGTATGCCAAGCGCCTCAAGCTGCTTGAAAACTTCATCACGTCCGGCAACCGTCCGGAATGGATGATCATGACGGTCATTCCGGTGATCCCGCCGGAACTGCGTCCGCTCGTGCCGCTCGATGGCGGCCGTTTCGCGACGTCGGACCTGAACGATCTCTACCGCCGCGTCATCAACCGGAACAACCGCCTGAAGCGCCTGATCGAGCTGCGCGCGCCGGACATCATCATCCGTAACGAAAAGCGGATGCTGCAGGAGTCCGTCGACGCCCTGTTCGACAATGGTCGCCGTGGCCGCGTCATCACGGGTGCCAACAAGCGTCCGCTGAAGTCGCTGTCCGACATGCTGAAGGGCAAGCAGGGCCGCTTCCGTCAGAACCTGCTCGGCAAGCGCGTCGACTATTCCGGCCGTTCGGTCATCGTGGTCGGCCCGGACCTCAAGCTGCACGAGTGCGGCCTGCCGAAGAAGATGGCGCTCGAACTGTTCAAGCCCTTCATCTATGCGCGTCTCGACGCCAAGGGGCTTTCGGGCACGGTCAAGCAGTCCAAGAAGCTGGTCGAAAAAGAGCGTCCGGAAGTCTGGGACGTGCTCGATGAGGTGATCCGCGAGCACCCGGTCATGCTGAACCGCGCACCGACGCTGCACCGTCTCGGCATCCAGGCCTTCGAGCCGAAGCTGATCGAAGGCAAGGCTATCCAGCTGCACCCGCTGGTCTGCGCGGCTTTCAACGCCGACTTCGACGGTGACCAGATGGCCGTTCACGTGCCGCTTTCGCTGGAAGCCCAGCTGGAAGCGCGCACGCTGATGATGTCGACCAACAACATCCTCTCGCCCGCCAACGGCAAACCGATCATCGTACCGTCCCAGGATATCGTTCTGGGCCTGTACTATCTGTCGGTGATGAATGCGAACGAGCCGGGCGAGGGCATGGCCTTCGGTTCCCGTGCGGAAATGGAAGCCGCGCTGGAAAGCGGCGTTGTCTCGCTCCATGCCAAGATCAAGGCGCGCTGGGAAGGCATCGACGAGAACGGTGAGCCGATCACGAAGGTGATCGAATGCACGCCGGGCCGGAAGATGATCATCGACCTCCTGCCCAAGCACGCCAAGATGCAGCCGGAAATCGTCGGCGAACTGCTGACGAAGAAGGCGATCGGCGGCCTGATCGACCACGTCTATCGCCACTGCGGCCAGAAGGCGACGGTGATCTTCTGTGACCAGATCATGGGTCTGGGCTTCAAGGAAGCGGCGAAGGCCGGCATTTCCTTCGGCAAGGACGACATGCTGATCCCGGATGCCAAGGCGGATCTGGTGGGCGCCACCCGCGCGCTCGTCGCCGACTACGAGCAGCAATATGTCGACGGTCTGATCACCAAGGGTGAGAAGTACAACAAGGTCGTCGATGCCTGGGCGAAGTGTACGGACAACGTCGCCGACGCCATGATGGACGAGATCTCCAAGACCACGATCGGCGAAGACGGCCGGGTCTCCGAGGTCAACTCGGTCTACATGATGGCCCACTCCGGCGCCCGGGGTTCGAAGAACCAGATGAAGCAGCTGGCCGGCATGCGCGGCCTGATGGCCAAGCCGTCCGGCGAGATCATCGAGAC
>MRWG01001104.1_pt1 | contig 19387 bp, 13 predicted proteins | sample 1013341 | NCBI WGS metagenome assembly MRWG01 (sample SAMN06117577, study PRJNA244670) | biofilm metagenome | biome: Water; feature: Cathode Biofilm; material: Biofilm; isolation source: microbial consortium enriched at the cathode of a solar microbial fuel cell | place: USA: District of Columbia ... | reverse complement strand
GTCGCCGTCGGGCGTGGCTTCTTCGGTGCACATGTCCACCAGGCGCTCCGGCGCGCCCTTGACGTAAACCACCGGCGGACGGCCCTGCCGCGCGTGCAGGGTCGCCATGTAGCGGTGGCGGGAGTCGAAGGGGATTTCGTCCAGCCGCGAAAATCGCACGCGGGCACTGCCGGGATCGTGCCTGGCCTTCAGCGCCAGCGACACCAGGGCCCCCTCCATCGGATCGCCGTCGACGATCCAAGTGCCGTCGAGCTGGCGCAGGTGGGCGTCGTTGCACAGCAGCCCGGCCAGGCTCAGCTCCTCCAACACCGGATAGGCGGGCGGATCGATCAGCCCGCCGGCGACACGGAAGACGCCATCCGGCTGGTAGCCCGCGCCCTCGACCTCGAACGTGGCCAGCGCGGTGACGACTTTGCTGGCCGTCATCTCGTTGCGGGTCAGCGTGCCGGTCTTGTCGGAGCAGATGATCGAGACCGAGCCGAGAGTCTCCACGGCCGGCAGGCGCCGGATGATCGCATTGCGGCTGGCCATGCGCTGCACGCCGACGGCCAAGGTGATGGTCATTACCGCAGGCAGGCCCTCCGGGATCGCCGCGACGGCGAGGCCGACCACGGCCATGAAGGCCTCGTCCAACGCGTAAGCCTGTACAAGGGTGGCATAGCCGAAGACCAGCACCGAGATCGAGAGCACTGCGAAGGTGATCTGCCTGGCGAAGTGGTCCATCTGGCGCACCAGCGGTGTCGTCAGGCGCTCGACCGCGCCGATCATGCGGCTGATGCGACCCAGTTCGGTGGCTGCCCCGGTGGCGACCGCCACGCCGCTGCCCTGGCCGGCGGTGACGAATGTCCCGGAGAATGCCATGGAGAAGCGGTCGCCCAGGGCGGCCTGGGCATCCACCGCTGCGGTCGACTTGTCGACGGGCACTGACTCGCCGGTGAGGATTGCTTCGTCGATGCGCAGGTTGCGCGCCCGGATAAGGCGCAGGTCGGCGGGGACCCGGTCGCCCGCCTCCAGCAGCACGACGTCCCCGGGCACGAGGCTGTCGGCGCGGAGCGTCACCCGGCGGCCGCCACGCAGGACCGAGGCATGTGGGTCGATCATGGCGCGGATCGCCTCCAGCGCCCTCTCGGCGCGGCCTTCCTGGACGAAACCGATCACGGCATTGACCAGGACGACGGCGAAGATCACCAGGGCGTCGGTGCCGTGGCCGATTGCCGCCGCCAGCATGCCGGCCGCGATCAGGACATAGATCAACAGATTGTGGAACTGCACCAGGAAACGCATGACGGCGCCGCGCGGCCGACTTTGCGGCAGGCGGTTGGGACCGAAGGCCTCCAGGCGCCGGGCGGCTTCGTCCTCCGCCAGGCCGCCCGACGCACTTTGCAGCGCCGCAAGAGCGGCTGCCTGATCCAAGGTATGCCAGTCCTGTTGCATGGCCGCGGGCAGCGGCGAAGCCTGGGCTTGCTTCTGTTCAGGCGTAGTTGGCGAAACGGGCATGCTGCAAGTCGCTCCCTCCTGACTAGCCGGACGAGATTTCTCGCCCGGACTCTTCCCGCAGCGCCTTGCGGATGATCTTGCCGGTGGCGGTCATCGGCAGGGACTCCACGAAGGCGACCTCGCGCGGATATTCGTGGGCGGCGAGGCGCGTCTTCACGAAGTCCTGGATCTCGCGCACCAGGGCCTCGTCGCCGCTGCGGCCTTCCTTCAGCACGATGAAGGCCTTCACCCGCTCGGTGCGGACGGGGTCGGGCACGCCCACCGCTGCCGCCAGGGCCACAGCGGGATGCTTCAAAAGACAATCCTCGATCTCACCCGGGCCGATGCGGTAGCCGCCGGAGGTGATGACGTCGTCGTCGCGGCCGACGAAGCGCAGGTAGCCGTCCTCGTCCATTGCGCCCATGTCGCCGGTCGCCAGCCAGTTGCCGCGGAACTTGGCCGCCGTGGCCTCCGGGTTCTGCCAGTACTCCAGGAACATCACCGGGTCGGGGCGCTGCACGGCGATGGTGCCGGCTTCGCCTGTGGGAACCTCGTTGCCGTCATCGTCGATGACGGCGACGCGGTGGCCGGGCACAGGGCGGCCCATGGAGCCGGGCTTGACCGGCATGATCTCCGCGCAGTTGGAGACCACCAGGTTGCACTCCGTCTGGCCGTAGAACTCGTTCACGGTGACGCCGAAGACTTCTTTCGACCACGCGAGCATCTCGGCGCCCAGGGTCTCGCCGCCGCTGCCGATGGAGCGCAGCTTCATGTCCCAGCGCCCGGCGGGGCTCTCCACGCCGCGCATGATCTTCAGCGCCGTCGGCGGCAGGAAGGAGTTGCGCACGCCGAAGTCGGCCAGCAGCTTGAAGGCCTTTTCCGGATCGAACTTGGCGAAGCGGTGGGCCAGCACCGGCACGCCGTGGTGCCAGGCCGGCAGCAGCACGTCCAGCAGGCCGCCGATCCAGGCCCAGTCCGCCGGGGTCCAGAAGAGGTCGCCCGGCTGCGGCAGGAAGTTCTGCGGCAGCTCCACCCCCGGCAGGTGGCCGAGCAGCACGCGATGGGCGTGCAGCGCGCCCTTGGGCGGTCCGGTGGTGCCGGAGGTGTAGATGATGAGGGCGGGATCGTTGGCCAGGGTGTCGACCGGCAGGAAGCCGTCGGAGGCGCGCTCCAGCAGGCGGTGCCAGTCGAGGGCATTTCCCCCGTCGATGGAGATGACGGTCTCCAGGGCCGGCAGCGCGTCGCGGATGCCCGCCAGCTTGGCGAGGCCCGCCTGGTCGGTGATCACCACCTTGGCGCCGGAGTTGGCGAGGCGGTACTGCAGCGCCTCCTCGCCGAAAAGGGTGAAAAGCGGCACCGCGATAGCGCCCAGCTTGTAGGTCGCCAGATGCGCGATGGCGGTCTCCGGGCCCTGGGCCAGCAGGATGGCGACCCGGTCGCCTTCCTCCACGCCCTGGGTTTCCAGCACGTTCGCGCAGCGGTTGGAGAGGCGCTTCAGGTCCTTGAAGCTGTAGCGGGTCTCCCGGCCGTCGTCGTGCAGGTGGATAAGGGCCAGGCGTTCGGAACCCCCGTCCGTGTCTTGGGCCCACTTGTCGCAGGCGTCGACGCCGATGTTGTAGTGCTCGGGGATCTGCCAGCGGAACTGCGCCGTCAGCTCCTCGTAACTTGCCGCCTTGGTCAGCATACTTGCCCTATCGGTCCTGCTCTTTTGCCGCGCGGTTCGGACGCACCATAGCCAAAGCCGCCCTGGGGCGGTACTACACTCCGGTCGACTTACGTCCCACGAGGCCCTTTCCTATGTTCCAGAGCGACCTTCTGCAAGACAAGTGCATCCTCATCACCGGCGGCGGCACCGGCCTGGGCAAGTCCATGGGCCGGCGGGTGCTGGAGCTGGGCGCGCGCCTGGTGATCTGCGGGCGCCGCCAGGGCGTGCTGGAGGAAACCCGCGAGGAGTTCGACGAGGCCTTCCCGAACCGGACCCGCGCCATCCCCTGCGACCTGCGCGACCCGGCCCAGGTCGAGGCCATGGTGAACCGCATCTGGGACGAGGGTTCGCTGGACGCCCTGGTGAACAACGCCGCCGGCAACTTCCTGGCCCGCACCGAGAGCCTCTCGCCGCGCGCCCTGGACGCCGTGCTGGCCATCGTCATGCACGGCACCGCCTATGTGACCCTGGCCTGCGGCAAGCGGTGGCTGGCCGAAGGGCACCCGGGCAACGTGCTCTCCATCGTCGCTACCTACGCCGAAACCGGCTCGCCCTACGTGGTGCCCTCGGCCATGGCCAAGGCGGGGGTGCTGGCCATGACCCGCTCCCTGGCGGTGGAGTGGGGCGGGCGCGGCATCCGCTTGAACGCCATCGCGCCGGGGCCCTTCCCGACCGAGGGCGCCTGGGCGCGCCTGGTGCCCAACGAGGCGATGAACCGCGCCTGGATGAACAAGATCCCGCTGGGCCGCGTCGGCGAGCACCGCGAGCTGGCCGACCTCGCCGCCTTCCTGCTGGCCGAGGGCTCGGCCTACATCAACGGCGAGGTGGTCACCATCGACGGCGGCGAATGGCTGAAGGGCGCCGGGCAATTCTCCCTCATGGAGAACCTCAGCCCCGAAGACTGGGCGGCGATGAAAGGGCGCTAACGGCCTCCTGACGCCATTCCCCGCAATTCTTCATAAATTGTTTAGGCTGAGGTTTTCTTTACTCCTTCAAAGGCATCATGGCCCCCAGGATGCTGATGTGGGAGTGCAAGATGCCTGCGACGGCGGAAACGGCTGACCAGCCGCTGCCGGGCCAGAGCCCCGTGGCTGCGCGCCGGGGGAGCGGGTCCGGGCTCGGGCGCTATGGGGCGCTGGCGGTGAAGCTGCTGGTCTCCCTGGGCCTGCTGGCCCTGCTGGCGCGCGCGGTCGACCTGCGGTCGGTCGCGGGGCTGCTGCTGGGCCTGCCGCTCTGGGCCGCCCTGGGGGCGGTCGCGGGCATGCTGGGCGTAACCCTGGCCTCGGCGCTGCGCTGGTGGCTGATCCTGCGGGCCCTGGGCACGCCGCTGCCGCTGGCCCGCGCCACCGAACTGATGTTCATCGGCACTTTCTTCACCCAGGTGCTGCCGACCTCGGTCGGCGGCGATGCCGTGCGGATCTGGCAGGTCACGCGCCTGGGGGTTCCTTTCAAGCGCGCCTTCACGGGCGTGACGCTGGAGCGGGTCTCCGGCCTGCTGGCCCTGGTCCTCATGGTCGCCGGCGGCGTGGTCTGGCTGGGCGACAGCCTCGGCCCGCCGGCGCTGCGCTGGCTGCTGCTCGCCGCCCTGCCGGGGCTGCTCGCGGGGCTCACCCTGCTGTGCCTGCTGGACCGCCTGCCGGCGGGCCTGCGCCGGCGCCTGGAGGCGCTGCCGCTGCTGGGCCCCCACCTGGATCGCCTGACCGGCCTGACGGACGTGCTGGCGGTTGACGGCCGCCGGGTGCTGCTGAGCCAGCCGCTGTCGCTCTATCTGCTGCTGCTCTCCGCCGCGGCCCAGGTCTGCTCGGTGCTGACCGTGCTGGCCCTGGCGCGCGGCTTCGCTCTGGAGCTCGGCTGGACCGAGGCCCTGGCCGTGGTCCCCGCTATCATTCTCATCACCTTCATTCCGCTGTCCTTCGCCGGTTGGGGCGTGCGCGAGGGTGCCAGCGTCATCATGCTCGGCGCCGTCGGCATCGGTGCCGGCCAGGCCCTGGCGATCTCGGTGCTCTTCGGGCTGGCGCTGCTGGCCGCGGTGCTGCCGGGCTGCGTGCTGTGGCTCAAGGGGGGGCGCCGGCTGCCGCCGGCGCAGGGGACGCCATGAGCCGCGTCGACGCCGCTCCCGCCCTGGTCCACCCCACCGCCCATATGGGCGGGGCCGGCGTGGCACGCCTGGTCAGAGTCGTCGTTTTTGCGGTGGCCATGCTGGTCGCCTTCGCCGTGCTGCTGCACTTCCACGACCGCTTCTGGTCCGCGCCGGACGAGGGCGCCTACGCCCACGTCGCCGAACGGCTGCTGGCCGGCGAGTCGCTGAACGGCACGGTGCAGGCCATCCATATGGGTTACGTGAGCTTCGCCAACGCCCTGGCCTTCAAGGTCTTCGGCGTCGACCTGCTGAGCCTGCGCTATCCCCTGGTGGCGATGACGCTGATCCAGTGCGCCCTGGCCTTCTGGCTGCTCGCCGGGCGCGGCGTTTTCCCGGCCTTCGCCGGCGCTGTGGCCATGGGCAGCCTGACCTTCGTGCAGTTCCTCAACCCCACGGCGCAATGGCACGCCCTCTTCCTCTGCGTCCTCATCGTCGCTCTGCTGTCGGCGCGGCCGATCGAGCGGCGCGGTACCCTGGAGCTGACCGGCTTCCTGCTGGTGCTGCTGTTCCTCTTCCGGCCGCTCAGCGGCATCTTCGCCGCCATGGGTATCTTCACCTTCCTGTTGCTGCAGGAACAGCGCCACCCCGGCCACGCGCCGGCGCGGCTGGCGCGCGGGCTGGCGCTGCTGATGCTGGTGGGGCTGGTGCTCTATCTGCACGCCATGACCGACATCGCCGCCGCGCTGCTGTTCGGCGCTGCCCCGGCGCTGCTGCTGGGCTTCACCTTCATGACCACGCGGCTGGGCGACCGCTGCGTGTGCCGGGAGCTGGCACGCATGGTCCTGGGCGGCCTGCTGGCCGCCGCCCCGCTGCTGGCCTACCACTTCATCGACGGGTCGCTGGAGAGCTGGTGGCGGGACACCCTGGCCTCGGTCGTCTCGGTCGCCCTCTCGGAGCCCGTTGCCACGCCGGGCTTCGGTGCGCTGATGCTGCGCAGCTTCGAGCAGATGCTCGGCGCGGGCGGCGGTGCGGCTTTGCTCAACGGCTTCTTCTGGTTCTCCCTGGCGCTGCTGCCAGTCTCGCTCGGCACCCTGCTGCTGCGTGCCCTGTGGCGCGGCGAGCCCGCGGGGCAGGCGGCCCTGCCCATCGTCGCCTGCTTCTTCGCCCTGGTCTCGGTGCAGATCCAGGAGCCGCTCTATCTCTTCTTCAGCGCGGCGCTGACGCTGGTGGCGTTGCTGCACCAGAGCACCCGGGCCGGGCGCCGCCGCAGCCTGGTACCGGCGGTCTTCTGCCTGGCGCTGGCCATGATCGGCCTGACCTACCAGGCCGGCCAGCCGCTGACCCGCGGCTGGGACGGCATTCTCGCCGGCCAGACCAAGACCGTGGTGGCGCCGACCGGCCTGCCGCGCGCCGGTCTGATCGTGGCGGCGGAGGAGACTGCCCTTTACAGCCTGCTGCTGAACCTCATTGAACAGCACAGCGCGCCCGGGGATGCGATCCTGGCGCTGCCGGTCAACCCGGAGCTCTACTTCCTGGCCCAGCGGCGCAACCCGCTGCGCTTCTTCAACGCGGCGCGCGGCCTGCAGAGCGTGGAAGATCTGCAGGCGGTCGAAGCCGCGCTGGAGGAGAACCCGCCGCGGCTCGTCTTCTACCGCCCCGCCGACATCTACAACACGGCCCCGGTGCGCCGCCTGATGGCGGATCTGCGCGCGCGCTACAGCCTGCTGGAGACCGCCGGCGGCTTCGAGATCTATCTGCTGGACGATCCGGCCGGGTCGCCGGAAGGAGCGCCGGAGCCCGGCGCATGAGTTCGGAGCGGCTCTTCGCGCCGGTCGCGGTCAGCCGCGCCTGGCCCATCGTCATCGTGTTCGCGGCCTACGTCTGCGCCATCGTCGCCGCGCAGCTGTGGTTCGCCCTCGATCCCGACAATTTTCACGAGGAGATGCGGGCGCTCTTCCGCTTCCACCCCTGGGGCGATCCGGCGCTCTTCGCCGGTGACTACCAGGCGTCCTTCCTCGCCATCTTTCCGCAGCCTTACCTCTATGAGGGCGTGACGCGGCTCTGGCTCTGGGCGGGGGGCAGCCTCGTGGTCCTGCACCGCGCCTTTTCCGTGATCTGCTGGCTGATGCTTCTGCTGGGCATGGGCCTGGCGGCGCGCCGCCTCGGCAACCGCATCACCGCCCTGGGCGTGGTCGGCCTCGTCGCCGCCCAGCCGCTCTACCTCTACCAGGTGACCTCGGCGGTGCCGCACGCTTTCGGCTTTCCGCTGCTCATCTGGGCGGTGGTGGCGATGCTCTATGGCTCCCTGCCGGGCCTGGTGGCGGTGACGCTCCTTTCCGGCCTGCTGTACCCGGCGATGACGCCGCTCTTGGGCCTGCTGCTGGCCTGGCAGGTCTTCGTCCTGCGCGGCTTCTTGCGCCAGTGCAAGCGGGAAAAGCTGGTGGGCCTGCTGCTGCTGGCGGTGACCGGCGCCCTCTCGCTGTGGCTGGTCTTCGGCGCCCTAGGGGGCGCGTCGGAGGATTTCGGGGCGCTGCTGGCGCCGATGCAGCAGGTGGGGACCTATCCGGAGAACGGGCCGGAGGGCCGCCACTTCTACGGCGTCTTCAACCCGCTTCTCTACGTCGCCGGCAAGGCCCTGGGACAGTTCCGCAGCACCGAGGTGATGCCCGCGCTGGCGGTTCTGCTGCTCTGCGGCATCGTCGCCGCCTACGGGCTGCTGGCGCTGCCCAGGGGCAGCGTCGCGCGCCGCGCCCTCATCGGCTTCGTGCTCTGCAGCGTGGCGCTGGGCCTGGCGGTCTACCTGCTGCGGCCCTTCCACAGCTACCGCTTCGTCTTCTACCCGCTGTTCACCTTGCTGCCGCTGCTGACGGTGGTCGGCCTGCAGCGCTTCTGCGGGCGCCTGGAGCGGGTCCTGCGCTGGCCCGAGGCCGCCGCCCTTGCCGGGCTGGCGCTGCTGGTGCTGGCCTTCGACAGCTTCGATGCCCAGAAGGCCGGGCACCGCTACCACCTGGGCACGCCGGGCCGCCAGGTCATGGCCTTCGCCGCGGCCCGGCCCGCCGACAGCGTTTTCGCCTACTGGCCCCGTCCTGACGGCGAGCTGGAACTCATCCCTTATGTGGCGAAACGGCCGGCCTTCGTGGTCCGCAAGGTGCACTACCCGACCTATGAAGATTATACCCTGACAATGCGCGCCAGGATGAACGCCCTGATCGACGCTTATCTTGCGACGCAGCCGGCGCCGCTGCGGGTCCTGCACTGCCGCTGGGGCGTCGACTACCTGGTCGTCGAACGGACCTACTTCGCCGAGGCGGGCGGGCGGCCCGAGTATTTCGCGCCTTTCGACGCCCGCATCGCACGCCTCTGGAATACCCACCGGCGCGGCGACTTCCTGCTGGCGCAGCCGGCGCCCGCCGCGGTGGTGCTGGATACCGGGGTTTACCGGATCGTCGATCTGGCCGTCCTCGCCGGCGGGGACTGCGCCGCCGGCCCGGTGAATTGACGTGGGTAGATTGAAGCGGGCGGATTGAAGCGGCGGGAGGGCGGCGGTAGGATCGGGAAGCCGCTCCCAGTTAGACGGACCCTCTTCCCAATGCCTCTCGATCGCGCCGGCCAGCCGGTTTTCGTCCACTCCACCTGTCCGCACGACTGCCCCAGCGTCTGCGCGCTGGAAGTGGAAAAGCTTTCCGAAACCCGCATCGGCAAGGTGCGCGGCGCGCGCGGCAACGACTACACCGACGGCGTGGTCTGCGCCAAGGTGGCGCGCTATGCGGAGCGGGTGCACCATCCGGGCCGCCTGACCGCGCCGCTGCGCCGGGTCGGGGAGCGCGGCCGGGGCCTGGAGGCCTTCGAAGAGATTACCTGGGACCAGGCCCTGGACGAGGTCGCCGAGGCGCTGCTGCAGGCCGAGCAGCGCCACGGCAGCGAGACCGTCTGGCCCTACTTCTACGCCGGCACCATGGGGCTGGTGCAGCGCGACGGCATCGAGCGCCTGCGCCACGCCAAGCGCTACTCGCGCCAGTACTCGACCATCTGCACCAAGCTGGTGGCGACCGGCTGGAAGGCCGCTTGCGGCACCCGCAGGGGACCCGACGCGCGGGAGATCGCGGAGTCGGACCTCATCGTCGTCTGGGGCGGCAACCCGGTTTCGACCCAGGTCAACGTGATGACCCACGTCGCCAAGGCGCGCAAAGCCCGCGGTGCCAAGCTGGTGGTGGTCGATCCCTACCGCACCGGCACCGCCGCCCAGGCGGACCTGCACCTGGCCCTGAAGCCCGGCACCGACGGGGCGCTGGCCGCGGCGGTGATCTCTGTACTGCTGGCCGAGGGCTTTGCCGACCGCGCCTACATGGAGAAGTACAGCGACTGGGATGCCGAGCTTGAAGCGCACTTCGCGGCCTGCACGCCGGCCTGGGCAGCGGAGATCACCGGCCTGACGGAGGCGGAAATCCTCGCCTTCGCGCGGCTCTACGGCGCCACCCAGCGCAGCTACATCCGCGTCGGTTATGGCTTTTCCCGCGCGCGCAACGGCGCCTCCTCGGTGCACGCCGTGGCCTGCCTGCCCACGGTGACCGGCGCCTGGCGGCATCCCGGCGGTGGCGCCATGCAGGGCCAGTCGGACATCTACGGCCTGGACGAGACGCTGATCCAGGGCCTCGACGTCTGTGACAAGTCAACGCGCCTGCTCGATCAGTCGCGCATGGGGCCGATCCTGGCCGGCGACAAGCGCGACCTGGGCGAGGGCCCGCCGGTGACGGCGCTGTTCATCCAGAACACCAATCCCATGGTGGTCTGCCCGGAAAGCGCCAAAGTGGCCGAGGGTTTCGCCCGGCCGGACCTCTTCACCTGCGTGCACGAGCAGTTCATGACCGAGACCGCGGCCATGGCCGACATCGTGCTGCCGGCCACCACCTTCCTGGAGCACGACGACATCTATGTCGCCAGCGGCCACACCTACCTGCAGGTGACCAAGGCGGTGATCGACCCGCTGCCCGGCACGCGCAGCAACCACGAGGTCATCTGCGCCCTGGCCGGACGCCTCGGCGCCGAGCATCCCGGCTTCACCAAGAGCACCTGGGAAATCATCGACGACACCCTGAAGTCTTCCGGGCTGCCGGACGCCGACAGCGTCCATCGGGCCCACTGGCATGACTGCGTCCGCTCCTTCGAGGAGATGCACTTCCTGGACGGCTTCGGCCATGCCGACAAGCGCTTCCACTTCAGGCCCGACTGGGCGTCCCACGGCAGGGACTTCGCCGGCATGCCGGAGCTGCCGGGCCACAACCCCGGCTACGACCGGCAGGACGACGAGCGGCCCTTCCGCCTGGTGGCGGCCCCGGCGCGCACCTTCCTCAACACCACCTTCACCGAGACGCCGGGCTCGCTGAAGCGCGAGCAGCGCCCGACGCTTCTGCTCCATCCCGAGGCCGCGGCGCGCCTGGGCATCGCCGAGGGCGACCGGGTGCGCCTGGGCAACCAGCAGGGATCCCTGGTGATCCATGCCGAGCTTTTCGACGGCCTGCAACCCGACGTGGTGGTGGTGGAGAGCATCTGGCCCAACAGCGCTTTCGAAGAGGGCCAGGGCATCAACCTGTTGATCAGCGCCGATCCCGGGCCGCCGGCGGGGGGCGCGGTCTTCCACGACACGGCGGTCTGGGTAAGGCCGGGGTCTGGGTGAAACCGGCCTGAAGGGGCCCGCCAAGACCCCCTTGCGTTGGATTTGCCGAGGCGAAACACTACGTTACAAGGCAGGTTCAACAGCTGCGGCCCGACAGAGCCGTAAGGGTGAATGGCGAAGGATCCGAAACTTCCGCAAAACGCCTCGACCTCCGAGGTCGAGGCCTTCCTGCGCAAAGTGGCCGCCGCTCCGGCGCCGGGCCCAGGCGCGGCGGGGGGCGCGCGCGGGCGGCTGATCTTCGCCATGGACGCCACCGCCAGCCGGGAGCCGACCTGGGACCGCGCGTCGCACCTGCAGGCGGAGATGTTCAAGGAGACCGAGGCCCTGGGCGGCCTTGAGGTCCAGCTCATCTACTACCGCGGCTTCGGCGAGTGCCGGGCCAGCCGCTGGGTCGCCAACTCCGGCGAGCTGCTGAAGTTCATGACCGGCGTCTTCTGCCTGGCCGGGCGCACCCAGATCGGCAAGGTGCTGAAGCGCGCCATCAAGGAGACCGGGGAGAAGAAAGTCTCGGCCCTGGTCTTCGTGGGCGACGCCATGGAGGAGAACATCGACCACCTGGGCCACCTGGCCGGCGAGCTGGGCCTGCTCGGCGTGCCCTGCTTCATGTTCCACGAAGGCGACGACCCGGTCTCCCGCAACGCCTTCCAGCAGGTGGCGCGGCTCAGCGGCGGAGCCTTCTGCAACTTCGATTCCGCCAGCGCCCGGCAGCTGCGCGAGTTGCTGTCCGCAGTCGCCGTCTTCGCCGCCGGCGGGCGTCCGGCGCTGGCCGACTACAGCAAGAAAACCGGCGGCCTGGTGCCGCAACTCACCCATCAGGTCAAATAACCGGCGATGCAGTATTTCGTTCTCGGCATCGCTCTGCTCGTGGCGCTTCTGTTCCTCGGCCGCTGGTTCGTCGAAGCCGAGCCGCGCAAGATCGCCGCCGTCCTGAAATGGGGCGGGCTGAGCGTGATCGTGGTGGGCGCGCTGTTGCTTCTGTTCAGCGGGCGCATCGGGCTTATCCTGCTGCTGGTGCCGATCGCTTTCTGGCTGCGCCGCTTGCTCAACCGCTTCAAGGCCGCGCAGGGACCCAGCGGCGGCCAGTCGTCGGAGGTGCGCACCCGCTTTCTGCGCATGCGCCTGGACCACGACAGCGGCGACATGGACGGCGAGGTGCTGGACGGCCGCTACAGCGGCCAGCTGCTGTCGCAGCTTTCCCTGCCGGAGCTCCTGGACCTGCTGCAGGACTACCAGATCGCCGACGCACAGTCGGCCTCGGTGCTGGAGGCCTACCTCGACCGTACGCAGCCTGACTGGCGCGACGCCGCGCAGGCGGGTGGACACTATGACGCAGGGGAGGGAGAGGCGCAGGGCGGCCGCGGGCCGGCGGGGACCGGCACGATGACGCGGGAAGAGGCGCTGGAGATCCTGGGCCTGGAAGAGGGGGCGGACCCGGAGGCCATCCGCGAGGCGCACCGCCGCCTGATGCAGAAGCTGCACCCCGACCACGGCGGCTCCAACTACCTGGCGGCGAAGCTCAATCAGGCCAAGGATCTGCTCTTACGTCATTGAAATGCAAACTTTCCGCCGCCTTGCCGCCGCGGTCCGGGGCCTTTTGTGTCACTTGTCCCCCGGGGGTCGGTATGGCAATACAGCCGTGCCCCTGCCAATCCGACGCCCCTGATTCCGTTACCATGAGGTACAGAGTTTGATGACAGGCACCATTCGCAAGGCGGTCCTGCCCGTCGGCGGCCTTGGCACGCGCTTTCTGCCGGCCACCAAGTCCATTCCCAAGGAGATGCTTCCCGTTGTCGACAAGCCGTTGGTCCAGTACGGCGTCGAGGAAGCGCGCAAGGCGGGCATTGAGGAGATCATCTTCGTCACCAGCCGCGGCAAGGCGGCCCTGGAAGACCACTTCGACTATCACTTCGAGCTGATGAAGACCCTGGAGGCGCGGGGCAAGACAGCGGAGATGGAACTGGCCACCGCCATGACCCCCGCCGCCGGCAAGATCAGCTACACCCGCCAGCCGGAGGCCCTGGGCCTGGGTCACGCCGTGTGGTGCGCGCGCAACCTGGTAGGGCGCGAGCCCTTTGCCGTGATTCTCCCCGACGATCTCATCCTGCACCCGCAAGGCTGCCTGGCGCAGCTTGTCGAGGCCTACGAAAAGGTCGGCGGCAACCTGGTCGCCGTGGAGGACGTGCCGCGCGAACAGACCAACCGTTACGGCATCCTGGACGTGGTCGAGGATGACGGCCGCCTGGCCAAGGCCAAGGGCCTGGTCGAGAAGCCGGACCCGGCGGAGGCGCCCTCGACGCTCTCCATCATCGGGCGCTATATCCTGCAGCCCGAGGTCTTCGACGAACTGGACCGCCAGGACAAGGGCGCCGGCGGCGAGATCCAGCTGACCGACGCCATGGCGCGCACCATCGGCAGCCTGCCGTTCCACGGCCTGCGCTTCGAGGGCAGGCGCTTCGACTGCGGCAGCAAGGCCGGCTTCCTGGAAGCCAACCTCGCCTACGCCCTGGAGCGCGAGGACCTGGGCGAGGCGGCCCGCGACATTATCCGGCGTTACGGCGCCGCGATCTGATAAATAGACGGCGGCGGCCCGCGCGGCCGCCGCGGAAGTTCTGCTGGAGAACGCTTTATGCGCATTGCAATGGTCGGCACCGGCTACGTCGGGCTTGTCTCGGGGGCCTGTTTCTCGGAGTTCGGCACCGAGGTCGTCTGCATCGACAAGGACGCCGACAAGATCGCGCGCCTGGAAAAGGGCGAGATCCCTATCTTCGAGCCCGGGCTCGACGTGCTGGTGGCCAACAACCGCAAGGCCGGCCGCCTGAGTTTCACCACCGAGCTGGCCAAGGCCGTGGCCGAGGCCGAGGCGGTCTTCATCGCCGTCGGCACGCCGACCGGACGCACCGGCGGCGAGGCCGACCTCTCTTACGTCTACGACGCGGTGCGCGAGGTGGCCGCCGCGCTGAAGGGCTATACCGTCGTGGTGAACAAGTCGACGGTGCCCGTGGGCACCGGCCGCGAGGTCGAGCGCATCATCCGCGAGACCAACCCGCAGGCCGACTTCGACGTGGTCTCCAACCCGGAGTTCCTGCGCGAGGGCGCGGCGATCAACGATTTCATGCGGCCCGACCGGGTGATCATCGGCGCCGAGACCGAGCGCGCGCAGGAGGTCATGCGCGAGCTTTACCGGGTGCTCTACCTCATCGAGACGCCGATCCTCTTCACCACCCTGGAGACGGCGGAGCTGACCAAGTACGCGGGCAACGCCTTCCTGGCCACCAAGATCACCTTCATCAACGAGATCGCCGATCTCTGCGAGAAGGTCGGCGCCAACGTGCACGACGTGGCCCGCGGCATCGGCCTGGACGGGCGTATCGGCCGCAAGTTCCTGCACCCCGGCCCGGGTTACGGCGGCTCCTGCTTTCCCAAGGACACCCTGGCCCTGGTCCACACGGCGCAGAAGGCCGGCGCGCCGGTGCGCATCGTCGAGACGGTCGCCGACATCAACGACAAGCGCAAGAAGGCCATGGCCGAGCGCATCGTCGAGGCCTGTGACGGCTCGCTCGAAGGCAAGACCGTGGCCATCCTGGGCGTGACCTTCAAGCCCAACACCGACGACATGCGCGACGCGCCGAGCCTGGAGATCGTTCCGGCCCTGGTCGCCGCGGGCGCCAAGGTGCAGGCCTACGATCCCGAGGGCATGGAGCAGGCCGAGCCGCTGTTGCCCGGCGTCCAGTGGTGCGGCTCCGCCTACGAGGCCATGACCGGTGCCGACGTGGTCGCCATCCTGACCGAGTGGAACGAGTTCCGCGCCCTGGACATGGACCGCATCAAGGAGGTCATGAAGGCGCCGGTGATGGTGGACCTGCGCAACGTCTACAACCCGTCCGATATGACCGCCGCCGGTTTCCGCTACAGCTCCGTCGGCCGGCCGCTCAAGCTCCCGAGCGCCTAGCCATGAACACCGCACCGTTCGATGCGCGGACGGTCGACCCCGCGGCGCCGCACCGCTTCGATCCGACGGTGCTGCGCGAGTACGACGTGCGCGGCATCGTCGGCGAGACCATCACCGCGGCAGACGCCTTCGCCCTGGGCCGCGCTTTCGGCAGCCTCGCCCGGCGGCGCGGCGCCAAGGCACTGGCGGTGGGCTACGACGGCCGCCATTCCTCTCCGGACCTGGCCGCGGCGCTGGCCGCCGGACTGGCGGCCTGCGGGTTGGAGGTCATGACGACCGGGCGTGGCCCGACACCCATGCTCTACTTCGCCGCCTACACCATGAACCTCGATGGGGGCGTGATGATCACCGGCTCCCACAACCCGCCGGACTTCAACGGCTTCAAGTTTACCCTGCACAAGGCCTCGGTCTTCGGCCCGGACATCCAGGAACTGGGACGCCTGGCGGCGGCCGGCGACTACGAGAACGGCGCCGGGGAGGTCCGCGAACTCTGCGTTTTCGACGCCTATGTGGAGCGCATCCTGCAGGACGTTGCCGGTGACAAGCGGCTGAAGGTGGCCTGGGACGCCGGCAACGGCGCCATGGGTGAGGCCATGGCCGCCGTGACGGCTCGCCTGCCGGGTGAGCACTTCCTGTTGAACCAGACCATCGACGGCGACTTCCCCAACCACCATCCCGACCCCACCGTGGCGGAGAACCTGAAGCAGCTTCAGGAGGTGGTGCTGCGCGAGGGCTGCGACCTGGGCATCGCCTTCGACGGCGACGGCGACCGCCTGGGCCTGATCGACTCCCGGGCCCGCATCGTCTGGGGCGACCAGATCCTGCTGTTCCTGGCCCGCGACGTGCTGAAGCGCCACCCCGGCGCCACCATCATCGGCGACGTGAAGTGCAGCGACACGGTTTTCGAGGCCATCGCCGCGGCGGGGGGCCAGCCGCTGATGTGGAAGACCGGCCATTCGGTCATCAAGGCCAAGATGAAGGAGCTCGGCGCGCCCTTCGCCGGCGAGATGGCCGCCCACTTCGTCTTTGCCGACGGCTTCTACGGCTACGATGACGGGCTCTATGCCGCCGTGCGGGTGCTGTCGATCCTGCAGTCCGGGGAAGAGACCCTGGCGGAGTTCCGCGATTCCCTGCCGCAGCTCGTCAACACGCCGGAACTGCGCGTGCCCTGCCCGGACGCCCGCAAGCAGCCGGTGGTCGCGGAGGTCAAGGCGCGGGTCGGCGCCCGGGGGGCCGAGGTCATCGACATCGACGGTGTGCGGGTGCGCGAGGGCGGCGGCTGGTGGCTGCTGCGCGCCTCCAACACCGAGGACGCGCTGACGCTGCGCTGCGAGGCGCCGGACGCGGCCCGCCTCAAGGCGTTGACCGACCGCCTGGCCGAAGAGTTGCGGGCCAGCGGCCTGGAGCCGCCGGCGTTCTGAGAAGGTCTTTCGGGAAAGGGGCCAGTTCGGACGCCCCTGGTTCGAACGCTCTAGTTGGAGCGCCCTAGTTCGAACCTTGGGCCATCGGCTGAATGACCACGCAGTTCATCTCCGCGGCCATCAGCTCCTGACAGGCGTTGCGGGCCTGCTGTTCATAGAGCCCGGTGAGCTGTGAGCGGTAGAGCGTGCCGGTGGAGGCCGAATCGATCCGCTCGATCGCGACCTTGGCGCCGCGCAGCACCTTCGGCGCGGCGGCGATGGCCGCCTTGGCGCTGCTGTGGGCCGAGCGGAAGCGGCTGAAGGCGCCGACCTGCACCGTCCAGTCGTTGGTCAGCATCTCGCCCGCCTCGGCCGGCATGTCGGTGGCGTCGGTGGTGGCGATCTGGGAGCTGGCGGCGACCGGCTTGACCGGCTGCTTGCGGGTCAGCTCAGGCTGCTCGTCCTGCTTTTCCGCCGCGGCCACCACGATCGGCGGTTCCGGGTTCTGGAAGGGATTGCGCCCTGGCACCTCGGGGATCGTCTTCACGCCCATGGAGGCCATCTTGGTGAAGCCGCGGTCGAGCAGCTTGACCATGTGGCGGTCGCGCGAGCGCGAGGTCTTGCCGCCGAACACCACGGCGATGATCCGGCGCCCGTTGCGCTCGACCGAGCTGACCAGGTTGAAGCCGGAAGCGCGGGTGTAGCCGGTCTTGATGCCGTCGGTGCCCGTGTAGTTCTTCAGCAGCTTGTTGTGGTTGCGGTAGGTGCGGCCGTTGTAGGTGAAGCTGCGCGTCGAGAAGTAGTGATAGTACTGCGGGTAGTTTTCCATCAGCGCCTTGGCCAGGCGCACCATGTCGCGCGCGGTGCTCTTCTGCCCGCGGTTGGGCAGGCCGGAGGCGTTGCGGAAGGTGGTGCGGCTCATGCCGATCTTGCGGGCCGCCTCCGTCATCTTCTTGGCGAAGGTGGTCTCCTTGCCGGCCAGCGCCTCGGCCACCACCACGGCGACGTCATTGGCCGACTTCGTGGTCAGCGCCAGGATGGCGTCCTCGACGCTGATGGTCTGGCCGCGCTTCAGGCCCAGCTTGGAGGGCGGCATGCCGCTGGCGCGCTTGGAGACCTTCAGCCGCTGGTCCAGCTTCAGGGTGCCGTTCTCCAGCGCCTCGAAGACCATGTAGAGGGTCATCATCTTGGTGAGCGAGGCCGGGTAGTTGCGCGTGTCAGCGTTCACCGCGTGCAGCACCTGCCCGGTGTCGGCATCCACCACGATCGACGCGTAACGCGCCGCCGCTTCAGAGGGCGCCAGTGTTGTCCATCCCACTACGGTCAGAAGGGTGAGGAACAGCAGCGCGATCTTTCGGAACATCGTAACTCGCTTTGCAGTCGATTGGTCGGTCGGCGGCGCAGTGTGAAACGTTACCCGGATTTCACTAAAATGATCTTGGCAATCCCCCGAAAACCTCATCGATTCTAGGGCATTGCGTGATTCTCTGTCCAGTCTAATGGGGCAGCGATTACAATGTAGTTAAAATATCTTCAATTCAGGGCATTACGGGGGCATCTCCCAGGGCATTAGCCTGCCGCTAACCATATTCGCCGCCGCACCCCCGAATTTGCGGGCCCCGGAGCTTGGGGTATGGGGGATTGCCTGTGAAGCGGCAGGCAGGGCCTCCGTGATCGAACCAGTGATCGAAAGAGAGCGAGAAACGTGATTTCCAGAGCTTTTCGTCCGGCCGCCGCTGTACTGGCCCTGTCATTCTGTGCGCTTTTGACCGCCTGCACCTACCAGGGCGACATCGACAATCCGGCGACCCTCAAGGCGACATGGTTCAGTTACCTGAACGGCGACGACATCCGCGCGAACTGCGGCGAAGGCAGCGGACGGCGTTACCGGCTGGTCTACAACGCCGACTACAATGAGCAGATCCGCAGCTACGAGGTGATCGACCAGGGTCCCCAGGGCGCGACGCTGATCGCCCGCGTGCAGGGGCCCAGCGGCCTGCGCCTTAGCCAGTTGCGCCTCTCCGATCCCCTGGGCTGGGCGCGCTGGACCAAGAGCGTGACGCCCTTGAGCCTGGACGAGGTCGAGCGGCTCGATAGGGCGCTGGAGGCCAGCAGCGCCTTCGGACCGGCGCCCAGCGGGCTGCAGATGTTCTCCAAGGAGACCTACTGGATCTCCAGCCTGTGCCGCGACGGGCAGTTCTTCTTCAACGCCTGGCGTTTCCCCTCGCAGCGCTACGAGGCGGTGAGCTTCGACGACCTGCTCTTTTCCCTGGATGAGACCGGTGTGGCGGTGCGCCAGCCGGTCGCTGTGCCCGCCACTGCCGCGGCCAAGGCCAACGTGCCGCGGGTCCGCCACGCCGAGGACGAAACCGGCAGCTTCTTCAACGTGAAGGTCGGCGAGAACGGCCTGGTCGGCCAGCAGGGCTCCTAGCAGCCGCTAGCTTTTGTCTTCGGAGACGACGGTCAGGTGGGCGGTGTTGGCGCCGGGCCGCAGTTCGTTGGCCCAGGGGCCGTCGGGCATGTCGATGGCCAGCTTCTTGATGTGCTCGTTCCACCAGATGCGCTGCTCACGCAGGTCGTCGTAGTCGTAGTGCGCCTTGCGCCAGCGCTTCTCGGTCCGGCTGAAGGTGGCCACGTCGATGGGGAAACCGACGTCGGCGGAGGAGAAGCGCGAGGAGTCGAACGACAGGTAGGCCAGCTTCAGGGCCGTGTTCATGGCCGTGTCGTAGGTCAGCGCCCGGTCCAGGATCGGCTTGCCGTAGGCGGTGGCGCCGATCGACAGGTAGGGCGTGCGGTGGTCGACCTCGATCCAGTTGCCCTCCGGATAGACCATGAAAATGCTGGGCTCGGCGTCGTCGGGCAGGGCCCCGGCCATCAGGGTGTGCAGGTTGAAGGCGAGGTCCGACTCCCCCAGCTGCTCGCGGTCTTCCTTGGCCACCTGGCGCAGGCAGCGGCAGTAGGCGGTCACCGCGTCCAGCAGGGCTGAGAAGCCGGTGGGATGGTTTTTGCGCATGTCGCGCTCGAGATAGGCCAGGGTCTTGTCGCGCAGGGAGCGCAGGCCGGAGGTCATGACCGCGAACTGGGCGTTGCCGCTGCCGTGCAT
>MRWG01001102.1_pt1 | contig 19404 bp, 17 predicted proteins | sample 1013341 | NCBI WGS metagenome assembly MRWG01 (sample SAMN06117577, study PRJNA244670) | biofilm metagenome | biome: Water; feature: Cathode Biofilm; material: Biofilm; isolation source: microbial consortium enriched at the cathode of a solar microbial fuel cell | place: USA: District of Columbia ... | reverse complement strand
ATTTCACGCAGCGCCATGGCGAAGCGGGTCACGGAATCCATGAGGCAGAGCACGTCGCCGCCCTGGTCGCGGAAATACTCGCTGAGCGCCAGGGTCAGGTAGGCCGCCTGGCGGCGCATCAGGGGCGGTTCGTCGGAGGTCGCCACCACGACGACCGAGCGGGCCAGGCCCTCCGGTCCGAGGTCGTCCTCGAGCCACTCCTGCACCTCGCGGCCGCGCTCGCCGATCAGGCCGATGACGTTCACATCGGCCTCGGCATAGCGCGCCAGCATGGACAGCAGCACCGACTTGCCGACGCCGGAGCCGGCGAAGATGCCCATGCGCTGGCCGCGGCAGCAGGACAGGAATGTATTGATGGCGCGCACGCCGAGGTCGATCTTGCCGCCCAGGCGGCGGCGGCTGTGGGCCGGCGGCGGCGAGGCACGCAGGCCATAGGCCAGCGGTCCGTCCGTAATCGGGCCCTTGCCGTCTATCGGCTCGCCCAGCGCGTTGACCACGCGGCCGAGCCAGGCCTTGGAGGGACGCACCAGGGGCTCGCTCTCCATCACTTCGGCCTTGCAGCCCAGGCCGACGCCGTCCAGTGAGCCAAAGGGCAGCAGCAGTGCCCGGCGCTGGCGGAAACCGATCACCTCGCAGATCACCCGGCGGCCGCCCTGGGCATGAATGCCGCAGCGTGAGCCGATCGACAGGGCCTGCTCCAGGCCGACAACCTCCACCAGCATGCCCAGCACGCCGGCGACCCGCCCGTAGAGGCGGTAGTCGGCCAATTGCCCTATTTCCTTAACGAAGGTGGAAGCGACCATTCCTGAGCTTGCCGAACGGCCCCCCTTGCCTGATGACATCGACCACTGCGGGCAGTCTGCGTTATCAGGCTTAAGGTTGGGTAAAATTAGGAAAAATCGCCCTCCCCGCGGGGGGAAAACCGATTGTTCGCCAAAGACCTAAGATAATTAACGTTGGTAAGAATTTATTAACATTGCTTTGGCAAATTGGTTAATAATCAATCCCAGGCGAACCATTTAGGCACTAGGTCACACCATGAGAGTTCTGCTTGTCGAGGACGATACCGCCACAGCCCAGGGCATCGAAATGATGCTCCGATCAGAGGGTTACGTGTGCGACACGACCGATATGGGCGAAGACGGCCTTGAGATCGGAAAACTCTACGACTACGACATCATCATTCTGGATCTGATGCTGCCCGATATGGACGGCTACGAGGTCCTGCGGCGGCTGCGGGCCGCCCGGGTCAAGACCCCGATCCTGATCCTCTCCGGCCTCAGCGGGCTGGACGACAAGATCAAGGGCCTGGGCGTCGGCGCCGATGACTACCTGACGAAGCCCTTCGACAAGCGCGAGCTGGTTGCCCGTATCCAGGCGATCGTCCGGCGCTCCAAGGGGCATTCGGACTCGGTCATCTCGACCGGAAAGCTCACCGTCAATCTGGATACCCGCACCGTCGAGGTCGAGGGCCAGCCCCTCCACCTGACCGGCAAGGAATACGGCATCCTTGAGCTGCTCTCGCTGCGCAAGGGCACCACCTTGACCAAGGAGATGTTCCTCAACCATCTCTACGGCGGCATGGACGAGCCGGAACTGAAGATCATCGACGTTTTCGTCTGCAAGCTGCGCAAGAAGCTGGCCACGGCGACCGGCGGCGACAACTACATCGAGACCGTGTGGGGCCGCGGCTACGTGCTGCGCGACCCGGTCAGCAGCGACAGCGCTGAGCCTGCCAAGCACGCGGCGAACGCCTGATCAGGCCTCCTTCGCCCCCGGCGCAATGCGCCGGCACGAAGACCAAACAACAGAAAAGGCCGCTGTCCCGAGGGACAGCGGCCTTTTTCTTTGGTCGTTGCAGGCAGCTGCGGCTCAGCCGGCCTTCAGGCTGACCGCGCCACCGCCGCCGGTGGTCAGCCGGTAGACGCCACGCTGGCCGGGGACCACCTCGAAGGAGTCGGAGATGCCGAGCACGGTTTCCGCGCCGCCGAGGTAGAGGAAGCCGTCGGCCGGCATGAGCTGCGCGACACGTGCCAGGACCTGGCCTTTGGTTGTCTGGTCGAAGTAGATCAGCACGTTGCGGCAGAACACCACGTCGAAATGGCCGAGCGCCGCGGGGCTTTCCAGCAGGTTGAAGGGCTTGTAGGTCACCATCCGGCGAATGTCTTCGCTGATGCGCCACTTCTCCCCCTCCTGAGAGAAATACTTCATGAGGAGGGTGATCGGCAGGCCGCGCTGCACCTCGAACTGCGAGTAGAGACCTTCCTTCGCCTTGTTGAGGATCTCCGTCGAGAGGTCGGTGGCAACAATCTCGATCTTCCAGCCTGCCAGCTTCGCCGCCTCCTCCTTGAGGATCATAGCGAGCGTGTAGGGCTCCTGGCCGCTGGAACAGGCGGCGCTCCAAATGCGCAGCTGCTTGCGGCTGGCCCGCGCCTCCAGCATGTGCGGCAGGACAATGTCCTTGAACTGGTCAAAAGGACGGTTGTCGCGAAAGAAGAACGACTCGTTGGTCGTCATGGCCTCGGTCACGTCGACCGTCAGCTTCTCGTCCTTCTTGGACCGCAGGGCAGCGATCAGCGCATCGATCCCGTCCAGGTCCCACTTGCGAGCGACCGGGTTCAGGCGGCTCTCCAGCAGGTAGGCCTTCTCCTGCGTGATGACCAGGCCGGAGCGCTGGTACAGCAACTGCGCGATAAACTCGAAATCGTTCACATTCATGCTGCTGACCTCATGACCAACTTGCGCACGCTGGGACCGATCTCCTTGATCGGCAACACAGCCGAGCAGAGGCCGCTCGTCGCGACGGCTCCCGGCATGCCCCAAACGACGCTGGTGGCTTCATCCTGCGCAATGACGGTACCGCCGGCCTGGACCACCTCGGTGGCGCCTTTCTGGCCGTCCGAACCCATTCCCGTAAGAATGACGGTCAGCAGGCTGGAGCCGTAGATTGGGGCCATGCTGCGCAGCATGGGGTCCACGGCGGGGCGGCAGAAATTCTCTGGAGGGTTCTGGTTCAGGCGGATGACACTGCCGGTGCCCGCCCGTTCCACGACCATGTGGAAGTTGCCCGGCGCCAGGTAGATTCGACCGGCGCAGATCGCCTCACCGTCCTTGGCCTCGGCGCAGGGCACGCCGGTGGCGCGCTCTATGTGCTCGGCCAGCAGCGTCGTAAAGGTGGCGGGCATATGCTGGGTGATAAGAATCGGCAGCTTGATACTGGCCGCCATATCGCGCAGGACTTCCAGCAGAGCCTGCGGCCCGCCGGTGGAACTGCCGATCGCGACGATCCGCGGCAAGGCCGCCGAGGGCTTGCGCAGTGTGATGGTACGCTGCGGGTAGATCCCGCCCGAAGCGGCGCGCGCCGGTGTAGCGGCCTCGGCTCTGCGGGCCGAGGCCGGCCGCGACGGCCGCGCGGCCGTGGCCAGCGCTGTAACCTTCTCCACCAGCTCCCGCTGGAAAGCATCGGCCCCGGTAAGCTCGCTGGTCGAACTCGGCTTCGGCAGATAGTCGGCCGCGCCGGCCTGCAGGGCCCGCAGGCTGACCTCGGCATTCTTCCGGGTCAGCGTCGAGGCCATAATGACCTGCACGCCGGGTTGCGCGGCAAGCAGCTTGGGCAGCGCGGTCAGGCCGTCCATCACCGGCATCTCGATATCCAGGATGATGACCTCGATATCGTGCCGGCTGAGCGCCTTGATCGCCGTCTCGCCGTTGCCGACGGAGGCGACGACCTTGATCGAGCTGTCCTTCTCGAGCGCTCGCGTGAGCAGCCCGCGAATGACGGCGGAGTCGTCGACCACCATCACCCGAAAGGGCCCCCCGGCATCGCTGTCGGTGCCGCCGGGGGCGGACTTGGTTTCTGACATCAGATGAGACCTACCTGGACGAACTTCGATTCAATGATGTCGCTGTCGAAGGGCTTCATAATGTACTCGTTGGCGCCGGCTTCCATGGCCACCTTGATGTGCTCCATGTCGTTTTCCGTCGTGCAGAAAACGACAACCGGCTGGGTACCGTTCTGCATGGAACGCAGTTCCTGCAGAAACTCCAAGCCGTTCTTCACCGGCATGTTCCAATCGAGGAGCACGGCGTCGGGCATATGGCGCTGGCATGCCTCGATCGCCTTCTGGCCATCCTCGGCTTCATCGATGTCGAAGCTCAGACCCTCGAGGATCTTGCGCGCCACCATGCGCACCACCTTCGAGTCATCGACGATCAAGCAAGACTTCATCTCTTTCGCTCCAGCTTCCTTCCCGGTACAGCGGCCCCGCAGGGTACCTGCCGCCTGTCCGCCCGTGACCAGGAGTTCTCTATCTCGAGGCCGCCTTATGCAGCCTGAACGCGGTCGTAATCCAGTAGCCTGTTGACATCCAGAACCACCAGCAGCTTGCCGTCCAACCGGTAGATCCCCAGCGAATAGTCGCGGAACTTGGGGTCCAAGGTCGGCGGGTTGCGCTCCCAGTCGGCGCCCTTCAGAGCCAGCACTTCACCGACGGAGTCGACCATCAGGCTGTAGAGCTCGCCCTCATGTTCGGCAACAATGCTCATGTTGCTGCGCTGCTCGCGCGCCGGCAGGCCGAGCCGCAGACGCACGTCCATGGCGGTGACGATACGGCCGCGCAGGTTCAGGGAGCCGGCGATCTCAGGCGGTGCCAGCGGGATGCGCGTGATGTTGTGAGCGCTCAGCACATCCTGGACCTTCAGCACAGGGATACCGAAGAGCTGGTCGGCGATGATAAAGGTTACATAGTCCTCGGTGGCCGCGACCGACTCGGCGCTGGGCGCCTGCTCGGCGTCGGACTTCTGCTTCTTGCTCATGCCGCACCTCTCAGTTCAGCAAGGGTATCGTGAAGAGTATTCAGCAGGGCGTCGCGGTCGGTCTTGGCGACGTAGTCCCTGAAACCCGCCTCGCGGCCGCGCGCCAGGTCGCTGGGATTGGAGAAGCTCGACAGCGCCACGATCGGCGTCTGCGACCAGCGGCTGTCTTTGGTCACCTTGCGCGCGAACTCGAAGCCGTTCATGCCCGGCATCTCGATGTCGGAGATGATGACGTCGAAGTCCTCGCCGGCATCGCAAAGCTCCAGAGCGGCGTCGGCCGAGTCGACACAGACGACCTCGTAACCGGCGACCGACAGCAGCGGCTGCAGCAGGTTCCGGAAGAACGGACTGTCGTCCACGACAAGCAGGCGGCGCCCGCTGGCTTCGCTACCCATGCTCTCGCGATCGGAGACGAACCAGTCGTGGAAGGCCTGGGTCAGGTAATAGCCGGCATCGATGATATCGGTCGCCTTGCCGCCGATCACCGCCGTGCCGATGTAGCCCTCTCGGTCCGACGACAGCTCGATCTCCATGCGGCCTTCGACGATATCGACGATCTCCTGGACCACGAGGCCCATGGAGCGCTGGCGGTCGGCGAAGACAAGAACCGGCTGGCGGCCTTCAGACTCCAGTTTCTGCGACGGGTCCATCATCACCAGCGGCATCAGCTGACCGCGGTACTGCACGACATACTGCCCGTTGGAGAATTCGACGTGATTGAGATCGATCTCCTCGAGGCGTGCGACCAGCGCCAGGGGTACTGCTTTCGGCGTCTTGTCGACCGCGCGGAAGATCAGCATCGCGACGTTGTCGGCACTGGTCGTGGTGTGGCGACCCTTGGCGTCGACCTCGTTGCCCTCGGCGACGGAGATCTCGCCGGTAGCCGCGGCGATGCCATTGGGATCCAGGATCATGACGACGCTGCCGTCACCCAGGATGGTGTTGCCGGAGAACAGCTGGAGGTTCCGCAGGATCGGCGCCACCGGCTTCACCACGATTTCCTCGGTATCGAACACACGGTCGACGATGATCCCCATCGAGTAGTTGCCGATCTGCGCGACGACGATGAAGACTTCCTCGTCGTCGGCGCCCTTGACCGGCGTCGCGGCGGCTTCCTTCGCAGGAGTCTTCGCAGCAACCTCTTCGACGGGCTGTGCCTTGGGCTCCTCGACCTTCGCCGCGCCCTTGGCCGGCTTCGCGCCCTTGACGCCCTTCGCGGACGTCGGGTCCTTTTTCGCGCTGATGCCGGGCTCGTCGAGCTTCAGCAGCTGGCGCAGGTGGACCAGCGGCAGGAGGCGGTTGCGCAGGCGCAGAACCGGCGTGCCGTTGATGCGCTCGATGGTGTGCTCCGTGTGGGCGGACGCACGCACCAGCTCGACGACCGACAGCTGCGGAATTGCGAAGCGCTCACCGGCGCACTCGACGATGAGGGCCGAGACGATGGCAAGCGTCAGCGGGATCTTGATCACGAACTTGGTACCGCGGCCTTCGACCGAAGTCAGCTCGATGGTACCGCCGATCTTCTCGATGTTGGTGCGGACCACGTCCATGCCGACGCCGCGGCCGGAAACCGAAGTAACCGCAGCCGCCGTGGAGAAGCCGGCCTTGAAGATGAACTGCTGGATCTGCTGCTCGCTCATCGCTTCGAGCTCGGCTTCGGTGGCGATGCCGTTGTCGATGCACTTCTGCTTGATCTTATCGGCGGCGAGGCCTTTGCCGTCGTCGGCAATCTCGATGATGATGTGTCCGCCTTCGTGGAAGGCGTTCAGGGTGACGGAACCGACTTCCGGCTTGCCCGCGGCGAGGCGCTCGGCCGGAATCTCCAGACCGTGGTCGGCGGAGTTACGCACCATGTGCGTAAGCGGATCCTTGATCAGTTCCAGGACCTGACGGTCGAGTTCGGTCTCCGCGCCCTTCATCACCAGGTCGATCTTCTTGTCGAGCTCGTGGGCGAGGTCGCGGACGATGCGGGGCAGCTTCGCCCAGGCATTGCCGATCGGCTGCATGCGCGTGGCCATCACGCCTTCCTGCAGCTCGGAGACCACGTGGTTGAGCCGCTGCAGCGGAGCGGCGAACTCGCTCTCGCTCTGGCTGCGCAGGATCTGCAGCAGCTGGTTGCGGGTCAGCACCAGCTCCGAAACCATGGTCATGAGGTTTTCGAGCACGTCAACGTTGACGCGCAGGGACTGGTTGGCGACCGAGCCTTCCTTCTTGGCGTCGGCGCCGCTGTCTTCGCCGGCAGGCGACTTGGCGGCCGGCGCCGCGGCCTTCTTGGGCTCGGCCTTCTTGGGTTCCGACTTCGCCGCAGCGGGTGTCTTGGCCGGCTCGGCAGCGGGCGCTTCGGCGACCGGCTCGGGAGCGCTTTCCGGCTCCGCGGCGGCGGCTTCTGCTTCCTGTGCAGCCTTTTCGGCAGCCAGTTCCTCCGGGCCCTTGGCCGCGGCGAAAGCCGCCTCCAGCGCGTCGAGTTCGGGGTTGCCGCTACCGCCCTCGGCGGCGGGGGCCTCTTCGGCCGGCGCTTCGGCGGCAGCCGCGTCAGCAGCCGGCGCGCCAGTGCCTTCGGCAAAGGCATTCAGCCGGGCGATCATATCCGAGTCGTCGCCTTCCGGCTCCGCCTCGGTCGCTTCCAGCTGCTCCAGCAGGGCGCGGATGTTGTCGAGGCATTCGAGAATCAGCGTGACCGCTTCCGGGGTGACCACCAGTTCGCCGTCGCGCACCTTGCCGAGTACGTTCTCGCCCGCATGGGCCACGCTCTCCAGGCGCGGCAGACCGAGGAACCCGCAGGTGCCCTTGATCGTGTGCATCAGGCGGAAAATATTCCCCAAGAGCTCCTTGTCGTTCGGATTTTGCTCGAGCTGAACCAGCTCGACGTCAAGCTCCGCAAGGCTCTCATTGGTCTCGGTCAGGAATTCGCTTAGAAGATCATCCATCGCCTCAGTCCTACGCTTTTCTGGCTGTCGGACAGCACGTCCGGGCGCCAAGTCTGGGGCGAACACTGCGTTAACCAATGCCCCCGAAATGACGTTGAACAGTGCCAAACATAGATTAAGAAGCCCTTACTTAACTCCCGGTAACGGCTAGAGAATCGCCGCATAGCGGGCATTTGGCGCAAAGCTAAGGAGCGACAATTCATGGCTATTTCTGCACCGCGTCCCGGCCGCCCCGAAGCGTCAAATTGAGCAAATCGATTAGATGTCTCAGGGATCCGCGGCGGCCAGCCCCTACTTGCCGAGGCGGCGGGGATGTGAGACAGGACGAAGCATGACAATGGGCCGTTCAGACCAGCCGCGGGCGCACGCCGGATGACCAGCGATACACCGCTGTACAGTCCCCTGGAGGCATCCGACCCCCTGGCGCCGCCGCCGCGCCGGCCGCGAAGTGCCGGCGTCGGCCGGCTGCGCCGGCCCAGGGGCGGGCTGGCCTGGCTCTCCCTCGCCGTCGCTGCGCTTTTCCTGATCCCGGTGGCCAGCGTCCTCTTCAGCGTGACCCAGAGCGGCGACGGCACCTGGTCGCATCTCGCCGCCACGGTGCTGCCGCGCTACCTCTTGAATACCGCAGTCCTGGTCGCCGGCGTCGGCGTCGGTGTGCCGGTGATCGGCGCCGGCACGGCCTGGCTGGTGACCATGTGCCGCTTCCCGGGCCGCCGGATCTTCGAATGGGCCCTGATCCTGCCCCTCGCCGTGCCGGCCTATGTCATGGCCTATGCCTACACCGACTTCCTGCAGCCGGCCGGACCGGTGCAGACCCTGCTGCGCGAGGTCACCGGCCTGGCCTACCGCGACTACTGGTTTCCGGAGATCCGCTCCCTCGGCGGGGCCGTGGCCATGCTGGTCCTGGTGCTTTACCCCTACGCCTACATGCTCTCGCGCACAGCCTTCCTCGACCAGTCGGTCTGCGCCCTGGATGTCAGCCGCACCCTTGGCTGCGGGCCCTGGAGCAGCTTCTTCCGGGTGGCGTTACCGCTGGCCCGCCCGGCGATCTTCGCCGGCACCGCCCTGGCGCTGATGGAGACGCTTGCCGACTTCGGTACCGTCTCGTTCTTCGGTGTGCCCAATTTCACCACCGGTATCGTGCGTGCCTGGATCGCTTTCGGCGACCGCACCACCGCAGGCCAGCTCTCCTCCATCCTGCTGGTTTTCGTCTTCCTGGTGCTGCTGCTGGAGGCCCGGAGCCGCGGTCGGGCCCGCTTCCACCACGCCACCAACCGCTATCAGAAGCTGCCCGGCCGGCGCCTTGGCGGGGTCGCCGCCGCGGCGGCCTTTCTGGCCTGCTTTCTGCCGCTGCTGCTCGGCTTCCTATTGCCGGCGGCGGTGTTGCTTGCCATGGCCATCGAGGCTGGTGACAGCCAGTTCGGCCGCCGCTATCTGGAACTGGTCGGCAACAGCGTCACCCTCGCGGCAGTGACGGCCCTGCTCGCCGTCGGCCTCGCCACGCTGATGGCCTACGGCCGCCGTTTGCAGGGCAGCCCGGCGGTCCACATCGCCAATCGCCTCGCCGCCATGGGCTACGCCATCCCCGGCACGATCATCGCCGTCGGCGTTCTGGTGCCCTTCGCGGCCTTCGACAATGCCCTCGACGGCTGGCTGCGGGGCACATTCGGGATCTCCAGCGGCCTCTTGCTGACAGGCAGCATCGCGGCGCTGGTCTTCGCCTACCTCGTGCGCTTCCTTGCGGTGTCGCTGAACACCGTGGAGGCCGGCCTCGGCAAGATCCGCCCCTCGATGGACGACGCCGCCCGCGCCCTCGGCGCACGCCCGCTCGGCATGCTGGCGCGGGTCCACGCGCCGATGATGGGGCCGAGCCTGCTGACCGCAGGACTGGTGGTTTTCGTTGACGTCATGAAGGAACTGCCGGCGACCCTGGTCATGCGCCCCTTCAACTTCGACACCCTGGCGGTCCAGGCCCATAATTTCGCCGCCGACGAACGGCTGACCGAGGCCGCGACCCCGGCCCTTACCATCGTCGCCGTGGGCATCCCGCCGGTGATCCTGCTCAGCCGGGCGATCGCCCGCGGTCGCCCGGGCCGCCGGCGCGCAACTTGAGCCGCGTCCTCGGGTAGGTACCCAGCTCCCTGATTCCAAAGAAAAAAGGGCCCCGCAAAGCGGGGCCCTTTTGGGATGGCAGTGGGCGGCGGATCAGTTCCAACCGACGCTGTCGAAGATCTTCTGGGCCATCGGCTGGTTGCTGCCGTAGACGGCCACGTTCACCGGATCGACCTTGAAGTCATCGCCCAGGTTCTGCAGCGCCGGGCTCGGCTCGACGGTCCCTACCACCGGATACTCGTTGTTGCCGTCGGCGAAATAGCGCTGCGCCTCGGGGCTGGCCAGGTATTCGAGGAACTTCACGGCCGCTTCCCGGTGCGGGGCGTGCTTCAGCACGCCGGCGGCGGAGACGTTCACATGGGTGCCGCGGTTTTCCTGGTTGGGGAACACCCAGCCGACCTTCTCGACCAGATCCTTCTCCTTGGGATCGGCCATCAGGCGCACGAAGTAGTAGGAGTTGGCGACGGCGATTTCGCACTCGCCGGAGCCGATGCCGCGGATCTGGTCGGTGTCGCCGCCGACCGGCTTGCGGGCGAGATTATCGACCACCGCCTGGGCCCATTCGCGCGCGCCGGCCTCGCCGTGGGCGTCGATGAGGGAACTGAGCAGCGACTGGTTATAGACGTTCGAACTGCTGCGGATGCAGACCTTTCCTTTGAACTTCGGGTCGGCGAGATCCTCGTAGGCCGTGATGGTGCCCGGCGCGATCTTCGTCTTGTCGTAGTAAATCAGGCGGGCCCGGGTGGAAAAGCCGAACCACAGGCCGTCGGGGTGGCGCAGGTTCTCCGGGATCGCGCTGTTCAGCGCTTCCGACTCGACCGGCTGGAAAAGACCCGCCTCCTCCGCGCGCCAGACACGTCCGGCATCGACTGTGATGAAGACATCGGCGGGGCTGTTGGCCCCCTCGCTCTTGAGGCGCTCGATGAGGGCATCGCTCTCCGCCTCAATGCGGTTGATCTCGATGCCGGTCTTCTCGGTGAAGCCGCTATAGAGCGCATCATCGGTCTGGTAATGGCGTGCCGAGTAGATGTTCAGCACCTCCTGCGCGTGAACCGGCAAGCCGTTGGCCAGGACAGTGAGCGTAATGGCGGCCCCTAAGAGCGCGCGCCGGGGTAGGTTCATGCTTCTCCTCCATGGTCTCCCTTGGCCGCCGCGGCGCGACAACCCGGAGCTCGGTGCACCTTTGATGAAAGCCGTAAGGCTAATCATTCTCAGTATCATAGTAAATGAATATCATTCTCATCTGTCAAGCGGCGATGTGCCCGCCAGGGTGGCCGGCACGCCAGGGATCGAGAAACCCCACATAGAACTGCCACCGCCGTTGCAACCGCCAGGAGGGATAAACCCCTCAACGGGCAACTACCGTGCATCTAAGTAACCTTAAATTAAAGGAACTCGTCTAACTCAATAGTCCACAACGGAAAGGCGTGCGCAGCAGCGAGCGTCTGTTTAGGGAACTCTATTGGAGCCATACCAATGTCTTCGAACCTGATGAAGGGTATTATTGCCGGTATCGCCGGCACGCTGTTCGCCTCGGTCGCTTGGGCCAGTGATGCGCATGTCGCGCCGATGACCGATTTTGCCAACAGCACCGTCAAGCAGTGGATCAGCAACGACACGGTGATCCAGGCTGTGAAGGCGCAGAACGCCAAGCACGCCGGTCTCAGCCAGGCCGACATCGACAACATGGACAAGGACTGGCGCAGCCAGACCGACGCCAGCAGCAAGCCGATGATCGACGCCGTGCTGGGCAACGCTCTGTCGAACTACCTGCGTGAGCAGCAGGGTGCCAACGGCGGTCTCGTCACCGAGATCTTCGTGATGGACAACCGCGGCCTCAACGTCGGCCAGAGCGACGTCACCTCCGACTACTGGCAGGGCGACGAAGCCAAGTGGCAGAAGACCTACCAGGCCGGTGCCGACGCCGTCTTCATCGACGAGGTGGAGATGGACGAGTCGACTCAGACCTTCCAGTCGCAGCTGTCCATGTCGATCGTCGATCCGGCGAGCGGCGAGGTAATCGGCGCGATCACGGTCGGCATCAACGTCGACGCCCTGTAAGCCACCCTTGGGTAAACGCCAGACGGGAGGGGGCCCCTCTTCCGTCTGGCGGGCCAGAGAAGACTCGCCCAGAAAGTCCATCCCCTGAAAGGTGGATCGATGAAAAAGTCCCAGAAGTTGCAAGCCGCCAAGCCGCCGAAGGCCGGACGTTCCGGACTCCGCCTGGGCGGGTTCTCTAGCCTCTCCGTGGCCCGCAAGGTCATTATCACGGCGGCCGTCACAGCCACCTTGATCCTGGTCTCCCTGGTGGCGATCAGCATCACCCAGGCCAGCCGCCTGGCACTGAACACCGGCGAGGCCGGCTTCAGCACCATGACCCGGCTGATCGCCGACAATGCAGCCGGCGGCATCCGCTGGAACAAGCCGGAAGCCATCGAAACTGCCTACATCGACTTCGCGACGGCCGACGATTCGGTCATCGCCACAGTGATCACCATCGACAAGGAAGGCACGGAGCTCACCCGCTTCAGCCATCCGACGCTTGAGCAGGCCGACATGGCCGCTTTCACGGCGAGCGTGACGGGCTCTCAGGAGCATCGCTACGAGGAGATCAGCAACCACGTTCTGGTCGCCAGCCCCGCCTTCAATCCGAAGGACAACAGCTTCATCGGCACGGTGATCATCGCCTGGTCGATCGCCGACCTGAAAGCGGATACCCGCTCTGCCGCGATCCAGCAGGGGATCATCTCGGTGATCGCCCTGGTCCTGCTGATTGTGCTGCTGGGCGTCGTCACCAGCCGCCTGATCGGCAAGCCGCTTGCCATGATGACCGACGTCATGGGCAAACTCGCCGGCGGCGATACCTCCGTCGAAGTCCCGGCGATGGACCGCAGCGACGATATCGGCGCCATGGCCCGCACGGTCGAGACCTTCAAGACCAACGCCATCGAGCTGGAGCGCTCCACTGCCGCCCGCGAGGCCGAGAAGGCCAAGGCCGAACAGGAAAAGCGCGATGCCATGCGCAAGCTGGCCGACGACTTCGAGTCGAGTGTGCGCGGCGTGGTCGATAGCGTGACCAGCGCTTCCGGCCAGGTCCAGTCGACCGCTCAGTCGATGTCGCAGACTGCCGAGCACACCAGCACGAAGACTTCTGCCGTTGCAGCCGCTACCGATCAGGCCGCCAACAACGTGCAGACCGTCGCCAGCGCGGCTGAGGAACTCACCTCCTCAATCCAGGAGATCGGCCGGCAGGTGGCGCAGTCTACCGCCATCGCGAGCAGCGCGGCCGATCAGGCGCGCACCACCAACGCCGAGGTCGAGGCCCTGGCCGACGCCGCCCAGCGCATCGGCGACGTGGTCACCATGATCCAGGACATCGCCGAGCAGACCAACCTGCTGGCGCTGAACGCCACCATCGAGGCGGCCCGCGCGGGCGAGGCCGGCAAGGGCTTTGCCGTCGTGGCCAGCGAGGTCAAGTCCCTGGCCACCCAGACCGCCAAAGCGACCGAAGAGATCGCACAGCAGATCAACGATATTCAGAGCGCCACCGGCAGTGCCGTGCAGGCTATCGCACAGATCACCTCGACCATCGAAGAGGTGCACGGCATCGCCAACGGCATCGCTGCGGCGGTGGAGGAGCAGAGCTCGGCGACGCAGGAAATTTCCCGCAACGTCCAGGAGGCCTCCGCCAGCACCAGCGAGGTGTCGGCCAACATCTCCGACGTGACCTCCGCGGCAATGCAGTCCGGTGAGTCCGCGAAGACCATGCTGAGTGCGGCCAATGAACTGGCCGAGCAGTCCAAGACGCTCAGCGGCCAGGTCGACAACTTCCTCGCCAGCATCCGCGCGAGCTGAGCGCAGACGGCCCCCGGGGCCGCAACGAACAACGCCGGCGGCGCCTCAAGGCTCCGCCGGCGTTCTTTTTTCCGCCCCCTGCCCGGTCTCAGGCCGGTACGGCGACCCGGAACAGCAGGCTGTCGGGGCCGGGGGTCTCGACCACGAGGTCGCTGCCCAGACGTTTGGCCACAAGCCGCGTGAAATAACCGTGCACGCTGCGCGGTGTCATCTCGTCCAGGCTCACGTCGTCCTTCAGGCCCGCCAGGGTTTCAGGCCGCAGGTGCGCATCCTGCCCCGCTACCAGGACGCGGGCTTCGGTGCCCCCGGCGCCGCTGCTGATCTCCACCGTCAAGCGGCCGCCACGCGGCAAGGCCTCGTGGCCCAGGGCGACCATGTTGAGAATGGCCTTCGGGAGACCGTCCGGCACGCCTTCCGGCGCCTGCACCGTGGTCCAGTCCAGCTTGGTGCGCGAGGTCTCCAGCAGCGCCGCGCTGAGGTCGCGGATCTGCGAATAGTCGGCCCCGACCCGCGCGCCCGCCATGCCGTAGGCGAGGCGGAAAAATTGCAGGACGTTGGAGGCCTGGCGCGCCGAGTTGGCGGTCAGCTTCATGGCGTCCTCGGCCATGCCGAACTCGTCCTCGGCCAGCAGTTCGAGGCCGTTGCCCACCGCACCGATCGGCCCGACCAGGTCGTGACAGAGGCGCGAGGCAAGCAGTTCGGCCACGCGCAGATCGATCTTCACATCCATTCCCGACAACCCCGCTCGAAATCCCAGAAGCCCCGTTTGCGCGGACGACGCCCTGCCCCCAGGGCCGCACCGCCCGAAAGTCACAAGCCGTTTCAGCAGCTTGCGCTTTCTTATACACCAAGCGCCGGGATAGACTACCCCCTGCGGCGGTCCCCGATCGGCGGATCGTCCCTGGTATTGCGCCACTTGGAGACCACCATGGTCAGCGGTACCCTGCACCTGGCACCCGGCATTCGGGTGCGCCATCCCGGCGAGCCGGATTGGGGCATCGGGCAGATTCAGTCGGTGGTCGGCGACCGGGTGACGGTGAATTTCGAGCACGCCGGCAAGCTGCTGATCATCGCCAGCAAGATCGAGCTGGAGGTCATCGCCGACGATGCCTCCTAGCGCCGCCCTGCGCCGCTGGTTGCCTGCCGGCCTGCTGCTGCTCTGCCTCGCCGTTCCGCTGGCCGGCGCAGCCGCACAGGGCGTGCCTGACCAGGCCCTGCACCAGGCCGCACGCAGCGACGACAGCGATCTTGCCGGCTTTGCCCTGGAACGCGGCGCCGAGTTGGAAGGACGCGACCAGCTCGGCAACACGCCGCTGCAGGTCACCGCCATGTACGGCAGCGCCAAGGTGGCCGAGCTGTTGCTGGCGCGCGGCGCCGACCCGGCCGCCGCGACCGCCGACGACGCCTGGACGGCCCTCCACTATGCGGCCTACGAGGGCCACGACCGCGTCGCCAAGGTGCTGATCGCCGCCGGCGCGCCGCTGGAAGCGCGCGAAGGCGATCACGGCAACACGCCGCTGCACCTCGCCGCGCGGCGCCTGAAGCGGCCGGTCGTCGCCGCCTTGCTCTCCGCCGGGGCCGAGGTCGATCCACGCGACCGCCGCGACGGCAACACGCCGCTCATCAATGCCGCCTTCGATCCGCTCGGCACCGCCATCGTCGCCGAACTGCTGGCCGCCGGCGCCGACCCCAATGCCGCCGCCGACGACGGCACCACGCCGCTGCTCGCCGCCGCGCGCGCTGGCGCCGAGGGCAGCCTGCACCTGCTGCTGGATGCCGGTGCATCTGCCGGGGCCCAGCGCAGCGACGGCTGGTCGGCGCTCCATGCCGCCGCCGCACAGGGCCATACGGCCCTTGTCAGGACACTGCTCACCGCCGGCATTCCGGTCGACCTGCGCACGGCGGAGGGCGACACCGCTCTGGGCCAGGCCGTTGAGGCCGCCCAGCTTGACACGGTGATCGCCCTGTTGGAGGGGGGCGCCGATCCGAACCTGCCGGGTGGCGGCGGCAAGCCCCCGGTGGTCGTGGCTGCCGCTGCCGGGCAGGCCGGCGCGCTCTATCTGCTGTTGCAGGCCGGCGCCGAAGTGAATGCGCGCGAGGCGGAGACCGGCAACACCGCCCTCATGCTGGCGGCCAACCGCGCACGCCTGGAGGAGGTCCGCCTGCTGCTGCAGGCCGGTGCCGATGTGAATCTGAAGGCCAAGGACGGCTGGACCGCGCTCGCGGCCGCCGAGATGATCGGTGACAGCGAAATCGCCGCCCTGCTGCGCGCGGCGGGCGCGACGGAGTAGTCGCGCCCTGGGGCGGGATCAGAGCCGCACGTTCGAGGTGGAGTAGAGATCGGCGGCGCTCATGCCGACCATCGAGAGCACCACCGCGCTGAGCACGGCGATGAGAACGGCGGCGACGGCCCCCATAACGATCGATTTCATGGTCCTGTTACCCTCACATTGTACCGAACACACTATACCGGGCATTTTACCCGGGACCGATTCCTCTTCTGCACGGCACCGGCTTCCTTCCGCTGCCGGTGAACTGCCGATCAGTTGGCCGCCCCCGCGGCGGCGGTGATGGACTTCAGATAGGCGATGAGGTCCTCGCGGTCCTCAGCCGAGGGCATGCGCTGCAACGGCATCTTGCTGCCCGGCGTGAACTCGTCGGGTCCCTCGGCGAACAGCCGGTCGATGGTTTCCTCGCTCCACACCACGTCACTGTGCCGCAGGGCGTCGGAATAATTGTAGCCGTCGAGGGTTCCGGCGCGGCGGCCGAACACGCCGTAGAGCGTCGGCCCGGCGCGGTTGCCGCCATCGGCGGTGACGGTATGGCAGGCAACGCATCTGCGGAACAACTTGGCGCCGCGCGCGTCCTCCTGGGTGTCGGGCGGCACATCGCCCGCCTCCGCAACCTCGTCGCTGGCGCCGATCTCGCTGCGGGTCTCTAGGTCCCACAGCCGCGTCACCTCGTCGCCGCCGGCGGAGAGCAGGCGCTTGCCATCGGGTGTGAAGGCCAGCGACCAGACCGGCTCGCCGTGTCCGTAGAGCGAGGCGACGATCCGCCGCTCCTCCAGGTTCCAGAGGTTCACCGTCCCGTCGACGCCGGCCGAGGCTGCCCAGCGGCCGTCGGGCGAGACGGCAACCGCGAAGACCGGGCCCTCATGGCCCCGCAGCTCGGCCAGTTCCTGCCCGCTTGCCAGGTCCCAGAGCCGCACGGTCTCGTCGACGGAAGCCGAAATCGCCACGTCATCGCCAGGCAGGAAGGCCAGCGCGTTGACGCCGAAATCGTGCCCCTCCATCACCCCGGCCAGGCGCGGCCGGCTGCCGTCCGGCGGCAGTTCGAAATAGCGGATCGTCGAATCATAGCTGCCGGTCAGGAGATGACGCCCATCGTGGGAGAAGGCCACGGCGTTCACATTGGACTGGTGCTCGTCGAGAACGAAGAGCTGCTCGCCGGTCTCGAGATCCCAGAGGCGCACCGTGCTGTCCCAACCGGCCGAGGCCGCGCGGCGGCCGTCCGGCGTCACCGCAACCCCCGCTACCTTGCCGCTGTGGCCGGTGAAGACCCGCAGCAGGCGCCCGCCATTGTCCAGCGCCCAGAGCCGCAAGGTGCCGTCGTCGCTGGCCGAGAGGGCCTTGAGGCCGTCGTCCAGCAGGGCGACGGCATTCACCGCTCCCTCGTGGTCATCAAGCACCTCAATGGCTTGCTGGTTCTTCAGGTTCCACAGGATGAGGCTGTAATCGAAACTCGCCGAAACCGCCTGCTGGCCATCCGGCGAGACGGCGATGCCCTTGACGAAGCCGCCGTGGCCGCGCAGTTCCGCCTGCGCGGGACCGGCTGCGAGCGCAGCTGCCAGGATCACCCCCAGCAGGAAGTTCTTCGCCAAGCTATTCGATCTCGATCGGCTCGCGGGCAACGGTCTCACCCAATCTCTTCACCAAGGCGGAGACCAGGCCTCGGGCCACCTTCTCGGTCTCCGGTTCCCTCAATACATGGTAGGCATCGCCCTGCCAAACCACCTCGCCACTCTTTTGATCGCGCAGGACGGCATTGATGTGGAACACGCTGCTGCCGGGCGGGGTTCCCTCCTGGCGGCCGCCGAGGACGCTGTCCTGCGTCGTCGACCAGACATTCACATTGACCTCGGCGCTTCCCGAATCTGCACGCGCGCTGCCGAGGTTGGCCTGCCGCGACACCTGGTCGGCCGCGACCACCTCGGTCTCGAACAGCAGCAGGTAGCCCGCAGCGTCCTCCTTCGCCGCCAGACGCGCCTTGCCCGCCGTGGCGAGGCGACTCTCGAACTCCGCCTTGAGCTTCAGGTCCAGTTCGCTGTCGTCGTAAGGCGAGACGAAAACCAGAGGGTTGTCCGGCGATTTGCCGAGCTTGCGAGCCGTCACGATGCCGGCAGTCGGCGAAGCGGCCACTTCGGCCGGTGCGGCCTGCTGGGCCCTGCCCGTAGCCGGCAGCAGCACCAGGGCCGCCAGTCCGAGCGCCAGGGTGGCGCGCGGCGGGCGAAGGTTGTCCCCGCACCCGGCCACGGCGAGCATCACGGCAAAGAACCGCCCGGCGCCGCCGGCGGCAGGGTCATGCCATCGGCATGGTGCCGGAAGGACGGCACCAGCGCCCCGGTTTCCTGGTCGACCGCCAAGACATGCACCCGGAAGGAAGCATTTCCGCTATCCCCCGGCTGCATCACGGTCACCAGCCAGACCTTGCGGCCGTCCAGCTCGCCGGGCGCCACCTTCAGCACCTGGACGTCGAAGCGTTCGCCGATCTGCTTGGCAGCGGTCTCGGCACTCACCGCGGCCGAAGCCGCCGAGGTAACGGCCGACGTCCCGAGCACCGCAAGCAGCAGGCCCACGGCACTCAGCACAGCGCGGGTACGGGGTTTCATCACAGTCCTTCCATCGGGCGTTCCATTCCAGAGGCCCTATTCCGCCGCCTGCGGCCGGGAGCCGCTGCGGACGTCGTCGACCCAGAGGCGGTGGTGTTCTCTTGCCCAGTTCAGGTCGACCTGGCCGGTCCCCATGGCATCGAAAGCGCCCTCCATGCCGATAGAGCCGATGTAGATGTGGCCGATGATGATGGCGATGAGGATCAGCCCGACGACGCCGTGCCAGAGCTGCGAAAGCTGCATCTCCTGCACCATGTTCAGGTTCGTCGGCAGATCCAGGCCGAAGATGTTGAGGACCTCGAAAGTCACGCCGAAGAAGGCGAACTCGAAGGGGAAAAGCAGCGCCAGGCCCGACAGGCTGATCGAAACCCCGCCCAGCACGACAGCCCAGAAGATAAGCTTCTGGCCGGCGTTGAACTTGCCTGCCGGTGGGTGCACGCCCTTCTTGAACAGCCCGCCGCCGACCGCCAGCCATTTGAGATCGAGCCTGCTCGGGATGTTGTGGCGCACCCACAGCAGGAAGATCATCACCACGCCCACCATGAAGGCGAAGGACAGGAAGTTGTGCGCGTACTTGCCGGCGATGGTGATCGCCGAAAATATCTCCGGCCCCAGGATCGGCAGCAGCACGTGGCGGCCATACAGCAGATTGAGACCGGTCAGCGCCAGGATCACGAAGGAGATCGCCGTGATCCAGTGGGCCGTGCGCTCCAGCATGTTGAAACGCTCGATGGTGGTTCCGGCCGGTCCCGCATCGATGCGGATACGTCCGCGTAAAGCAAAGAACAGCGCGAGAATGGCAACGAC